>Ga0172380_10002785_pt1 | contig 25780 bp, 41 predicted proteins | sample Leawe162metaG_FD_119747 | JGI IMG/M metagenome (GOLD analysis project Ga0172380, IMG submission 119747) | Leachate microbial communities from a municipal landfill in Southern Ontario, Canada - Leachate well 162 metaG | ecosystem: Engineered > Solid waste > Landfill > Unclassified | place...
AACCTCCTCTTGTTGAGGTGGCTCTTCCATCCGTTCCCGCAAGGGCGATGCCGTCATCCCCTGTGGTAGCGGTGCCCCCCTTCTTGACACGGGAGAGACCCCTGTCGTCTGTTACGGCTTCTCCATCGTCTCCTGCTAGGGCTACACCATTGTACGCAGAGACTGCGACACCCTTATCTCCGGTGATGGATATGCCATTCATAGCTGTTACGGAACAGCTAGTGGTTCGGACCAAGGCACCGACAATTGGTGCCTGTGCTCCGTGTTCCAACAGGTAGTTGGTAGCTGAGATCTGGTCTCCACAGTGGACTACGTTGCCCCTTGGAAACTTGATCTTGTCAAAGGGCAGGAACACGATGTCGCTCTTCAGGACTTCGACGACGAGCCACTTGGCTTCCGGGGTCCAGTCAAGCAGGTCACCATTACCTACTCCTTCCAAGAGTCCGTGGAGTCCGTTTCCACACTTAGGTGTGGGGTCCCAGTCTGGGGCTTCTACGGGACCGGAGGCAGACCACTGGAATCCATTGTAGGCAGTCAGGTCTGGGTTGCATGTACGGAGAACGAGAACGGTGTCACTCATGGGTGCTGGTCTCCACGTCATCTTGATTGGTAGACTTGATGAACTTGTGCGTCACCTCATCAAGTCTGTAGAGTACATTGGGTTCGAGCCCGTCCTCCCCAATGTATCCAGTGGCAAGGCGGCGGCGTCCTGAGGGGAACTCTGTGTAGGAGATTTGGATCATGCCATTCTCACCTGAGGAGGCTCTTCCATACTCTCCCGCCTCGGAGAACCCCATGGGACCTGTGATAGCTGTGCCATGGGAGGTTACTACGACATGGCCCTGAGCACCCGCTTGTCCTTTGCCCCCACTAACGAGGACAAAGGCGTGGCCATAGTCTGCGGTGAGTGCAAGGCCTCCGTAGCTCAGAGAGGTTCCCCCCGTCCCGGAAATAGATACCCCTCCCCCCATACTGACAGCCAGACCGTCCATTCCGGTCCTGGCTTCGCCCTTGCGGTCAGTAAAGGAAAAACCAAAAGCTCCTGTGATGGCTTTTCCATAGGACCCCACAAGCGCTTTGCCACTTTGGTCTGCTTTGGCTTGTCCTTCAACTCCTGCGATAGACACTCCCCGTTGTCCCGTGGTAGCTACCCCGTGGTGTCCTGTGATAGAGAGTCCATCGTCTCCCGTTACAGAGTGGCCATGGTGGCTTGTTTCAAAGGTGCCTCCGACAATGGGTCCTGTGACCCCGTGTTCCAACAGGTACCGGGTTGCTGAGAGTTGATCACCACAGTGAACTACGTTGCCCCTTGGGAACTTGACCTTGTTTCCTAGGGACACGATCTCTGATTTCTCGACCTCAACGACGAGCCACTTGGCATTCTGGGTCCGATCAAGAAGGAAGCCAGAGCCTTTTCCTTCCTCGAGTCCGTGGAGTCCGTATCCACATTCCGGGATAGGGATCCAGTCAGAGGCCTCCACGGGACCGGAGGATGGCCATTGGAAGTCACCCCAAGAGGTCAGATCCTCATTACATGTACGGAGAATGAGAACGGTGTCACCCATGGATCGTTGCCTTTGGATCGGTGTGGTACTCGCGTAGGGTACGGAAGTAGGTTTGTCGGATTGGGCAGTAGCCGATCTCGGCCAACCACTTGCCCTCCTTGGTACGGATCACCCGCTTCTCCTCGGGGTTGATACCGTGCACAATTTGGATGATGCACCCCCCTCCGAATTCCTCGTTAGCGAAGCTCTCGGCCAACAGGTCGAGTCGGGAGGGTTCCTTTGGGGGTGCCTCAGGTTCAGGCTTCTTTGGCGCGAAGAACTTGCGCCAAGGGTCGTAGAGCATGTCGTCTCCTTAAAAGTCGCCACTCGAGCCACCGAAGCCCCCACCACCGAAGTCTCCGCTTGACCCACCGAAACTGCTGCTTGTCGAGCTGGAGTTGTAAGAGTGGAGGATTTGACGACGCTGGTGGTCTTCGGCTTCCCTTCTACGGCGGATGCTTCGCTGCTCCTCTTCATAGGCTGACTCAGCTTGGCGTACTTGGGAGCGCCACATGCTTTCCTGATGCTCCACTGTGGCCGTCAGGGCTGCAAAGTCATTCACGGCTCCCGTCTCAACGGGGACAACGAAACCCTTGAGGGGCTTTGCGTGTGACCCGAAACGCTTCATCTTCGCGGTCAGGTCGCTCTGCGCGGTTGTCAGTTGCTTCATCTGGAACTGGAAACGCTTCTTCTCCGCGTCAAGGGTTTGGCAGTACCTTGATGCATCAGCAATCTTGTTGTGGCCTTCTTGGTAGGCTTGGCGGGCCTTGTCTGCCAAGCGGTGGGCGTCAAGGTGGTGCTTGCGTTCCAGGGTCTCTTTGGCTTGCTTGAGGAGGGTATCTCCCTCTCCGATGTACTGGAGCGCGGCACCGAGGGCCATCTTGGCGGGTTGGATCTGCTTGTGTACCTTGGAGGCTGCCTGCACTACGTTGGTTGCGGCTTTGATGTTGTCCTCAATCCGATTTGCCATGCCCGTGGTGACTTGAATTGCCTTCACCACCATAGTGATAGCGGCTTCGATCTCACTTTGTTGCTGGCGAACCTTGCGGTACAGCGAGGCTACTTGCTTACCTTGCCCCGTCACCTCGTCCACTGAGTCACTAGTGATCAACATGGCTGTGAACTTGTGATCTGCCATCCGGGCTGCATTGAGGGTCACGTTGGGGTCGTCCTCGGGGGCCACGAGAGTATCGGAACGGAACTCCCACTGAGCGTCTCTAAACTCGGAAACGGTGGAAGCAGTGGTCACTAGTTGCTTGAGGTCTTGTTCGAGCTGCTTCTCTGCCACTTGTTCATGGCTCAGCCGTTCCAGGTAGGCTACGGGGTCGACCAAGCGGAGGGCGTCCAGTTCTGTGTAGAAAGACAGGTCGCTGGTCTCGTCCCCATAGAGGGGGTGCTTGTGAAGCCACCGAACGGGGATCCCGTGCTTTTCGGCCATGGCGAACATGTTGGTGAGCGTGGTGTGGGGGAAGTCGTCACACGCCTGTCCAATCCGTTCCTTGGCGGCCGTCTGAAGTCGCTTCCAACCGTTGATGCTGTCACGGAACATCTCCTCGGTTTCAATAGTGAACGTCTGGGGATTGACGGTCAGGATCACGGTCTCAGCCCCGAAGAGGTCCGACTCGTTGATCGTCCCGGTGTCAAACTCAAAGGGTGCACTCAGGGCCTTAGCGGCTTGCTTGTAGGGTTGGAAGTTGAAGTAGGACCCCTTGCTGAACATGTCCTTGCAGGCGTCGGCATGCTTCTGCATGGCATTGATACGGATCAGGATGTTGTCCACCAGCACCGTGGTTTGATCCCACAGGGCCTTGGTCTTTCCCGTCACCTTGTCCAGACCCTTGACACTGTCTCGGTCCATGTAGTGTTCCGCCCAGCGGGATTGGGCATAGGACACCCGATTGGTCCAGTTAGCGTAGGAGCTGCGGAAAAGGGTCCATTCCCACTTCTGTTGCCGGCGCCGAAGGAGGAGCAGGAAGATCGAACCCAGCGAGAGGAAGACAATGATCGCCACCGTTCCGGCTTGCTCCAGAAACTCGTTTCGAGCAGTGGTTCGTTGTTCGTCGACGTACTTCTCAAGCACGTCGACTGAGGGGGTCATGGTCTCAGCCTCGCGAAGCATGTCCTTGGGGTTGTTGGTGTGACGGACCCGGTTTGCTCTTTCCCAGGTGGCTTTGTAGAGGGTCACATTGGGGGGGAGGTACTCATCCTCGGTAAGCAGCTCACTCAAGCGCAGGATCTGCTTGTCCAGGGCACCTTGGGCGGCCCAGAGTTGACGTTGTTCATTAGCCCGTCGAGAGATCTCGGCTCGTTGGGCGATGCGGATAGGGTCGGTCTGATCAAACACGTACTCGTCGTAGGCTTGGGCAAGTTGTCCGATACCCCGTCCGTAGTCCGCCGGTCTGGTCTTGGCGGTTGCTACAAAAAGATCCGTGAACGGCTTCTGAGCGGTCTGGTTCATTCTCAGGTCGTGTAGGGCCACCTGTGACGGGTGCCATGCATACTTTCTCGGGTCGAAAGCGATGACGAACACCCCAGCGTTGCTGGCGTCGTAGAGGGACTCGACCCCACCTTGTGAGGCCCAGTCCTCCATGAGCATGGCCGTGGTGACTTCGACTCGTAGGGTTTCGTTGTCCCCCTTGAAGCCGTTGGTACGGGCATAGGCTCGGTGGTTGTCCCCCAGCTGGGGCAGGTCCTCGAGCACAACCACGTAGAAGGGGTTGTGCAACTTAGCCAACTCGCCATTGAGTTGGGTGAGCTGGCTTGGGGACATTCCGTCCGGGGCATACCCGGGGGGGACGGTGTAGACGAACTGTCCTTCCTTCAAGGGGGGAGGGTTCAGGGGTCCCTGAAAGGCTCCTGCTGTGTGGGAGAAGAGCAACAGGGCGAGAAAAACCAACTTGCGGATCATGATGTTTCCTTGTTTTGCTTCAGGTTCTCAGGAGATGAGAACACCTTGGATCCCCGTACCTTGCAAAGCGTCCAGCTCAAAAATGTCGTCGTCGAAGTGTTTGGTTACACCGAGGTGCTCCAGGAAACCGACCTTGGGGGCTCCCTGGGTGAACACGATACGGGTGACAGGGAGCTTGTGTTGGGCCACGAAGTTGGCAACAGAGGTGCGACCATAGGCCTCTTCACGGTAGGAGAATCGGCTCGTCACAATGAAGACCGTGTCTCCTGCGGAGGCGTGCTCCCGGAGCTTTTCCAGCACGGGTTCATTGGGCCCATCCTCGATCAGACCGAAGTCTTCGTCAGGGAGGATACGCAGGAGGGTGTTGTCGAAGTCGAAGCTGACATTCATAGCTCAGACTACTCGAAAGCACCCCTGCATGATCAAAGGAAAACGAGGGGCTCCTGCAGGGTGTATTGGAAGGGCCCCTTGAGATCTCCCACGGGGAGTCCGTCGCCCCTTTCCCAATGCTGGATCTGAGCCCACCAGTCCTTGGGTGGCACCATTACGTAACCAGTGTCCTTGAGTGCATTCACCTTGGTAGCCATGACGGCTTTTCGGTTTCCGTAACTCTTGTTCCAGAACTCATCGAACCATTGTTGGTTGAATTTGATAGAACTGGAGTTCGAGTGCCACCAGGGCACCGGAAGCTCTATCCAGATGGTTCTGATCTGGCCCAAGTACCGGACCCGGCCCAGGTACAGACGATTGGAATCTCTTTTGCCCACCCCAAAGTCGTAAACATGATTCACGATCAAGTCTTGGGCTTTGAGCGTAACCTTGCTTTTGCGCAGCTCTTTTCTCCGAGCTTCGGCCTCATCGGGGTCTACGTCGTACCTGGCGTGTTGGGCTGAGCCCACCTCCTCTAGCCGCAGTTGGCTCCCATTCATGCCCCATTGCAGTTTGGCGGGGATGATACCGGATGCCGGGATGCCCTTGGCAAACAGGATGGGCAGGAAGACATCGTGACGGAGGTCCACGAGGTAACCCTCTGGGGTTACGACTTTCCAGGCCCAACCGCCTTGTTCCCGTGCCTCTGATTCCAGCAGCCGATAGCCGCTCTTGGGTTCATTGGGGATCTCGATTCCTTCGCCAGTTCCGCTCCCACCACGGGCCCAGGATTTAGCAAGACCCTCGTGTGCACGACTTTTGCCCGAGATTGGGAAGGCTGGGAAGACCTCCAGGTGTTCCTTGCCCTTGGTTACGATATGGGGTGCACTTAGGAAGAAGACGACTGTTTGTGGGATGTAGGCCATTAGGGTCTAACCTTTGGGGTGAAGGTCACTGTTCAAGTCACGGACCCGGTTGTTGTAGGTGGCCAAAAGGTCCATGCACATCCTGCTACAGATGGGATCCTTGTGGCTGTCGTGCGCCTTGTACCATTCAGCCCGCTCGGCCAACATGGTGGTTGCGTCTGATACCTCCCCAATGGAGTGGCCACCCTCACGGAAGTATACGTTGCACGGGTAGTGCTTGCCCCCTGCGAGGGTCACGTCATCCAGTGCCAGGGCACACTTGGAACAATCGGACTCTCTCAACCCTCGCACGTCGCGACCGCATTTGAAGTTCTGCGAGCGCCAAGCCAGGAAGGGGAAGCGAACTTTCTTTTCCTCACTCATCCAGGAGGTGTTCAGGATCCCACCCTCTTGAGCGATGGACATGATTTTGATGTCCGTGGCTCCAAGGGCTGCGATCCGCTCGACGGTGGCTTCCGTGTCCTCGGGCACCTGCTTGGAGGCACAACAGGTCATCCCGACGTAGACTGAGGCACCCAAGGCCGTGATGGCCCGGATGCTTTGCTCCACTCGTGCAAGGACATTCTTGCGCCCACCCGAGAGGCGATCTGCTTCGGCGGGGTCCACCGAGTCCAGGCTGATGGAGAATTCTGCCACTCCAGCAGCAATCAGATCCTGATAGAGGCGCACCGGGGCGTAGCCATTTGTCGAAATGGCTACACGCACCCCTCGGTTGTGAGCCAGGGCCACCAGGTCTTTCAACCAGGCCACCGTCGTGGGCTCTCCCCCTGAAAGGCGCAGCTCTTGCAAACCTTGATCTGCCAGTCCAGAGACCAGGGCCAGGGTTGTATCCTTGTCCATTGTCGGGGCTCGGTCTCCCCCCAGGGTCTGGCAATAAGGGCAAGCGAAGTTGCAGTTGCCAGTCAGGATGAGGGCTGCCCTGCGAATGGTCTGGTTGGGTTGGACTCCGGCGGCTCGGACGTCCGAGAGGGTCCGCCAGTTCAGGCAGGCCAACTCTCCATGGGACTCTGGGGTGATTGTCTTCATACCTATACTACTCCAACGTATCAGATCATGATCCTAGGTACAAAGGCAACTTCGGAGTTCTTCAGTCTCTAGTGGTCAGCGCCACCCGTCAAGGATCTCTCGGAGAGCCAGGAAGAAGACGACTGTTTGTGGGATGTAGGCCCTTTCACCAGAACCTGACGGGGACGTCCAAAAGGGGCTCTTCGGTGATCGTGCGAAGGCGGGGGTTGAGTGCTCCGTAAGGCTTGAGGATCAGCTCCCACTGCATGCGGGCTGCATCGGCATTGGGCACCGCGATCACGGCGGTGCAACGGGCGGGCAGGTAGAACCGCTCATGCAGTTTACCCTTGGAGAGAGACTGGATCACCTCCTCGAGGATGTACCCGTCTTGACGTTTCTCCGACCATGCCTCATCAAGGTCCTTGACGGGGTAGGGATACAGATCAAAGTGAGCAATGAGAGCTTCCACCAGCTTCTCATCCCCAAGGTCTCGTCTCCAACAGAGGTTGAAGATAGGATCCGTCACCCAGTCGGGTGACTCTAGCCACTCCTCAATAAAGAGACCCGGGGGGCTCTTTTCACGGTCATAGTTGATGACTTCAACCAGGAGATCGATTTTCGTGGTCATGTCTGATTCCTTGCCTGATTCGATGATGCCGAGTCGGGTTGAGACAACTCAGCGCCACCCATCAAGGATCTTGCTGAGAGCAATGTAAGCCTGCACCGGATTTCCACTCGTGGCAAGGTCCCCCTTGATGTCCTCGAGGAGATCCCCCAAGTTATCCAGTGCACAGATGACCTGACCCAAGGTCATTTCCGGGATGTCCCCCGCGAACTTCATTGCGCCAGCTAGGGAACGTCCCTGATTGAGGCCGGTCGTTACGGAATCGAAATAGACTCGGGTCTCAGGCGTGAGATCAAGCATGAGGAGTCTCCTTGGGGTTACAGGGAGGCTACTCGGTGACCAACTCAGATGATCCCGAGTCGGGCCTGATTCTCATACAGGCGCTGGAGCAGGCCAAGGTCCCGTGCCTCTTTGGCCACGTAGGGGTGGTCGTCACAAAGGTCCATGAACCAAGTGTGTAGGTCCATGGCTCGAAACTTGCCCTTCTCCTCTGAGTCGAGTTGACACAACTCGGCGTCTCGGATGATGGACCATGCCAGTTCGAATGGCGATGACGTGTTGGGCTGAATCGTCAATTCGGGTCGAATGGGCTTGTGCATGGGTCTCAGCTCTTCTTCTCAAGGGCGGTCAGGACGGCGAGCCTCTCCTTGGCGGACCAAGGGACCCCACGTTCATGCTTGGAGCGCAAAACGGCCACGTTTGGGCCTTGTGGTGCCCGTCGTTGTCGGGACGGGGGGAGATCGTCGAGTTGTCCGAACAGGTCACAGTATTGATTGCACACGGGGCATGTACATTCGGGCACGGGGAGGCACGGGGGTGGGTTGGCCTCAATGGCTGCGATCTGGGCTATGATCGTTTGACGAGGGGTCATGAAGGGACCTCCTTACCGGGTGTAGGTCCACCAGAACTTGTTGAAGGGCTGAAAACCGTGCTCGGTCAGAAAAAGGGCGACTCGTGTGTCACCACCCTCATTGGGGTCAGAGTACGTGGCCTGGTTTTCTGGGGCCATGCCCCTTGCAAAAACCCGGAGTCGTTTTTCCCAGAGGATGGCGTCCTTTTCGCTGAACAGCCCCATGATGGGGAGAACCGTGGTGACGTGAAAAAGACCCGCATTCAGGAGGCACACCTCGTGGGTGTGCCTATCGGATGTTCCGGCTGTGGGGGCGATCGAGGTGAACCAGCTATCCTGCAGCACGTCATGAAAAAGGTGCGTGGACTGCACGGGTCGGCCTGTCTTGACGCTGCGGAACATTGGAGGTCTCCTGGTCTATGTTTAGGTACTACTCGAGGTGGCCCCGAGATGATCCACAGAAAAGCGAAGCCCACTCAGGGATCTGAGTGGGCTTCGCTTCGGTTTCACGAGGGGCTAGAAGATGGGTTCCGTAAGGGCCATTCCATAGCTGTTGTTGTCTGGATTCCAACTCAAAACGGAGGTCTTGTCAGCACACCAGTTGCTGTCTTTTGCCCCCCAATCCCAACTGGGACCCCAGCAATAAACCCTCCAGAAGTCCTCATTTCCGTCTCTTCCCCCTGGAGGTTTGGCTGAGTCATAGGAGAAAATCCCGCACTGTACACCACCTGCTGAACTTGATGTACCGCCACCGAGCAGCAAAAGTTGCAGGGTGCCCGTGGGGACGGGCATTTGGGTGGGATGTACAATACTGGACTGGCTGCCACGATCATCCTGCCACGTCCCAAAGATGTCCTGCCAAAAGTCCCCACACCTCCAGTTGCTGCAATTGGCAGAGCAAAAATCTGTGGTGCAAGTGGGTCTCCAAAAGTACTGATTGCGGTAAAAAGGATCGTCACAACACTCTGGCAATCCTTGGTTGCATGAACCATGCCCGTCGGAGTGACTCATTCCCGGTTGAGTACTGAATCCATTCCTTTGGTTGTCCTCTCCTGCTGCACCCTCAATGTTATGACCCCATGACCAGAGACCCGGATTTGGCCCTTGACGAACGACCGAATAGGTTCCTGAGGAACCTCTGAGGTCAGAGACGTGCGTGATTGGGTTGCCTTGAGCGTCCCTGATTTGGACCGGGTTTTTGTCCTTGCCTAGGGTGAAATTGTTGTGGGGACCCAGATAACTGAGTCCTGGGTTGTACCTGCCCAGTAGGCCTCCAGCATTGACACCCCAACAGTACACACGCCCATAGTCATAGTTGCTACTGTTGCTAGAGTCCCCAATATGACGCCACAGTGCACATGTGGAGTCTCCTGTGACGGAGACCTCCAACACATTGCTGAGATTGGTGGGATCGGGATTGGGGATCAACTTAGGCAGGGCACTCGAGACACCCGGGGTGCTGTTGGGACCCAATTGATTGTACGTGTTCTTGCCCCAACAATAGAGCTGGTCACTGGTAGTGATACCACAGGTGTGGCCCGCCACACCAAAAGTCAGGCCATCATCAATGGGGTTGTTCAGGGATTCGTCATACCAGGGGATATTGTATTGGCTAGTGACGACGTTTCGCCACTCATACCCGGTATGGACATGGGTGGGGGTAGGGATATTTCTTGTCGAGGGGCCCACATTTTGAATGCCCAGTTGATTGTAGTAGTTGCGACCCCAACAGTACAAGTCACCGGAATCAATGAGGCAGGTGTAGGCATCTCCCGCGTCCAGGTCTTGAAGATTCGAGACCTGCATCACGGAACGGGCCAGGTTACCTCTGTCCACACCGAAGTTGGTGGCCACCCCCAATTGACCATACTGATTGGACCCCGCACACTTGACCCACGGATCATCAACCTTCTTGAAGCATGTGTGGTTGAATCCCGGAACCACCCACTCAAAACCGTCACCGAGCTTGAAGATGCTGTTTGGGGTGGTACCCACGGAGGTCAGGGTCAGTTGGTAGTAGTTGTTGAGTCCCCACGCATAGGCGGGGCGGGCAGGGTCATTGTGGTTTACAATGAAACCATTCTGATAGCCCAAAGTGATCGTGGGGTATGAGATCCGCTGACAGGCGAACAGGAACAGCGGCAGAAATGCCAGAAGAGTCTTTCGCATCCTTTCCTCTTTCTCAGTCGTTGAACATGAGCCTCTTCAGGGGCTCCTACTGGGGAAACCCGCCAAGGGGCGGGTTTCGTTGTTACTCCAAGGGGGAGTCGATCTTTTTCTTGTCCTGGGCGGCCCTGGCTTTGGCGGCTTGGGCCTTATGCCGTTCACAGTCACTATAGAATTGCTGTGCTCGGGTTTCCAACTTGATGGCTTTGGCTAGATCAGCCTTAGCCCAGGCGGCGTAGTAACAAGCCCCACACTGATAGAACTGGGGGTTCTGGCTCAGGCCCTCATAACCGCACTTGGTGCAGAGAGCCCTGACCTTTGGTACTCCGGGCTTGGCCTTGGGCTCACTGAAATGGGTCATGGCTTAACTGCTCCCGGAACGTACACCACCTCGGTTTTGGAATCCTGGCCCCACATCACAAAAGAGTGACTGGTTGGCGTGTTCGGGTCATCCCATTCGATGAGGAAAGAGTCAAACCGGTCTTCCCTCTTCAGCTCGTAAAGATGCTGTGTGACTGTGCCCATCACATGGGCACGGGCTTGGCTTCGCACCCTTGTCCCAAGAGGAGGAAAATCGGTCCCGCCGAAGTCGGCAAGGGTCATCTTGTGGTTGACCCATAGAAGGTCCTGATCCAGGACGGTTTTCAGCTCCTCCTTTCTTGGGGCGTCGAGGCAGATCACATTCTCGTCAAGGATGAGAACTTGTGTTTTGCTCCCATCGGGAAGTTGCACAACCCAATAGGGGTTGGCACTGGCATGTGCCAGCTCTGGAGTGGGCTTAGGACCGAACTCGAGGCCCCTAGGGAGATTGAGGTTGGCCCACAGGATTTCGTCAAGGTACTCTGAAAGGGGCAAGGTATCCTTCAGCCACTCTCGGATTGATTGGTCATCCACCCGCACCTCTCCATCAACAATGAAGAGGATGACCTCCTCTTCGCTCCCGTCTCCCAGACGGATGACCCAATGCGGGGATGGACTGGCTTGAACCTGCTCAAGAGTAGGCTTGGGGCCAAAAGTGTTGTTCATGACGGTTAACCCTCCGAGTCAGGACCTGAGACTGGGGTGCAGATAAGGACTCTGTTTCGGGAGCGAAAGATCCTTGGCCCTCGTCAAGATGGAATGAACTTCCTTCTCAAAGATGTGCTGATCATCTTCTTCCACCCACGGGGTGAGGAAATCACAGTAGAAGGCATGGTAATTACTGTGGGAAAGGACAGTATCACGATCCAGAGCCACCTCACAGACTCGAACCCCGTTGATGAAGATGTGAATTTCATCCATCCACCACGGTGCGAGGAACGCCACGACATCGGCCTCGTTGTCGAATTCTTTGATCTCGAACCTCGACTCGAAGTAATCGCCCCACCTGTGCTCCGATTGGGCGTAGCCGATGATGGTGTAGTTCATCCCTTGCCCCCATCCCACCATTCCGTAGTCATGACAACCCGTTCCACACAGGATGAGAAGTCCTTTTCGATCTCGTCATCCGTGGGCAAGTCGTCAAAACAGACCCCCTTGAACCAGGGGTGGGTTTGCAGTTCCTGGCGGGCCGATTGGACCATGGTTTTCTGTCGCTCGGAGAGTCTCATCCCTTGGCTTCACCCTCTACTTCTGGCCCAACCTCAAGGGCACGATGAAGGCCCCACTTGAGTCGGTACTTCAAGGAGGAGAGTGTCGTGGGGGTGTGGTGTTCATTCAACCACCAACCGGACCCTTCTCGAAGAGCCCCCAGTACTTCCTCTTCCGTGGTTCCAACGGGGACGTCCAACGTGATAGTAATCTGCATGATAGTTCTCCTGTGGTGGCTACTCTGGTGTGACCCAACATGATCTGTTAAAAGGAGGTCCATTGCTTGACATGCCGGCCCGCCTTTGACCAGTAGCTCTGATCGTGCACCTCACCCGTGTCAGCATGACCCTGGGACACCGAGTAGTGACTGTCCATGCGACCGGAGGCGTAGAGGTTCAGACTATCCACCTCGACGTAGTGCACATCCCAGTAGGTGATCTCCATTTCACTCAGGTGGTAGAGGGGCATGCCAAAGTGGGTTCCCTGTGGCATCACGGCTCCGTAAGGATTACCAACATGGGGCTGTCCGTAAGGCTCTCGCAGGTTGACCTTCCGTACCCCCATATCAGACAGGTCTGCAAGGGTCGTGACAAGATCCATGTAGTTCTCCCCCGTGTTTTCGGGGCCTAGAATGATGTTGATCTTCAGGTTCTCCCAGCTGGCTGTATCTCTCAGCAGTTGCGGGATATCGGGAGGATCCCCACAACCCATCATGGCTCGATAGGTCTCTGGGTTGGTGGAACAGAAGGAGACACTCCCCTTGTCAAAGAGGTTCCAATGCGGGAAATCCTTCTTGACGGCGTTGGTTCGGATCCCCAGCCTCACCCCTGGGATATGGGTCCGCAGGTAGGTGGTCAGTTCGGGCAGGTGCTGGTAGAGCGTTGGGTCCGTATTGGACCCAGTCAGGTTGACCTCTGTGACCCCCTGCTCAACGCAGGCTGTTACAAAGTCCTCGATCCCAGGCAGAGGCCATTGGTTCAAGGTGTTCAGCGCATCGAGGGCCATCATGTGCTGCCCAATGCAGAAATAGCACCGGCGGTTGCATGGCCCCGAAAGGTGGATGTTGGCAAACTTGTGCTCGAAGTTCTGGTCATTCAGGCACATCCCACGAGGAACCTCCTTGGCTTTTACCCCAGAGCTACTCTGTAGACCCTCAACATGATCTTAGGGGGTCAGAGTAAGAAGCCACTCCAGCATGTTTCTCTGAGCTGTTTCACGCTCGACCCACAGGGTCTTAGTGTGCTCCTGACCGGCCCTCAACTGAGCGAACAGTTCCTTGCACTCAGCCAGCTGGGACAGCTCCCCCAGACCCAGTTGTTGACTCACGTCCCCCGCCTTACGTTGCAGGCGAGCTTCCAAGTCCTTCAGGTTCTTGTGATGAATCTCGATGGCTCGGAGGGACATTTCAATGGACCAGTTCATGCCCCAGAAGGAGAGCCATTCTGGAGGAATGGAATCCTGATTTGCATTCTTGATGTGACTTTGGAAAAACTTCGAGAGAGTGGTGAGCAACTCCTCGGCCTTTTTTCTTGGAGGAAGGGGCTCAAGAGAGTTCAGATAGTCGTAGAATTTCCTGACGTTGTCAAGCCCTTGTGTGTGCATGGCTCGCAAAGCAGTTACCTTGGCGGGGTCAGGATTCAACCCAAGGCAGATTTCGTTCTGGATTTCCTTTTCCAGCGCAAAAATCTGCGACAAGAACGTGGCCCCATTTGGGTGGAGGTCCCGAAGTTCGTGCCTCAGGACGATCATGGCCTTTTTGACCATGATCTTGAAGTACTTAGCGATTGTCGCAGGACTCTTGTCTTGGCGTCGCATCGTTGTTCCTAGGTGTTTTCGGCGTAAAGTTCGCCCTCAGAGTCACACATGAGGGCGTAGGTGTTTGCCGGCCCCCTGTAGTCATTGGTATCTGTGGGTCCCTCATCGCCTACTGCCTGACCGAAGTCGGCCTCACAGGCCTCTTGCGTGTCGTAATAGCGAAGGAGGTCATACTCATTGTAAAGCTCACGAGCTTCCTCGAGGGTGAGGAAGGGACACGTCTCCCTTTGCTCCTCCGCCGTCTCTCCAAGGCCCTTCTTGAGGAGGATGCCCCATTGCTTGTGCTCTTTGCAGTGGGTCTGAAGTTCTTTGACGATGTCGCGGACCATTGTTGCTCTCCTTTTTACATCTCGGCTACTCCAAGGGAGCACCAGATGATCAGACGGGAGGCTGAAAACCAACAGGCCACTTTGTTTTATCATCAAACCAGATGCGGCTCAAGTCAGCCCCCTGAAGGGAAGCCCCTGACAGGTCCGCCCCCTTGAAGTCTGTGTTGGTGCAAACGGCACCACGCATGTCGGCTCTTCGCAGATCGGCACCCTCAAAGGAGGCATGACTCAAACAGGCGTCCTGAAGGTTGGCCCCGGCCCACCGTGCCTTGGTGCATGAGGCCCCCACAAGGAACGATCCCTTCAGGTTGGCACCTTCTGCCCGTGACTCCCTCAGGATTGCCCTGTTGAGGGCTGACTTTTGAAGCGTTGCCTTGTTGAAGATCGCGGCCCACAAGAAGGCGTGATCAAAGTTGGACTGGGTCAGATTTGCGAGGGTGAAATTGATCCCTGGAGCAAAAAGGCCTTCGGCGTTGAACTTGGGCAGGTTGGTCTTGGACAGGTCCCATCGAGACATGCTGAACATGGGGAGCATGTCTTGCTTCCACAGGGAACCCAGAAGCTGCCGGTACTTGGGGTGCATGAGCACCCCAAGTTGCTTGGTTCGGGTCCAGTTTTCCAAGGGGAAAGGAAGCTTAGTTGCCATCCGCAGCCCTCATATCGGCGAGGAGGGACAAGCCTAGCTCGTCTCGGGAGAAAACAGCGGCATCGGCTAGAGACGCAGGGAACGGGATCCCGTTCTTCTCCAGGACTTGAAGCAACTCGCAGACGACGTAGTGACGGCACACGGTAGCCTGCGGGAACCGGAACATATGTTCCATTATCTCAAGCAGGTCTGAAAGGGGGACTTGCTGGGTGCTCACTTGGTTTTCACTCGGCGTCCGTTCATGAGACGATCGAACCCCTTGTTCAGGTAGACAGGAATGCCGAGCAACAGGAGTACGATGGAGTATCCCAGAGCCCAGAGCCCACCGATGATAAACACAAAGATGAGCCGCATGGCGGAGGGGAACAAGAGGGTCAGGATGAGAATAATCAGCAGTAGGATCAGCATGAAAGGTCTCCTTGGTCTTAGGAGCTACTCTGAGCGTAGCCCAGATGATCTCTCACAGCTGCATCTCTGATTTTTTCAGCCCTGTAGTCCGTCCACTGTTCCCCGCAAGAGGGGCATGTGAACACTGGTACCACCACCTCGATCAGCTCAGTGTGTGGCCCGTAACCGTACTCAATCTGTGAGACCGTCATCACAGCCTCTGGGACAAGGGTGTCACAGTCAAGACATTTATTTAGAGGTCCATCCAACATTGATCCCTCGCACAAAAGCATCGACCTCTCGCTCTGTTTCAAAGTCGTAGACCTTGCCTCGGAAGTGCATACTCACCCCGGTGGGAAAGTTGCTCCTTTGCAGCACATGCACCAGCATGTCAACAGACATGGTCTCCGCGACCACCCAGACGAGGGGCCCGAGTTGAACCTCAAGAGGTGGGTCCGTGTCGTTCATTCCGAGATCCCCTTGTAGTCGAAAATCGTGTCGCACTCAAGAAGCAGCCCAAGAAACCCGACCTCTTGGGCCAAGGGTCCCACGGGCATGTAGGTGCGCCGGAAAACGGTGTACTCCTTCGAGTACATGGCGTACAACCCCGGATTGACCTTCTTGGACTCCCTGCTGTTGGCGAGACGATCGGACCACTTGACGATGAGGGCCAACCGGACGTACTGCGTCTCCTTCTGCTTGGCCTCCGTCATCCGAGCATAGGTGAGCAGCTTCCTGGTCTTTCTGTTTTGGCCGGGGCTGTCTGTCAGAAGCTCTACCGCTTTAACCGCATTCCTGGTGGCTCCCCAAGTCAGGAGGGTTTCGGCGGACGTGTCCGTGTCCTCCAAGACATCATGGAGCAAGGCCACCATTTGGGTCTCGTCATCGGAGTACCCGAAATCGGAGGCTACCTTGGCTACATCCTCAAGATGAAGCCAATAGGGCCCATTCCCATAAACCTGGTCTGCGTGTGCTACTCGCACTTTAGCTCGGATTCTCTCTAGCATGGTACCCCTAAAAGGTTGACGGGGACCCTACTCTGGGCCCCCGTCACATGATCAGCTGTCGAAACCCATGATGAGACGCACGTTGGGCCCATAGGTGCGAATCATGTCTGTGACATCGTCACTCTGAAGCCACCGATAGAAGGACCTCTCCATCAGGGGAGAGTACGTCCACTCGATCTTGATATACACGTCTACTCCGGGTGGAAACTCCAAAGGGGTTCCCTGTTCCCGATTCATGTAGCGTTCGTACTTCTCTTGGCTCCATGTTTCGACGTTTGGACCCCACGTCCCACCACACCAGTTGTCAGGAGGACCATTAGCCCCATCGGCAAACCAAGCCTCATAGACGTTTCGACCTACAACACCAGTAGCTTTGACCAAAGCGTCCCAGGGAGCCGCCCGAAGTTCAACCAAGGTGGCCCAAGTGAAACTGTGATCCCCTAGATAGATGTGTGCCCCAATGTCATCGTTCTCATCAAAGCAAGAACTACCAGGGTAAACAAGTCCATCTCCGTCCATGTCTTTAGGCAGCCCCCTGCCCTCAAAGAGTGGGGTCAGAGGTTCATGGGTGTGAACACCAGCGAAGCCAAACCCATTTCGCACGCCAGCCAAGAAAGCAAAAGTGAGATAGTCTCGTGCCGAGGGGTCCGGGTTCGGTGGCTGGCTGCGGTCCCACCGAGGAATCCCTGGAATCTGGTGCCAGACTCCAGTGTCCAAGTCCCGAGCTTCAAGAGAGAGATGAATGTCAGTTCCCATAGTGCCATCCTTCAAAGGGTTCACACCCAATACTCCGAATATGGGCACATGAGGGGCTTAAAAGGCCACGGATCCTTCTATTGGCCATTCCTTGGGTAGAGTCTCTAATCCACGGGAGGGCCACTATGGCTTCATGGCTAGATCAATATGCGGCTCAGTTCAAAGAACGGATCCTCCGTAACAAAGCCTCTTCTCGTCGTGTGGCCATGATGACGGGTCTCCCCCCTGAACATGCCACTGCTTTGGCCCGTTACGTGCGTCTTGGGGAGCTACCCTCCAAATCTTTGAGAGACCCCGCTGAAGTTACATCCGAGACTCCTATTGTTGCTCCTGCTCAAGAATTCATGCTCGATAAGCCCTATGTGTACAACGAGAAGGATGACACCTACATCACGTTCCTCCCAGGTGTCCCAAAACCACTCGTACTTCCCGGTCAAGTGCATCGTGAGATCCTTCGGGCTTACTCGAATTTTGACGGCAGCCCCGCTTCGATCAATGAGATCGCTCGTACCGTCAAGCTACCCAAGCCCTGGATTGTAAAATACCTCCGGGTTCATGAGATCACTCATGACCGTGAACCCTTCACACCGGAGGAAATCCTGGCCCAGACAGATGAGGAGCTGATCGTTGATGCGATGCAGCAACGACGGGCGACAGTCTACAAGAAACTGGAGAAAGCCAAATGGCGTGAGATCCAAGAAGACGCCCTCAAGTGGCGTGACTATGAGGATCATACGCTGAGATCTATTCAGAGTGCCTTGGTCAATCGAAAAGCCCCACCCGTGGCCAAGGTGGACATGGGCAAAGCACCTGAGCCTTACGCCGTGGTTGTGGGACTTACAGATTTCCACTGGGGCAAGTACTCGGACAAGCATGAGAACTTCGAGGGGTACGACCGCAAAACCGCTCGAGCACGCCTGATGCAAACAACGGCAGAGGGCCTCGCCCGCCTGTCCCTCTTCGGTCGTCCCGAGAAACTCATCGTTCCCATCGGTTCAGACTTTTTGCACATTGACACGGACAAGGGGGAAACCACTAGGGGTACAGCCCAAGACATGGACGGAACCCCGGCTGAGATCCTTGTTACCGCTTGTGCCTTGCTCGAAGAGTGGCTTCAGATCCTTCGTCAAGTTGCCCCCGTTGAGCTGGTCCTCATGAGCGGAAATCATGACCGCATGTCAGGGCTTGCCTTGCTCCTCTATCTGGACGCCCTCTATCGGTCAGCTCCAGATGTCACTGTGCATCGGATGCGGACCCCCAGGGTCTATCAACGGTACGGCAAGAACCTGATAGGCTTCATTCACGGAGATGGGGTGAGCAAGACTCATGAACTTGCGGGGCACATGGCCCGGGAAAATGCCCAAGATTGGGCTCTGTGTCCACACCGCACGGTGTACAAGGGTCATCTGCATTTTGAGAAAACGGAGACAGACACAGTGTTTTCTGTCACGGTGCGTCAGATCCCGTCCCTATCCGGTCCTGACAGGTGGCATAGTCGACAAGGTTTTCAGGGCTCCCCTCAGAGTTTACCCCTGTACCTTCATGGGAAAGAGTCTGGTCTCATTGCCATTTTGTATGGGCCCGTTGTAGAATAGGGGCTCATGGGGCCCGGACTCGGAGTAGTTAGGGTACAACCTGGAGGTACCCTTGTTTATCATCCCCGACATCTCTGACGAACGCCTTGCCCAGTTGGCTGCCCAGATCAAGCCAATGGTTCTGATCGATGGTCTTCCGAACACGTTGGATGTGGAGGACTATCGTGATGTGTCTTTCATCTGGGAGATTACGAATCCCCAGCCTGTGGAAGGAATCGAGCCATTCACCTCGTACAGGAGCCTGCACACCTTCGGGTACCATGGTTTCTTCAAGCCCTCCGTGGAGGAGGCTTTGGCTTTTCTTCCTGAGGGGGCTGAGGATCAGGCCGTAGGTTTCACCCTCACGGGACCGGAGACGATAGAGGACCTGCACAGGGAACGAGAAGCCATGCATGCCGGTTTCCATGTGGGTGAGGTGACCCTCTGGAGGAAGATCGGGGCATGATCACCCTTGATCAGATGACGCATTACCTTGACGCTTGCGCTCATGAGTTTGAGAGTCGGCGTTCGGCTCAACCGGACGTGTGGGATTACCTTTTGATCAAGAGGATCTATCGAGAAGCACTTCTGGACCCCGTTCTTCAGGAGGCTGAGAAACGGATGGGGGTGTTTCAAATGATCGAGGACTCTGATGAGTCCGAATTCGTCTTCATGCCTGAAGACGAATACCGTCAGCTGCTTCTTCAAGTGATGCAAGATACAAACTGGCAGCCAGGTCCTGTCTTGCTCAGTTGGGTCTCGTCCATGGAGGAGTGGCTAAACAGAGCAAATGGGCATACTTGAGAGGTCTAGAGACATGATGCAATACGTTGTCGGTTTCCTGTTCGCCCCCGAACGAGATTGGGTGGCTCTAATCAAGAAGAACCGCCCAGAATGGGCCGCAGGGCGCCTTAACGGTCCTGGGGGCAAGGTAGAGCCGGGGGAGTCTTGGGAGGCCGCTATGCGGCGAGAATTCCGGGAAGAAACGGGTGTGGACCTTCCAGAGATGGAATGGGAGCATACCGTGACCATCCAGAGTGACAAGTTCGAGTGCCGATTCTTCCGTTCAGTGAGTGATCAAGCCTACAACGTATTGTCCATGACGGATGAGGCCGTTTCCCTTGTGTGGGTCAACTCAATGGACAGAGCAAACGTGGTCCCCAACCTGCGTTGGCTCATCCCACTGCAACTTGAAAAAGGGATCAAGTTCCCCTTAGCTCCCATTTGGGAGGACTAAGTGAAAGTGCCCCCCAGGTCCGAAAACCTGGGGGGCACTTTCACTTAGGGACACAAGATCAGACCGGACTGAGTAACTCCTGTGTATGAGTCAAGTGTGACTCATACAGCAATCGAAATCCTAGAACAGTGGTGTTTCCATCACGACTCTTGGTTTCTGAAAGTTTTTGACCCCTTTGCATCTGCCGCACAAATTTCAGAGCCCGTGTCATCAAAAGATGGGTGGGTGGAGAACTTTTGAACCGAATCCCAAGCCCCAGAAACGAGGGGCTCAAGACGGGGGCCCTTTCCGACATCTGCCTTTGGTGTGCCTCCAGGTCTTGAACCTTGACCTGTCGACCCGTCAACTCTGCTAACCGTTGCTTGATCTGAAACAGTTCGGAGGCCTCCTTTCGATACCTCGTCAAGACGACCTCAGGATCAGTACCCTCAAGGTACTCGGTACCAAAGTGATCGTGCACCCATCCAGGGGTGGGAACAATCACGTCTGGATGCTTACAAAGGGAGTCTTTCCGGGGACTCAAGAGGAGGTGGGTCTTAAACCAGGAGCGGGTTTCTTGGTCAAGAGAACGTCGTGCTTTTTCTGCCTCAATGTCCGCTTCCTGGCATTCAGGACAGGAAAAGCCCGTCAACCAAGCCGTGTACTCGGACACAAAATTACCAGGGTATGACTGAAAATCCGTGATGAACGTCCACTTGTGAGCTTCAGTGTTTTCCATGCCTTACCCCTCCAAGAGAGAGGCCAGGAAAACGTCCACATCATTGCTGATCCGGGTTTCCTTCAACCGACTCCTGATCGCTGCCATCAAAAGGTTCTGATCCACGGCGGCAACTTGCTCCCTCACCACGTAGTCCTTTTTTGAGTCCCTAGCCTTGACCTCATTTACTGCGGCCGTAACCGTAGCGGTCAAAGCCTTGTTCTTACGAACAAGAGCTGCACCTCTAGCCTCTGCTGTCAACATGGGTGGTTCACCATCCCCCATGATTTCAGTTGTGACTTTACGCAAGATGATCTCATGAATACGGGCCTTCTCAAATGCCTGGATGATCATACGAGCCTTGTCCGTGGCAATCAAGTCGGATGGATCCTCTTGCAGGACGTACTCACAGATCATTTGGAGGGCCATGGACTCCGCTGCCTTGTGCTTGAGAGCCTGGGAGACGAATCGCCGAAGATCATTCACCGTACCATGGGCATAGTCCCCGCCCATGGCGTCGACCTCACCCTTGGTCTTGGGGGGGTTGAAAGTCTCCCCTACCAGTTCCTTCAGGATAGCCCGATGCACGTCATTCTGACGACGCAGATCCTTGTTCTGGACCGTGATGGGGTCCTCAATCTCGACAGGGCAGGTTGTATTGCCCGTGGCAAGAATATCCAGGGCCTGTGTGATTTCGGGGAGTTTTTCGGTTTTGCGTTTGGTAGCCAAAGGAACCTCTAACGGTTAGTGGTGCTCCGACATACTACTCGAAAAAAGGCAAAAGGCCCCGAAAAAAAGGGGCCTTTTGCTCTAGTTTCTGTGAGGGTCACTTGCCCCGTTGAGCCATCCTGATGGCCGCCGTGATCATGATGTCACCGCTGCACACTCGGAAGGCGAGGGTTTCCTTGTCGTTTCCCTTGGGGACATTGTAGTCGACGTCGTCGGGCTCAAGACCCGCCGCCTCGAACTTCCGGGCAACGTCGGGGTGGAAACAGTGGGCGTCGAGCCAGATGCTGGCTTCCTCCGGGCCGAACCCCGCGTCGAGCCACTCGATGGCCGTATCGAGCAACTTGTCCTCGCTGCCGTAGGAAAAGGGGCCTTGGGCCATGAGGGCGCTCACCATGTTCTCAAGGGCGTCGTTACTCATTTCCGTTCTCCTTGGTACTTCGTTGCATCACAACTACTCTGGGGATGGGACAGATGATCTCGGAAGACGACAAAGGCGAGGTCCTAAAACCTCGCCTTTGTTTCTCATCTCACGTAGAGGGGTCATTCCGTGGGCCCCACTGTCAAGACCCGCACAACCACTGGGAGGACCTCAACGATCTCCTCCACCCCAGGGGTACACTCCCCAATCGCGTCCTCGGGGCTGCTGTACACATAGGCCCTGGCAATAGGACCATATCCAGCACCCTCGTTCAGGTAACGCAACTCCTCGGGGATGTTAGGATCGATCTTGCGAATGAGGTACATTGGAGTCTCCTGCGTGCATCGTACCCCAACACTACTCCGAACGCGAGTCCCTTAAACGAGAAAGGGCCGGAAGGTTCTGCTCCCGGCCCTTTCTCAGGGCCTCGTCCGAAGATCAGGATCTAGGGCCACCGTCGGCCAACTGAACAGACCCAGATCCATCAAACGTGGCCACAACCGTGGGGTTGGTGTAGGATGGCCATTCCAAAGTGGCCGGGCTTGCATTTGCTGCATCCCAACCATTCAGACCACCGAGGGAATGAGGTACGGGGGTTCCCACCACATTCGAGACCCAAGTCAGGGGGTCCAAGGTGGAGTCGAAGATCTCCACCTGACTGATATGGATCGGGAATCCTGAGTTATCAATGTCACCAAGAACCAAGAACATCGGTTGATTGGGTCCGAAACCGCCATAGTCTCCCACCAGGGACAGCACAGGATTGGTCTTCCAGTTGAAGATAGCAAAGACCCGGGCCACATCCGTCATGGGGTCATAGGTCATGAGGATAGGGATCCATCCCTCGGCGTCTGTTTCAATCATGCAGTTGGGAGCCCTGAACACATTGCCGTTGGTGTGACAGAATTCAGCGGCTAGTGCATTCCCGTCACAGGCCAACAAACGAACACCCCGAGTTGCATAGGTTTCCAAGCCAGGAGCCATTCCTAAATGCATGACGGGGAGAGTGTACACAGGCCCCATGTTCTGGATGTTCAACCAGAACGAGACACTCACGGAACTTCCCGTCAGAGGGAAGTTACACTTCTTGCCATTGAAAGTCAGCGCCTTGCCACCAACGAAAGAGTTGACAGGCTCCTCTGTGTAAGACTCGTCAAGGATGCAGACCTTCTGTGCACCCTGCTCCAGAAGAAGCCGCACTGCGGCTAGAGTGGCCTCCACGTCGACATAGACAGGAAGGACGTTAGAAGTGACGGTGTAACCCATAGTGCAATTCTCCTAGTCTGAAAACCTACAACAAGGAGACAGAATAGGAGGAAAAAAGTCGGAACAGAGAGACTCTTTGGAAAGGACAGAAGAAAGAAAAGGACCCTCAAGGAGTCCTTTTCTTTGTCGCAATGCTGTCGTTACTTGGTCGGGTCCCAGTTCTGGAGCAGTGTCATCCACTGTTCCATGGCCTTGGGCAGGCAAGTCAGGCAAATCAGATTGTGCGAGTAGGGGTGCTTGCCCAGTCCATAGTTCATGTTTCCCATGTGCCTACGCTCACCCGAACGACCCTGGCAGTCCAAGCACTCCCCCGGGTCCCTGTCTACGAGGACCGTGTTGTTGAAAGGGACCGCGCCGTTGAGGGGTGCACCATGGAAACGACCCGGCGGCAAAACCGTCTGCATGATCTCCGCCCTTTGGGAAACGATCTTGGCATCCATGTGCCAGTTCTCGTGCACCTCGTTGGGGGTCAGGAAGGATCCCGATGCCAACAGGCGGAGCCCTCGTACCATCGTCCGGGGGGGAAGTGCACTTCGGTACTCTTGCAGGTAGGGCCACCATTCGGCCGAGACCGTCGTTTCATCACACTCCCAGTGGAAGTATGCCCCCAATCCAGCCTCAAAGCCCAGACCCCGATAGACTTGGGAGACCGGGTCCTTGAACGTATACTCCCCGGGGAGCAAGGGGCACATCAGTTGGAGTGTGACTGCGGGAACAAGGGCCCACACGGAACCATCGTCTTCCCCCCGCCTGACGAACTCAATCTGATTGAGGGTGGGCATCAGATCCCACCTCGACTTGATCTCGACTGTACCATCCTCCGCCTGGATGCGAAGTCTCCGACCATGGTAGCTCGTGCAACCCGTGGCAAAAACGGGGCGTCCCAATTGAGTCGACGCCTTGCCAACCAGGTCTTCCAGGCTCGTGTGAATGTCCAGGTACTTGATCATGGCGTTGCTCCCTTTACATGGTAGCTACTCCACAAGTCCCCCAGATGATCCTCACATCGATGCGACGGCTTCTCCTAGCTCAAGAGGGAGAATCTCTTCCCCAAAGTCCAACTCCTCCTTTGCCTCTTGCAAGGAGTAAAATACACGGGCCTCCTCAAGTGGGCCCCAAGAGTTACCGTCGTCAAGGAAAGTGCCGTTAGAGCGATCACGAAGGACAAACATCGAAACCTCAGAAGGGTTTGGTTGAAAAAATCACCATTTACGCAGGTTGCTACTCAGCAAGGTCCCCTGCAGAAGCCGCTCATGTACAAAAAAATCGTGGTCCACCATTGAGAAGAGACCCTTCTCAATGTCCCGCTTGAGGGCTGGGACATTGTCATGGTGATGCCCGAGGTATTCCTTACAGACATGATCAAGACGGGCCTGCATTGCGGCCTGAATGAGCGATACCTCTTTATCTTGCGGGCCACAAGTGTGCAGTGTCTTTGAGCCTTGCGGAGGGGTCTTGAGAAACCCTTTTTGACAAATCTCACATGTGACGAGGTTGTCACCTAAATGGGCACGCACTTGGGTGAGGGCCTCGGACTCTAGAAGGGAAATCCCACCTCCGTAAAGAAGCCAGCCCATCATGTCAAAGTACGTTGTCATGTGGCACACTCCTCGAGTCGAATCTTCAGATCCTTGGCACTCAAGGCAAGGGCACGGCCACAGGTACCAAAACGGTTCGGAACTTTGTTGTGCGCCCTCACCCAGGCAATGGCACGTTGCTCTGCAATCGCTTCAGCCCCAAAACGAGACTCTGCCGTGCACGTAGCAACGACTTTGTCCTCATGGAGATAATCACAACGCCACATCGTGAGACCCCCGCTATTCAAGATCCAGCAACCCGCAAGAGATCGCAGCATCAACCTGAATTTCAAGTTCAGCCCGGATCTTCATCAACAGCTCACCCAAACGATTCTTTCCGACACCCTGGCAAACACCCCAGTAGGTGTCTCCCCAAGTGTTGCCCTCAACCAACTTCCTTCCCCCTGTCAACAAGAGTGACGTGGTCTCGGGGCTACCGATGCAGAACTTCGAGCGGAGGCATGCCTCCATGATGGAGTCCTTGACCTCTTCCCAGTCCGACCGAAGAACCACCTTCTGCCCCATCCGTTGGGCTTTGCCCGGGGTGGGTGCCAAACGAATGGCTTCCTTGTCCTCAGGATTGAGAGACTTGCTCGCTTGGTAGGCGTGCTCGACTGTGGGGTATTCCGTGCCCCCCAAAAAGATAGGTGAGTGGTGAAAGTTCGAGAGGAACCGCCAAGGGCCCATAAAAGAATCGATTGTCTCAGCCATGGTGTCTCCTTGACACTCCTACTCGTTTAACACGGCACATGAGGAAGAAAACGCATAGCTGATGAAATCTTTGATCCACTGGATCTGACGAAGACACAGGTAAGACGTCTCCAGTGGGAAGAGAGGAAGCAGCATCCTGAGCTGGGTTCCCGCACGAAGGTAGTCCTCATGTGACTGGACCCTAACCGTGTGGGTAAGCACATCCATGTATGCCTCCACCTCAAGGGGAACCCATTGCACAGGGTCGTGCCGATAGACCAAGGACCAAAGGTCCTTGATGCTTGAAGACTCCCCAAGTGCACGGTAGAAGTCTGGATGCGAAAAAGGTCTTTCCACATGCGACACCTGTTCATACCGGGGACTGACGGAGGAAGACATCATAGGAATCAGTTCCACCGTCGGCACAGGCCCAGAGTAGTTGTACCGCAGGTAGGAACCCGAGAATGCTTGGTATTCCAACCAATCCATATCAGAGTGGATCGAAAGGGGCACGACCAGGAGGTCAGCAACAGCTGACCTTAGGGCCATTCTCCGATCGGAGACCCACTTGCTTTGGGCTTCCACACTCAAACATTGGGTGTCCCGAGGGGACGGGTCGGGTCGCACTATCAGGTTTCGAGCCTTCTCGTGCTCGGCAACCGCACTTGTGGCAAAGAACTTGGCCAGTCG
>Ga0172380_10002786_pt1 | contig 25771 bp, 26 predicted proteins | sample Leawe162metaG_FD_119747 | JGI IMG/M metagenome (GOLD analysis project Ga0172380, IMG submission 119747) | Leachate microbial communities from a municipal landfill in Southern Ontario, Canada - Leachate well 162 metaG | ecosystem: Engineered > Solid waste > Landfill > Unclassified | place...
GCCGGATTTCATCACGAGCCAGCGAATGTCGTAGGTCGCGCCCGAGCGCAACGTAATGCGCGCATCGACGTTCGTGCCGCCCGCATCGCCCGGGCCTTGGCCGACGACGACGGCGCTCGCCACCGGATATTCCGGAGCCGTCTTGGCCGCGTACTTGGCGATGAAATTGATCATGCCGTTGTAGTAGCTCGGACGCTCAGCCTTCGGCAGCGTGCGCGCATGCGGCCCGAGCGCCCTCAAGCCGATGTTAGGCACGTCCATATGCTTGCGGAGGACGTCGCTGAATGCGTTGACGCCGCCCGTGCGCTGGGCGGCCAGCAATTCGTTCTGAACGCCCTGCATATAGGCGCCCGGAGATTCCGCGCGCGCCGTGCTCGTCGTCAGCGCCGCGACGCAGACGATCATGGCAAGTAGCCAGCAGGCGGAGCACGTCCGCGTCCAAACTGTCATCTGCTTGTCTAACCCTCGCATAATCGCCCCTTACCAGTTCTCTTTTCCCAAGTCAGCCCGAAAGGCATCTGCTGCTTTGCGTCTGACCGCACAAACCATCCCACCGCGGTAGAGAAGCAACAATATCGTCAAAACGATGCCCGATTACGATCCGGCTGGTGCAAGATCCGCATCGAATTTGTGGCCGCCTGAAGGCCCGCTGGAAACGGTCGCCACGTCCGGCCGCAGCAGGGGAAGCCCAAGAATACGGCAAAGCTCAAGAATTTCGCCTTTTCCAACTTGCTCCGCCGTCGCCAGAACGAGGCTTCGGCTTGCCTCCGGATGCACCAGCACGACGTCGCGCATGACGCTGGACAGCGATGTCCGGAGTTGTACGGCAACGCCGCTGTAGGTCGCGAGCGGCATCCGCCAGCCATGTGACGAGAACGGTGTCCGGTCGACGACCATCACGTCGCCGTTCCGGATGTCGATGATGCGGTCCGACGCCATCGCAACAACGATGTTGCGTAGGGGCCAGCAGACGAGACCGGCCCAGAAAACGAACGCGACGGCAAGTTCGATCGCGGCGATCGGGTTGGCCGCGAGCACGGCGCGCAGTTCGGGCGAGGTCAGCGCATACACGGCGAGCCCGATTTGCGGGACGACGATCAGCGCCGCAAGGGTTGCCATCAGAAGTAAACCCGGCAGTCTCGCGAGCTTGCGTTCGCTGCGCCTGAGCGTGATCGGCAACTGATAGCTTGCGCCGGAAATCACGACGAATTCAGGGGATTGTCGCTGCATCTACATCACCGCTCCGGCGCCGCTTCAGCGCCAAGGCGGACGTTATGCGCGCGCTTGCTAAAACGTGGTTAAAGGCTGTCCGAGTTTTGACATGCCCCAAAGGGTAATTATATACGTGCTTGACCCAAGAGCCAATTTGCCCTATATTCAGACTACAGACGGAGGGCACGGCCATGAAGCGCGAGATCACAAGCCTTTACCAGTTCTTCGAAGCCTTTCCGGACGAACAGGCGGCGATCGATCACCTCCGCGCGATCCGCTGGCGGGACGGCGCTTTCTGCCCCTACTGCAATTCCAAGCGGGTGATGCACTTCTCCGACAAGCGGACGCACAAGTGCCACGACTGCCGCCAGCGTTTTTCGATCAAGGTGGGCACGATTTTCGAGGACACGAAACTACCGCTGCGCAAGTGGTTCGCGGCCGTCTGGCTGGTTACGAGCCACAAGAAGGGCATCGCCAGCACGCAGCTCGCCAAGGACCTGCAAATTACGCAAAAATCGGCGTGGTTCGTTCTGCATCGTCTCCGTTACGCAGCCAAAACGAAGTCATTCAACCGCCCTTTATTGTCTGGCGAAGTGGAGGTGGATGAATCGTATTTTGGCGGAAAGGAAAAGAACCGCCATGCGTCGCAGCGTAAGAAAGGCCGAAAGCCGAAAGCTGCCGTCTTTGGCATGCTGGCTCGCGATGGTGAGCTTGATGCCCGCAGAATTGAAGATTTATCCGCCAGAGCAATCGTCGGCAGGGTTCGCGACCGCGTCGCTTCTAGCTCAGTAATTATGTCGGACGAATGGGCCGGATATACCGACCTCGTCACGAATTATCTGAAACTGTCAGTAAACCACAGCAAGGGCGAGTATGCTCGCCATCGCGTTATTCACATAAACACTCTGGAAGGCGCTTGGAGCCTGTTCAAGCGGCAGATTTACGGTATTCATCACCACGTTTCTGCGAAGCACTTGGATCGCTATCTTGGCGAAATGTGCTACAGGTACAACCGCCGTGACATGGGCGAAGGTGAGCGCGTCAATGATCTCCTTTCGCAAGTCGAAGGACGATTGACCTATAAGGTTCTGACGCATGACAAGACTGAAGAAAACCTACGAGAAACCTCTCACGATTGACGCCTCCTTCGATGAGGCCTTGCAAAAATTCGTCCAGACAGATCCTGGTGAAATTGACGATAGTGACGATGATCGGTCGCCTGAGGACGTTCGGGTTAGCGAAGATGATGGTGGCAACATCTGCCTGAGCGATTTGTTCGCGCTCGCCGACAAGCCCAAGAATCGCAAGCCCAACGATTGGGCAAGAGGCGCACGAGCCAAAAGGCTGATGGAAGCGCTCTTTAAAAAAACGACGGGAGATTCCCGTCGTTTCTCCAAAGATGACGTTAAAACAATGTACTATAGCGACGGGACAGGGCGCGGCACACGCGTTTACGCTCACCCTGTGCTCGCTTTGGACTATGCCGAGTTTGTTAAACCTGAACTCGGCGTGGCCGTCCGCGAGACGTTCCTAAGATACAAAGCGAAAGACGTAACGCTCGCTCTCGAAATTCTCGACGGACTTACCGCGCAAGAGGAATACGACACTCTGCGCGTTGAACTGCGCAATCTGGTCAAGGAGCACAACAAGCTCTCCGCAGAGGCCGCAAAGGATATCGGCGTTACGAACTTCGAGGCATACAACGGATCCGGGCTGCACGGTCTATATGGAATGACGAAGGCCGAATTGCTCGATCATAAGGAGCTTCCCGAAGGGGAAAATCATTTGAATTTCGCGGGCCATGAAGAACTCGCTGCAAATTATTTCAAAGCAACTCAGGCCGCGGCGAAGCTTAAACGTGACGCAGCGGCGGGAGTAAAGGGACAGGCCCACGCGAACAAGGTGCATAACGAAATCGGACGAGGCGTGCGTAGGCAAATCGAAAGTTGGGGCGGCACCATGCCCGAAGACGAGCCCGTTCTCGATCATGTCAAAGAGGCAGAGAAGCGCCTGAAAGCCGCCGAGAAAGACAAGGCCAAGAAGATCGGTAAGAAGGGCTAGGCCGGATCGTGCTTAGAGTTTCGCCGATATCATAAGACCGACGTCAGCATCCGGATGAACTAGTTCGATCATTTCAAAATCGATCTCCGCCGATTGAAGGATATCGAAAATGATCCTTTCACCAGGATTTAAGTTCGATCTGTTGTGAACGCACAGCCCAAGTCCGCATGGCGCCGTCCGTCCTGGACCGATAGCCGCTCCGGATGAAATCGTCCAACCCTGAAGATTCCCGAACGCGTGAATAAGATCGTTGGCGTATGCGCCGCTATCCGCAGAAGCCATGTCTCTTATGATCGTTAACGAGTAGCTGCCGCCACCTCTGGCGATTGCGGTTCGCGCTATCGACGCCTTTTGGGTGTCGGTCAATCGACGTGGCTTCATTGCGTCAATTTGGGTTTGAAGAGTCCTGATTAGCTCTTGGGCCTCCCCCGGCGGGGTTGACTGCAGTTTGTTGGTTAGTTGGTCGTCGCGCATTTTCAGCCGCTCTTCCAGGTGCGCAATCTTTCCATCCTTGTGGGTAATCACCGTTCCAAAGGCCCACCTTTGAATCAGCCAAATCACGAATGTCGCCATCAGCGCATACGCCGCCGCGAGCGCTGGCGCGCCTTGTATCACGGCCCACTCCTGGGCGAGATGGTCGAGGAACCACTGGAGGCTTGGCATCTGGCGCGCATACCACGATTCTTCAGTGGGTCACAATTGTAAGTAATCGCCCCCCAAAGACAGCTCTTGACACATAAACATATCTTTATATGTTGCTCGCCATGTCGACGGCGGAACTCAAAACATCGGACTTGGTTACGGCGCTGAAAGCGGCCGCCGAGCCGACGCGCCTGCGCATCCTGCTATTGCTCGCCGGCGGGGAACTGAACGTCAAGGACCTGACGCTCGTCCTCGGTCAGAGCCAACCCCGCATCAGCCGGCACTTGAAACTTATGTTCGAGGCCGGCCTGATCGAGCGCTTCCGTGAGGGAAGCTGGGTTTATTTCCACATTTCGGATCGCCAGCCGGGCGGTCGCCTGGCATTGCGGCTCGTGGCCGATGTCGACCCCGCTGAAGCCGCGGTCAGGCTCGACCGCGAACGAGCGGACGCATTGAAGCGCGAGCGCGAGGCCTCAGCTCAGGCCTTCTTCGAAAAGCATGCCGCCGATTGGGACCGCATCCGGACGCTCCACGTTGCCGAGCGGGACGTCGAAGCCGCGATGCGCGAAGCCCTGGGCAGCGGACCGTTTCGCTTTCTCCTCGATCTCGGGACGGGCACGGGCCGCACGCTCGAACTTTTCTCGGACCGCTTCGAAGGCGGCCTCGGCATCGACGTCAATCAGGCGATGCTGGCCTACGCGCGCGCCAAGCTGAAGACGGATGGCTGCACGCGCGCCCAGGTCCGCCACGGCGACATCTATGCGCTGTCGCTCGCCGACCGTCAGGCCGATGCCATCGTGATGCATCAGATCCTGCATTTTCTGTCCGATCCGTCGCTCGCGATCCGCGAGGCAGCGCGCGTTCTGGTTCCTGGCGGCAAACTGCTGATCGTCGACTTCGCGCCGCACGAGCTTGAATTCCTGCGCACCGGGGAAGCGCACGAGCGCCTCGGCTTTTCGCACGAGCAAATCAGCGGCTGGCTCAAGGACGCAGGCCTCGTCCCGCATATGGTGCGCGACCTGACCCGCAAGCCCGGCGGCAGCGAAAACATTTTGACCGTGACGCTCTGGCTTGCCGAGCGTCCGGGCGAATTCATAGGCAACGCGAACAGGGATGCCGCGGCCACCGGCACTCTTGAGGAGGCTCGTTGATGGCGCAGGGCAACGAACGCAAAAGCAAGCTTCTCGGCTCTGGCGACATCGTCGTCAGCTTCGAGTTCTTTCCTCCCAAGACCGAAAAGATGGAGGAGACGCTCTGGTCGTCGATCTCGCGTCTCGCCCCACTTGGCCCCGAGTTCGTCTCGGTCACGTATGGAGCGGGCGGCTCGACGCGCGAACGGACCCATGCGACCGTCACCCGTCTTCTGCGCGAAACCGGCTTGAAGCCCGCCGCGCATCTGACCTGTGTCGATGCGACGAAGGACGAAGTCGACGCCGTCGCGAGAGCGTATTGGGATGCGGGCGTTCGCCATATCGTGGCGCTGCGCGGCGATCCTGCCCAGGGCGCGGGCACGAAGTATGAGCCGTACCCGGGTGGATATACCAACGCCGCCGATCTCGTCGCAGGATTAAAGAAGATCGCGAATTTTGAGATTTCTGTCGCGGGTTATCCTGAGAGACATCCCGAAAGCCCATCGATCGAAGCCGATATCGAAAACCTGAAGGCCAAAGTCGACGCCGGGGCCGATCGCATCATCACGCAATTCGGCTTCGATAATGCGTATTTTCTGCGCTATCTCGAACGCGCGCGGGCGGCAGGAATTTGGGTGCCGATCTCGCCCGGGATCGTGCCCATTCACAATTTCAACCAGGTGTCCGGTTTCGCGAAACGCGCGGGAGCGACGGTGCCGTCATGGCTCGCGCGGCGTTTCGAAGGCCTGGACGCCGACAACGCGACGACGCATCTGGTCGCGGCGGCGGTTGCGACCGAGCAGGTGATGGATCTCGTCGACGAAGGCATCAAGAAATTCCATTTCTACACCTTGAACCGCGCCGATCTCGTTTACGCCATCTGCCACCTGCTGGGGTTGAGGTCTGCACGAGCCGATGCCAGCGCTAACGCAGCCTGATCCAATAAAAGTGAATGCGAGGATGAAATGAGACGTAAGCCGAGTTGGGCAGCGCTGGAAAAGGCCGCGAGCGAACGCATCCTGATCATCGACGGCGCGATGGGCACGATGATTCAACGCCACAAGCTCGGCGAAGAACATTATCGCGGCGAGCGCTTCGCGGACCATTCCAAGGACGTCAAGGGCAACAACGATCTTCTGGTGCTGACGCAGCCGAAGGTGATCGAGGACATTCACGCCGAATACCTCGACGCGGGCGCGGATATCATAGAGACGAATACGTTCAACGCGCAGCGCATCTCGCTCGCCGACTATCACATGGACGAGTTCGGCTACGAGATGAACGTCGCGGCCGCGAAGCTTGCGCGACGCGCCGCCGACGCCGCCACCGCCAGGACGCCGGAGAAGCCGCGCTTCGTCGCCGGTGCCGTCGGCCCAACCAACCGCACGGCGTCGATTTCTCCTCAAGTCAACGATCCCGCTTTTCGCAATGTCAATTTCGACGAATTGCGCGACGCCTACAAAGAGCAGGTGCGCGGGTTGATCGACGGCGGCGCCGACATCATCCTGATCGAGACGATCTTTGATACCTTGAATGCCAAGGCCGCGGGCTTTGCGACGCTCGAGGTGTTTGAGGAAAAGGACCTTGAGCTGCCGATCATGATTTCGGGCACGATCACCGATCGCTCGGGGCGCACGCTGTCGGGCCAGACGGCGGAAGCCTTCTGGTATTCGATGCGGCACCTAAAGCCGTTTTCGATCGGCCTTAACTGCGCGCTCGGCGCTGAGCTGATGCGGCCCTACATTGCCGAGCTTTGCCACGTCGCCGACGTGCGCATCTCCGCTTACCCGAACGCCGGATTGCCGAACGCGATGGGCGAATACGACGAAACGCCGGACGACATGGCGTGCAAGGTCGAGCCCTGGCTCGCCGACGGCCTGATCAATGTCATCGGCGGCTGCTGCGGCTCGACGCCGGACCACATTGCGCACATCGCCAGCCACGCAAAAAAGCATAAGCCGCGGACGCCAACGCAATTGCAGCCGCGACTGCGTCTGTCCGGCCTCGAACCATTCGTCCACGGATAGCAGAAACGACGGACGCTATTTCCTCTCCCGGACCGGGAGAGGATGCCCGCAGGGCAGGTGAGGGACTTGAATGCGATGGAATGGTGATGCAATGGCGGGGTCGTTGACAAATAGGGCACGGGTTCTGCGCAAGATGCAGACGGACGACGAACGCAAGCTCTGGGCGCGGTTACGTGACCGTCGGCTCAACGGACTGAAATTTCGCAGGCAAGCGCCTTGCGGCCCATACGTTGTCGATTTTCTCTGTGAAGCGGCTCGACTGATTGTCGAACTCGATGGGTCGCACCACGGTATGCCGGATCAGATCGAGCACGATGACCTAAGGACGAAACATCTGGCAGAGCTTGGCTATCAGGTTGTTCGCGTCTGGAATGTCGATCTAAGATCCAGCTTAGAAGGAGTTCTTGACGAAATCGTCGCAACCGCAAACCTCCGGCTTAACCCCTCATCCGCCCCTTCGGGGCACCTTCTCCCTCAGGGAGAAGGAATTCCTCGGGAAGTATAAAAATGACAGCAGGAAATGCCGCGCAATTGTTCATCAACGTCGGTGAGCGAACGAACGTCACGGGGTCGGCCAAGTTTCGCAAGCTGATCGAGCAGAACGATTATGCCGGTGCTCTCACCGTTGCGCGCCAGCAGGTCGAAGCGGGCGCGCAGATCATCGACATCAACATGGATGAGGGCTTGCTCGATTCCGAGAAGGCGATGACCACGTTCTTGAACATGATCGCGTCCGAGCCCGACATATCGCGCGTGCCGGTCATGATCGACAGCTCGAAATGGACCGTTATCGAGGCGGGCCTCAAGTGCGTACAGGGCAAGGCGATCGTCAACTCGATCAGCATGAAGGAAGGCGAGGGGCCGTTCCTCGAGCAGGCGCGCAAGGTTCTGCGTTATGGCGCGGCCGTCGTGGTCATGGCCTTCGATGAAGTAGGCCAGGCCGACACCGTCGAACGCAAGGTGTCGATCTGCGAGCGCGCTTACAAGCTGCTGACGGAGAAAGTCGGGTTTCCGCCCGAGGACATCATTTTCGATCCCAATATTTTCGCAGTCGCGACTGGTATCGAGGAGCATAGCGGCTACGGCATCGCCTTCATCGAGGCGGCGCGGCAGATCAAGGAGAAGATGCCGCTCGTGCATATCTCCGGCGGCGTCTCGAACCTGTCGTTCGCGTTTCGCGGCAACGAGCCGGTGCGCCAGGCAATGCACTCGGTATTTCTCTACTATGCCATTCAGGCCGGCATGGACATGGGCATTGTCAACGCAGGTCAGCTGACGGTTTACGACGACATCCCGGCCGAACTGCGCGATCTGTGCGAAGACGTGATCTTCAATAAGCGACTCGACGCGACGGACCGCCTTCTCGATGCGGCTCCGAAATTCAAAGGCGAAGGCGGCGCAAAAGCCAAGGAGAAGGATCTCACTTGGCGCGAAGGCACCGTCGAGCATCGCCTGTCGCACGCGCTCGTTCACGGCATCACGGAATTCATCGAAGTCGACACGGAAGAAGCGCGCGCAAAAGCCGAGAAGCCGCTGCACGTCATTGAAGGTCCGCTGATGGCGGGCATGAATGTCGTCGGCGATCTATTCGGCGCGGGAAAGATGTTCCTGCCGCAGGTCGTCAAGTCGGCGCGCGTGATGAAGCAGGCAGTCGCCTATCTGCAACCGTATCTCGAAGCGGAAAAAATCGCTTCAGGCGTCGATCGGATGCCGTCCGCAGGCAAGATCCTGATGGCGACCGTCAAGGGCGACGTGCACGACATCGGCAAGAACATCGTCGGCGTCGTTCTCCAATGCAACAACTACGAGGTGATCGACCTCGGCGTGATGGTTCCGGCCGCCAAGATTCTGGCGACGGCCAAAAAAGAGAACGTCGACATGATCGGCCTCTCGGGCCTCATCACGCCGTCGCTCGACGAAATGTGCTTCGTCGCGGCCGAGATGGAGCGCGAAGGCTTCTCGTGCCCGTTGCTGATCGGCGGCGCAACGACGAGCAAGGTGCATACCGCCGTCAAGGTCAGCCCGAACTATCAGAAAGGGCAAGCCGTCTACGTGCTGGATGCCAGCCGCGCGGTCGGCGTCGTGTCGAACCTGCTTTCGCAGACCGCGAAGGAACCGTTCGTTCAGAACATCAAAACCGAATACGCGAAGGTTCGCGAAAATCACCTTGCGCATGAGGCGCGCAAACAGCGCATCACGCTCGAAGCCGCGCGCGCCAACAAATTCAAGATCGATTGGGACGCGTTCAAGCCGGTGAAGCCGAGCTTCCTTGGCGTCCGCACGTTCCAAAACTACAATCTCGCGTCCCTCGTGCCCTACATCGATTGGACGCCGTTCTTCCAGGCGTGGGAGCTTGCGGGCCGATATCCGCAAATTCTGACCGATAATAAGGTCGGCGCCGAAGCGAAGAAGCTCTTCGAGGATGCGAAGGTGATGCTGAAGCGTATCGTCGAGGAAAAGTGGGTGACAGCATCAGCGGTTATCGGCCTCTGGCCGGCGAACAGTGTCGGCGACGACATTGAAGTCTACACGGACGATACGCGGTCGAAGCGGCTTACGACGCTCTATACCCTGCGCCAGCAGATCGCCCGCGATCCGTCACGCAATCGCTCGCACACGGCGCTCGCCGACTTCATCGCGCCGAAGGAAACCGGCCTCGCAGATTATGTCGGCAGCTTTGCCGTGACCGCAGGTATCGGCGAAGACGAAGCGATCGCCGAGCACATAAAGAAGACCGACGATTACAGCCGCATCATCGCCAAGGCGCTGTGTGATCGCCTCGCGGAAGCCTTCGCCGAAGCGATGCACCACAAGGTGCGTAAGGACCTTTGGGGCTACGCGAAGGGCGAGAAGCTCACGAACGACGATCTGATCCTGGAGAAATACCAGGGCATCCGCCCCGCTCCTGGTTATCCGGCACAGCCCGATCACACGGAAAAAGCCACGATCTGGGAGCTGATGGACGTGCACAAGAATGCCGGAATCGAGTTGACCGAAAGCTTCGCGATGTGGCCCGGCGCCGCCGTGTCCGGTTTCTACTATGCGCATCCCGACAGCCATTACTTCGGCGTTGGAAAGGTCGAGCGCGACCAGGTCGTCGACTATGCTGCGCGTAAGGGCTGGACCGTGGAAGAAACCGAGCGCTGGCTGTCGCCGGTGCTGAATTACGATCGCCAGGCGGCCACGATCAAAGCGGCCTGATCGTAAACGCGACGCTATTCACGAAAAAAACCGGCGCGGTCACATCAGTGCCGCGCCGATGGTCATTTGGCTCGCGCCAAGCGTCCTGGAAGTTCCCCGTCTCGTTGGCTCCTTGGAGCGATTGTCGCGGGTTTGCGTTTCAGGCGTTCCTCAAATCATTCCGATAACGACCGCAATCACGAAACCAAATGACAGGACAGCAGCAAGAACGTTGAACTTTGCTTGCAGGGTCATACCGTCACCTCTCGAATAGAGAGTTCTGGATTTCGTTTCGCCTCTCTCTGAAGCGCATCGAAAGCTACGCAGCCGAAAGCGGCGCTGACAAGCGAAAAGCATTTTGCGATGCAGAGAGACAGCGCCGATTCAAGACGTGTCACCGCGGCGCGACCCGAGCGTCGCCGTGTTTTGCCTGTTCCCCGCCGGTTAGGGAATTTTCCAGCGTGTAGTGACGAAAAGAACTGCGTTTCCAATCTCGCAGACGAAACGCGGTCTTTTCGTGCGCGGGCAAAAAATCAGCAGGCGTCGCGTTGCGATGCACTTGAAATGCGGTGCACAAAAAAGAACTGTAAATAATTATCCTTACGCCCGGAAATTTCGCGTCTATGGCGCGATCGAATTCCGTTCAAACGGCTGCGAGCCGTTTGCGCAATAGAATTTCCGAGCTTCCTTCGACCACGAGATCGCTCAGCGTTGCAATGCGGCCGAAGCCGTGGCGTTCGTAAAATGACAGCGCCCGCGTGTTGAATTCCGATGCCGCGACCCAGAGATTTTGGGCATCGATGCCACGCGCTTCGCTCTCGAGCCAGTCGAGGATCGCCCCGCCGATGCCATGGCTTTGATAGGCCGGGAGAACGCCAAGAAACTGCAGGTAGGGACCGCGCAGCCAGTTGCTCCGGATGCTGATGGCGCCTGCGATGACGCGATCCGCCTTGATCGCAAAACGCGGCGCGCCCGCTTCGTCATTCGCGAGAAACGCCGTCAACGCTTCTCCCGTATAGGCATAGCGCGCCCAGGGATCGATGCTGGAAAGCAGCGGGCCGATGATCTTTGCGGCAACCGGCGTCATGGGCTCGAGGTCGAACCCGCGCAGCCGAACAGCCTTGAGGCGCGCACTCGTCATGTCACTTCGCGCCGTCGGCCGGTTGCTTCGCGCGAGAACGCTGCGGTTTGACCGACGTCGCCCAAGGCTTGACCGCTGCGGCGCGTTGCGTCGGACCTGACGCAACCGCTTGCGGTTTCGAGGTGGCGTTGAGCGGGTGTTGCAAGGCGCCGAGGAAATCGTAGCGGTTGGTATCGCCGGGTTTGCGGTCGTAACATTCAGCCGTGATGACCGGCTTCCCGATGGCGATAAGCTCGCTGACGGTGAGGAACTTGTAGCCCTTGGCCTTGAGCTTCGGGATGGCGATAAGCAGCGCCTCCGCCGTATGCCAGCCGCGTCCGTTTGCATGGTTGACGATGATCGAGCCGGGCTTCGTCTCATTGACCATCGCGTCGGCAATCCGCTGCGCCGACGTGTGCGGGTCGGGATCGCCGGTTGCGACGTCCCACTGGATGGCAAGCATCCCGGCATCGTTGACGGCTTTCATCGACGCGTCGTTGCAGGCCCCATAGGGAAAGCGAAACACCTTCGGCTGCTCGGGAATGTCCCGCACCGCGTCCGACGACGAGGCGAGGCACTGGTTCGCGGTGAGATCGGCGCGTGCGTCTGCATAGGCCTTTTGCGGGGCGACGACCTGCTGGCGGACCGCCGCAGGCGCCAGCAGTCGCAGATTCGCATGCGTTTCCGTGTGGTTTCCGATTTCAAACAACGGATCGAGCATCAGCTGTTCCGTGCGGGCGCGATGCGAGACGATCCATTTGCCGCCCGCGAAGAACGTCGCCTTGACGCCTTGCTGACGCAGGTAATCGAAGATGCGGCCATCGTAGCCCGCGATCTCGCCGCGCTGCTCGCAAAGATCGAACGTCAGCGCGACGACTTTTTCGCCGCCCGGGACGTCGACGCGCCGGATCGCGCCGCGAAGGCCGTCCGGCACCGCCGATGCGGGCTTGAAATCGCCGAGCTTGATTGCCGCGTCGAAGGAGTGATTGCCTTTTGCCGCCTGCTCTTCGCCCGCTACCCCCGCAAGCGCCGCGTCCGGGAAGCACGCATGTTGAACCGCCGCATCGCCCGCAAGTCCTGGTGCCGCGAAAGCGAGGCCCGAAAGCCCGAGGGTCAACGCAAGACCAAATCGATGGCCCGAGTATTTCATTTGCCTTTGAACACCGGTTTGCGCTTTTCGAGGAAGGCGCGCCGTCCTTCGGCGTAGTCGTCGCTCGCGAAGCAGGCTTCGACGGCAGCGTCGAGTTTCGCCATATCCGGATGCTCCGGCCGCCGGGAAATTTCATCGATGACGCACTTCGCTGCGGCCACCGAAAGCGGCGCATTCTCGGCGATCTCTTGCGCCAGCGCTCGGACGGTCGCTTCGATTTCGCCTTTCGGCACAAGTTGCGTGATGAGGCCCATCGCCTCCGCGTCGGCGGAGCGGAAACGCCGGCCCGTGAACAGCAGCTGCTTGGCGCGATCGGCGGGCACAGCCGCGAGGATGGGCCGAACCCAGCGGGCGTTGTAGCCGATGCCGAGCTTGGCGGCGGGGATGGCGAACTGGCTTGTTTCATCTGCGATGCGCATGTCGCAACAAAGCGCAAGCCCGAGGCCGCCGCCGAGGCAAAATCCTTGGATCATCGCGATCGTCGGCTTTTGACAATCGATCAACGCATTGAAAGCGGCATCGTTCAGCGCGTCGTAGACCTTGGCGGCGTCGCCCGTGCGGCCGCTTTCGAATTCGGAGATGTCGGCGCCGGCGGAAAAGGCCCTCTCTCCCGCCCCGCGCAGGACGACGACGCGAACCTCGTCGTCCGCCGTCGCGCGCCCGATGGAGGCAGGCAGCGACCCCCACATGCCCCCTGTGAGCGCGTTCATGCGCGACGGGTTGTCGGCCGTGATCCAGGCGATTGCGCCGTCCTTGGCGCATCTTAGCGCCGGGCCGTCACCCTTGGTCTCTGCCTCTGCCATTCCTAGGCCATCCTTTTGCTGTCGGGCCATTTAATGAGCAATTCAGGGTACCGCAAAGATTGCTGCGGGCGGCAGATGCGCGCGGTGCGGCAAGACATATATAATGGTTGCCCGTTCTCCGATTGACCCGGGCGCGGGCCATCGTTAATCGGCTTTGGAATAATCGTCAGTCGGCGGGTCATATTAACGGCGGGATAGCGCCGGGACCTGCGAGCAAGAGGCCTCACGTGTCGAACGCCAAGACAGCAACGCCGAAGATCCAGATCGTCGACCCGATCTGGACGCAGATCCGGTCCGAAGCGCAGGCGGCGATGACGGCGGAACCGGCGCTCGGCAGTTTTATCTTTGCGACCGTTCTCAGCCATCAGCACCTCGAGGAGGCGATCTGCCATCGTCTGGCCCAGCGGCTCAACCATACCGACGTCGATGCCGGATTGATCTCGCAGACCTTCCTCAGCGTGCTCGAAGACGACGACAAGCTTGGTAAGATTTTCCGGGCTGATCTTTCCGCGGTTTATGATCGCGATCCCGCATGCACGCGCTATCTCGATCCGCTGCTTTACTTCAAAGGCTTCCACGCGCTCGTCACGCATCGCTTCGCGCACGCGCTCTGGAAGAGGGGCCGCCGCGACTTCGCGCTTTATCTGCAAAGCCAGGGCTCGCGCTTTTTCAGCGTCGACATTCACCCCGCCGCCCGTTTCGGGCAGGGGATCATGCTCGACCACGCGACCGGCTTCGTTGTCGGTGAAACGGCTGCGGCGGGCGACAACTGCTCGTTCCTGCACGCCGTGACGCTCGGCGGCAGCGGCAAGGAAACAGGCGACCGCCATCCCAAGATCGGCGATAACGTCCTGGTCGGTGCGGGAGCCAAGATCCTCGGCAACATCAAGGTCGGCTCGTGCTCGCGGATCGCCGCCGGATCGGTCGTCCTGTCGGACGTTCCGCCGAACGTTACCGTCGCCGGGGTTCCGGCAAAAATTGTTGGCAGTGCCGGTTGCGCCGAACCCGCCCGCTCGATGGAGCAGGGTTGGGTCGACGATTTCGGCGGCCTTTGACACTCACCAGGAGACAAGAACTTGAAGAAAGACGAGCTAGCAAAGCTTCAGGCCTATTTGCGCAAGACGTTCGGTGCCCCGTCGCTGGAAGTCAGGCCGCAGCCGAAGAAAGACGACATGGCCGAAGTCTTCATCAACAGTGAGTTCGTCGCCGCGCTCTATCGTGAGGAAGACGAGGGCGAAATCTCCTATCAGCTGCAGATGGCTATCCTCGACATGGATCTCGAAGGCGTGTGAGACTGCGAGAGGATCGCCGATGACGCTCTACAACCTGGACGGCGTTGACGTTGCAACGCCCGCCAGCGGCGCTTTTTGGGTCGCGCCCAATGCGGTGCTGCTCGGCAAGGTGAAGCTGGAAGAAGAAGCCAGCGTCTGGTTCGGCGCCGTGCTGCGCGGCGACAACGAGTGGATTACGGTCGGCGAACGCTCAAACGTCCAGGACGGCTGTGTGCTCCATACCGACCCCGGATTTCCGCTGACGATCGGCGCCGACTGCACCATCGGCCATATGGTCATGCTGCACGGCTGCACGATCGGGCGCGGCAGCCTGATCGGCATCGGATCGATCATTCTGAATGGCGCGAAGATCGGCGAGGAGTGCGTCATCGGAGCGAACACGCTCATCTCCGAAAACAAGGAAATCCCGCCGCGGTCCATGGTGATGGGCTCGCCCGGCAAGATCATCCGGCAGATCGACGACGACGAGATCGTGCGTTTCCAGCGCGGCGCCGGGCGCTATGTCGCCAACTGGAAGCGCTTTGCGGCCGGACTGAAACCTCAGACTTGAAACCCCAGAGATTGAAATCTCGGACGACCTGAGACGCGAGCGCGCTGCACTCAAGAGGCCGCCGCCTGATCCTCGCCTGTCGCGCGGGCGGAAGGCGAGGAAATGTCTTGCTGGTCAGATCAGGGAAAGACTTCGATACCCTGGAACTCCGTCGGCTCCGTCGTTGATTGAACGCCCGCGATGGCTGCCGGCGTCGAAGCATCGTTCGGATCGAGCGAAACCCAGGCTTTCGGATCCACATACGATTGCCGCATCACATAGTGATAGGGCGTCTGGTTCCAAAGCCGGACGATGTCGATCTTGTTGTCCAGGATGCAGTCGCCGAGCGTCGTGCGCACGGTTAGCACCGCGTGCCCTTCGTTCTTCTCGTCGCGAACCACCGTCATCAGAAACGCGCTCGACGGCCAGCCGCGCGCGATCAGGCGATGACGCTTGAGGAGCGCGTAATCCTCGCAGTCGCCGCGCGTCTTCGGCAGCGTCCAGTATTCGGTGACGCCGTAGACTTCCATATCCGTCGCCGGCTCGATTTCATGATTGACCGTGCGATTGATAACGTCGATGTCGCTCAGGTTCTCAGGCGTCGCCTCGATGCGCGCGTCGCTGTAGTTCTTTGTGATGCACTCGGCCGGCTCCCGCTCGCAGAAGGAGACGAAGCCATAAGGAGCCTGCGAGCTGCCATAGATCCGCATGAATTCCGGAGCGCGCTTCGCCGCCGGACTGACGATGGCAAGCTGCTGCGCCGCCGCCGGCATAGCTACCGCCAAGAAACTCAAGACCACGCCAGTGGCCACGCTACCGTACATCATGATACGCCCTCGAACACGGTACGATACACTAAGCGAAACACTTGTTTTTAGCATGAATGCAGTCGTCGGCATTCGCACCAAAAACGTATAAAAATTTAACTTCGAGATTTTGGCAACTCGGCGGGCGATTTGAGGCATCACACAACCAACGCAAAACGATTATGGAAAACTATCGCGCAAAGCCTCGGGAGATTGCGGCGTCAAGAATTGCACCCCGATGCCCTGCTCGTGATGTCTTCGAACGATTGCCCGGGTTTTTCCGGCAACGACAAAACTCCCGAACGGAGGCCGCGCTGGTGTGCCGAGGGACGCGCCTGATGCCGAAAGATCCAGCAATTCGACGTCGATGATGACGTCTTCGACCCTCAACGTCGTCCGCCGCCCGCGAGTTCCAATGCGCTCGTGCAGGCGTCCGGCTTCCTCGGGGAAGTCTCCCCGGTTGACGAGCCACATAATCTGCGCCGCGAGCTTTTCCCGCTTGTACTCAGTGACTTTGAAAGTGAAGGCAAATCCCTCGGGCGTATGGCGTGCAACGTAGCCCTCGATGCCTCCCAGGTGATCGAAATAGGCGACCACACGCTCTCCGATCTCCGGCGCGTGCGGGGACACGACGGCCGCGCCTCCAACGGAGATATTCTCGAGCTGACAATTGAATTCGTTTCGGTCGGCGCGCATGAAGCGGCCGGCAAGTGACAACGGCAACCGGCGATGCCGGCGCATGTCGCGCGCGGTAGCTGCGTCCACCGGGCGCACAGGTTCGCGAAGTGATGTAGAATACGCGGCCATGGCAGGTCCTTAAGGTCTGCAAAAAACCTGTTTGGGACGTCGGCCGCGAAGTGCTCGGAAGACGACCCGCGTCGACTATGAGGGCCTGCTCCTTAATGAACTTCTAACTTGCGGGTCATTATCGCCGTCGAACTCGGACGCTGGCGGGCTTAACGGCCTTAAAGGTTAAATTTGATCCAAAACGATCACTCGTTATCGACGCGGCTGAGACCGCCTTCGTAAACCCTGAATTGACGTCGATCCGATCGAACGATCCGCGCCTCGCGGATCGTCGGCATCAGGGTGGGAACATGCCGCTCCGGGTCAACCGCCAGAGGAAGCCCGTCGGGGTAAACGATCTCGTGGCTAATGAGCTTCCTTTGCGTCAGCGCGACGGTTCCAAGCCAATTTGGTTTGTTGCTCGGCACAAACGCGCCAAGGAAGCGATCGATCGTGTCGCGCGTGTGTATCATCGGCAGGATCAGGAGTTCGAACTCGGTCGATAGCCCGCTGGCGCTACCCGCCATGATCCGAAACACGCAGACCGCGCCGTCCGAAGCGCTCAGGGCAATCTGCTGTTGCACGATGCGGGCGTCGGCATCGCCGAAAAGCTGGAACAGATTGACGCCACGAAAATCGATGCCGAAGGCCTCGCAGATGCGGGTTCCGGCGAGCCTGAAGCGCAGGGTCGCAGGCGCGATGCGTTCCAGGATAAAGGTATCGGGCAGATGTCCGGAGATGCACGATGGCTCGATTTCGAAACGCTTCGGTGCGATCCGGTCGCCGCGCAGGTCGTTCCAGTACGAATAGAGCGCTTGACTGACAGATTCTTGCATGAGCATGCGCCCGTCCTGTTAGCTAAGGGTTCGCACCCGAGCCGTGCCATTCCGGAACACGCCGTCGCGGCGGGCATCGGACCTGTGGACGAGGGAGCATCCTTCATGCCATCGGGGATGCGACCGGCCCGCGTGGCCGGTTAATGCCGGTAAGAACGAGCAACGCGATCGAAATGAACCTTAACGAGGCAAAGGAGCAGCGATCGCTCCAGCCGTCAGAGTGGGAAGCCCGTGACAAAGCGAGAACCAATCTTCAACGTGCCGGGCGGTGTGCTGGCGACGCTCGCGGTTTTGATCATCGTCCATGCGACGCTCTCGTTTCTGACCCCGTCGCAGTACGAATGGTGGGTCTTGGCGCTGGCCTTCATTCCGGCCCGCTATGCCGGGTTCGCGGCCGAACTGCCCGGAGGCGACACCGCGTCGGTCACGTCTTTCATCACACACATGACCGTACACGCCGATCTCATGCACCTCGGCTTCAATGCGGCATGGCTTCTGGCATTCGGCTCTGTGCTCTGCGCGCGCCTCGGAAGCCTTCGCTTTCTTGCGTTTTCCATCTCGGGCGGAATAGCTGGAGCGCTGCTCTTTCTGGCGTTCAATCCCGGGCTCGCCGCGCCGGTCATCGGTGCGTCTGGCGCCATCTCCGCGATGATGGGCGGCGTCATGCGCTTCCTGTTCAATGCCATCGATCGCCGCGAAGGCTATTTGCTTCGTGAGGAACCGCGATCGATCCCGAGCATGTCCCTCGCGCAAAGTCTCAAGGATCGCCGCGTCGTTCTCGCGTCGCTCGTATTCGTCGGAGTGAATCTCCTGGCAATTGTGGGATTTGGGAAATTCGGTGAAAGCGGCGCGATTGCATGGGAAGCGCATATCGGCGGATATATTTTCGGCTTATGCGCATTCGGCGCCTTTGATGTTGCGACGCAAAACACTAATCCGCCTGCGTCTGAATTCGATTGAGGGCTTGCATTCGCGGCAAAATTGCATCAGCCTTCACGTAGTTCGCCGCAAAGAGCGAACATATGACCGTGGGAAAACGCTACGGAAGCCGGCCGAAACCCGGACAGCGCGCCAATCGAATTCGGGCGCGTATCGCGTGCGCGTATATTCGGACCGGTCTTCCAGAAACGGAGGCTAGAGCTGTGATTATTGGACAGATACTCAAGTCCAAGGCGCGCGGGGTCATGACGGCGTGTCCGGAAGACTCCATTCAGGAAATTGCGCTACGCTTGTCGAGCCGCAAGATCGGCGCGATCGTTATCGTCGGCGAGAGCGGCAAAGTCGTTGGCATCATTTCCGAGCGCGACATCATTCGACTGATCGCGGAGCATGGGCCTGAAGCACTGAAGATGACGGTAAGCCGAGGCATGACGCGCAACGTCGTCTCGTGCACGGAAAGCTGCACCATCGAAGAAATCATGGAAACGATGACGCGCGGGCGCTTCCGGCATTTGCCAGTCATAAAGGACGACGCGCTCGTCGGGATTGTCTCGATTGGCGATATCGTCAAGCACCATACCGCTGAAGTCGAGCTGGAAGTGACCGCGATGCGCGGCTACTTGGCGACCGGCTGAAAGGCATTCGCCGAAGACTTAGACAGCGCGCGACCGCGTTCCTCGATGCTGGACGCGCGCTTCGTCTCTCGCGTCCCGATCTCGCGAACGATATCGTCGAGCTGGCGTTCGACCGCTTGGCTGCCGCGTTCGATCGCTTCCTTGGCGCGATGAAAATCGAACAGTCCGATGTCTTGCAATCGCGGTGAGATCATCACGTCGGGCGGATCGCCCGCGAGGCGCGAACGTGCGATGCGATCCTGAACGATATTGAACGCATCGACCATGACGGTCGAAATTCCTGGCGCGCCGTCGCCGCGGCCAAAAAACTGCCGGTGCAGCAGGGCGCGAACGCCGGTCGTCTTGTCCGGACGCGTGTCTTCATCGGCCGCGAGACGTTTCTCCTCATCCTCGTGGTCTTGGTAGATCGCTTCCGGCATCGACATGACGCTTCCACGCCCGAGAATGTCGAAGTTCAGATTGACCGCGATGACGTATCGGGCGCCGAGCGCGCGGCACACCGAAACCGGAATAGGATTGACCAGCGCGCCGTCGAACAGCCAGCGCCCATTGACCTTGACCGGCTTGAAAACGCCCGGCAGCGCATAGGAGGCCCTGACGGCCTCGACCAGGCGCCCGCGAGACAGCCAGTGCTCGTGGCCCGTGCCAACTTCTGTGGCGACCGCCGTGAAGCGTGTTTTCAGGCTTTCGATATTGCAATCGCCGAGATGCTGCTCGAGACGGCCGCATAGCCGCTGGCCGCTGATCAGACCCGTACCCGCGAGATTGAAATCGAGATATCCGAAGATTCGCTTCGGCGTCAGATCGAGCGCCCAGTGCTCGAGATTATCGAGATGTCCCGCGGAATAGCACCCGCCCACGACCGCGCCGATGGACGTGCCCGCGATGATGTCCGGTTGGATTCCGGCTCGCGCCAGCGCTTTCAGGACGCCGATGTGAGCCCATCCTCGCGCCGCGCCGCCACCCAACGCTAACCCGACTTTTACATCCGACATCCCCGGCATATGGCACTCCTGACCGTATCTGACGGCCACCGCGCGAAACGCGGACGCCGCCTTTCAGGTCTCTGGTTCTCCAGCGAATGCTAACGCCGCGGGCCTTAAGGCCCCGCTACCAATAGGTAACCAATCAGTGAACCTAGTTGCGGATCAACCCGAAAGAGCGTCGTGCTGGAACATCAGCCACGCCCGGTGGGACGTGGCAGTGCAGCCCGTTCAAGGTTCATGCCAACGGAAGGATCGGCTGTGGTGACCAGCCGGCGATAGAAGCACGACGGCGCGCCGGTGTGGCAGGCAACGCCATCGCCGGCGACATCGGCAAGAAGCCAGACGACGTCCTGATCGCAATCGGTGCGGATTTCTCTCACGTTGAGAATATTGCCGCTCTCCTCGCCCTTTTTCCAGAGCTTGCCGCGCGACCGGCTCCAGAAGTGCGCGACGCCGGTCGCAATCGTTTCCCTGAGCGCCGTCTCGTTCATGTGCGCGAACATCAGGACGTTCCCCGATTTCGCATCGGAGACGATCGCCGGGATCAGTCCGTCCGCCCCGAACTTGGGGACAAAGGACAACGTCTGTTCGATCGTTTCGCCGGGCCGCAGCTCGCGCGAACTCTTGCTCGTCTCTGTCATGTGCATCCCATTGCGGACTGGAGGCTAGTCGCGGATTACCGCCATGAAGCGATCGCGCAACGCCGCATCGCGCGCGAACTCGCCGAGAAAGCGGAACGTGACGGTCGCGACGCCACGCTGCTGGACGCCGCGCGCCGCCATGCAGTGATGCCGGGCGCTCAGCATGACCGCGACGCCTTTCGCCCGGAGCCCTGCTTCGAGCGCCGCTGCGATCTGGTCGGTGAGCCCTTCCTGTGTCTGCAGACGGCGGGCGAAGATGTCGACGACGCGTGCGATCTTGGACAGCCCGATAATGCGCTCCGACGGCAGATAGGCGACGTGCGCCGTGCCGAAGAAGGGCGCGATATGGTGCTCGCAATGGCTCTCGAAAGCGATATCCTTCAACAGCACCATTTCATTGTAGCCGGTCGGCTCCTCGAAGGTCTGGGCGAGTTCCGCCAGCGCATCCTCCTTGTAGCCCTTGAAATATTCTCCGAACGCATCCGCCACCCGTTGCGGCGTTTTTTCCAGGCCCGGACGCGCCGGATTATCGCCGCTCCAGGCAATCAGCGTGCGCACGGCCTCCTCGGCTTCGGCGCGCGAAGGACGGCGCGGCGACAGCGCGGTAACGGGCGTCGGGAGCGGGAGCTTTTTCATGTGATCCGTGGCCTTGCGAGCGATCGCCGGTCCTCGCATTGGCGGCCGGCGTATCCTATATAGGGTGCCCTATATACGACGTGCCGGGCATTTGGACGAGTGTCGATGCCAGGCGACGGTGAACCAGGGTTTCCATGGCCGACCTCGACGAAATCTACAATACGCGCATTCTTGAGCTGGCGGGCGCGATCTCGCGCACCGAACGCCTGGACCATGCCGACGCCCGCGCGACGGCCCATTCCAAGCTCTGTGGCTCGACCGTAACCATCGATCTGGCGCTCCGCGACGGCCGCATTATCGACTACGGGCAATCGGTCAAGGCATGCCTGCTGGGTCAGGCCTCGGCTTCTGTCATGGCGCGCGAAATCGTTGGCTCAACGCCCGATGAACTTCGTGCCGTTGCCCGGAAAATGCGCGCCATGTTGAAGGATGGCGGCCCCCCTCCGGCCGGCCGCTGGGCCGACCTCGCGACGCTGGAACCTGTTCGTAATTATAAAGCCCGGCACGCATCGACCCTGCTTGTGTTCGATGCCGTTGAAAGCGCGCTTGACGAAATTGCCGCCGGGCGCGACGCGGCCGTCGCCAGCCAATAACCTTTACGGCAGAAACATCCGCGAAGCGGCCCCGAAGTGGATCAGCAAGGCTGAGCTTTTCCGATATTTTGCGTCTCGCGCTCGCATGGCATTTCTTCCCGCGACATCATCTCATGCGTGAACGTCTTCTCCGGGAAAAGTGGGAGTGGAAGTCTTCGTCGCCTCCGAGTATGTCCGTACGTGGAGTGCAGGCGTTCGATAAAATCGGCTCGCGCGATAAGGGTCCGGACCCGAAGGCTATGGAGAGTGTTGATGGCGTCCAACGGCGACAACGTTAAACCGGCAAGCGATGCTCATTCGCCCATCGGGGCGATCAAGTGGGGTGCGATCGCCGTCCTTGCAGTGCTCGCGATTTATGGTCTTCAGGGAAAGACCTCGGCGGAGGGGCAGCTTTCCACGCTCAAGAGCGAAGCCGATGCGCTGCGGAAGCAGGTCGACACCGCCGCCGAGCAGCGGAAAGCCTCGCAGGAGGAAATCGCGCGCCTGAAGACCGCTGAAGCGGATGCCTTGCGTCAGGTCGAGGAAGGCAAGACCGACGTTTCGACCGCGATGGGCAAGGTGACCGAACTCGACGCAAAATCGCAAGCCTTGGACAAGCAGGTCCAGGACCTCAAAGCGAAGCTCGCCGCGACCGAAGATCAGCAGGCGAAATCGGGCACGGCCCTGGAGGACGCCAACCGGGCGAAGGCCGATCAGGAGAAGGCGAGAGCCGACGCCGAAAACGCCAAAGCAGCGGCCGAAAAAGCAAAGGCAGACGCGGAGGCAGCCGCCGTATCTCTTCAGAAGCAGGTGGAGACTCTGAACGCCGACCTCGCAGCCGCGCGGAAAGACCTGGAAGCAGCCAAGGCCGCGGCCGTTGACGCGTCTGGGTCTAGCGCTCCGGCTCCGACGGCCCCCTCCGAGCCGCAGCCGCAAGCTCCGGCGCAATCGCCCCCTGCGGGCTCTGCAACGCCCTGACCCGTGGGCTCGACGGCGCGCTGATCTTGCACTTTTCTCCGAACTTGGAGTTTGCTGATTGTCAGGTGATGTTCCTGATCAGCCAGTTCGTCTTGAACCTGGACCGCCGTCCATGAGCCGCATTGCGAAGGCGCTGCTGAAAGCGCCAATTCACGTTTATCGCGTGACGTTCAAGCCGCTGGTCGGCGGCCAATGCCGCCACTGGCCGACGTGCTCGCAGTATGGGCTGGAAGCCATAGAACTCAACGGCGCCTGGCGCGGCTTCTGGCTCACCCTTTCGCGGTTTCTCCGATGCGGACCGGGTGGCACCCACGGGATCGATCCGGTGCCTGACATTCGCGGCGACCGCCATCCGTTCGCACCTTGGCGCTACGGCAGATGGGGACGGAAAGGTCAGGCGGCAGCGACCGAAGACTGAGACGCGAGAGCGTCCGACGCTGCGTCGGCCTCGAATGCGGGCAGGTCGTTGCCGGCCGCCGATCCAAAATAATCGACGTCGCGATCGAGCTCTAAGGCCGTGCGCGAAAGTTCGAGCAGGTTGTCGAAGGCGACCTTCGCGATCAGTTCGAAGCTCATCATCTCCCAGGCGTTGGCGCCCTGGTAGGACTGGCCCGCAAGCAGCGTTTTCACCGCGATCTCGGGGCAGGCGTCATTTTTCAGGAACGTGGCGAGCGACGGTGCGATCGAGGCAGGGATTTTGATCGTTCCTTCCGGCCAGCTCTGCGAATAAGCGGCGCGGCGGAAAAGCGTCTCGGTCGAAAAATGCGTTTCGAGGGCAGCCTGGGCGGCAGGCTCGACGATCGCCTGCACGAAGCACGCCGGGCGCACCTTGCCCTGCACGTTGACCATGCGCTTGCGGATGAGAAGTTTGGCTGTCACGTCGGCTCCCCGATTGAGAACCTGACGCTACGCCAGAACCGTAAGAATTGGCCTCTGTGAATGCTTAGAATTGCACGGAAGGTCGAAGGACTTTCGCAACACCTGCGGCGGCGGGGCATATCGCCAGTCGTCAAGACGCCTTGACTTGACGCGGATCGGCCCCCATTAGCGGTCTCGACATCGTCTTACGCCGCGCCCGTTGGCGGCGAGTGAGCACAGGAGGCCCGAATGACCGACGTCACCATTACGTTCCCCGACGGCAAACAGCGCCAGGTCAAAGCCGGAACGACGGGCCTCGAAATCGCCAAATCGATCTCGCCATCGCTCGCCAAGCGCACGGTTGCCATGCAACTCGACGGCGTGCTCGCGGATCTGGTCGACCCGATCAGCAAGGACGCCTCGATCAACTTCGTCTCGCGCACCGACGCGGCAGCGCTGGAGCTGATCCGGCACGACGCCGCGCACGTCATGGCGGAAGCCGTGCAGTCGCTCTGGCCCGGTACTCAGGTGACCATCGGTCCGGTGATCGACAACGGCTTTTTCTACGACTTCGCCAAGCAGCAGCCGTTCGAGCCGGAAGACATTCCGAAGATCGAAAAGAAAATGGGCGAGATCATCGCCAAGAACGCGCCGTTCACGAAGGAATTCTGGTCGCGCGATGCGGCCAAGAAATTCTTCCGCGACAAGGGCGAGAATTTCAAGATCGAACTGGTCGACGCAATCCCGGCTGGCGAAGACCTGAAGATCTATAAGCAGGGCGACTGGCTCGATCTCTGCCGCGGCCCGCACATGACTTCGACGGGCCAGATCGGCAAGGCGTTCAAGCTGATGAAATTTGCGGGCGCCTACTGGCGCGGCGACAGCAACAATCCGCAGCTGCAGCGCATTTACGGCACCGCCTTCGCGACCGAGGATGAGCTGAAGGCCTACCTGCATCAGCTCGAGGAAGCCGAGAAGCGCGACCACAGGAAGCTCGGCCGCGAGATGGATCTCTTCCATTTCCAGGAAGAAGCGCCGGGCTCCGTCTTCTGGCACGCCAAGGGCTGGACCCTGTTCCAGACCTTGATCGCCTACATGCGCCGCCAGCAACAGCGCGCCGGATACGAGGAAGTGAACTCTCCCGACATGATGGAGAAGCACTTCTGGGAGCTATCCGGTCACTGGGAAAACTACGGTGAGAACATGTTCACGACCGTCCTTCCGGACGAGCGCGTGTTCTGCTGCAAGCCGATGAACTGCCCCGGGCACGTGCAGATTTATAAGAACGGACTGAAAAGCTATCGCGACCTGCCGTATCGCATCGCCGAGTTCGGCAAGGTGCATCGCTACGAGCCGTCCGGCGCGCTGCACGGCATGCTGCGCGTGCGCCACTTCACGCAGGACGACGCACACATCTTCCTGACCGAAGATCAGATCATGGAGGAATGCCTCAAGATCAATGATCTGATGCTCTCGATCTATAAGGACTTCGGCTTCGAGGATATCGTCATCAAGCTTTCGACCCGGCCTGAGAAACGCGTCGGCGCGGACGAGCTGTGGGACAAAGCCGAGAAAGCGCTGGGCGATGTTCTCGACGAGGTCAAGCGGCGCTCGAACGGCTTGATCAAGACCGAAATCCAGCCGGGCGAAGGCGCGTTCTACGGACCGAAGCTCGAATACGTCTTGAAGGATGCCATCGGCCGCGACTGGCAGTGCGGCACGACCCAGGTCGATTTCAATCTCGCGGGACGCCTTGGCGCGTTCTATATCGACGAACATTCGGAAAAGAAAACGCCGGTGATGGTCCACCGCGCGATGTTCGGATCGCTGGAGCGCTTCACCGGCATCCTGATCGAAAACTTCGCCGGACATTTCCCGCTGTGGCTCGCGCCGTTGCAGATCGTCGTCGCGCCGATCGTTTCGGATGCGAACGATTACGCCAACGAGGTCGC
>Ga0172380_10002787_pt1 | contig 25766 bp, 25 predicted proteins | sample Leawe162metaG_FD_119747 | JGI IMG/M metagenome (GOLD analysis project Ga0172380, IMG submission 119747) | Leachate microbial communities from a municipal landfill in Southern Ontario, Canada - Leachate well 162 metaG | ecosystem: Engineered > Solid waste > Landfill > Unclassified | place...
CCTCCTGTGATGGTGTTGTGTAAACAACTCCATCATCGCAGGAGGCCTTGCTTCGCGCCAGCGCGTGTAACGCGCGCCGCAGCGCGGACTTATGAATCATCGTTCCTTAAGTTGATGGCGTTCGTACCTGTCCCGCTTTCTTTTCCACATCGAGACGGATGATCTTGTCGCCGGTGGCGTTGAAGTTGAAACGATTGTTGGTGTGATAGTCGTAAGCGTTGTTCGCGGTGGCGGTACCGATGTTGAGGTGAAGCTGCTCATCCACGCCTGAATCGGGGTCCACTACATCTTCGACCTGCCAGGTGACGCCGGTCTGGACGGCGAGCGCCGGGGGCGCGACGCCGTACATCCAGTGGGTCGGAGCGCCGGGGGCCTGTCCGGTGAAGTCATCTTCTTCTTGCCTCCGTGGTTCTCCGTGGTGAATCCAAAAGCGAATGCGGTCGCCCGCCCCGCACTGATGACGAATGATCCGGGCATTTGACATTCCTCGCGCCGCATCCGACATTCAATGTCCCCATGCCCGCATCCCCCCCATCGCATTCCTCCATCGCCCCCCGGCCCCCCGCCCCCGGAACCTCCGGAAGCGCCGGAACCCCCGGAAGCGCCCGCCGCTCCATGCGACGCATCCTCTGGGCCTGGGCGTTCGGCGCGACATGGATGTATATCGTCATGGGGGCCGCGGCGACCGAATATGCCCGGCAACTGGGCGTCAGTCCGTTCGGATTCGGTGTGCTCGCGGCCCTGCCATTCATCGGGGCGTTCACACAACTGCCCGTCAGCATCCTCATTGAGCGATACGGCGGGCGAAAGTTCATCTTCATGTCCACCGGCATCATCGGTCGCGTCCTCTGGTTGCCGCTGGCCGCGATCCCCTGGGTGTTGCCGCAGCGCTATTGGTCCGTCGCCCTGCTGACCGGCATGAGCGTCGCCATGCTCCTGACGCAAATGGGCGTTCCCGCCTGGCTGAGCTGGGCCGCCGACATCATCCCCCCCCGTGTGCGCGGACGCTATTTTTCCTGGCGCATCCGGCTGGGCCAGGCGGTCGGCATCCTCGTCTCGCTCGCCGTGGGGCTGGGCATGGATTACGCCGACACGCTTGATCCGGCCTACGTCCGCGTCGCCATTTCCCTCGCCTACGTTTTCGCCGCCGTCATGGGCGTCTGCGATTACCTCATGCACGTCGCCGTCCCCAGCCCCCCCGAATCGCCTCGCCCCGATCATTCCATCCGGCATCTGGTCTTCACCCCCCTGGCGGATAAAAACTTCCGCCGCTTTCTCGGTTTCACCTTCACACTCACCTTCTCGATCGGCTACATCGGACAGTTCGTCAACCTCTATCTCCTCGATGTCGTCGTCAAAGACCTGCCCAACAAATACTTCGTGATGAACGTCATGATGGTCGCCATTCCCCTGCTCTGCTACGTCCTGTCCGTCGGCTTCTGGGGCAAACTCATCGACCGCTTCGGCAAACGCCCCGTCGCGATCCTCTCCGGCCTGATGACCGTCAACGGCGCCGTCGCCTGGGTCTTCGTCACCCCCGAACACTGGATGCTCGGCTACCTCGTCGTCCTCCTGGTCACCACCGCCTGGCCCGGTCTGGACCTGGCCAACTTCAATATCCTCCTGGGCCTGAGCGAATCACGCGGCGGCGAACGCATCGGCTCCGCATATGTCGCCATCAACTCCGTCGTCGTCGCCATCGCCGGAACACTGTCCGGCTTGTTCGGCGGGGCCGTCGCCGAATCCCTCGGCGCCGACTGGCGCATCGTCATCTTCCACTGGCCCGTCACCTACCACGGCGTCCTCTTCCTCATCTCCGGCGTCCTCCGCGCCGCCTGCCTTTTCTTCCTCATCGGCCTGCACGAAGAAGGGGCCACCAGCACCCGCGATGCCGCCCGATACATGGCCGCCAATATCTATTCCAACATTCAGCAAGCCATTCTCATGCCCACCCGCATCGTCGGTCTGGTCGGCAAAGTCAGCCGCCAAACCTTCCGCATGGATAAATAAAGTTCCCCCCCCGCTCCTCTCACAGCCCCCAGCTCCGCCGGGGGTGGGCGTGCGGGATACGCAATGGTTCGATTACCACATTCCACCGGACTGAACGTCGTTTTTTTGCAACATGCCGCAAATCATGCGTTACAGCCGCCCGCGATGGACCGGCATAACATTCATCAATACAATGATTTGAGAATCAATCGTTCCCCGCACCCGTCGGGGCACACCCTTTGAGGCCGGTGGGATATGAAAGAGGTTGCACACATTCCGATGCTCGTTTTGACAGCGATCACCCTGTTCGCAGTCGGCTGCGCGAATGATGTTCATTCGGTAGGTTTACTTCCGATGGCGGGGGCGGGGGCGGGTGAGACGTACACGCTGAACGCTCCTCAGGCGGTGTTGGACACTTCCGAGATCGCCGCGTATCGCCGGCAGCGGGCGCAGTGGGCCGCCGATGGACAGGTCGCCGACCAGCCCTGGTGGGCCGACCGCAACGACGCCCGGCTGAACCTGCGGCCGGGCGGAAACGCCGCCGCCGTCACCGATTACCTGATCCGCGTCCATGACCGCCAGTATTCCAGCAACGGACACATCTCCGATACCTATCGCCGTGACAGTTACAGCAACAGCTACGGACGCATTGTCGATTGACGAAAATACATTTGGGGCGCACGACACGCCACGCGGTCGCAAATCCCTCTTCATCTGAGTTTCGACAAGCCCCTGATTATCCAACATCAGGTTTTTACTTCCGGGGGCGGGGGCGGGGGTCCAGCTTGTCCAATCCCTCGGCGAACCACCTGGCGTTCGGTATCACGTGTCCCATGCCCGGCACCTGCACGTAATTCACGTGTGCGAACTTTTCATCCACAAAGCCCTGATACACCACCTTCGTACTCGGCTGATTGGGGTCGCGGTCGCCGGTCAGCAGCACGTACCGATGATCGGCTTTCGCCTTTTCCAGCAACGCCGCGTCGAAACCCATCATCGCAGGCAACGTCCCCTTGCCGGGCAACTCCAGCGGCTTGTAAAAGTTCACGCCGCAGATGAACAACCCGCCGGTGAAAACATCGGGGTAACTGATCGCCGCCCACGAAGCGCATCGGCTCCCGCCGGACATGCCGCTGACATACACCCGCCGCTCGTCGATCTTGTATCGCTTGGCCACGTTGAACGCGGCGTCCACCGCCATGGCGATGCGTTCGCCGGCGTCCCGGTTGTTGCCGCTGTTTTCCGCCGCGACATAAATCATCCGCCTCGCCCGCAACACCTGCGCCCATCCCGCCGGCACCGCAGGTTTGTCGCCCGCGTCAATCCACACCAACAATCCCATCGCCTCCCGCCCGTCGTCATTCTCCGGCACGTACATCCGCCAACTCGCGCCCCCCAACTCGTAAACGTACTGCTGCGTTGCGTTCGCCGGGTCCGCCAGCGCCTTGTCCGCCGCCGCCTTCGGCAACGTGCGTTTCACGAAATCGGCGAACCGGCATCGCTCGTCATGCTGATCGAACGAAACCGCGAACGCCCCGACACGTGGCCGCTCCCCGGCGTGAAGTTGTTGCCCCACGGCAATCAGCAGGGTGCAGCCGATCAAGGTCATCATCTGTGGCGTTATATATTTGACCATGCGCATATCGTAACCTGATTGCGATGTTTGATATCATGGTATCCAGTGAAAACCGCAGTGGCCCCACCGGCCACCAACCCGGCGAGCATTCAAAATGAATTCATCCGAACCGCCCAAGCCCAAATCCTTTCGCCTGTCGCGGGGGCGCAGTGATCTTGGACTTCTGTTGTTCGCCATCGGACTTTTTGTTTTGGGCTTTTATTACGAGTCGATGGCTTTGTGGGTGATGCGAGGGATTGGGTTCACCACGATTGTGCTTCTTGTTTGGTTTCTGGTACTCATTTTATCCGACAAGTCGAGGAAGTACGTCGTGCCGGATGCCGGCTTGGCGAGCATTCTGGCCCGGATTGCCGTCCTTGGTTTCTGGGCGTTTTATCTGTGGCGCGGATTTCAAGCTGGTTCATATATCGACACATTGCTCTGCGCGATGTTCGTGATCGTGTTCGCCATTTTGGAAATGGTGGGTATCCGAAATCGCCGGCGAATGCTACGCGCATAAAAAAACCCTGCCGCCGGGGAGGCATCCGGCGGCAGGATCAACAGGGAAAGGAGAAATGGCTGTCTCATGCTCCGCTAAGAGCATCCTCAATCCGCATCATCTTTCCGCACCGACCACGACCGACATACCCCATTACAAGAATCATGCCAAACCACCGGAACCCGAGAAACCCAGAAAACCTGTCAAACTAATGAGCAAACATTGAGCCGTCGCCGCGTTAATGCCTAGTGACCAAGCACCCGGCATCGCTAAGCCGCAAGCGGCGGGACAGATCGCAGATCGAACATCGCAGATCGCAGATGAAAAGAAAAACCCGCCGGTGCGACGTGTGTCGGACCGGCGGGTGGGTGTTGTTGCGAGTTGCGTTGATCGTGTGTGAAGGATGGTGAGGTCGGGGCGAGGGTTTCAATCCCGCCGCAGGGACTCCAGGCCGTTCACGGTTGGCGTTACGCTTCCCGCAGGTGATAGCTTTTGACGAAGGTTTGCGCGAAGTCGGGGTAGGCCGCCTGATCGTGTTCGCCCAGGTCCAGCCCTTCGAGCTGCTCGGCATCGCTGACGCGCAGGCCGATGGTGGCCTTGAGTACCGCGAACATAATCATCGCACAGCCGAACGCGAAGACGAATACCACCCCGACGCCCACCAACTGAGGCCAGAGCTGCGTGAACCCGCCGCCCATGAACAAGCCGTCCTTGATCGCGGTTTCCTCGGTCCAGTAGGCCGCGTCGATGGCGTGTTCCCCGAACAACCCCACCGCCAGCGTTCCGAACGCGCCGCAGACGCCGTGCACAGAAATCGCGCCCACCGGATCGTCGATCCGCAGCTTCTTCTCGATGAACAAACACGAGGCGAACACCAGCACCCCCGCCATCAACCCGATGATGACCGCCGATCCGTTCGACACCGACGCGCACGGAGCGGTGATCGCCACCAGCCCCGCCAGCACGCCGTTGAGCGTCATGCTCAAGTCCGGCTTGCCGAAGCTCAGCCACGAAGCGATCAGCGCCGCGATCGCGCCCGCCGATGCCGCCAGCGTCGTCGTCACCGCCACGTGCGCGATGCCATCGACAGCCGTCAGCGTCGAACCGGGATTGAACCCGTACCAGCCGAACCACAAGATAAACACTCCCAGCGCCGTCAGCACCAGATTGTGCCCCGGTATCGCGTTGGCCGAACCGTCCGCGTTATACTTGCCCAACCGCGCTCCCACCATGATCGCACCGGCCAGCGACGCCCAGCCACCCACCGAATGCACCACCGTCGAACCGGCGAAGTCGCGCATTCCCATCCCCGCCAGCCAGCCGTTCGGCCCCCAAATCCAGTGCCCGCTGATCGGATACACCACCGCCGAGATCAAGATCGAATAGAAAATGTAGCTGATGAGTTTCGTCCGCTCCGCCATCGCGCCCGACACGATCGTCGCCGCCGTCGCCGCGAACACCACCTGGAACAGATACCCCGCCGCGTCGGCCCCCGATTCCATCCCCGTCATGCCCCCCATCCCCACGAAGTTCCAGTCCCATCCGAACACCCCGCTGCCGTTGTTGCCGTACATCAGCGAATAACCCACCAGCCAGAACATGATCGCCCCGAAGCAAAAGTCCAGCAGGTTCTTCATCATGATGTTCACCGCGTTCTTCGCGCGGGTCAGCCCGGTCTCCACCATCGCAAACCCCGCCTGCATGAAGAACACCAGGAAAGCCGTCAGACACAGCCACATGATGTTCGCCGTACTCTGCGGCAGGTAGGCCACCGCCGGAACTTCGGGGGCCGCCGCCGCGTCCGGGGCTGGGATCGGAGGGGCATCCTGCGCGAACAACGGCACCGCCACCATGAACACCATTCCCAACATCAGCCAGCCGATTCGCCGACCCGTCAACCACGAGAACTTAGACTTTGACAAACTCACAGCGGACCTCCTTCGAGCAGGGGTTTGAACACACCAACAGTTCCAACTTGGATCGCACCGTAGCGACCCTACCACCGGTTCCCATTACAAGTCACGTGCCAAACGCATGAACTTCCATCACCTACCGTATAAAACTGCTTATTCAGCACACGTCGCCCCGTCACACCGCCCAGATACGCCGCACATTTAAGCGGCACCTGCCTGATTTGCATTAAAAAAGCGCGGCACCACGAGGTCTGGTGGCCGATAACCCGGTTTTATGCCGAAATGGAACCCGGAAGATTGCGGTCACGATAAATCCGTCGCATCGCACCCCGCATCGCCGCCCACGCCGAAGCGGCCCCCCTGGCCCAGCATGTACATGACCAGCCAGACCCCCAGCGGTACCAGAATCAACTGCACCACCATCCACGGCCACATCACCCACACTAAATACGACCGCGTCGCCATGATTAATTCGTAAACCAGGCATCCCGCATCCAAAAGCGTCAACACGCACACCATCACGAGCATCGCCGCCAATCCACGCCACCGACCGGCCAGCACCGCCGCGCCGATCCATGTCACTCCCGCCACCATCAACGCATACACCCCAGCCCCCGGTGCCGCGCGCCCCAAGTCTGCCCAATCCACCCGGCCCCACTGGTTATCGCCGAAAATAAATTCCCGCCATGCCCAGTAGCCGTAAGCGTGGACTTGGGCGGAAATCGCCGCGCCAAACACCACCACCAGCAATGCCGCGTTGACCAGCCGCATCACACGCGGAATCTTCCGATACTTGCCCGCAAACGGCCCCCACAACACCCGCAACACCGCACCGATGCACACATGACACCGCCTTCGCACCCCGCCATGCCACAGGTACAACACCACCGTCATCGCGCCCGCAGCCATGATCCAGCGATGCACGATGAACCCGCCCCATTCCAGTGACGGATACCAGACCCATTCATTGCCGCTGACGAACAGCGAGTTGTCGCACAGCATCATGAATATGGAATCGAGCACCATCAGTGTTGCGAAGCCGATGAATAGCCACCCGATGCCGCGAAGTGCCCGACGGAAGTTTGTCATGCCGGCGATTGTAACCATCGCGCGATCATGCCGCCACGATTGAGCGTGGGGCGGCATGTGGCCGGCTGCGACTGCGCGTGCTTCGGGGGCCGGCCCGACGGGCGGGTCACGCAGCCATGACTCGCATTTTTTATCGGGAATTGCCGTATGATTTTGCTCTTTGAATATTCCATTTTCGTCGAATATAGACTATTGAACGGCCCAGCAAGAACGCGGGGTGAATAACCAATCGCCGATGTAGAAATTGTTCCCCCAGTCCGGTGTTCAATTAAAAACCGGACAGCACGGGCCTGTCCGCTTGGGTATTGGTGATTGAGTGTTATTTCGTCATTGGCATTTGGAACCGCGTCAGCCGATCTTTTCGAGTTTGATTCAAGTTTCGACTTTCAAACTTCGAGTTTTCCCCCCATCCCCCCCAGCCCCCCAACTTCCGGGGGCTATATCAGCTTCTTCAAATCCAATCCCTTCCACTCGTGGTTCCGTATCGCCGTCACCACCGCTTCCGCCAGGTTCACCGCCGCCAGACCCGCCTCCGCATCGACCTCCGGCTTCTGATCCCCCTTCACCGCTTCAATGAAATTCGTCAACTCCGCCCGCAACGGCTCCTCATCATTGATCGTCAACTCCTCCATCGCCACCAAATCCGTGTAACGCAACGCCGACAAATCCGCGCCGTCCGCCAACTGATTGCGAATCTCCAGCAACTGTTCGATGTTCCCCGTTCGACGAATCGCCGTGCCGCTCTTGCTCGCATAGTCCAGCGAAACATACCCCGATTCGCTGAACACCCGCAGTTTGCGTTCGGTCTTCATCGCCAACCGGCTGGCGGTGAGCTTGGCGACGCATCCGTCGTCGAACACGATGCGGGCGTCAGCGATGTCTTCGTGTGTGCCCAGGATGTTCACGCCGCAGGCCGCGACATCTTTCACTTTGCCGCGGGCGAGTTTCAGCACGATGTCCAGGTCGTGGATCATCATGTCGAACACCACGCCGACATCGACCGAGCGGAACGTCATGGGACTGACGCGGTCGCATTCGATGAACCGGGGAATGAAGTTCCAGCTTGCGATCGCGCGCACCGCCGGGTTGAATCGCTCGGTGTGACCGACCTGGAGCAGCACGTTGAACTTTTTCGCCGATTCGACCATGCGATGCGCCACGTCCGCCGATTGCGCCAGGGGCTTTTCCACCAGGCACGCCACGCCGTGCGCCATCAGTTGGCCCGCCACCGCTTCGTGATGCACGGTGGGCACCGCGACGCTGGCCGCCTGCACGTGGGGGTATTTTTCGAGCAGTTCATCGACGCTCGCCAGCGCGTCGCAGCCGAACTTGTCCGCCAGCGCATCTCGTCGTTGCGCGTCGGCATCGACGACCGTCAATAATTGGACCGAGGGTAGTTCGTGATACACGCGGGCATGGTGTTGCCCCATGCGCCCCACGCCGACCACCGCCACAGGTATTCGCTTCGAGTCATTCATAAGCCCGTCATCGTCCCGGTTGACACCGCGTAGGTCAAGCCCCCGCAACAGCCCCCCCCCCGATCCGCCCTCCCCGAACCGGGGCGCATGACAACCGGCGCACCTGTTCGAGGGGGGCCGGTCAATCACAATGTTTTCATATGAACAACGCTCGCGGAAGCCCGAAGGAGATGACAACATTTAAATTGTACCCTCCGCGACCAAGAGTTGACTCAACGGATGTGGAATGTTCAATGTGCGATGTGCGATGTCAGCAGATGAGACCCGGCGTCTTCGCATTGCACATTGCACATCGTACATCCGACATCCGAATAGATTGACCGCATGAGGTATAACATGCACTCGCACACCCACCGAAAGCCCCCCTTGCTCCAACTCACCGAAATCAAGCTCCCCCTGGACCACACCCAAGCCGATCTGGTCGCCGCGATCTGCCGCCGCCTCCGCATCAACGCCTCTCAACTGCGCTCCCACGCCATCCATCGCCGCGCCGTTGATGCGCGCCGCCGCGACGCCATCGCCTACATCTACACCATTCACGCCGAGGTCGCCGACGAACCCGCCACCCTTGCCCGCATCAAAGATCGTCGCCACGTCAACCCCGCCCCCGACCTCGTCTATCGCTTCGTCACGCACGCCCCATCCGATCTTCCCACACGCCCCATCGTCATCGGCACCGGACCCTGCGGCCTGTTCGCCGGACTCCTCCTCGCCCAAATGGGCTTCCGCCCCATCCTCCTCGAACGCGGCAAACCCGTCCGCCAACGCACCATCGACACCTTCGGCTTCTGGCGCGGCGGGCCCCTCGATCCCGAATCCAACGTCCAGTTCGGCGAAGGCGGAGCCGGAACCTTCTCCGACGGCAAACTCCACACCCAAATCAAAGACCCCCTCCACCACGGACGCAAAGTCCTCGAAGAATTCGTCCACGCCGGCGCGCCCCCCGAAATCCTCTACCTCGCCAAACCCCACATCGGAACCTTCCGACTCGTCGGCATCGTCGAACACCTGCGAAGCACCATCGAATCACTCGGCGGCGAAATCCGCTTCCAATCCCGTGTCACCGATCTGCTCATCGAACAGGGCCGCGTGCGCGCCGTCATCCTCGCCGACGGCTCACGCATCGACGCCGATGCCGTCCTCCTCGCCGTCGGGCACAGCGCACGCGATACCTTTGAAATGCTCCACGCCCGCGGCGTATCCATCGAACCCAAACCCTTCTCCGTCGGCTTCCGCATCGAACATCCCCAGGCCATGATCGACCGCTGCCAGTATGGTACTGTTCCGGGGGCCGGTGATTTCACCGATACCCTCGGTGCCGCAAACTACAAACTCGTTCACCATTGCTCCAACGGTCGCTCCGTCTATTCCTTCTGCATGTGTCCCGGCGGAACCGTCGTCGCCGCCGCGTCCGAACCCCGCTGCGTCGTCACCAACGGCATGAGCCAATACTCCCGCAACGAACGCAACGCCAACAGCGCCATCGTCGTCGGCATCTCCCCCGAAGATTTCAACGGTTCCGCCACCGACCCCCTGGCCGGCATGGCCTACCAACGCCGATGGGAACAACGCGCCTTTGAACTGGGCGGCGGAACCTACGAAGCACCCGCCCAACTCGTCGGCGACTTCCTCGCCGGCCGCCCCTCGACCCAACTCGGCTCCGTGTCACCCTCCTACATTCCGGGCGTCCATCTGACCGATCTCAGCACCGCGCTCCCGTCCGACATCATCCAAGCCATCCGCGAAGCCCTCCCCGCCTTCGGCAAAAAAATCCGCGGCTTCGACAGGCACGACGCCCTCCTCACCGGCGTCGAAACCCGCACCAGTTCCCCCATCCGCATCCCCCGCGATGAAAATTACCAAAGCCAAAACACGCAGGGCCTCTACCCCGCCGGCGAAGGCGCCGGCCACGCCGGAGGCATCCTCTCCGCCGCCGTGGACGGTTTGAAATCCGCCGAAGCATTGGCACTCAGTTTGTCCCCCATTCCCAACGCTCAACAGACTACTTGACCTTACTCGCCCACTTGGTCCGCGATCCTTTTTTAACAGCGGTCGGCTTGAACGCCTTATTGCGTTCCTGCCAGAATTGAATTTGCTGTTCGACGGTCAAATCTTTCAACTGTTCATGCACGCGCAACGCCGCCTCGCGCTTCATCTTCACACAATCAAAGGTTTTGGTCTTCATGCTCAATAACCTCCTGCGACGAGTGGATGGCCATTTCATCGGAACTCTTTAGTTGGCCGAGCAATGCTTGAACACGTTTTAGACGATCCGCTTTTTCCTGACGTTCCGCCTGAATGAAGCATTTAGCTTCGGCAATCCGCTTTCTCCGTTGGTTCGCGTCCCACTTCACGTCTGCGTTTGGTACCCAAGCCCGTTTAATGAAATTGCACGCTTTGCACGAATAAGCCATATTCTCGATCACATCAGGTCCCTCTTTGGCCACAGGATGAATGTGATCGACCTCCGTGAAATAAAAATAATCGTCCACGGTGTCAATAAGGCAGCGGCCACAATACTCACAGCGGAACTTCGCGTGCAAGCCCACTTCTAGAGTTCGTGCGCTCCAACCAAGAGACACAAGTTCATTCACGATTTTCGGATCAGGTGTTTTTGCCACAGGCGTTCCTCAACTATGGACACCACGACTGGATATCCGATTCCTCGACGCTGGAAATCAAAATCGGTACGGCGATGTTCAAAAACTCGGATATGAAAATTGACGTTTTGATTTCGCTTCCATTATGAAGTCTCAATTTCGCATGGAAAACTCCCGCCTTGAATCCCGCAATATCTTCGAGTGGAACTACTTGAGTAAGTTTTGCGGCGCGGGTATGGAGATACATCGCTTGTTGAGTCAATACGACAGCATGGCCAATTTTATTCATTACCTTGAATTGAAAAATCACCAAGGGCTTGCCGTCAATCTCAGTCGTCAGAGTCAATTTTAGTTGATTGATAATCTCGTCTGTGATTTGGTCCCTGAAAAGAACCAGTTCTTTCAACTTGCCTGTCACTCCGGCAGCAATGGCTGAAACAAATGCCTCGGGGTCGCACTTTTTGGCTAGATATACGGGCGGATCCTCCTGTACCAACTCGCTAATCTCTTCCTCTTTGACACCAATCGCAACTCCGATTTTGCGGATCATTGTCAGTTCGCGTTTCGCTATTCTTCCATCGACCCTCGCACACGTCACCAACACATCGACATCAGCCAAAGCCTGTTCATGGTTCCCACAATATTCTGATTTCGAGACAGAGCGGGTGTCTGCAATCAACTGTTCTGCCTCATGCGGAGCAAGCCATAACCACGCGCTTTGCTCCGTCAGCAATTTGGCTTCGGATGGTTCAATGTGTCCGTCTGCTTTAGCTACGAGAACCAAGCACTTGAAAAGAAACACTTGCGTTCTGCGTGCGTCAATGACTTCCGTTCTTGCCGCCTTAAGCGCGTCGAAGTTAGGTACAGACTGAACGTCAATAGTCGCGGGAACTTTGGCCGATATTGTCTCCGCTTTTTCGACGAGGTCATTGACTGTGCGAAACATTTCTTGGTGTTGGGCGACCTGTTGATTCGTGGGGCACTGGGACACATTGCGAACCACGTCCTGCAATGTCCTTATCTCTTGTGATGTGTCGTACAACTTCTGCAATAACTCGCTCAATTCAACCAGTGTCGCGGTCCCCTCTTCTCCCCAAGATGTCCTTATGGCGGTCAAGCCCTCTGTCAACATTTTGACGGTGTCCGCGTGCCATTGCTTGTCTGCAAGACTATCGATCATCTCAAAAGTTAATCGTGCAGATTGCCGTTCAATAAACAGCAATAAGAAATACTTGCCCACAGTATTTGCAAGGGAAAGCGACGAGGTTGCCGCCTGGCGCACTAAAAAGATCAACTGTCGGAGATTCTTTTGTTGCTCATCGTTTGCCTTTTGATTCCCTTGGTCTTGGACCAACTGTCGTAATTGCTCGATTTCCTGCGATTGTTGCTGCTGTATATGATCGAATTTGTTGGCAGCATCCTCCGCACGAAGTGATTGGTGCGCGAGTGCCAAATCTCGAATGACCTGTTTCATGTCCACAGAGCAACCCCCTTCATCAGATTGGCAATATAGTACCGAGGGGTGAGACGTTCGCAAGCCCAACGCCGCGATACGCGGCGGCTCGCATCCTTCCGCTTGTCGGGTGCCTCGGTTTGCCGGCGTCTTCGCCGCAAAACGTGAAGCGATGAGTCCCCAGCGCCGCTTGCGACTCGACTGAACCCGCCGAAGTCCAAAAACGGACAAGCTGAGGCACCCGGCTCAACAGACTACTTGACCTTGCTCGCCCACTTGGCCCGCGATCCCTTTTCGATGGGTGTGGGCTTGAACGCCTGATTGCGTTCCTTCCAGAATTGAATTTATTGCTCGACGGTCAAATCCTTCAACTGTTCATGCACGCGCAACGCCGCCTCGCGCTTCATCTTCACACAATCAAAGGTTTTGGTCTTCATGCTCAATAACCTCCTGCGGCGGGCGAATGGATGGCACCCACCCATTGTACCCCAACCCGAATCTCCCCCACGCGAGCCGCCTTCCGGGGGCGTATCGCGGCGTCCCCGACGCCATGAAAACGAAGACACCGCGACACGCGGCGGCTCGCTTTGTTGCGTTACTCCGCTTGCGTCAACGTGCGCTGTCGTCTGATGTAGTGATACACATTGTTCAAATACGATTCGTCTTTCACCGGTTTCGTCGAGCCGCTTTTCGCCCACCATGTCCCGCTGACCGGCTTGTTCCATCGCTTGGTCAATTCTTCCCCCAGCCAGCGTTTCAACCACATCATGATTCTGTCCGGGTCAATCTTTCGTTCCGCGTCGAGCAGCACATGTACATGATCTTCATCATCGGATGCCGAGCAGATGCGATACGTCCATCCGCCCCGTTCGCAGAGGCGCGGAACAATCCCCTCAATCACCGCCCGCCGCGGGGCGGCGAGTTAAATCGGATCCCCCCGCATCCCCTCGCGCGATTCCGCAGCGCGTTCCGCATCCGCTTCGATGAACGCTTCACCGCGCTGATTGTGTTCGCGATCGACCGTCGGTCGATCATCCCCATGCAGGCGTGTGCCGTAGGTGCCGAACGTGATATGCCACGTGGTTCTCGCCGGATCGAGTTGTTGCGTCATGACGAAAGTTTACTCTGCGAGCCGCCGCGTGTCGCGGCGGGGAACGCACCGTAACGTCAGTGGCGCCGCGACATTTCCGGGGGCGGCGGCTCGCTGTCGCACACCGCAAACCGCCTAAAACCTACACGATCCTGCTACGCCGGGGTTCGGCGCACCGGAGCGTCGCGTTTTGTGATTTTTCGGGGCGTTTTCCGTCCCAAAGCGCACCGGAAGGTCGCAAAAACGGCAAAACGGCCTCATTGGGGACCGTTCACCGGCAAACGGGCGGAAATAGCAGGATCGTGAAGGTCGGCGTGAATGGCGTGTCAGGCATGGAATGGCGGTGTGTAAAAAAACCCGGCGTTCCGCGATGGGCGGGACGCCGGGAAGGAGGAGGAGAAAATACGATCCCCGGAAGTCACGATCAGCGCCCCCGGACCCCCGGAAGTTTTCGTTCGGGGGCGGGGGGCCGGGGGCCGTAGGGCTTAAGCCCTACGGCCTGGGTTCGTCAGATCGACGGGTCGTGGTCGGCCATGCCTGCTGAACCCCCGGAAGCGGGTACGCCGCTCCCGGAAGTTTCGCTTTGTTCCGGCTTGGCCGATGGGCCGTCGATGTAGGATTCTTCGAGGGTTTGACGCAGTTTCGCCAGGGCCTTGTTCTGAATCTGACGGACGCGCTCTTTCGTCAGCCCGACAAGTTTGCCGACCTGTTCGAGCGTCAGTGGCGTGCTTTCGGTGGAGGAACCCAGTGCGAAGCGATGTTCGATCACCGCTTGTTCGACGTCGGTCAGTTCCGCATCGTTGCGCTCGAAGATGCGTCGCACCTGTGAAGCGCAATCGGTTTCATACTCGTCGGTCTTGCGTTCCTGATGATCGCTTTTTTCGAGGGCGGGGTCGAAATCGGTGGGGAACATCGCCTTGTATTGCGACTGCTTGATGCCCGTCCTGCTGAACGCCTTGAGGATCGCCCGGCAGGCGTAGGTGCTGAACTTGAAGCCCTTGGATGCGTTGAACTTGTCGGTGGCCCGCAGGAGGGCCATGTTGCCTTCGCTGATGAGATCGGCGAAGTCCAGATCAGCCCCGCGCACACGTTTGGCCATCGCCAATACCAGGGCGAGGTTGAACTGCGCGATGCGGTCTCGCAGTGTGCGGGACAGGCGATACCAGTGGAGCAGGTCGCGGGCTTGGGCGTCGGTGACGGGCTTGTCGCCGATCTTTTTGCGGAGTTGCGCGACGCGATAGCGGGCGTAGTTGAACTGGAGGAACAGGGCCTGTTCCTGATGTTTGTTGAGGACGACGTTGACCACGCCGCGCACGTCACGGAGGGTGGAGGCGGACTCCATGACCGGGTGGTACCAACTGGTGTTGGGTTCGGGAGTGGCCGGGGCCTGTTTGAAGAGAATGTCCTCGGCGTCCTTCTTGGTGAAGATCGGGTCCATGACCGGGTCGGTCGGCTCGCTGAGCAGCTCGGCCAGGTCATTGCGATCGCGCGGCGCCAGATGCGCGGCCCCGGTGGGCGCGGCGATCGTCCGCCGGCGTCGAAGTTGTTCCAGAGGCGTGGGGGTGAGTGTTTCGGTCATTGAGGTAACCGCCTTTCTTTCTGAGACACGCGGGTTGGCTCCCAGCGAACACACGCGTCTTGTGAACCATACGTCCGGGCGATGCGGTCGGTTCAATTCATATGGTACTAAAAGAGTGCCCTATGTAAAACCTAAAACAAGTCATTTCCGCAAAATTATTTCTCACAATGAATTATGGATATTTCGATCCGATTCACTTGGGGAAAGTCGCAAGTGGGAAGTCGAAGAAAGTGGGAAGTGGGAAGTAAAGACCTTTTCATCGCCGCCGGCCGTGTTCACTGTCCCTGGTATGGCCATGCCGGGGCTTTGGCAAGTTTTTCAAAGATCCCAAACCCGGTTCGCTATTTTTTCATCAAAACACTTGACGGATCGGCATGGCGCGTTGTATTTGGCACGTGCCAATTCGACACATGTCATTTTTGGCGGGTTCATCCCATTCCATTCACCCCCGCACGGGGAAGGAGGAAGATCATGTCGAATCGCAAGTGGAACATGGCCCGGTTGATGTTGTGGGTGTCCGGTACGCTGGTTGGAATCTCGGCTGCGGCACCCGCGGTTCAGGCGGACACGATTCTGGTGCAACAGGGCTGGGAAGCCCCGGCGTTCAACAACGGCGACGCCCCCGGCTCCCCCGGCTCCCCCGGCTCCCCCGGTTCCCCCGGCTCCCCCGGTTCGCCGTTCACCTATCAACCCGACATTGAATTGCTGATTCGCCGGGACGGCGATGCCATCGCCTCTGTTCCGCCCGGCGACGATGTCACCGAAGACTGGCTCCGCGAACTGACGGAATCCGAAGAACAAGATGCGGCGGATGATCGCGCCGACGCACAACCCAACCCCGCGATCGCCGACGCCATCGCGCGATACCCTGATTATTGGTTGAAACTCGGCGGGGGCACGGTGTACGTCGATATGGGCGATGCCCGGCATCTGATGGCTGCCTGTCTCTGGCCCGATCTTTATGCGCGTCTGTTGTTCGCGCGCGCCCGGCGGACAGGCCGGTTGTCAGGCGTTTGTCGATTCCATCGGCGAAGGCGTTCGCTTCAAGTCCTGCCGCGATGCCATGCAATCCCTGGCGGCCGCCCGTGCCGGAGGCTGAATCGCTATCTCGATGAACGCATCATTCCGTTGACCGAGGAACTTGTCTGGATTGAACGCGGATATGCCGAGCAAAAAAACGCGGGCAACAAGACGCGCCGTCCCAGGGCGAGCGATCTTTGGTGATCGCGACGTCGAATGCCGCGTTTGATTTGGTACGCGCCGCCGCCGCCGCCGCCGACCCCCGGCATCACGAATAACCCGTCACCTCTCCGGGGGCCGCCGCACTACGGAACAAAGTGTTGAAGTTTTATCCGAACCGGGGTGTTCATTGCATTCCGTTGCCGGTCAGCGGATTGCACCACAGCGGATTCGGCCCGCCGGCGTTCCGCCAGGCGAGGTAGGTTTCGGTGCTGACCAATTCCACGTGCGTATCGGCGAACGCGGCGGAACCGCGGTCGTCGTGACGTGAACTGATGGTTTCGCTCTGGCTCCAGGGGTCGTCGTTGCCGTCGTTCCAACCGTTTTTTTCGTCCCCTTCCCACATCAGCAGGGCGTCACCGCGAAACTTGGCGAGTTGCACCGAGGGCGAGACGAAGGAATCGAAACCGCGCACCACGCTGCTCATGATGTAGCTGGTCAGGTTTTGCACCTGCGTCCAAGGCCCCTTGTCCAGTGGACAGCGATAGATTTTTTCGCCGTTCAGGTAAGGCCACAGCGATCCTTTTTCCACGTCGGCGCTCTGACTCTTGCCGGGATACTGATAAAGCCAACCCGGCCCGGCCCACTTCGGCGGCGTGCCCTTTTCCATGCTGTCGGAGTTGGGGAACGGCATGAATCCGTCCTGCTCCCCGGCATACATCGCGCCGCTCGTCATCATCTGGCGAATCTGCGACGTGCATTGCGTTCCCCTGGCTTGGCGCAAGGCGCGATTCAGCGACGGCAACAGAATCCCCAGTAGCAACGCGATGATGCCGATGACCACCAAAAGTTCCACCAGCGTGAAACCGCGCCCCCGGAAGCATTTCGGATTGCTGATTTCGGATTGCCGATTGAAAAGCATTCGGCGCGCATCGCAATCGCATCGCTCGGCGGAGGCGGTCAATGGAGCGCATTCATAACGCATCATTCTCACAGACGCGGGAAAAGAACGGTTTATTTCAAAATCAGAAATCAGAAATTCCTACCCCGGCCAGACCATCGACTCTCCCGGTTTCAGCGACCGCACTTTCGCCGATTTGGGCTTCAATTCCGCCGGGTTTTGCTCGATCAGCGGCCAGGTGTTGTAATGAATCGGTATCGCCACTTGCGGATTGACGTAATCCACCGCGATGCTCGCCAGATTCGGCCCCATCGTGAAGCGATCCCCGATGCACACGCACATCACCTGCGGCTGCGCCATTTCGCCGATCAGTTTCATGTCGCTGTATAACGCCGTGTCCCCCGTGTGATACACCTTCACCCCCGCCTGCTTGAAATTCAGCACCAGGCCCGTCGGCTGGCCCATGTACCGGCCCTCGTAACTGGACGAGTGGAATGCCGGGACGAACGATACATACCCGAACGGCGTGTAAATCCGCCCGCCGGGGTTGCCCGGCTCCAGTTTCGCCACGCCCTGTTCCTCCAAAAAGTTGCACAGCTCGAACACGCCGTACACCGTCGCATCGCATCGCTTGGCGATCGCCACCGTGTCGCCCACGTGATCGGCATGGCCGTGCGTCAGCGCGATGAAATCGGCATGAATGTCGCCCGGTTTCTGCACGGCCACGGGGTTGCCGGTCAGAAACGGATCGACCAACACCCGATGCTTCCCGTCGTCAAACAAAAAACCCGAATGACCCAGGTAGGTGATTTCCAGCGACATGGTGTCCCCTTTCGACAAGAAAATCCGCGGCCGCTTACTTCATCATAGCCGCCGCGCCGCCGGCGATGTAGCGCGAAATATCGCATCACGCTCCAACCATGTCACCGGCACCGCCTCGGCGCGTTCTCCGGCTTCATCGAGAAATCGCGTGATGATCGACGCGAATTGCGAACCACCCGTCATCGCCATGATCGCCTGCTTCAACGTTTTGCAAGGCCCCAGGTGCGGGCTGTATCCGCCGATCTTTTGTTTGATGCGATTGATCGCGTACCGTTCCCCCCGGAAGGTCAGCAGATGATCGAAATGCGATTGCAGACACGCCAGCCGCTGTCGCAAGGTGAGTTCCGGGGGCGGTTCGCCGTGCGCCAACAGATGAGCGGTGTCGCGCAACAACCACGGCGCGCCCAGCGCCGCCCGCGCGATCATCACGCCGTCGCACCCCGTCGCGGCCACCATGCGCACCGCATCAAATGGTGTGCGAATGTCGCCGTTGCCTACCCCCGGAACTTTTCCGCCGCCTTCTTCATGCACAGCGTCAATCACCGCCCGGATGCCGTCGAGGTTGACCGTGCCTTTGAAGCGCATCGCCGCGGTGCGTCCGTGAATCGTGATGCACCGGATGCCCGCGCGCACCAGTTGCCGCGCCAGCGCGGGGGCGGTCCATTCCGGGGGTTCGCTGTCGTGATAGCCCAGACGCAGTTTCGCGGTCACCGGGACATGCGGCGCGTACGTCGCCATTTCGTTGACCAGTCGTTCGGCCAGCCGCGCCGTATGCTCCGGCGTGCAAAGCATCATCGACCCCGCGAATGTCTTGGTCACCTTATCGACCGGGCAACCCATGTTGATGTCGATGACTTTCGCCCCCCGGTCCACCGCCCACCGGGCCGCCTCGCACATCACCCCCGGAAGGTTGCCGTACAACTGCATGCCGAGGGGTTGGTCTTCCGCGCATGTCGCCATGAGCCATCGCGTCTGCCGATTCTGTTTCAGCACGCCGTGCGGACAGAGCAGATCGGTGAACGCCAGCCCCACGCCGCCGCACGATCGCGCGACCAGTCGAAACGGCAAATCACAATGCCCCGCGACGGGCGCGAGCAGGACGTTGGATTCAAGTTGGAGCGATCCGATTCGCAGCATGGTGACATTTTACGTCCGGGGGCCGCTCGCGGCTTAGCGATCTTTGTGATGAATAAAAAACGGGAAATCCGGTACCATACCCGCATGGAAAAAGTCATTCGACGCTATCGGCCGGGACGGGAGGGGCAGTGGGTTTCGTCGTTGCTGACGAAACTCGGCCGCGCGGATTTCAAACCCGACAAGGATATGACCTGGGTGGTCGCGGTGGACAACCAGCCCGTCGCGGTCGGGGCGTGGGACATTGACCCCGATGATCTGACGTCGGGGGCCGGGGCCGGGCGGATTGAGTTGCTGTGGGTGGAGGAGAAGTTTCGCCGGGCGGGTGTGGGAACGCTGCTGCTGCGGCGACTCATCAGCGAATTGCGCAAAACGGTGCGCCGGGCGGGCGCGGACACGCCGCTGCGAAGAGTCGCCATGCTCATGCCGACCACGGATGCCGCGGGACGCGAGTTTTTACACGCGATGAAGTTTGACGTAACGGTCGATCCGCCGACGCGGACGATGGGGAGTTTCACCACGGAAGATACGGAGGAAGGGTGAATCATCTTTCCGCCGCTTGCGGCTTCGCGAAGCCGCAAGCGGCGGAAAGATGCGGGAACACCCCCCATCGTTCCATCATCCGGTTCTCATCACGCGGATTGATGCGGTTCCGGGCGTCGTCTATGATGGGCGATCCTCAAACAAACGGAGCATGGTCGTGGCGAATGATTTTGAATTCAGCTTGGTGACACCGGAACGGATGGTGCTGGAGGGCCGCGCTACATATGCGGAGATACCGGCCCACGACGGACAACTCGGCGTGGCGGCGGGCCGGGCGGCGATGCTCGTGAAGCTCGGCGTGGGCAAACTTCGCTTGGAAACCCCCGGAAGCCCCGGAAGTGCCGCCCCCGGAAGTGAAAAGATATTCATACTGGACGGCGGGTTCGCGCAGATGCAGGGCAACAAACTGTCGCTCATCAGCGAACGGGCGATTGACGCCGCGGAATTGACCAGCGCCGAGGCGCGCGACGCATTGACCCAGGCCGAGGCGATGCCCAAAACCAGCGGCGAACAACTGGCCAAGCGCGATCACGACCTGGCGATGGCGCGTGCGATGACGGCGGCGGTGGGGGCGTGAGGGTCACATTGAAGGCATTGAGGCAAGCGGGATCGGGCGCTGCGTGTGTTTCTCTTCCTCATCACTCGTCGCTCATCGCTTCTTGCGGCAGGGGATTCGATACATGACCAGCAGGTCGCCGGTGTCGCGGTCGAGGGTCTCGAAGCGTTCGATGATGCCGGTGCGGTCGGGGACGAGGACGGAGCCGTCGGCGAGGAGGATGTCGTCGATCAGTTCATTGGGGGGCGTTTCCCATTCCAGTTGACGAATGGTGTTATGTTCGGAGCGGGGGATGCGATAGGTGGTTCCGACGTAGGTGATGGAGGCCGAGCCGGTGGGATTTTGCATGCCGTGGTGGAGGGGCTGGTAGAAGACGGTGCCGGACATGGGGTGGTACTCCTTTACCTGAGGTGCTAAGCCGCAAGCGGCTGAAAATTTTCGGGGGTCGGGGGTCGGGGGTCAGTCGCGGTCGAAGAGGGAGTTGTCGTTGGGGCCGAACCAACCGATGTGCAGTTGCTGATTGGCGGCCTGTGTGACGCCATAGGCGGGGTTGCTTGCGGTTGTAAAAGTCATGGTTTGCGAATCGACATGAGTATCAAGCCATGCGGTGTTCGTGATACCTGCATGGCGAAAGTGGATGGAAGGAGTGGCTTGTCCCGAAGAGTTGAAGGGGGCTTCGGCGAAAGAATACTCAATGATTTTGTTGGAGGATTGGCTGAACGCGGCGTCGGTGAACATGACGGATTGCGCGGGGTTGTGGAACCAGACGGATTTAGCGCCGAGTTTGGTATCGATGTCACCGATCTGATCGAAGCCCGCATGGTTGCTATATCCGTAGCCGCCGTTGCCTGCTTCAAAACCGGTGGCGTCGAAGTCTTTGAATTCGGGGCACTGTTTGACCTGTGCCTGTTGGAAGTAAGACCAGAGGGGGCCGCGAGTCGGATCGAAGGGGGCTTGATTGTTGTCGCGTGTCCCGTGCCAGCGGTGGAGGTTGTGGATGGAATCGGCCGCGCCGGGGGCGAAGTAATCGTTTTGATCGTTGGAATAAACGGTATTGGCGATGGCGAGTTGGCGGATGTTGGAGGCGCAGACGGTGGTGCGGGCGGCTTGTTTGGCCTTGCCGAGCGCGGGCAGGAGGATGCCCAGCAGCAGCGCGATGATGGCGACGACGACCAGAAGTTCGACAAGCGTGAAGGCGGAATGGCGCGGGCGGGTACGCATGAGGTTCAAGGCGACGGGTCGTCTTTCAACGGCCCGAAGCGGGAAATCAAGAGTTACGCAACGCGGCGACGACGGGCGATCAGCGTCGAAGCGCCGATGGCCAGCAGGGCGATGGAAGCCGGTTCAGGCGTGGTGACGAGATTGTCGAGCGCGACATAGGTCGGCGTGTTGATCCAGCCGAAGGATTCATCGCTCGACGCCCAGCTCAAACTGATCGAGGCGGCGTTGCCCAGCGATGTCAGATCGACCAACGTCCAGTCGCTGACGATGTAATCGAGGGCGTTGTTGGAGAAACGATAGTCGGCGAGATAGAACGTGACCGAGTCGGTGGACGAACCGCCGGCGTTGGCGGCGTCATAGCCGGTGAGTGTGACGGAGAAGTAGTCGGGGTCATTGCCGGAGGTTCCGCCGAACTTTTTGGCGCCGAAAGGGTCTCCGTTGAGCATGGAGAAGTAAGCCGTGGTGGTATTCGTGACACGGACAGAGGCAGGTGAAGTTCCGGCGGGCAGATTGATGTAGGCGTCCTGGCCATAGGATCGGGACGCGACGGCGAAGTTGTTCGAGGGTCCGAAACCACCGCCGGAAGGCGGAACATAAGCGGAGATTTCCGAGGTGGCGGTGGAATCGCCGAGGAAGAAATAGCCCCAGCCGCTCAGATTAGTGGAATCGGATGCGACGAAGCCGCCATAGTCTTCGCCGTAGAACGTGGCACCGCCACTGGTGAAGCCGGTGTTTCCCACCCAATACAAATCGGCGAGTGCGGGATCGCGCGGCGTGACGTCTTCAAAGTCGATGGTATTGGCGGCGTTCGCGGCGGCGGCCCAAAGGGTCAGCAAGGTGATGATCGTTGCGGTGAATGTGGTTTTCATAAGAGTCAATCTCCAAATCCGGTCAGGGTTGTTATGGGTGAATTACAGGGTGGTTGAACGAACGGAACGACGAACACAGAGGAAGGGAACGGTGAGGGAGAACAGCAGGAGGGAGGCCGGTTCGGGGACTTGGTTGATGACGCCGACGGCTTCAAGATCGAATCCGGCGGAGCTGGTGTATCCTGAGGGGGCAGTGGTCTGATACGGGTCATAGATCGGACTGCCATCGGAATCCAGCGCCGAGCCGTCGCCGATGACGTCGATCAGCCGAACGTGCGTGACGGCCTGGATGTCCAGCCCCGGTGTTCCAGCCAGCGACGCCAGATCGAACGGCGTCCCGAAGCCGAGCTTGTATTTGCCGGCGAAACCATCGATGTCGGTCGGATCGACGATGCCGAACGCCGAGACGGGCTCGGCGGTCAGCGAGTCATTGATGAAGCGGAAATAGTTCACGCCGTCGCTGGAAACTTCGACGAACGCCAGTTCGAGGAAGGTGTCGGTGACGGCATTTTCAAACACGGCGAAGTCGGCTCCCGCGCCGTCGGTGATCGGCTGATCGAAGGTCAGGGTGATCTGACCGCCGTTGCCGAGTGAAACGATGTCGAACGAATCGCCGACGGCTGGCCCCATCGCTTGGCCGGGGGTTTGCCAGCCGGCATCGACATCGGTGCCGACAAGGTAATTCTGATACCCGGAAGCCCATGCGACGAACAAGGGACTGGCCTTGTCAATCGCGGTGGAACCGGGCTGGCCCGCCGCCGGGGCATAGGGCCCGGCCAGAGCCAGTTCGCCGACGCCCCACAACAGGGCGCATGGCAGTACGTAACGCAAACGCATCGGACGCTCTCTTTCCGCTCCGTTTCGCGCGGAGCTTTCGACCCTTGGTTTAGTGTGAAAACAACAACACCCGGTCCTCGAGGGATACCGGGTGCGATTCACTCCAAAGGGTCGAATGGAGCAGCGCCTGCCCGGTGTATCCCAAAACGCGAGGACACACACGTCACGTGAGTGGCAGGTCTTCCGGCTCAGGCGTTCGATCGGTCGCCTTCCCAATCGGGCTTCGCCGCATCCGTTGCGGATGCCGCTCGGCTCAATCAGTGGCTTGGTGACCGGTCGTTACCCCTCGCATACCCATCCCGTTGAACTTCGTCGTTCAACTTCCGGGGGCGAGGGGGCCTATTACGGCGGCGCGACCGCGGTGGAATTCCCATTAACCCGTGAGTCTTCCCAAGGTTGCCGCCAAACTTCCAGCGGCTTCCCAAACTCCGGGGGGGGTACCACACTTCCCTTTTCATCCCGACCACTTCAGCTCTCTGTGACCGGGACACCTTTCACGAGCCAATAATCTACCGCATGAATCGCGGCGAAGCAAGAGAGAAATGTCCAAAATTCTTCGGGTTCAGAATCACCAATCTCAAAATGTTTCTTCCCACAATGGCTTTGACTCCCCCGGTATCCGAATCGAGAAGCATCTGTCCTACCGGTCATTATCGTCTATTGCAAATCTGCATCAATCGCAACTGATCGTACAGCATCCCGATCCGCGACAACTCCACCCCCCGCTCCCGCGCCGCTCGCAGCGGGTTGCCGAACATCGTTTCGATTTCCATCGGCCGGCCCTCGTCCGCGTCGATCTTCATGCTCGTGCGGTACGGTTTCATCTTCGCCGTGTCATTCAACATCTGTTGCACGAACGTGGGCGAAATCGTCTTGCCGCACGCCGCCGCCCCCGCCACGACCTCGTTCATCAATCGCTCCACCAACCCGCGCGTCGCCGGGCAACTCATCAACTGATCCGTCGTCGCGTTCAGCACGACCGACAAGCCGTTGTAGGGGATGTTCCACACCAGTTTGTGCCAGCGGGCCGCGACCAGATCGTCCGACAGTTCCGTGTCGATCCCCGCTCGTGCAAAATCACCGGCGATGCTTTTCAGCCGTTCGGTGATACCGACCTTGCCATGCTCGCCGAATCGGATGCGCCCGTAATCCGAATGTTCGATATGGCCCGGCCCCACCTTGTTGGAACACAGAAAACACAACCCGCCGATCACGCGATCCTCGCCCACCATCGCCGCGATGTCCTTCTCTACATCCAATCCGTTCTGCAAACACAGCACCACGCCCCCGGAAGTTTTCACCACAGGCGGCAGCAACCGCGGCAACAAATGATTCCGCGTCGTTTTCAGCGACACCACCGTCACATCGCACGCCGGCATATCTTCGGCGCGGGCATACACCCGCGGCTGACGAATCGAAAAATCCCCGTCCAGCGAATGCACGATCAATCCGTGCCGCTTGACATGTTCAAAATCGCTGTGCAGCAGAAAATGCACATCGAAGCCCGCATGCGCCAGCCGCGCCCCGTAATAACCGCCCAACGCTCCGGTTCCGATGATGGCGTAACTTCGCGGCATGAGCATGATTTCCGATTTTTGATTTTTAATTTGTGATTTGAACTCCGCGTTCCGTGCCAAGTCGCTTTCAAATCACAAATCACAAATCCAAAATTACAAACTGAAGTTTTGTAAAAACCGAAAAGAGATTTCAACACAAGAGTACACAGAGAGGGATTTTTAATGTGTTTTTCTCGGTTTTCATCTCTGTGAACTCTGTGTCCTCTTGTGTTGAAACCGCATTTTGTAAAAGTCCGGTCATAAACTCTTTTTCGCCAAATACTCGATCATTTCCGCGACGATCATCGACAGCGCCACCGCCCCGCCGAACAGGTAAATGCCCGGCCCGGCGTTGGCGTCCGCCAGGTCCTTGCTCTTAATCAGCACGATCAGCGACGCCACGACGAACACGTCCAGCATCGACCATTTGCCCAGAACCGCCAGCCCCGTCAACAATCGTCGCCGCCACCGTTCACCCAGCGGCGCGGTCCACAACACCGACAGCGCGACGAGTTTGCCGATGGGGAACACGATTGAAAAAAAGAAAATAATAACCGCGAGAATCCGATGCTCGGCCTTCCAAAGCTCGACGATGCCGCCCCAGATCGAATACGTATCGGTGAAGAAGATAATCTTCGTCAGCTTCAACGTCGGCTGCGATAGCCCCGCCGCCAGCAACCCCGCCGCGGCGAGCAGCAGCACCGGCACATCCATCCGCCTCGGGTGCATCGACATCAGCGATTTACGATCAGACATGCAGCCCCTTTTTCATCATCCAATCGGCAACCGACGAATGCTCATTCGCCGATGCGTGAGCGATACCACCGCTCCATGTTCCAACAA
>Ga0172380_10002788_pt1 | contig 25756 bp, 39 predicted proteins | sample Leawe162metaG_FD_119747 | JGI IMG/M metagenome (GOLD analysis project Ga0172380, IMG submission 119747) | Leachate microbial communities from a municipal landfill in Southern Ontario, Canada - Leachate well 162 metaG | ecosystem: Engineered > Solid waste > Landfill > Unclassified | place...
AATTCATCGCCTTCAACGACTTCCAAATCTGCTACATCCGGAACCTCAATCCATCGATTGCGACCATCTATTCGAATATTAGATCCGCACGGTTCTTCAACCGAAGCAAAATCTGCAATTGTGAAAGGCCCATTAAACACACCGTCTAGCAAATGTGTTTTAGACTCCATCTTATCCAGAGAAGCAAATTGAATAGGCCACCACCCAACAAGACCTCTCCCCTGTAAGGTGTTACCATTGACAGGCGGGATTAGAGTTGTGGGCTTGATAGCATTGCTGTGTACATGGTTAATACGCATTAGACGCTTTCGAGCTTATAGCCTCTCATTTTCAACGTGTTGTTTGTGGCGGCAAGATTGAAACCACTGGTATTCTTAAACAAAACCTTGAAATTTCTCGGAGGGAGAGTAATTGCAGGAAGAACTAATCTTTCAGGGGTACTTGTACTTGGAGCCACTGTCTCAAAAACCCCTACAAGGAGTGCTCGTTGAGGGTTGACCGTGTCACTACCTGAGGCAAAGTTGGTCAAATCCACTGTTGGAAGAATGTAAAGTTCACCAATTTTCTTGCCTGTTGCCGGAGCGGTTGCATAAGCAACAACAAGTTCAAAATCAGCGTATAGATTCAATGCCGTTGCGTTCACAACAACGTCGCTTACAACTCTTGCATTGTTAGCAAAGCTGTTCAATCCGGTTGAGAGCAGGTCTACTAATGCCCCGTCTTTGTATCTTAGATCAGCCATTTTTCTCCTTACAACTTAAACACACCGTACAGTGTTGACCAAGAAATTGTCACGGTTATACCGTTCAATTCAATAGGGGTTGCCGCCTGTTGCCAATCGTCAATGTAAACAATAAGCGGTGCCGTCAATGGATTAAAAGATTCCTTGTAGACGACGATTGCTTCAACATTATTTCCTGTAACATTGGGAAGAATTACAGGATCGGCCTTGGCGATTCCGTCCTCTGTAGAAACGTTAACAAATCTTGGTGAAACGGCAATTCTGGCATTTGGCGGAATACTAGAAAGGAACTCGTGTCCAGCATTAAATGTGTAGGCCGACGTATCTACTAGCACACAGCGAATGAAATCGGTTTCCCAAGAGATACGTGCTTCGAGAAACTTTTGCTTCGCTTTATTGTAAATGTAATTAGCCATTCAAATTCTCCACTACGATAGTATATACGATACGTGGGATAATTATGAACCAAGGCCCACAGAACATTCTAGAAGTGTGGAGAACATATGATTTCTTACAAAATGTACAAGTTGCTCAATGAGCATTTTGGCCCGATGGCTTTGGGCGTTAAGGGAGTTCCCTCGATTGGTGTAGCCGGTAGCGTACTTCCGCAAGATGATGAAATGGGAGACGATGCAGGCGGTGATGAACTCGAAGGCATGGGCGGCGAAGAGGGTCTTGAAGACTCTGCTCTCGATTCCATCGACCTTGGCGGGGACAATAGCGGCGGTGCCGTTCACCATCACCACCACTATCACATTACGATGCCGCACACGAACGCTAAGGGCGGCGACGAAGGCGGTGACGCCGCTGGTGGTCTTAGCGGTCTCGGCTTCTCGCCATTCTCTCCTGAACAGGAAGATGACATGGCTTCCCTCGCCGGTATTGAAGGCGGCGAAGGTGAAGATGACGACATGGGCGATCCCGGCCTAGATGGCGAAGATGACTTCGGAGACGACGAAGTTGGCGGTTTTGGAGCCGATGGCGATGATATCGACGGCGACTTGAGCGGCCTTGAAGATGAAGGTGGTGACGAAGAAGGAGACGACTTCGGCGGTGATGAAGACGGCGAAGATGACTTCGGTGGTGACGATGAAGAAGCTCCTAAGAAGAGCGTCTTTGGCGTGCATTCTGGTAGTGGCTTCGGAGTCAGAGGCGGATCGGATTCAGATGATGATTCGGATTCAGATGACGAAGGCGATGACGACGATTCGGAAGAGTCGCCTCCTAAGAAGAAGTCTGCCCCTCCTAAAAAGGATAAAGAGTCCAAGAAGGAAGAGGCTCGCAGACACAGCAAGAAGAACATGAATGAGTCTAATGAGACTGACGACTTCATGCGTGCATTGATCAACAATGCTCGTGGCAGCGTTCACGCCAAGAAGAAGATTCGTTACGCAGAAGAAGCAATTATTCCACCAACTGACGCAAATGCTCCTATCGCTAAGAAGCCGGGGTCGGTCGGATCTGCTCCACAGGCTCGTCTCGGCGACGAAGGCGACTCTGTGAAGAATGACTTCTTTGGATACAGCAGCATTCCATCGTTCTCGGACTACATGGAAGCTCGTCAGCCTAAGAGAAAGAAGTAAGATAGTCTAAGTACGCTTGAATGCCCTTTGACAGATCATACACAGGATTATACTTCAACTCCACACTGGCTTTGCGAATATCGCATTCAGTATAGTTCTGGTATGATTCGACAAATGGACAATCAACAAAAGAGACTGCTGTAGAAGGCAGTCTCTTTTTTATTTCATCAACGATCTGATTGAATGTCCAACTTGCTCCGCTTCCAATTGGATAAATTTCCGACTTGTACGATACGCTCGCAAGAATATTCGCACTGACAACATCGTCAACGTAAACCCAATCCCGCCGTTGCTCACCCCACTTGAAAAGATGAAGCTCATCACCGTGGAGAGCTTGACGCAGCATTTGTCCAATCATAGACATACGGCGACCCTTATGAAGCTCTCCGGGACCGTAGACATTACAATATCTCAAACCATTGACACGAACTTTGTGCTTGACCGCAAAGTTCATTGCGAAATGATCGAATGCAAGTTTTGATTCGGCATAGACGTTGAGAGGCTGAGTAGGCGTGTGCTCGTTGTATGGAGCTTGCTGATTGCCGTACACCGCTGTACTCGAAGCATAGACGAAGCGTTGACACCCAAGTTCAAGCACCTTCTGGAAAAGGACGATCGGCTCGTAGACGTTTGCTTGGAACATGTCCTCTTTGTCTTTACAAAGAGTATCATTGTTCGCCGCAATGTGATAGAGAACGTCAATACGTGGCAGATACTTTGGGAGCTTACTCAAATCTGTGTTCGGAAGAAGCTCAACCCGATCTGGAAGCTCGTTCTCACTCGCTACGCCCGTTGTGAAAATCCGTTCTTCTCGCCCCGGAATCATCCTCTTAAGCAAAGAATGCAAGAGTCTGTTGCCAACAAAGCCGGTTCCTCCAGTGACGAGAATATTCATGAAAATTCCTTTTTCCAGTCACGCCAATCGTGGATTTGCGTGTTGTTCTTCAAGACACGCCGAATTTGCCGACAGCGATCTCTCAAATCAACTGTCCGACAGTCTTGGCACGTCCATGCAGTGTCGAGTTCTCGAAAAGCAATCAATTCCAATTGGAAGCGACGTTTGTGAATAAAACGCTTCTTCCGACAAGCGGCACATGCAACAAACATATGCTCAGGCTTGATGAGAGCCTTGGCCTTCTTTCTCTTGAGTCTAAGGTTATCAAAGAAAGACCGCAGCGTTTCTGGCATTTCGGGAATTGGAAATGCCAGATGAATCCATCCGTAGTTCACATCGTCGATTTGGCTCGGAGGCAGAACTGACTGATGTCCGAAGCCACGAAACTCGATTCCCTTATGGGTGATGATGCGAAGTTCCGGATCAGGATTCAGAAACAGATGATGGATTGACTTACGACTTCGATAACAGGGATGGGGGTAATCGCCAATCAGACGGTTCACGATCTGATTAGCTTTCTTGGTATCACCCTCTACATCAATCACTTTACCCAACAGCAGTCCAATATTTGCACCAGCAACACCTTTAAGCAGGTCTCTGTTGGACTTTTCGTCCCAATTCTCATTCCAAGCCTTCTGGATCGGAATCTTTGAATTGGAACGAAGAGCGATAGGGTACAGATCATTCCCGACAAAAATGTCGAACGTCTTTAAGATTGCGGAGCACTCAGCAGTGCCCTCAATCTTAATGGAGGAAACGTTCGTCGATTTCTGTACTGCTGAGGTAGTTGATTTCCCTGTCATCAATGTCGATATCATCCACATGCTCCAAAAGCGGCTTAAACTGACGATATTTCTTGAACCACTTCTTCGGCTGTGGAATTACATTCTGAGCCAAGTAGAAAACCGTCTCGGCAAACGCTTCATCAAGAATGCGATGGTTTCCTTTTCGTGATTCCAATGCGTAAGTGTCGTATCCATTGAGGAACAACGCTTCCTTCATCGGAACATACCTCTCAAACCATTCAAAACAATCGTCATCTTTACAATGCGTAAGGATAACAGGCATCTTCGGATGTTTACACTCCGGAAGATTTTTGGGTTCGAGAATTGCACCACTATGGCAAACCACGGCGGCAAACGGTTCGTTGGAGTGTGCGGCTGTTTCAATTGCCATCACACCACCAGCCGAAAAGCCTGCCAAAACAATCTTACTCTTCGGAATTGAAAACCGCCTTTGGACAGCATCCACAACTGCATTGATTGCATCACGAGCACGAGGTAGACCTGCCAATGCTCTGTCTTGATCAGTAGCAGACGTTGGTAGGGGATACCATGCGAAACCATGTGGAGTCGGCCCAACAAAGACGGTATTGTTGAATTCCGCCTCCATTTGATAAAGACGGGCAAACTGTGTTCCGTCGTTACCACGACCCGGAATCGTGATGATACAGTAGTCCGGTTTGTCGTTATCGTAGAACACACTGCACTGTCGGATCATAGAGACCACTCCTTGTAAAGATTGTAAACGGTTTTCTTGGACATTTCGGTCTTGAGCCGCTTGTACAACTCAACAGGCATCTGCTGTTCAACAATCTGCAAAAAGTTCTTTGCAGTCTTCTTGTCGTTATTGTCGATACAGTCCTTGAGCTTCATTTTCTCGAAAAGCTTACTCTGGAAAGCATCGCCACCATCTTTACCGTCAGCAAGAAGATCGTAGAAATACTCTTCGTTAAAGCTCCATAGCTTCTTCCACTTCTTCTTGCTTCCAGTCAGATCAACGATGAATTCGCAAACATCGTAAATCAACGATGCAACTTTTGGACTGGCAAGCCAGAAGTTGCTTAGCGAACGGTATTCAAATCCGTATGGCTTGTTACGGAACCGTCCTGATTGACCGTAAATCCTTCGTCGTTGGGCCGAAGTTGGATCACGATCCATGAACAAACTCGGAATACCAAGGAACAAATCCATACAGTAGACGGCAATAGCCACTTCGGGGCCGTCACCATCCAACCATCCACCGCTCTGACCCAAGTGGATATGACCGCCACAGGTACGCAATGAACCATTCTTAATGGCATCACGAGCACTGTCTTCGCCCTTCATCTGTTTCATGAGGTAAACGCAATTGTCAAACTTGCATCCAGCCTTACGAGCACGCTTGTCAACAAGCAGATGATCCGGATATTCCTGCGAGGATTGGGGAACGAGATAACATGGTTCCACAATCTCAGCATAAAGACGGAGACACGTGCGGAAGTTCTCCACCATTTCTTCGTTGGAATAAGACGGCTTGATGGCACATTCTGCCAACACGTTATCCCAATAGAATTGATGACCTTCCTTTTCGATCCGCTTCGTGATGCTTCCGGGAACTACGTCAATTGCACTGACATAGTTGTCCCCGTTCTTCAACATGAATTCGGGATCAGAACCAAAAGAAAATGCCTTGTTCATACTCCTGCCTCCTTGATGGTGTTGTACCAAGTTGGGAACTGCTTCTGAACTTCCTTGTTGGAGAAGCCACAAATGCCGCAGTTATTGTGCATCGTGCTCACGCCAACGTCTTTGAAGTTGTCTTTCTGTTCTTGAGAGAACAGTTTCTTGTCACCAATCTTGATGATCCAGTTGAGTCCTGTCTTGGCCGACTGAAGCTGCCAACGATCATCACAAAGGTAAGGCTCGATCTCGCCCTTACAAACTTTGTCAATCGTGTCCGTGTATGGCTGGCCCGCAGTGTGAACGAGACTCACACGAATGAGCAGAGTATAAAGAGAGATCAGCGGCGGACTGTTTTGCCAACGACGTGCAGCTTCGTAGACGTAAGCACCAGACTTCTTGAACTGTGGAAGAAGATTGGTAACGCTGTAAACTTGCGTGCGGCTCATTTTAAGAGCCTTCTCGATCTGACGAATGAAGTCAATCGAGTTTTCGATGCGGTTCGGCATCGTCTTATCACGCCAGTTGGCGACAAGGAGACGAGTCTTCTTGAGATAGATTGGAGTGCTCGTCTTCGGATCATAAGAGAATCCGTAGATGCTCATCTTCTTCTGATTCATGACTGCACACAGGGCATCCTGCATGAAGTCCTTACAGTAGACAAGCTGGTTGACTTGCTTCCAATCTTCGGACACAAAAGCGTACTCAAGGCCGGAAGAGTGAACTTGAGAAATCGAAGATTTCTTCGGCTTCCATGTAATAGAGACTTCTTTCATTTGGGAAATCCTTTTCCTTGGTTCTTGTTCTCTCGACACTCTTATATGGCGAGGAGTTCAAGAATGGTAACACAACCAACGGATATTGCAATAGTGCTTTCGGGTGGCCCGACGAACACTGATCCTAACAAATCTTTGGGCGGTCAATCTTCGGCAACACCTGTCGTCTCAGGCAATCTAAACAATCTGTTCGACGATGTCACTGCCGATGAGGGCGAAGCCGGTTCAGAAGAGTATCGGTGCATCTACATTTACAACGACGGCGACACAGCCATCTATAATTGCCGAGTTTGGATTGCGTCTGAAACAGAAAGTGGAGCAACCGCTGAAATCGGCGTCCTTGCACTATCTGAAGTACAACGTATCCGCCTCGTAGGTGAACAAACCTCTGGTACGTTCTCAGTCATGTACGAAGGAGCCACGGCAGTCGTCACATACAATACTGATTCAGAGGTTTTGGCTACAAACCTCCAGAACAGCTTAAACAATCTTCGTCACCCAACCACGAACGCTCCTTTGCTTCGACAAGTTATCGTTCGCCCTCAGCAAGTAAGCGGCACCACACTTCTATTAGATGTGGATTTTTCGGGAGGTCTTGGCGGCAATGGTCAGGATGATTTTCGAAATCATGATCTACTTACGATCAGTGATAACTCTCTTGATCCTGCACCGGAAATCACTGTCTCGGTTCTGCAAGAGGGAAGTCCGATCAACTCGATTGCAGAAGTCGTCGATTTGGAAACCCAGCCACCGCAAAATGTCGGTTTCTATAAGCCTACGTCCGTTTCGCCAATCAACATTCCGAAACTTCTTCCAGAAGAAGGTTTCTCGGTATGGGTGAAACGCATCACTCCATCGGCTGTCACTCCAACAGAAGCCGATGGTCTCACTATTCGTTTCCGTACTAATTCCCTTGATCCGCTAGGATGACTATGAAGTCTTGTAATGTTTGTGCTACCACTGCAAAGTTTGTAACCGAGTTCTCCGTTTCTCTCAACGGCAAAAACGTCTACACGAAACAATTGTGTCCGAATTGTCGTGATAGCCTCTTAGATCATCTTCCGCAGTACGAGCACAAAATCGAGAATATTCTCCCTCCGGAGTTTCAGCCACAAACTGTTGAAACTTCTGAAGAAACGTTTAGAATTGTCTCACAAGAACAGCTTGACGCCATCATGGCTGGCGACCTTAATATTGAAAGTCTCCCAGCTACCATCATCAAACCTCCTTGTCCTAACTGCGGCCTTGAACACTTACAACTTTTGGACAAAGGTTCTATAGGTTGTGCCACTTGTTACGATCACTTTGCCGAAGATATCCTTGCCGGACTCAGCAAACATCCACACCAAGGAACACAACACGTCGGCAAAAACCCGATGAAGAACCTAACCGAAAGAAAGAAGACCCTTAAATTGCTGCTCGCTAAGGCTAAGGAAATCGAAGACTGGAGCAAGGCGTCGATGCTTGAACAGGAACTTCGTGATCTAGGAGTCTAAAATGTTACGAAAAATCATCAGTGGCGGACAAACAGGAGCCGATATGGGTGGACTTGATGCTGCCAAGCAATTCGGCTTTGAAACAGGCGGAATGGCTCCCAAAGGATACCTGACAGAAAAGGGCAAGACTCCCATGCTCGCTGAGTATGGTTTGATTGAGTCTGAGAAATCTGACTATGTGCCTCGCACATACGACAACGCCAAGAATGGAGACGGCACCATTCGCATCGCTCATGATTTCAACAGTGCTGGCGAACTCTGCACACTCAAGGCGATCAATCAATACAATAAGCCTTATATTGACGTGAATGTACACAACCCCCCGGATCATGAGGTTGTGGCTCAATGGATCATCGACAACAAAATCGAGGTTCTCAACGTCGCTGGCAATCGTGAGTCCAAAGTCAAAGGCATACATGAATATACCGTCAACTATTTGCTGACGGTGTTTGAGATTCTTAAAGAGAAGAATGCTATTCAGTTAAAGACTTGATGAACTTCTTTGGATCGATGATACCAAATCCTTCGTAGAACTTTTCGCCCGTAATTGGAATCGTATGCTTCATGAACAGCTTGCGATAGTCAATAGCCGTTTTCAAGTGGATATTGACTTTGTGCTTCAGGATATACGATTTCACTAGGGCTGCAACACCACATGCAAATGGTTGAGCTTGACTCGTACCAGACATCTTGGCATACCAGTCATCTGGTACGGTCGAGTAGATATCCACACCCGGAGCTAGGAAGTCTAAGTTCTTGCCAGTGTTAGAAAAGTCTGCTCGCTTCATTTCTGAAGTAATCGCACCAATAGAAATCGTTTCTGGATAGGCTCCGGGGAAAAACACTTCTTTCGTATTCCCTATGTTGCCTGCGGCACAGAAGGTGATCACACCTTTGTTGTGAGCGTACTGGATCGCTTTGCGAACTTCTTGAACGGGGATTGGTGCTCCCAGCGACATGGAAACAAAGTCGCAACCATTGTCCGCAGCCCAACGGATACCAGCCGCAACATTCTTCATATTGCCGTTACCATTCTTATCCAAGACCTTGATCGGCTTAACCTTTGCTGCTGGACAAACCCCAACCATACCGATACTGTTATTGCAAGCGACTAGCGTACCAGTAACGTGTGTACCGTGTCCATTGTCATCTTCTGGTGGCTTCCCTTCCTTAATGAAGTTCATACCTTCAAGAAGGTTTTCTTTTAGGTCGGGGTGATCGAGATCGCATCCAGTGTCAAGAACACCGATGACGACACCTTCGCCCTGAGTGTATTTCCAAGCATTAGGAAGATCAAAAGCAGTAATATTCCAACCGACGTTCTGCTTCACTTCCTGCATCGAGAGACAATCTTCTCGTGTGAAAGGAAACAGACGGCATTTGTAGCTTTTAGCCTGAGTTGATAGTGTTGGTTCCATAAGCCCCCTGAGTTATATATTCAGGCAGGCATTAAAGCTGTAACTTTCGACCAAACTTCATCCACAGAGAGGGCAAATACACAACCAAGAGTACCTGTTTCGCAGGTGTTTGTTACAACACTTGGAACAGGTCGGCGGTGATGACAACCAAGACATGCGATATTCTTCGCCGTGATAGCGTGCATATTGTCTCGATAAATTCTGGATTCTGGAGTGATCGATCCAAAGTAACATAGGCCCGGTGTGTTGACCGCCTGAGCCACATGCATCGGCATCGAATCAATCCCAATGAAGAATTTAGACTTTGAAATCACGTAGGCCAATTGCTGAATGGAAGTCTTGCCACGTAGATCCAAATGACATGGCACCAAGTTGTCATTTTCTCGACCCACGCACACTACAGTCTTGCCTTCAGAGATCAAACGCTTAGCGATCTCCTCAAAGCGACCCTTGTCCCAATCTCGACCGACCCAAGCAGTCTTGCCAGCATGAATCGTCACAAAATTCTCAGGCAGATCAGGATAGGCTTCCGTATGAATATAAGGTTCGCAATCTTCGGGACGCACACCAACTGCGTCAGCGTAACATTCCAGAATGTTTGAGAATGGACGATATTCATAGGCCATATCCAAGTTGTAAACCAACTGGAACTGTCTCTCAGAGAATTCGCCTTCTCGAACAACTCGGTGAATGTGTTTGTGACCTACGAGCACATCCGGACACTTCGTATGGAATGTCACGGTCGCTCCGGGATGCTTACGTTTCAAAGCTTCAACCACATAAGAGGCTGTCAGAACATCTCCGTGTGCTCCCTTACGTTGCACAAGAATCTGTTTCACCTCACCACGATTACTTCTGCTATCGGCAATCAATGGATCGATCCGGCCGGACTTCACCCACTTGTTGGTGAAATAAGCTTTATTAAAGCTTTGATAGCCGTGTCCACCAGACCCCGTATGACTGAGTTTGTGCCAAATCACAGAGTTCGGTTGGAAGAATACCTTGTAACCCTTTTCTCTTACAGTCAGACAGATATCGGCGTCTTCCCAATAACCAATACGGTAGTTGGGATTAAATCCACCGATAGCTCTGTTGAGAACTGTAGGAATAGCCAGACAGCAACCAGTTACCATTTCTCTTTCGGCAACTTGCATAATGTCTTTTGGGGCATCTTCAGGACGCATTGGAGCAGGAAGGTCTTGATGATGATAGCTGTGTCGGCCAATGTGGACAAAGGAATGACTACGCCATATCCATTCAGAACCGGCTCCATCAATCGTTCCATGCCAAGTGCCTTTTTCCTTCAACTGAAGATTGCCGATGATTCCAATTTTTGGATCGGATTTGAAGAGATCAAAGATTGGCTTAACCCAACCCTTAGTCACTTTGGTATCGGCGTTCAGATAGATGATATAATCGCCAGAAGCATATTCTGCTCCTGTATTACATGCTCCACCGTAACCTTTATTTTCTGTGTTGAAAATGATCTTCCCAACGCCAGATTTCAGTTCACTACGACGGTTTGTCCAAGTTCGAATGACAACGTCTTTGGAGTTATGAGGGCAGTTATCATCAACAAAGATTGCTTCAACAATAAGACCGTCATTATCGAGATCCCAAGATTCAATGAGATCGACAATCACGTCGTCAGATTTGTAAAGAGGGATGACAACAGAGACATCGGGTTTCTGAGAACACTTAAACCAATCTGGTACTGGTATTTCGATGGAAGAGCGAGTTCCAACACTTGGAATATCAATCAGCAGTTCTGGAGAGTCATGATTGATCTTACGTTCAGCTTTAGGCGGTCGATGACGCTGAGTTGTGACAGGGGGCCTGCGAGAGATTGGCTGCTTAGTGAAGCTGTCTTTGATTTGTTGAGCCGACATGCCATTCTTTTTGAATGGCATCTTTTGTGCAGCCTGTTTGAGAACAATCTGTCTACGGTTGGATTCTCTCAGAGTCTTTGACATTGTATGCTTTCATTAAGCGTTCTGCATCATTGACTGGACGTTCATGCCGCCTTGATCGCCAGTTGGAAGAACCTTACTCTGGTTTTCACCTTCTGGATTCGATTGATCAATGTCCTCTATCTGAGTTAAGATGTCTCGAATCTTGTATGACCAAGTCTGAACTTGGCTTTCTTTAACACCAAGTAACTCGGCCATCCCTTTGGGATTGGAACACAGGTTCATGAAATCATCCCAAAAGGGTGAATCATCTTCCTTACGCAAGTTCAGCCCGGCACGAACGACTTGCATCGCTCGTGTGTCTTGACTTGCTCCCATGAGTGGAGATTTAATGGAAGGAGGATCTTGATTGGTTTCAATCTCCTCCTCCGAGACCATACGATCCCAAATTTCTAAGAACGACAACGCCATTCAATCACCTACTTAAGCAGAGGCGAAGGTTTCGCTGACAACGGTAAGGATCGGGTTGGCACCAACAGAGTACGTATCCTTGAGGTACTTAGCCTTCAAGCCGTAAGCAGTAATGGTGCCATCATTGTTCTTCTCAATGTTTTCGCCACTGAGGAAACCCGGAAGCCATGTGATCTTTTGATTTTCGTGTTGCTCGCTGGCAGCCCGACCAGTATCGGCGTTGCTGTTGTGCATATCTGGATGCAACATGGCAACATTCGTTTGATTGGTCACCGGACCAAAAGTTTCCTGCTTATTGAGTGAAAGGTTCACTCGGAAATTGATGATTGGATTCTTTGGGTTAGACATTGCTTCTCCTTAGAGGTTTTTTCTTCTTAAATCCGAAGTCAGCAATATCTAGTGGCTTTCTATTCGCTTTTTCGCCTGTATCGTCCGGCCCTAGGTATTTAGAACGAACTCCAAGACCAGTGTTGGTTAGGTCTTGGGTTCTCGTGTGATACGTGCCGGGGATCAAACCTTCTTGTGTCTTGATCCATTCTTTGAAGCTGACTCGCATACCTTATTTAGGTGTAATTCATCCATAAACAATAAGACTTTCTAGACTTATGCTTAGGGTTCACGACCTTCTTTTTGACGGACTTCCAACCAATCAAATGCTTGGTGTACAAAATGGAGTCATAACCACAAATCATAATCTTGGCTCTGGACTCGGCAACAGACTGGAGAAACTTAATGTGTTCCTCAACAGACATCTCATTCTCGTCTTCATCAAGCTTGCCATCCGTCGCCAATGGAAGATGCGGCGGATCAATGAACATAAAGACGTTTTCCTCTTCCCAAATCTTGACAAGATCCTGAAAACGGCTATTAACAATGGCGACATTCTGAAGACGTTCAGCAATAGCTGGAAGCTGCTTTAGGATTGTTTCCCAAGCATTGATATCGCCCGGCTGGCCTCCACGGACACGGTTTGTCCATGCAAACGACTTTTTAAGGCCGTTGCGGCTCATGCGTCGGAGAATGAATTCGTTAACAGCAAAATCGACATAATCCACAAAGTCATCGTCATCGTTTTTGTTAAAAGCTTTGGTAAAGCTCTTCTCATTGTACTTGACGTGTTTAATACTGCTGATAAAGCATTTCGGATCATCACGAAGAGCCTTGAAGATGCTCGTGATACCGTAATCCTTATCATTAAGGATTTCTTTGGTGGATTTGACCTTGTTGAAAAAAACACTGCCCCCGCCGCAACAGAAGTCGCAGTATTCGAGTTCGCTAATGTTTTTTGGGAAGCTGTCAACAATCCAGTTAGCAAGGTAATACTTGCCACTATGAGTTTTGAATAGGGGTCTCAACTTTTTCATCTTGATCCTGAGATACGTCTAATCCGCAGACATTACAACTGTAAGGCCACGGTCCATAACCGAGTTTAGAACCTGCCCAAAACCATCCTGCGTCCGGGTACTTTTCTTTTCTGCACTTAACGCAAAGAACAGAAATACACTTCTCTTCATCAGGAACATCCTGTTCCATATCAACATAAAAGAAACAATCTTGAGCCATAAGGCATCTCCAAAGGGGAAGCTCCCCTACGTAAAAGAGTATCGACGCCGAGTTTTTAACGCAGCGACGGAAGAGTGAATGTCAAATGGAGCAACGTAGGGCCGTTATCGTATTCGACACAGACTTGTCTCGTCTCCGGATTAAAGCTGGTCACGTACCACTTGTCTGGATCGATTTCGTCCAAAAAGCTCGGCGACATCATCACTCTAACCGAAGTTTTTGAGATTCGATTGGTGTAAGAGCAGGCGTTTTTGTAGATCATGACCCAAGGAATTCCAAGAAAGAAGACTCATCCTTGTATCCGGAAGATTGTTTGACCTTCTTGCCTGTCGAGTCGGCGATTACAAAAGTTGGAAGACCACGCACGCCATACTGCGAAACTACGCTCTGATTTTGGTCAGAATTGACCATGAGAAATACGTAGCGAGCCATAGCCGACTTGACGCTGCCCTTTTTCATCGTCTCGGTCTTCATTTTAGAACAGAAGCCGCACCAATCTGCCGTGAACATCATCAAAATTGGACGATTGTTCTGTGCAGAAAGGCTTTTAGCCTCTTCAAGAGAAGAAGCTGTAATACCCGGCCCATTGTTTGCAGGAGGTTGAGTGTTCTGAGGCGGCGTGGCTGGTGGAGCACTGGATTCAGGCCAGCTATCCGACCAAAACCAATTCGAGACAGGCCCGCTGAAATGATCGTGGGCCTTCTTAATACCGAGAGCGGCAACAACGCCTAAAGAAGCAATCAGAACGAAAACTGCAATGATCTTTTTGTTGTCCATACATACCCCCTTAAAGATATGTATGGACACATAATTTTGAAATCAAGACATGATGCTATCGCTGCTGCGAGGATCGGCCTCATTAGCGTATTTTTCAAGCAGAGAAACGATCTCAAGGATGTTATTACGCAACCATGTCATTCCGTCTGCATCATTGCGACTGAGACAGCCGGACGGAGCGACTCCACGACCCATATCGCCCTCGCCTTCAATGCCGATGACCTTGCACCAGCAATAGCCTTCCTTCTTCCCGGAAAAACACTCCTCTGAAACCCAAGTGCCTTCCGAGAGAAGTTTTTCATTGCGACGAGCTTCTTCAATCAATTCAAAAACGTTCATAGAATTCCTCAGTTAGCGAGATAGTATCGTTGCGTGTCTCGATTGTACTTCACAACACCTTTACGGTACAAGTCCATTACCAAAGCATCGTTTGAAGCATGACATGCATTATGTTCAGTCACGGTCATCAATTGCAAATTTTGGATATCGTTGTTTGTCTTATTGCCATCGATATGATGTACAACTTCGCCTCTTTCAAGAGGTCTTCCGAGATGTTCGGCCATCACGAGGATATGCTCTCGTACCGAGCCACAATAATGACCGTAACCTTTGTGCAGGCACTTGTCGGAATCTTTAGGGCCAACATAGACACGAACGTATCCACAAGAATCGATTAACTTTTCGCCAATCCGTTTTTCTAAATTTTGAATGTAAGTCTTCTTACCAAACTTAGAATACAGAGAAGGACTATCACATGTTTTACAAAAATGTTTGTAATCAACACATAATCGCTTTTTGTCCATTGCTCCTCTGAGGCGTGTAAATGGAGAACCGCAATTATCACAAATCAAATGATATGTTGTTCTAGTACGCTTCCTTGTTGCCATGTCTCCGTACCGATTTATCTCGTCATTCAAATATGTTTCTTTGCTTGTGTGTGAAAACATTATAGACTCCTAGTTACTCTATAAGAGTAAAGGTAGCCTATAATTATGTAATTTTATCTAGTTTTGGGTTTACGAGAAAGATTGACCACATCCGCAGCCATGCTTCGCATTAGGATTTTCAAACTTGAATCCTCGGCGATCAATTCCGTCATGGAAATCGACGGTTGTACCTGTGAGATAGACTTCACTCTTGTTGTCCACCACATAGGTCAGATCACCTTCTGTGAATTGCTGATCGTTCAGTGTATCGATTTCTTCCTTCTTGAGAAATCCAAGTTTGTACGAGAAACCACTACATCCGCCGCCAGCAACGCCGACTCGAAGAGCATGGGTGTCCGTAGTCATCTGCTGTTCAGCCATGACACGCTTGATTTCAATTGCTGCCTTTTCCGTAACCTTGACTGACATATTCTTTTTCTCCTACGAAGATGAGGCCCTTCTTTTTGGAAGGGTCTGTGACGAAATCAACTACCATATTATCGCCTTGTTCGATGCGGTAGTCAATATTGACCCAAAGGTCGCCGTATTTTTTACAGTCCAAAAGATCGTTGACGAACACTACGGCCATATTGTTCCGATCATCAAACGTCAATTGGAAGGCGTATTTCTCTCTGTCGAGAGAAGCCTTCTCCATGATCTCAAGGATTGCAATTGTTGCATTTTCAGTGATCTTGACGCTCATGATCTATCAGAGTTACCCCTACATACTTTCATGAATGAATCTAGCCTTAACGATCTTTTCAACAGTGCGGTCGATGCGTTTCCGATGACTCAGTTTCGGCAACATGCTACCGATCCAATTGTTGTAAAGAGTCTCTCTTGGACACCGTTCCTCGGTGTGAAAACCATGTTCGTTAAGGGTCTTGTACAGAATGAGGGTCGTGAATACACGACGATGATGCTCTTTAAGAACGTCAATTACAAACCTCAAACCAACGAAACAGTTCGCCTTTGGGCCAGTGACGGCATGCCTTACAAGTTTGAGAAACTCTCACTGGAAGGCACTGATCTTGTTCTTCGGTGTAACTGTCCTGATTTCAAATGGCGATTCTCATATTACAACCACCTCGATAAAAGTCTTTATGGCACAAAGCCAAGAAAGTATATTGCTTCTGAAGGTTCCAATCGTCCTCCAGCAAATCCTTTTGAAATGCCGGGTATGTGCAAACACTTGATCAAACTGTCGCATGCTCTACAACAAGCGAACGTTTTCAAAGAGATCACGCCCACTTGAGCATCGACTTTGCTCGGGAGGCGGCGGTGTAATCCCAACGCTTCTGATCCCAATTGCTGTTGTACTGCGAGAACACAAGAACCTTATCAAATTCATCACCCTGAGCCTTGTGTGCCGTAATAGCATAGGCGTAATCGAATGGATTAGGGTTATCTCGACCAGTATAGTCAAATTCGGGCTTCTCACAGTTAAAGAATCGAGTGTCGTACCAAACATTGTAAATGGTGCTGTCGAACTCGAAATCCATCATGTTCTTGTGCTTGTCTTTGTAGAGACGCTTGATGGTTCCTTGCATACCGTTAAACAGCCCCAACTGTGAGTTGTTCTTCAAACAGATGACTCGTTCACCAACTTGAGGTTCATTGCTGTATCCGAGAGCCGCACGTACACGCTGATTCAGCCCCACTCTTGTCTTGTTGTAAGCACAGATAATCTGGTCTACACTGAGCAAATCTTCGTCAGTGATATAGTTCTTGGACAGAAACTCGACCTTACCTTCAGTTGGCTTGTAGTGAGTGGCTCTCTTTCCTTCACGAAGATGACCGGCAAACCAAGCGATCTCACCTGCATTACGGTGAATCTCTTCGAGTTTGTAATCGGGTTTCGCCATCAAGTTGAAGTCTGTGCCGATTGGCTCAAGCTGTCCGTGGTCACCCACGAAGATCATCGGCAATCCATAAGACTTCAGATCAAGATACAGGTCTTTCGAAACCATTGAGGCTTCGTCGATAATGAAACCCTGACAACCCAACTCGTCTCGGGCGGTGAGTTCGAAGCCAGTCAGAACGCCATTTTCCACAACGGGGATATAGATGCGACTGTGAATTGTTGTAGCACCGGGAACATCTTTCTTACGCAAAACGTTTGCGGCCTTACCAGTGAATGCAGCAACCCCGAAGTCGGGGAAGAATTTCACAAGGTACTTTACAATTGTTGTCTTTCCGGTTCCAGCGAGTCCGCCGAGGGATTGTTGAAGAATTCCGTTGTCCACGCCGGTCTTTAGCTTGTACACGGCGAAAGTTTGTTTGTCAGTAAGTTTCATGCTCGATCCGATCTTTAAGATTGAAAACCGCCCGCATTCTATAATTACGATCAAAAATGTCAACACGACCCGATAAATAAGAACAGGGAGGGAAATTATGTCACAATCCGCAGATCGGCTAGAAAACATTCTCGTAGGCATTTCGCTGGCGACCATTATCATTATCGCTGTTGCAGTAGGGCTTGCTTTACACAAAAATGCGAATCCTGTTCAGGTTCCGGTGCAACCACAGATTCAATATGTGGAACCCGCTCCGAAACAGGAAATCATCATCCAGACTCCTCCGGCGGAACCGGTTCAGCCTCAGCAAAAACAACAGAAGAAGTATCACTACGAGTACAAAGGCCCGTTCATTCACATTGAACGTGATATCGAGCATCAGAACTCGAAATAACACTTTACAAAATCTGTAAAGTTCGTAGAATTCGTCTCCATACCTTCGGAGAGAAACCTATGTACACCGCAGTAGTATTGACTGAGACGAGTCGGGCACGCATCAAGCACACCTTCTCGTCTCATTTTTCGTTACTGGAGCAGCTTGGCTTCCAGATGAAGAACGCCCAAGGTGACGACTTGCTTCACCACGTCACTGTGAATTTGGGCAACTTCGACATGACCCTCAACGACCCTGAACTCATCGGGAAAGAGATCACCTTCAAACTGATCTCTCTCGGTGAAGATGAGAAGGTTGTTGCTTTGGGTGTCGAATGTGAAGTGTTCAAGGAACGTGCAATCTTCGGCAATCCAAAGGTTTTATCGTTCAACACGAAACCGCACGTCACCGCCATGATCAATCCTTCCAAGGGTGGCAAGCCGGTGATGAGCAACGGTATCGCTGTTTGGAATACGATCACACCAATTACTGTTCAGGGAGTTCTGCAAGTTGAACCCTGAAGAAGAAGCCTATTTCTTAGAGCAAGAGCGTCGTCGCCAAGAAAACGAGAGAATCGACAGACTCTTGGAGATCGATATGTTTTGGGAAGACCAGCACTTAGAAGAACAATATGATTCTCTTTGTGAAGTGCCTGAACATGATTGGGCCAAAGAAGGGTTCTGATGTCCGAAACGCTTAGGGAAACATTGCTTGAATCAACAACGTCTGAGTACGAACGTAATCGTCTTCGTAACATGGACAACTTTTCCCTCAATCAATATGCCGAGTATAGCAGGGTCGATAAGATCCAGCATGAACAAGAAGCATTAAGGGACAGTGGAGTCATTTCGGCGGAAGAATGTCGGGCTTATCTTGAAGAACACGTTTTCTCTGTGAGAGGAAGGCTGTTTGAGGCTCACAGAGCAAGAATTGACGCTCAATATCCCACTTTAATTATCCATCAAGATCACGATTGGGCCAAAGAAGGGTTCTGATAGACTGCTTTCACAATATGGTCGTGCAACTTAACTGTTTGTGCGGCCATATTTTCTTTGATGAGCTTCATCGGGTCATCGCACTCATTGAATTGGGCTAGAGTGGTTACATCGAACGTGAGCGTCACTCGCTTGACGACGCCATGATCTTCGTTACGATCTTTCAGTAACCCTAAGTTCTTGACTTCATCAACCACTACATTGTTGATCCACATGCTTAATTTCTCTTTCTGCTAGGTGTATTGCATTGCCAATCGTCTGATCCATGTCAAAGTACATGTATCGACCCAAACGACCACCAATAATCACGTCGTCCTCTTTCTGTGACTCGTGCTTGTACTTGTTGTACAATTCAGTGTTTCGCTGATCGTTGATTGGATAATACCGAGGCAAACCTCGTTTCCACTCAACCGGATACTCGTGCGTCACTACTGATTTCAAATGACTGGCGGCAAAGTAAAAGTGCTTGTGTTCAACCACTCTGGTGTAAGGCACAGACATGCTCGTGTAGTTCATCTGTCCCATGCCTTGCACATCACCATCATGAATCGTATTCTTGAACTCCAAAGAGCGATACTCTAAGTCGCCAAACTTGTAATCATAATATTGATCAATTGGGCCACTATACACAAGTTTGTTGGCAATCGTTTTCCAAGAGCTTCGCACATCATCCTCAAAGAAATCTGTATTGAGCTTGACCGGGATATCGCCGATCATATTCTCAATCAACTTTGTGTAACCATCAACTGGAATACCTTGGTAGCGGTCATTAAAGTAGTTGTCATCATAAGTCATACGGAGTGGTAGACGACGAATGATCGAGGCTGGAAGTTGTTTTGGATCACGCATCCAGTGCTTCTTGGTGTATCCGTATACAAGCTTCTGGTAGATTTCTTCCCCAACCTGAGACAGACACCATTCTTCAAGATTGGTTGGATTGGCGATGGCGACTTTACGCTTATCGAGTTCGACCTTGGCTTCGGCAGGCGTTAAACAACCCCAAAGCTGTCTATAGGTCTCCATATTGAATGGAAGCGAAAGAATCTCTCCATCATAATTGGCTTTGACTTTATGATGGTAGTCGTTGAATTCAGAGAAACGATGAACGAACTTCCAGATGGCTTCGTTGCCAGTGTGGAAAAGGTGTGGCCCATATTTGTGAACCGTAACGCCTTCTACGTCTTCTGTGAAAACGTTTCCGCCAATATGGTTACGAGCTTCAAGAATCTTAACTTTATACCCGGCATCAGTCACAATGCGAGCAAATGTGGCCCCGAATAATCCCGAACCAATTATGAGAAAATCATACTTCATTATGGTGTCTTCCTTTGTTGTACATAGGAGACTTACTGTTCATTTTGCCGTTTACTGTGAGAGGGGGTGTTTATCCACACACTGGCAAGGTGAACAAAAAAAGCCTGAGTTCTCACTCAGGCTTTAATTTTTGGTTGATGCCAATTACTCAGCAGCTTCCTTGAGGACGCCCTTAATGTTGTGGAGTTCAACCAAACCACGCTTACGTGGGTGATTGTCATAGTTCACAACCGGAACGTAAGTTCCCTGAAGCATAACTCGGTCGCCAACGGCAAGACCGCATTCTGCGGCAACCTTCGGCCCGAGACGCAATACATAAGCTTGCGGCGTACCAACATCCGTCTTGTCTGAGATCACAAGATTCGTGCCAAGAACTTCGTCACTGTTGAGGTGCTCAATGAGCACCATCGAACCAAATGGCTCAACGTCAACAACCTTGGGAACCTGCTTCTTGATTTCTTGTCCGTCAATATCAATCAGTGCCATTTTTTCTTCTCCGTAATTTGTGTTACCGTGTCCTTGGACACTCATCTATAAGCTAAAGGAGTATCATGCAGAAAAAATTCACTACAATTTTAGCTGACCCGCCGTGGCCTTATCATTCACCAAGGGCTGTTGTTGGAAATGGAGGCCGAGGAAGTGCAGGAGCGGCTGAAATCATTCAGACCAGCGTGGCCGATCACTACGACACAATGTCCATCAATGACATTAAAGCACTCCCAATCAAAACACTTTCGCACCTGAATGCTCATCTTTACTTGTGGACAACGAACTCCTTTATGGTGGAAGCTCATGAAGTTGCCAAAGCATGGGGATTCAAACCTAAGACAATCCTGACTTGGGTCAAAGTTCATAAAGGCAATCCTACGAAAGCCTCCATGAAGACAGGTTATTGGTACAGATCGGCCAGCGAACACATTATCTTTGCTGTCAGAGGATCAATGAAATTGCAAGGCCCAGCGGTTCCCACGGCTTACATGTACCCAAGATTACCCCACAGTAAGAAGCCAGATGAGTTCTATGAGCTAATCGAACAGCAGAGTCCCGGCCCCTATCTGGAATTGTTCGCCAGATCGATTCGTAAAGATTGGACTGGAGTCGGGAACGCCGTTGATGGCAAAGATATCAGGGAATCCTTAACAACCATCACTATATAAGGAAAATCCAGAGAGGGAAATATGCCATTCTTTTTGAATCCATTTACACAAGATTTTGAAGGTAACTTGCTGCTCGGAGATCGCAAGCACATTCCAAAGTTTGTAGCTGAACGCAATAGCGGACGTGGTGATGAACAAGTCACCGTCCACACTGAACCAACTTACGATCTTTCTGGAAACGATAGCGACGGTAACTCCAAAGAAGTATTGACACTTGTCTTTGCGTTGAACGACCGTAAGAACTGGTCGGAGCTTCCGATTACAATCTCGGGATCTTCCCTGTCGGCCATTACGGCAGTAGAAGTTGTCACGTCCCTTCAAGCAAATGCGATCTTCGCAGGCTTCTTTAAGGCTCACCTTGAGAAGTTCCCAAGTAAGCAAGATCGGGTTGTGATCAAGCAGCAGAAAGCCATCACTCAGTTCTGGTTCTACATTAAGCCGGGTCGTGCCGAGAGCGTTCTTCAGTTCAATAAGTTCGCAGGTGTTGGTGAATTGCCAACCTATTTCTCTCGACACACGATGGCAAATCGCCACACATATTCCGATTGCCAGAATATGTTGATCCAACTTGACACTGGATTAAACGTTGATTCTGCCATCATTACAAATGGCGGGTTCAATCCTTCTTCTCCAAAAGCTGACTATGAACTCCTTGACGGTCGTTCTGGTCTGTTCATCTTTACGAAAAACGCCTACTCTGGTTCGAACTTAGTCACCAAGATTGAATATCATGCTGGTGCTGGCGTTGGTGATTTCGCTAAGAAAACCACCTATGGCTACAGCGGTTCCAGTGTCATTCAAGTCTGCGAAGTTCCTTACATCCTCACCTCCGGCGATCTCGTTACGCCGTAATCCCCTTTGAAACACCTCACAATCTTTGTACACTACACTTTTCAGTACAAAGATTGTGAGGTTCCCTTGAAAATCAATGGCCGCTATGTGATTTACTTCATGAAGAACAGCCATCAATCGGCTGCGTCTAAGGAAGAACACGCACAAAACCTCCAATGGCTTCGCTCTGTGTTAGATGAAGACCAACGGATGCGTTTCGGCTATTCCGCCAATGTTGGCGAACATGGCGGTTTCGTGACAGAATACTTTGACGTGTATGTCACGGTTCAGAAATCTTTAGGAAAACATAATGCTTAGAAATGTTACAGGTATCGGCCTCTCCGATGTTCGATTTATTCGTAAGCTTCGTTGGACATTCGCAGGCATGGATAACACTCACGCTTGTACAATGAAAGAGTCGTTCGTTAGGATCAGCAACAAACCTGCTATACATTCAATGCCGGAAATGTCTATTCCTTCAAATCCCATCCCGGACGAAATGGAGATTACCTATTACGATCTTGCAGGCGAAACCTTTCCGGATGCCGCTAAAACAACAACAGGTATTCTCAGACTCTATGGTGGAATCGGAGACTTGATTGAGTCGTGGACGCTTGAAGGTTGTGAGCCAACTGAAGTTCGCCGTGAACACACTTGGGAAGATTATATTGACAGTGTATGGCGGATCAAATATAAAGTAGCTCTGTACGAGTCTGCTCCAATGTTTCAGTTTGGTGTCGTTCGCCATGATCCTCATTCGCAAAGTGTCTGAGCCGTATGGCTGGATGGGCAACATGTCTGCCTATCCCGTTGTCTACAAAGATGTTTCGTATAAGACTACGGAGGCTCTCTTTCAATGCCTTCGATTCAACGATCAGGAAATCATCGATCTGATTTTGGCCGAGAAGAGTCCAATGTCGGCTAAGATGGTTGCGAAATCGCACCGTGATAAGATGGCGATTGCTCCAATGAGCGATCCCGATGTAGACAACATGCGTCTATGTCTCGTTTTGACGCTTAGAACAGTCTTCAACAATCTCCTCCTCACCAGTCGTCAAGAGTGGTGCGACGAGTTGAGGATGTTGCTCCAACTTCAGATTGAGTCTGGTTTCTTTTGGGGAGCCGCTTTTTCTAATGGTTTCTGGATCGGTAAGAACACTTTAGGTGTCCTTTGGATGGAACTCCGTAGTCAAAAGTCTGCTTGACCGTGTTATATATTAACACGGTAACAGCAGTGACTAGGAGTGATAATGGACTATTATGGTGTGTTAGGTGTTGCACGCAAAGCATCTAGCGAAGAAATCAAAAAGGCATACAGAACCTTAGCAAAGAAGTGGCATCCCGATCTTCATCCAGCCGAAAAGAAAGATTTGGCAACTGAAGAGTTCAAGAAGGTTGCAGCGGCATATGACGTTCTTGGTGATGCCGTCAAAAAATCTGAGTACGATCTGAAAGGTTACGTTGGGCGACGACCTGCTTCACCGTCGCCACCCCCGAAGCCTCAACCTCAAAAACCTCGATCTTACCCAAACAACAAAAGTCATCAACCACATAACTCTACCCCACCTCCAGAAAAGGAGAAGGAGAAAGAATCAAAAGATCCTTGGGGAACGTGGGCTGACGCTAAGGCTCCCAATCGAGATCCAACACAGGAAGAACTTGATGCTATCAATTGCACATTCTTTGGCGGTTTGCCGAATACGCAAGGTCGCAATGTGATGATGCACTTGTTTCTTACAGAACAAGAAATGAGAAAGGGCGGCTCGTTCTATGTCGATGTGAAGATCAGAGACATTTGCTATGTTTGTGCTGGTACTGGAAGCCGAGATGAGTATTGCAAAGTTTGCGATGGCCGTGGTGAAATTATGCACAATGGCGTCTATTTGGGCATGTGTCCGCACTGTACTGGCGATAAAGGTTGGTATGAAATCTGCCGAGATTGTAGCGGTGTCGGCTTGAATAAGTGGGTCATCAATCCAACCAGAATCGTTGTGCCTGCCGGTTGTAAATCGGGACAACAGATTATTGTTCAAGGGGCTGGAGAACCGGCACACATGAAAGAGCCGGGAAATCTAAGAGTCGTGGTTTTGCCGAAGCAATAAAAATAGCGGCGAGGCCACGCACCTCGCCGCTGCGGTAACAGTGAGTTAGGTGTTCTAGGAAACACCCTCACTTAGAGCCGAAGCTCTCAGTGAATTGATAGATTAGCTAAGACCAACCTTGACGATTGCCCAGCTAATGACGTGAGTAGTAGTACCAGCGAAAGTGATCGTGGTATCGTTTGTGTTGTTAGCCAACGAAGCCGAGACGGCATTAGCAGCAGTCTGATCCGTTGCAAGAACGATGTATTCAGAAGCGTTGCCGGTAAGCTTAGGAAGAACCTCGGTTGCAGCACCACTGTCCAAAGTAACAGTGCCAGCAGCAACAACACGTGGACCAATGAGACGGCCTACGCCGACTGTCCAGTGCTTCGAACCCTGATTCAAGCCTTCAACAGAACCCGGTCCAACACCGGTAACAGAAGATGCACCCATTGTATTTTCTCCCAATTAAGAGTGATTGTTTATGTCCATTCAAGAGATAGTTACACTTCCCAAATCGTTTCTATAAGATTTGGTTGGCAATGGTCCCTTAAAATGGTTCTCAATGGTCTAGTAAAAATTGAGTTGTACAATCTAAATAAGTGCATGAAACCCAAACTTGAATTCACTAATTGGCAAAAAAACATCATCACTGGCACCGTGTTCGGTGGCTCTTCGTTATTGAAACAGAAGAATGCAGTGAATTACCAGCTTCACATGGCTCACCAAAATTCCATGTGGCTTAAATACAAGATACAAGAGCTTGCGGATTGCTTTACGCTGGACACAACGAAGCCGATCAAAGAATGTCCTATCATCACAAAGAAAAACAACAAGATTGTGAGAGTTAGCAAAACATTCCGCTGTCAGTCTCGTGCTTTAGAGGCCCTGACAGAAATGCATGATCTCTTGTACGACGGCGACCAACGTATTGTAACAGCCCATACACTTTATCCATTACAAGACATTGGATTGGCTGTTTGGTTCTTAGAGAGTGGCGGGCGAACCGGAAGAGATTACAGAAATCTGTTTCTCAATTCCACTCGCTTGGGAGAGAAGAGCACAGATTTCGTTGTCACGTATTTTAATGAAATGGGGATTGAATGTCACAAGTACACCGCTCCCCATCGCATTCGCATCATTTTCTCAACGGATGCCTCTGAGAAGTTCCTGAAGATCATCGCTCACAGAATTCCTGCGTGCATGCTCTAACAGGTCTTCATACAGTAGTCATACATGGCAATCCCACTTGCAGTTCCCACATTGAGACTCCGAACACTTCCGAACTGCCGAATGTAGACCGTGTGATTTGCAAGAGCCAATAGCTCTGGTGGCACACCTTCATGCTCCTGTCCGAAGATCATGATAACATGCTTATCCTTCGGCCACTCAAACGTGTCGATGGCAACAGCGTCAGGTGTATTCTCAATCGCTACAACAATTGCATCGTCAGGTACAGCAAACTCCTCAATGTGCTTGAGAAAATGGATATTCTCGTAGAGGTGCGTACCGACAGCACCTCTACGATCATACTGACGCTTGCCGTAGATCAGAACTGATTGAGCCAAGAAGGCATTACAGTTTCGGATGACGGTGCCGATGTTAAAGTCCGAGATTTGATTCGTGACAAGTACAGAGAAGTTGTTCCGATTCTCATCAAGGTACGCCTTTATGGCTTCGGTCTTCCAATACTTGAAGTAATCAATCACG
>Ga0172380_10002789_pt1 | contig 25729 bp, 21 predicted proteins | sample Leawe162metaG_FD_119747 | JGI IMG/M metagenome (GOLD analysis project Ga0172380, IMG submission 119747) | Leachate microbial communities from a municipal landfill in Southern Ontario, Canada - Leachate well 162 metaG | ecosystem: Engineered > Solid waste > Landfill > Unclassified | place...
ATTGTCCGAGCGGACGATCATCGCCGCCCTCGTGCCGGCCATCCTCGCCGGCGTGCTGCCGGAAGCGGGCGAGGCGCGCCGCAAGGCCATCGTGCAGACGGTGGAGGGCGTCGGCGTCGCCATCGGCGGACTGTCCGCTGCGGCGCAGAAGGAGCTGGCGGAGCTCTTCACGCTCTTGAGCATTGCGCCGGCGCGCGTGCTGCTGGCGGGCCTCTGGCCGCGCTGGGAAGACGCCTCGCCCGCCGAGATCGCCGCCTTCCTGCAGGGCTGGCGGATGAGCCGCCTCGAACTGCTGCGCAGCGCCTACGCCGCCCTGCACGACCTGGTGCTGGGCGCCTGGTACGGCAACCCGGATGCGTGGGGGGACATCGGCTACCCCGGTCCGCCGGAGATGCTATGACGATTCGCGATAGTTTCCTGGAGGGCATCAGCAACGGCTGGCAGGTGATCGACGCATCGCGCATCGTCGCCGACCGCGATATCGAGGCGGACGTGGCCATCGTCGGCAGCGGCGCCGGCGGCGGCATTGCGGCGGAGATCCTGACGAAGGCCGGCCTGAAGGTCGTCCTCGTCGAGGAAGGGCCGCTGAAGACGTCCACCGATTTCAAGATGCGCGAGGCCGATGCCTACCCGCAGCTTTATCAGGAGTCGGCGGCGCGCAAGACGAAAGACAAGGCCATCAACATCCTGCAAGGCCGCTCCGTCGGCGGCTCGACGACGGTGAACTGGACGAGCTGCTTTCGCACGCCGTCGGCGACGCTGGCGCACTGGCAGCGCGAGTTCGGCCTGCAGGATCTGAACGTCGAAGGGCTGGCGCCCTGGTTCGATGCCGTGGACCGGCGCCTGAGCATCCGCTACTGGGACCTGAGCCCGAACGAGAACAACAAGCTGCTGCGCCAGGCTGCCTGGCAGCTCGGCGTCTCGGTGGCGCCAATACGCCGCAACGTCAAGGGCTGCTGGAACCTCGGCTACTGCGGCATGGGCTGCCCGACCAACGCCAAGCAGTCGATGCTGGTGACGACGATTCCGGCGGCGCTGGCTGCGGGGGCGATTCTGGTGCACCACCTGCGTGCGGAACGGCTGCTGCTGGCGAAAGGCGCGGCCGAGGCGCTCGACTGCGTGGTGATGACGCCGGAAGGCATCCATCCCCTTCCTTATCGCGTGCGCATCCGGGCGAAGCATTTCGTGCTGGCGGCCGGCGCCATCGGCACGCCCGCCTTGCTGCTGCGCAGCGGGGCGCCGGACCCCCACCAGGTACTCGGGCGGCGCACATTCCTGCATCCGACGACGGTGTCGGCGGCGCTGATGGGCCACGAGGTGAGGGGCTACGCCGGCGCGCCGCAGACCATCTATTCCGACCACTATCTCGACAGCGCGGCCGTCGGCGGCCCGATCGGCTACAAGCTGGAAGTGCCGCCGATGCATCCGGTGCTGTTCTCCACCACCCTGCAGGGCTTCGGCGCGGCGCATGCGCAGCTGATGCGCGAGTTCGCCACATCGCACGCCATGCTGGCACTGCTGCGCGACGGCTTCCATCCCGACAGCCCGGGCGGTTCGGTACAACTGGGCGACAACGGCGCGCCGGTGCTGGATTATCCGATCACCGATTTCGTTTGGGAGGGCGTGCGCCGTTCCTGGCTGGCCATGGCCGAACTGCAGTTTGCCGCCGGGGCGAAGCGCGTCTATACGGTGCACGAGCAGTGCAACGGCTACGCCAACATGGATGAAGCGCGGGCCGGCATCGCGAAGCTGCCGCTGAAGAACCAGCTGGCGCGCGTCGTCAGTGCGCACGTCATGGGCGGCTGCGGCATGGCGGCGGACGAGAAACGGGGCGTGACCGATACCTGGGGGCGCTATCGCCAGTTGGGCAACGTGACGGTGTGCGACGGCTCGCTGTTCCCCACCAGCATCGGCGCCAATCCGCAGCAGTCGGTGTATGCTCTGGCGGCGCGCAATGCCAGCCGGCTCGCCGAAGAAATGACAAAGCAGCCGGCGCCCGCGCTGGCCTGAGGGAGGATCTAGTATGTCTGCGGCAACCCTGCACCGGCTGATGCTGGCCGGCGAATTCGTTTTCTATCTTCTGCTCGGTCTCGTGCTGACGGCGCGCTGCGGCTGGGTCTGGCAGCAGGCCGTGGGGCTGGCGATGATCCTGATGGTGGCGGGCCGCGCCTTCATCATCGGCGTCACCTTTTCCTTCGCCCGCGCCTACGCCGTGCCGCCGCCCGAGGGCCGCCGCATCGGCGCCGGGCAGGGGCTGGTGATGTTCCTGCGCGAGCTGTCCGCCTTCTTCCTGCTGTTTACGGTGATCATGCCCTTCGAGCGCTTTTTCATGGGCGATGATCGGCTTGGCCGCAGCGAAGGCGGGCGGCTGCCGGTCCTGCTGATCCACGGCTACCAGTGCAACCGCGGCTTCTGGCTGTGGCTGCGCAGCCGACTCTCGCGCGCCGGCTGGCAGGTCGCCACGATCAGCCTGGATCCGGTGTTCAACGACATCGACGGCTATGTCGAGCAGGTGTCGCGGCGCATCGAGGACGTCTGCGCCGCCAGCGGTGCCGCACAGGCGATCCTCGTCGGCCACAGCATGGGCGGGCTGGTGTCGCGCGCCTATTTGCGCCGCCACGGTGCGGCGCGCGTGGCCAAGTTGATCACCCTGGGTTCGCCGCACCGCGGCAGCATGCTGGCGAAGCTGGGACTGGGCGAGAACGGCCGTCAGATGGTGCCGGGCAGCGCCTGGCTCGCCGGCCTCAACGCACCGGGCGCCGTGCCGCTGCCCGAGACGGTGTCGATCTACAGTTGCCAGGACAACTACGTCATGCCGCAGGACAGCTCGATCCTGGAAGGGGCGAAGATCGTGCCGGTGGCCGGCATCGGCCACCTGGAGATGGCCTTCTCGCCGGAGATCGAGCGGCTGCTGCTGGCGGAACTGGGATAGCTACCGATCAGCAGCAGCCATGTAGGAGCGGCGTCCACGCCGCGAACGCAGCCGTCGATATCGCGGCGTGGACGCCGCTCCTACATATCACAGAAACTTCAGCACTTCCTCCCCGTGGTTGGGGCAGTTGGGGTCGTCGAGGACGTGGGCGACCTTGCCCTTTTCGTCGATGATGAAGGTCACCCGCTCGTTCATCCCCGTCAGCGCACGCGCCACGCCGAACAGTCCCGAGCCGGCCACGCCGTAGGCCTTGGCCATGGTTCGGTCCGTGTCCGCGAGCAGGGGAAAATTCAGCTTGTACTTCGAGGTGAACTTCTGGTGCGAGGCCTCGTCCTGCGAGGAGACGCCGAGGATCGCCGCGCCCTTGGCGGCGATGTCGCGGTTGACGTCGCGCAGGCTGCAGGCCTGGGCCGTGCAACCGGGCGTGTCGTCCATCGGGTAGAAATAGAGGACCAGCTTCTTGCCGTGGAAATCCTTCAGGCGGAGGGTGCTGCCGTCGGTGGCGTGGCAGGAAAAATCGGGGGCGGGATCGCCGGGTTTCGGTCTCATGCTGTTCTCCTCAGAAGTGTATCCCGCGCATCAGCTGGCTGAAGGCGACCTGGTCGGCGGTCTGCGGCACTTCGCCTTCCTTCCTGCCGGCGGACGCGGAGGAATCGGGGAACATGCGGAAGCTGGTGTTCATGATGATCTGCGCCACCTTCGGCGAGACGGCATGGACGACCTGGCCGAAGACGCCGAGGCGGGTGGCGATGCGCACCGGCTTGTGCACGATGGCCTCGACCACCAGCTCGGCGGCCTCCTCCGGGGTCAGCGTCGGCACGTTCTGATAGAGCTTGGTCGGCGCGATCATCGGCGTGCGCACCAGCGGCATGTTGATCGACGTGAAGTCGATGCCGCGGTCGGCGAACTCCGAGGCGGCGCAGCGCGAGTAGGCCTCCAGCGCCGACTTCGAGGCGACATAGGCGGAGAAGCGCGGCGCGTTGGTGAGAACGCCGATGGAGGAGATGTTGACGATGTGGCCGCGCTTCTTCTCGATCATCTTCGGCAGGAAGCCCATGGTCAGGCGCACCGCGGCGAAGTAGTTGAGCTGCATGCAGCGCTCGAAGTCGTGGAAGCGGTCGAAGGAGTTCTCGATGGCGCGGCGGATCGAGCGGCCGGCGTTGTTGATGAGGATGTCCACGCCGCCGTATTCCGCGATCACCTGGCGCACGAAGTCGTCGCATTCGGCGTAGTCGGAAATGTCGGCCGAGTAGGCGATGAGCTGCAGGCCGGCGGCCTCGAACTCGTGCTTGGTCTCGGCCAGCTTCTCCGGGTCGCGGGCGACGATGACTGTGATGGCGCCGGCCTCGGCCAGTTTGCGGGCCGTGGCCTTGCCGATGCCCGATGAGCCGCCGGTGACGAGGACGACCTTGCCCTTGACCTGCCCCTTCAGGGTGCGGTCGATGAAAAGGTCCGGGTCGAGGTGGCGCTCCCAGTAGTCCCACAGCCGCCAGGCGTAGTCCTCCAGCGGCGGCACGGCGATGCCGGTGCCGGAAAGCGCCTTCTCCGTCTCGCGGCAGTCGAAACGGGTCGGGTAGTTAATGAAGTCGAGGACGTTGTCGGGCAGGCCGAGGTCCTTCATCAGCGCGTTGCGGATGCGCCGCACCGGGGTCAGCGCCATCAGGCTTTTCTTGACGCCGCGCGGGATGAAGCCGAGCAGGGCGGCGTTGATGCGCATGCCCATGTCCGGCGCGTGGGCGGCGCGGGCGAGGATCTGCAGCACGTCGCCGACGCGGTGCGGGTGCGGGTCGGTGAGGTGGAAGCACTTGCCGTCCTGGCCCTCCAGGTGGGCGATGTGGTCCATGGCGGCGACGACGAAGTCCACCGGCACGATGTTGATGCGGCCGCCTTCGAGGCCGATGGTGGGCATCCACGGCGGCAGGATCCTGCGCAGCTTCTGGATGATCTTGAAGAAGTAGTAGGGGCCGTCGATCTTGTCCATCTCGCCGCTGCGCGAGTCGCCGACGACGGAGCTCGGCCGGTAGATGCGCCAGGGAACCTTGCATTCCTTGCGCACGATGCCTTCGGCCTCGTGCTTGGTGCGGAAGTAGGGGTGCTCGAGGTTTTCCGCCTCCTCGAACATGTCCTCGCGGAAGATGCCCTCGAACATGCCGGCGGCGGCGATCGAGCTCATGTGGTGGAAGCAACGTGCGCCGAGGGCCTCGGCCAGGGCGAGTGTGTTGCGGGTGCCGGCGATGTTGACGGCCTCGTCCTCCTCGGCGGAGGCGCCGAGGTCGTAGAGGGCGGCGAGGTGCAAGAAGTGGTCGATCTTGCCCTTGAGTTTCTTCTGCTCGGCCTTGCCGACGCCGAGCTGCCTGTCCTTGAGGTCGCCGACGATGGGGATTGCGCGGCGCTCGTCCACGCCCCAGAAGGCGTAGAGGGCCTCGAGTTTTTCCGGTTCGTTCGAGCGGGTCAGGAAATGCACCGTGCTGCCGGGACGGGCCAGCAGTTTCCTGACGAGACGCTTGCCGATGAAACCGGTCGCACCGGTGACGAAATAGTCCATGCGAACCTCCTTCTGGGTGAGCGAAATATCATACACGCGAAGCCCGGCCCGGCGCAGGGCGCCATGCCCGCATCTTTAGTGTGCCTTCCCTAATTTTTCCCGATAAATTGCAAATGCAGGGGAATCCCCCACACACCGGATTTCAACTTTCTACAGGAGGCAGCATCATGGTCAAGAAACTCAAGGCACTCGCAGGCGGGGCGTCGACGGAAAACGAATTCGCCCAGACGGTTCGTGAATCGGCGCAGCAGATCTGGCTGGCCGGCTTGGGCGCGTTCGCCAAGGCCCAGGCCAGCGGCACGAAGTTCCAGGCCGAGGGCGCAAAGATATTCGAGGCCCTGGTCAAGGAAGGCGAGGCCCGCCAGTCGTTCGTGCGCAAGGCCACCGGCATGAAGGTGGCCGAGGCGGCCGCCAAGGCATCCGGCACCTGGGACAAGCTGGAGCAGGTGTTCGAGGACCGCGTCGCCCGCTCGCTGTCGAGCCTCGGCGTGCCGACCAAGAAGGACATCGAAAGCCTGTCCAGGCGCGTGGCCGAGTTGACCGAGGTTGTGCAGGACCTGGGCGGCGGGAAAGCCAAACCCGCCCCGCGTCGCCGCGCCGCGAAGTAAGCTTCCCTCCGAGGAGGGGCGACATGGTGAAGGCACGCGCTGTGCGCGGGAAGGCGCGCAAGGCTGCACCTTCCCGCGTCGGGCTGGCGCTGGCCGGGGGCGGGCCGTTGGGCGGCGTCTACGAACTCGGCGCGCTGCTGGCGCTGTCCGAGTCGCTGGAAGGCGTCGATTTCAATGGCCTCGATGTCTATGTCGGCGTGAGTTCGGGCGGCTTCATCGCCGCCGGGCTGGCGAACGGGCTGACGCCCGAACGCATGCGCCACATGTTCATCGAGAGCGATACCTCGGAGGAGCCCTTCGAGCCGGAACTGCTGCTCAAGCCGGCCTTCCGGGAGTACGCGCTGCGCGCGCTGTCGGTGCCGCCGCTGCTGCTGGCCTCGATCTGGAACTACCTGGCCAATCCCTGGAGCCAGAACTTCTTCGAGTCCTTCCAGCGCCTCTCCCAGGCCATCCCGACCGGCATTTTCAACAGTGCCGGCATCCATGACTTCCTCAGCCGGATCTTCACCGCGAAGGGTCGCAGCAACGATTTCCGCAAGCTGAAGCGCCGCCTGTTCCTGGTGGCGACCGATCTCGACTCGGGCGAGTCGGTGGTGTTCGGCTCGCCAGGCGAGGACCACGTGCCGATTTCCACGGCGGTGCAGGCCAGTGCCGCGCTGCCGGGGCTGTTTCCGCCGGTGGAGATCGATGGCCGTTACTATGTCGATGGCGCCCTGAAGAAGACCCTGCACGCCTCGGTGGCCCTGAAGGAGGGCGCCGATCTGGTGCTGTGCATCAACCCGCTGGTGCCTTTCGATTCCGAGCTGGCGGTCAAGCGCGGCGCAGGCAGGCACCAGAAGCTGGTGGAAGGCGGCCTGCCGGTGGTGCTGGCTCAGACCTTCCGCTCCATCATCCACTCGCGCATGCAGGTGGGGCTGTCCAAGTACAAGACCGAATACAAGAATGCCGACGTGGTGCTGTTCGAGCCGAACAGCGATGACCCGGAGATGTTCTTCACCAACATGTTCAGCTACGCCAGCCGCCGCCGCCTGTGCGAGCACGCCTACCAGAAGACGCGCACCGAGCTCTACCGCCGCCGTCACGAACTGGCGCCGATCCTGGCCAGGCACGGCATCCGCATCCGGCTCGACCTGCTCAAGGAGAAGCGCTCCCTGGTGCATCACGACATCGGCGGACATGCCGAGAAGGAAGACACCCTGCTGGCGGTGGGCCATCGCCTGGGGGACTCCCTCGGGGAACTGGAGCACTGGCTGAAGGGCAAGCTGCCGGCCCGCAAGGCGGCTTGAACCAACCCTGTTTTTGCCCCGCCTGGCGGGGTGCTATTCTGCACGGGTCATGGAAAGAAAACCGAAAAGGCGCACGCGCGAGCGCATCCTCGAGGCCAGCCTCCGGCTGTTCAACGATTTCGGCGAGCCGAACGTCACCACCACGGTGATCGCCGACGACCTGAACATCAGCCCCGGCAACCTCTACTACCATTTCCACAGCAAGGATGAGATCGTCAACGCGCTGTTCGCCGAGTTCGAGCGGGAGATCGGCGAGACCCTGGCGACGCCTTCGCGCCGCGCGCCCAACGTCGAGGACATGTGGCTGTTCCTGCACCTGCTGTTCGAGGGGATATGGAAATACCGTTTCCTCTATCGCGACCTCGACGATTTGCTGTCGCGCAACCGCCTGCTGGAGGTGCATTTCAAGCAGATACTGGCGCACAAGGTGAAGACGGCGATGGCCCTGTGCGAAGGGCTGGTGGCGACCGGCGAGATGAAGGCTTCGGCCGGCGAGCTTCAGGCACTGGCGACCAACATGGCGGTGATCGCCACCTACTGGCTGCCCTTCGAGTACGCCCGCGATCCGCGCCGCCGCGATGCGGGCAGCGGCCTCGGCCGCGGCGTGTACCAGGTGATGTCGATGATGGCGCCCTTCCTGCAAGGGTCGTCACGCCTGCACCTGCAGCAGCTTTCCAAAGAGTATGTAACCGAGTAAAGGAGACCAGGATGGCCAAGGGCGGTTGGAAAAAATTTCCCCATACGGATAAAGCCTATGTCTACGCCGGCGCGGCGCTGAAGAAGAATTGGGAGCGCCTGCATCGCGGCGACCGCGAGCCGTTTCCCGCGGACGAGCAGGTGCAGGAAGCCTGGCGGCTCTACCACCAGGGCGACTTCCAGCAGGCCTGCGAGCTGGGCCTGAGCCTGGGATTGCCCGGCTATGCGGTGGCCAACAAGGCGGCGACGATCTACGCCACCTACCTCGAGGACAACGAGAAGAAGAAGCTGGCGCTGTTCGAGGAGGCCGCCGCGCGCGGCGAGGAACAGATGGCGAAGATGCCGAAATATCCGAACGCCTATTATTTTTACGCCCTGGCCCTGGGCCGCTACAGCCAGGGCATCTCGGTGGCCAAGGCCTTGACCCAGGGCCTCGGCACCAGGGTGCGCGACGCCCTGACGCAGGCGCTGAAGCTGAATCCGGACCACGCCGATGCGCACATCGCGCTGGGCGCCTTCCATGCCGAGGTGATCAACAAGGTCGGCGCGATGGTCGGCGGCCTTACCTACGGCGCGAAGAAGGACGCAGCCGTCGAGCATTACGAGAAGGCCCTCAAGCTCAATCCGGACTCGGCCATCGCGCGCATCGAGTACGCCAACGGCTTGGTCATGCTGTTCGGCGAGGCCAAGATGAAGCAGGCGGAAAAGCTCTATCACGAAGCTGCCGCCTGCAAGCCGGCGGACGCCATGGAGCGCCTCGACGTCGAGGCGGCCAAGGCCGAGCTCGAGGAATAGGGGGTTCGGGAAAAGTCAGTCTGCGGAAGACGGCGTTTCCGTGGGGGAATCAACCTTCCTGCGCGGCGTGCGCGGCTTGCGCGGCTTTTGCTTCGGCGGGCAGGTCCCGACCGACAGCTCCTCTTCCAGGCTCTGCGCGATTTCCCCCGGCGTGCGCAGTTCCTCCCAGGGTTCCAGCAGCAGGGCATACACCAGCTTCTCGAATTCCGGCCGGAAGCGCGAGACGATGTTCTCCGGGTCAGTGACGAAATGCCGGTCGGTGACCAGGCCGAACTGCACCTTGCCGTCGTAGCTGAGGATGGAGACGCCCATGCCGATGTTGCCCGACTGGGGCACCCAGAACATCTGCTGCGCCAGGTGCGCCCCCGCCATGTAGAGGGGCTGCGGCGGCCCCGGCACGTTGGTCATCACCGCCGAGGCCTTGTTGGCGAGGATGTCGAGGGCAATGTCCTGCACGAATTTCGGCGCCAGCCCGGTGGCCGCGAGTATGCCGAGGGCGACGACGGGCTGGTAGGAGCCCTTCAGTTCGTCCATGCGCCGCCTGACCTCGAATACGCGCTCGAAGGGGTTCTCGACATAGACCGGCAGCAGCAGGGTGACCAGGCCGAAGCGGTTGCCCAGCTTGCCTTCGTCCGCCTGGGAGCGCATGTTGACCGGCACCAGGGCGCGCACTTCGACGCCGTCCACCGGGTCGTCCCGCTCGACGAGGTATTCCCGCATCGCCCCCGCTACCGCAGAGAGCAGGAGATCGTTCACCGAACAGCCGAGCGCCTTGCCCACCGCCTTGATTTCGGTGAGGGGCATCGGCTCCGACCAGGCCACCGCCTTGGTGCCGCCCGGCTTGCCCTTGAAGCGGGTCTGCGAATCGGAGGGCATGAGGAGCAGATTGGCCAGTTCCGCTGCCATGCCCGCGCCCTGACGGCTGTAATCGAGTACCTGGGCGGGGTGGCTGAGCAGCTCGAAGTATTTCAGCCAGGCGTGGGTGCCGAGGTTGAGGGCGGTGATCATGCCCTGGGTGACTGGCTCGAAGACGCGGTTCCAGAAGAAGCCGTCGGGGCCGTCCTCACGCGCCATTTCCAGGGGGGGGGCGGGCCGTTCGGGCGCATCGGGCGACGAGTCGGTGAGTGAGAGCATGACGCCGATGAGGGCGATGCCGTCGGCAATGCAGTGGTGGATGCGCACCACCAGCGCCGAGCCGCCGTCGTACTTGTCGACCAGGTGGTAGCTCCACAGCGGGCGGTTGGGGTCGAGCGGGGTGGACATCAGCTCCGCCGCCATTTTCTGCAGCTCGACCTTCTGGTCGCCGGCGGGCAGGGCGGCGTGGTGCAGGTGGCCGTCGAGGTCGAAGTCAGCGTCGTCCTCCCACCAGGCGCCGGTGGCGTCATGCACGACCTTCTGCCGGAAGCGGCGGTAGGGCAGCAGGCGCGCTTCCAGGGTGCGCCGCAGGCGGGTGTAGTCCATGGGACCGTCGAACATCATGACGCCGACGATCATCATCAGGTTGGTCGGCCGGTCCATGCGCAGCCAGGCGGTGTCGACCGGGGAGATGCGCTCGCGCTTGCTCATTGGAATTGGAGTAGGGGTGCCGTCAAGGGGGGCTGGGCGATTCGCCTATAATACCGGAGGACGGGGGCATGGGCTCGGCCGTCAAGAACCTTCCGGGAGAGGAATATGGCGGACCTTCAGGCAAGCTTCGAGGCGGCGGTGGCGGCCTCCAAATCGCTGAGCGAGCGGCCGGACAACCAGACGCTGCTGCAGCTCTATGCCCTGTACAAGCAGGGCACGGCCGGCGACGCCGAGGGCAAGCGGCCAGGCTTCGGCGACATGGTCGGGCGCGCCAAGTTCGATGCCTGGGCGGCGATCAAGGGCACCGGCAAGGAAGATGCGATGCAGCGCTACATCGACCTGATCGAATCCCTCAAAGGCTGATCACACTTCCGGGCCGGCATCCGGCCCGAAGTTCTCGTCGAAAAACCGGTGGATCTCTTCCTCGACACGCGGCTTGATCGCAAAAAGGAGGAAGCCCAGCCGGACGCGGATGTGCACTTCCTTCTTTTCCACGACCAGCTCCCCGCTGACGCCGCTGCGTTTGAAGGTGAGGACGTTGTCCTCCCATTCGTAGGCGAGGTCGAACTCCTCGTCGAGCCGGCGGGCGATCTTCTCGGCGGCCTGGCGGGCGGCCTTGGCGCTCATGGTGTGCTTGCGGCGGATCAGGATGTCGCTCATCGGCGTTTTCCGGTTTCTGGGAATTCCGGCGGATTGTATTCGAGTCGCCGCCGCCCGTCATCGGCCGTGAGATTTCGCACATTGCCGGGGATGGCGCAAGATTAAGATGTTTCCGGCAGGACATTCCTTCATATAGGCAAGGTTTCAACGCGCACCAGAATCGCCCATGTTCAGCATCCCGATCCAGAGTGCCATCGTCAACTCCATCATCGGCAATGCCGTACTGGCGGGGATCTTCTTTTACCTGTGGCGTGCGGACAAGCGCGAGAACGCGCTGGGCTACTGGGCCGTGGCCTATGCAGCCAGTGCCTGCCGGGTTTGCTTCAGGCTGCTCGGCCTGGAGGGGTATGCGGAAGCCATCTACGGCGAGGCGCTTTGCGGTACGGTGTCGGTTGTCCTGATCTGGATGGGCACGCGGGTATTCATCGGGCGGCCCTTCGAGGCACCCTGGATGGTCGGGCTCGCCGCCGCGGCAGGCATGGGCGGGGTGGCTGGCCTGGGGGCGGTCGGCGTCATCCCGATCGTCATTCCCTATCTGATTGCGGGGGGGATTTATTTTCTGGCCGGTCTGGCGCTATTGCGGCGCGGACGCGAACATCCCGGTGTCGGTTACAGCATCATCGGCTTCCTCTTTGCGCTCTACGGCGGTTACGCCATCGCCTTCTCGCATCTGGCGTCATCCCCGCAGGACCCACGTTCCTACATATTCGGGCCGATCATCAATCTGGCGATGGGCATGTTGATGCTGGTGGTCACGCAACGCAAGCAGCAGTTTGCCGCCGACAAGCTCAGCGACGCGCTGCTGCGCGAGGCAGAGGGGCGCCGCGCCGCGGAGGACGTGGGGCTGCAGAGCGAACAACGCTATCGCGCCATCATCGATACCACGCGCAGCCTGATCGGGTTGCTGACGCCGGACGGGACCCTCATCGACATCAATCGCGCGGCGCTGGAGCGGGCCGGCATCCGACGTCAGGATGTGATCGGCAAGTCGTTTTGGGAGACGCCATGGTGGACGCATGACGCAGAGCAGCAGCGGCGGCTCAGACAGGCGATCCGGCGGGTGGCTGCGGGCGGCCACGACCGATTCGAGTCCACGCATCCCTCCGCCGGCGGGAGCATCGGCTATTTCAATTTCTTCCTGACGCCGATCCGCGATGCCGACGGCCAGGTGATTTATCTGGTGCCGGAGGCCCATGACATTTCCGCCCGCCGGCGTGTCGAGCAGACATTGCATGCCGCCGAGCAGCGCTTTCGTGCCATCTGCGAAGGCTCGATGCTGGGCGTGTTCGTCACCGACGCCGCCGCCCAGGTGACGTATTTCTCTCGGCGCGCCACCGAGATTACCGGGATAACCGAAGCCGAGGCGCAGGCGGGGCGGATTGCCGAGCGCATTCATCCGGACGATCTGGAACAGCACAAGCGGTCATGGCGCTCTGCCCTCGTCGAGCGCAAGCCCTTCGTCTCCGAGCGCAGGCATTTGCGCCGCGACGGCAGCCTCGCCTGGAGCCGCATCCATGTCGCGCCCATCCTCGACGGCGATGCCCTGCTCGGTTTTGTCGGAACAGTCGAAGACATCAATGCACGGAAAACGACGGAACAGGTTTTGCGCGAGAGCGAAGAGCGGTTTTCCAGCTTCTTCGCACTATCTCCGGAACCCTTCGCCGTTGCCAGCCATCCCGGGGGAGAGTACATCCAGGTGAATGAAGCCTGGGAGCGTACCTTCGGCTTCAGCCAGGATGAGGCGGTCGGACGAACCGGGGTGGACCTCGGCCTATGGGAGAACCCTGAGGACCGGAACAAGATGTACGAGGCCATCGTGCGCCGCGGACAGGCACGTAGCGGCGAGATAAGGCTGCGACGCAAGAACGGCGATTTCATTATCGTCCAGATTTCGGCGCGGGTCGCGACGGTAGGACAGAATAAATACATCCTGTGGGGGACCCATGACGTCACGGAACGCCGGCGCATGGAGCAGGCGCTCAATGAAAGCGAGGAAAAGTTTTCGAAATTCTTCGCGCTCGGGCCGGAGCCGATGGCCGTGGTGCGCTTCGAGGACGCCGTCTACATCGACGTCAATGAGGCATGGCTGAAGAAGTTCGGCTACTCGCGCGAAGAAGTCGTCGGGAGCACACCTCAGGAACTGGGCTTCTGGGAGGATTTCGAGGAGCGGCGCAGGGTGATCGAAAGACTCGACAGGGACGGCGGGATCGACGGTTGGGAAGCGTGGAGCAGGGCCAAGGACGGCACGCGCATCCTGTCCGACATGTCGGCCAGGGTCTTCGACCTGTCCGGCGCGCGTTACGTGCTGTGGGACGTGCACGACATAACGGAAAAGCGCAACGCGGAAATCCAGTTGCGCATTTCCGAGGAAAAATTTTCCAAGGCTTTCCACAGCAATCCGGACTACATGACGATCAGCCGCCTGTCCGACGGCGCCATCCTTGACTGCAACGAAGCATTCGTGAGTTTTACCGGCTATGCCCGCGACGAGGCGATCAACCGCTCTGCGCTTGATTTGGGCATCTGGCCCTATCCGGAGGAACGCGTCCGCTTTGCCGCTGTTTTGGGACAACAGGGCTGGCTGCGGGATTTCGAGTGCACGCTGCGCGGTCGCGACGGACGCGAAATGGCATGCCTGCTGACGGCCTCGACGATCGACATGAGCGGCGAGCAATGCACCATCGCCGTCGCGCGCGATGTGAATGCGCAGCGCCGCATGGAACAGGAATTGCGCGCCAGCGAGGAGAAGTTCTCCGCCATTTTCCACCGCTCGCCGGTGGCGCTCGGGGTGACGTCGATTCCCGAGGGGCGCTATATCGATGTCAACGAGAAATGGGAAAGGCAGTTCCACTATACGCGCGAACAGATGATCGGCAGGACGAGCCTGGATATCGGATTTTGGCTCGATCCCGGTGAAAGGACGCGGCTGTTCGCCGATCTCGGGAACGATTCCCAGGTGCAGAATCGCGAAGTTCACTTCCTCTGTGGCGACGGGAAGGAAATACTCTGCGAGTTGTCGGGCCAGGTTTTCGAGCTGAATGGCAGGAAAGTGCTTTTGTGGGGCGCGCACGATGTTACCGAGCACCGCCGAGCACAGCGCGAGATCGGGGAACTCAACCTGCGACTGGAGGCCCGCGTGCTGGAGCGGACGTCCAAGCTGGAAAGGGCCCATGCCGAAATCGAGGACGCCATGGAGTCCCTCAAGCTGGCGCAGCATGAGCTGGTTCGCGCGGAGAAGTTGGCCGCGCTGGGGTCGCTCGTGGCGGGCGTGGCCCACGAGTTGAACACCCCCATCGGCAACAGCGTGACCGTGGCCAGCACGCTGCACGACAAGACAGAGGATTTTGGCCAGGCCGTGGCTTCGGGCAAGCTGAAGCGCTCGACCCTCGAGCATTATTTGGAGGATGCCCGCACCGCCAGTGAATTGCTGTTGCGCAGCCTTACGCAGGCGAGTGATTTGATCAGCAGTTTCAAACAGGTAGCGGTGGATCAGGCGAGCGCCCAGCGGCGCCGCTTCGGTCTCGGGCAGGTCGTCGAGGAAGTGGCCGCCACCCTGGCGCCGATGCTCAAGAAGACCCCATTCAAGCTTGAGCTGGAATTGGCCGAAAATGTCGTCATGGACAGCTTCCCGGGCTCGATCGGGCAAGTGATAACAAACCTTGTTACCAACGCACTTGCCCATGCCTTCGAGAATCGGGATTGCGGTGTCATGCATATCAAGACCTGGCGGCGAGGGCTGCATGGGGTGGAGATGGTGTTTACGGACGATGGCGCGGGTATTCCGGAAAGCGACATGAAACGGGTGTTCGATCCTTTCTTTACTACGAAGCTCGGGCGGGGCGGCAGCGGCCTTGGCCTGCACATTGCCTATAGCCTGGTGACGAACGTGCTTGGCGGCAGAATCCAGGCGACGAGCCAGCCCGGCCTCGGCACCCGTTTCCAGATCAGCCTGCCCATGAAGGCGCCCGACAGGGCGGAGCGCGAGGCATGAGCAAAAAAAGCCCAAAGGCCAAGGGGAGCGACCTGGTCGAGCTTGCCGACGACGAGGACGATGTCGCTGCCCCCGCCGGCCTGCCGTCGTGGCGGGTGCTGATCGTCGACGACGAACGCGAGGTGCATTCGGCCACGCTGTTCGCGCTCAAGGGCCTCATCATTGCCGGGCGCCCGCTGGCGTTCCTGCATGCCTATTCGGCCGCCGAGGCGCACGGCGTCATGGAGAGCACGCCGGACATTGCCGTCGTGCTGCTCGATGTGGTGATGGAGAGGGGCGACGCCGGTCTGCAACTGGTGCGCGCGATCCGTGACGAACTCGGCTGTGCCGACACCCGCATCATCCTGCGCACCGGCCAGCCGGGTTATGCGCCCGAACTCGAGGTCATTCGCGATTACGACATCAACGATTACAAGATCAAGTCCGAACTGACCCGCACGCGGCTGGTGACATCCCTGACGACGGCGATCCGATCGTATGAGCAGATTCGCCTGGTGCTCGAAAGCGGGCGCGGCATGGACAGAATCATCCGTTCGGCACCTTCCCTTCATGCGCAGCATGACCTGAAGGGCTTCGCCAAGGCCGCCCTGCAACAGGTCGTCATGCTGGTGGGTACGTCTGCGCATGGCGTTTTTTGCGCCCGTCGCGAAGCCAGTGGGGAAACGAACGATGAACCGCCCTACTTTGTCGCTGCGACCTGGGGTTGCTATGCCGATGAGACCGATCGCGATATCGATGCGTTGCGCGATCCGGAACTGATCGGGATCCTGGCGCGCTGTCGTAGATCAGGCAGCGAACTGCGGGAGTCGAATGCCGTGTCGCTCTGCCTGGGTGAAGGCGACAGCCGGGCCTTGCTGCATGTGCGCGCCGATCACACGCTCAGCGATCTGGAGCGTCGTCTGGTGGACGTGCTGGCCGTCAGCATTGCAGTCGGCCTGGAGAACGTGGTCCTGTTTCGCCAGCTCCGCAGCTACGCCTATTTCGAGCCTCTTTGCCACCTGCCGAACCGGGCAAATTTCGTTTCGCAGATCGACTTGCGCCTGCAACGCGGCGACAGGGACTGGACGGTGTCGGTGGTGGATATCGACCATTTTTCCGACATCAACGCCGCCCTCGGCCACCAGACGGGCGATCAGTTGCTGAAGGCAGTGGCCAGGCGCCTGCGCGGCGGGTTGCAGGAAGAGGTCGTGCTGGCGAGGGTCTCGGGCGGCACGTTCGGTCTGCTCGGACGGGACGGCGCGGTCGAACCGGAGCAGGTGATTGCCCTGTTCGAGCAGCCGTTCGTTGTCGATGGCCAGTCGCTCATGATCCAGCCCTGCCTGGGCCTGGAAAAACTCTCCGAAGCCGAGGGCAACGGATCGGATGTCTTCAAGAATGCCAATATCGCGCTTTCCCGCGCGCGGGGGGATCGGCGCGATCGCTGGCAATACTTTACCCGCGATATGCAGGTTGCCACTCAGCAGCGCTTGGGCCTGCTGCATGACTTGAGGCATGCGGCCGAAGCCAAGCGCGGGCTGTCCCTGCATTACCAGCCCCAGGTCGATATCGCGAGCGGCCTCGTGATCGGCGCGGAAGCCCTCATGCGCTGGACCAATGATCGCGGCGAGAGCGTTCCGCCCTATCGGTTCATTCCGGTGGCCGAGTATTCCCATCTCATCATCGAGCTGGGGGAGTGGGTGCTGTGCTCGGCTTGCGAGCAGTTGCGCGAATGGGATCGCGCCGGTCTTAACGGACTGCGCATGTCGGTGAACGTCTCGCCGGCGCAGTTTCGCGATCCGGGATTCGTCGGCATGGCACGGCGCTGCATCCTGGGCTCCGGCATCGATCCGGCCCGCATCGAGCTGGAAGTGACGGAAAGCATGGCTCTGACCGAAACCGAATCCGTGGTGGCGGCCCTGCACAAGATGAGGCAGTTTGGCGTCAGCATCGCGGTGGATGATTTCGGCAGCGGTTTCTCTTCGCTCGGCCACCTGCGCCAGCTTCCCTTGAACCGCCTGAAAATCGATCGGGTTTTCGTGTCCGACCTTTCGACCGGCAGTTCCGGCTCGACCATTGCCGAGATGATCGTCAAGCTGAGCAAAATGCTCGGCCTGTCGGTGATCGCCGAGGGCGTCGAGACCAGCGGGCAGCTCGACGCCCTGCGCGAGATGGGCTGCCAGGAAATACAAGGCTTCTATTTCTCGCCGCCGGTGCCCGCCGCGGAATTCGCTGCGCTCCTCAAAAAGAAGCTTTAACGCTAAGCGGCCTTCAGCGCCTGGTCGAGGTCGGCGAGGATGTCGTCGATGTGCTCGATGCCGATCGACAGGCGCACCATGTCTTCCGATACGCCGGCTTTGGCCATTTCCGCAGCGGAAAGCTGGCGGTGCGTGGTCGAGGCAGGGTGGCAGGCAAGCGATTTGCAGTCACCGATGTTGACCAGCCTGACGACCAGTTGCAGCGCATCCTGGAAGCGCGCGCCAGCCGCCTTGGCGTCGCCTGCGCCGCCCTTGACGCCGAAGGTGAGGATGCCCGAGGCGCGTCCTCCCATGTACTTCCGCACCAGGCCGTGGTCCTTGTGGTCCGGCAGGCCGGCGTAATTCACCCAGGACACCTTGGCATGGCTCTTGAGGAACTGCGCGACTTTCTGCGTGTTTTCGCAGATGCGATCCATGCGCAGCGTCACCGTCTCGATGCCCTGCAGGATGAGGAAGGCGTTGAAGGGGCTGATCGCAGCGCCCATGTTGCGCAGCGGCACGACGCGGGCGCGGCCGATGAAGGCCGCCGGCCCGAGGGCCTCGGTGTAGACCACGCCGTGGTAGGAGACATCGGGCTCGTTGAGGCGCTTGAACTTCTGTTTGTGCTCGGCCCAGGGGAACTTGCCCGAGTCGACGATGATGCCGCCGATCGAGTTGCCGTGGCCGCCGAGATACTTGGTGAGCGAATGCACGACGATGTCGGCGCCGTGCTCGATGGGACGGCACAGATAGGGCGTCGGTACCGTGTTGTCGACGATCAGCGGGATGCCATGGCGGTGCGCGATGTCGGCGAGGGGCTCGAAGTCGGTGACATTGCCGAGCGGGTTGCCGACCGATTCGCAGTAGATGGCCTTGGTGCGGTCGTCGATCAGCTTTTCGAAGGACTGCGGGTCGCGGTAGTCGGCGAAGCGCACTTCGATGCCGAACTGCGGCAGGGTGTGGGCGAACAGGTTGTAGGTGCCGCCGTAGAGTGTGCTGGCCGAGACGATGTTGTCGCCGGCCTCCGCGATGGTCTGGATCGCATAGGTGATCGCCGCCTGGCCCGAGGCCAGCGCAAGCCCCGCGATGCCGCCTTCCATGGCCGCCACGCGCTTTTCCAGGACGTCCTGGGTCGGGTTCATGATGCGGGTGTAGATGTTGCCCGCCACCTTGAGGTCGAACAGGTCCGCGCCGTGCTGCGTGTTGTCGAAGGCGTAGGAGGTGGTCTGGTAGATCGGCACCGCCGCGGCCTTGGTGGTGGGTTCCGGGCTGTAGCCGCCGTGGACGGCGATGGTCTCGAGTTTCATGTCGTTTGCGCTCTCGGGTGAAAAAAGAAAGTATAGCCGACGGCTACACGGCAGAAATCGCCTGCCGCAGCACTGCCGCCATGGATTCGTCGAAAGCCACCAGCAGCACCTGTTCGAGTCCGGGATCGCCCGCCAGCGCCTCGCGGCATTCGGATACCGCAATTTTCGCCGCCGCCTCGCGCGGATAGCCATAAACGCCGCAACTGATGGCCGGGAAGGCGATGCTGCGCAAGCCGTGCTCCTTCGCCAGGCGGAAACAGCTGCGATAGCACGAAGTCAGTCTCTGCGACTCGCCGTGACTGCCGCCGTGCCAGACCGGCCCGACGGTGTGGATGATGTGCTTCGCCGTCAGGCGGTAGCCGGGGGTGATCTTCGCCTGCCCGGTCGGGCAGCCGCCCAGGGTGCGGCAATGTGCCAGCAGTTCCGGCCCCGCCGCGCGGTGAATGGCGCCATCCACGCCGCCGCCGCCCAGCAGTGACTCGTTGGCGGCATTGACGATGGCGTCGACGGCGAGGCGGGTGATGTCGCCGGTGACGACCTGAAGGCGGTCCGGCATGAGCTTATTTCAGCTTCGCTTCGCGCAGGATGCCCAGCCAGCCTTCACGTTTCGCTTCGGAGAGTCGGTTGAGTTTGGATGCGTAGGCGAGGATGTGCACGCCGTCCTTGGCAGCGACGACGCGGCGGTACTCGAATTGCTGTCCGGTGATGCGGCAGTCCCCCTCCCACTGCAGGAAGACCGCGTTCGGCTCCTGCTCGAGCGGCTTCATTTTGTAGGGGCGGCAGTGTTCGTTCAGGTGTTCGATGAAACCGGTGAGATAGTCGTCAGGCGAGAAGGCGAGGCGCTGATGACCGATGACGATCTTCTCGTTCCAGAAGTATTCGCTCTCGCCGGGGGCGACATAAATGCGCTCGGTAAGACGGCCTTCGCGGTTCTCGGCGGCCAGTCTCCAGTCGCGCGGATCGAGCGGGATATCCCAGCGCTCCGGCGTCTGGGCGAAGGCGGGGGCGGCGGCGACGGACAGGCAGAACAAAACATGGATTCTGATCGGCATGGTGTTCCCTTGGCCGCTCATCCGGCACTGTTGGAATGTCGCTACTTTACCTGAAGTCCGGACCGGAACCCGGGGCTTGCTATTGTGCAGGATTACGATGTTAAACTTGATTCCGTTCAAACGCTGGTAGGAAACCGCATGCTGCAAGCCGGACAAGCCGCGCCCGCCTTCTCCCTGCCCGACGCCGACATGGAGTCCTTCGACCTGTCGGAGCTCCGCGGGAAAAAGCATGCGGTTCTGTATTTCTACCCGAAGGACGATACGCCGGGCTGCACCATCGAGGCCATCGACTTCACCGATCACGAGGACGAGTTCGCGCGGCTCGGATGCGTCATCCTCGGCGTATCCCGCGACGATTGCATCAGCCACGCCGAATTTCGCGACAAGCACGGCTTGTCGGTGCGTCTGCTGGCCGACACCGAGGGTGAGGTGTGCAAGCGCTACGGCGTCTGGCAGATGAAGGAAAAGGATGGCGTGAAAAGGCACGGCATCGTGCGCTCGACCTTCATCATCGACAGGAAAGGCGTATTGCGTCACGCATTGTATGGCGTCAACCCCAGGGGCCATGCGCTCGAAGTGCTGGCTCTGATCAAGCAACTGGACTGAACTGAAAGGAAGCAATATGCAAGTCGCCAAGGATACCGTCGTCACGCTGAGCTACCGCGTCACCGATCCCGACGGCAATCTCATCGACGGCGGCGAACGGCCGCTGGTCTACCTCCACGGCGGCTACGACGGCATTTTTTCGCGTATCGAGGAATTGCTGCAGGGCAAGGCGATCGGCGAGCAACTGGAAGTCAAGCTGCTGCCGGAGGACGCATTTGGCGAGTACGACGCGGAACTGGTGCGCGTCGAGGCCCTGTCCATGTTTCCGGAAGGCATTCAGGTCGGCATGCAGTTCGAGCGGGCGACGGAGGAGGACGATGACGAGATCGTCTATACCATTACCGACATCGAGGGCGACAAGGTGGTGGTTGACGGCAACCACCCGCTGGCCGGCACCGCGCTGGTCTTCAACTGCACCATCGCCGACGTCCGCGCGGCGACCGCGGAAGAGCTGACGCACGGCCACGTGCACGGCCCCGAGGGACACCAGCACCACTGAAACCTGCACCGGACCGGCGGGAACGATTGCGTCTCGCCGTATTCCGGCGACTGACTTTTTATTTGTCAGCGCAAGATCTTGCCATCCCGGTTCAGGATGGTGATGTCGAGGAATTCCGACCCCGAGTGGCTTGACGGGGAAAAACGGATGAACAGGCCGCCGGCATCGTAATCCCGCATCGCTTCCAGCGCTTCCCTCAGTTTCTTCCGCGTCGGGTTCGGCCCGGCCCGCTTCAGTCCCTCCGCCAGCACCTTGCCGGAGAGATAGCCTTCGAGCAGGGTGTGGTTCAGTTCGACACCCTTGGGCGCAAACTTCTTGTAATCGTCCTGCAGATCGCGGGTGATGGCCAGTGCCCGGCTGGCTGGATCCGGCACGACCTGGACCAGGCCAAGGCCGTGCGCCGCTTCCTTGCCGATGCGCTGGACGAGTTGCGGCCCATCGGTGACCGATATCGCCAGCAGCTGGGCATCGTTGCCGGCGGCACGCGACTGCCTGACGAATTCCGCGCTGGCGGCGGTGTTGGAGACCATGATGACTGCCTGGGGCCGGGCATCCGCGATGGCCCTTACGGCGGTTTCCACCTTCGTCGTGTTCTTCTCGTATGCCGCCTTGACGGCAAGTTGCAGCTTGTGCCGGCCGATGGACTTTTCCGCTCCGGCCAGCCCGTCCTGGCCGAAAGGATCGTCCTGGTAGAGCACGGCGACGCGCTTGATGCCCGTCGTGGCGAGTTGCTGGACGATTTTTTCGACTTCCGCCGCGTAGCTGGCTCGGGTATGGAACAACTGGGGCACGACCGGGGAGACGAGGGACATGGCGCCCGAGCGGATGCCGACGACGGGAATGTCGGCATCGGCCAGGATGCCCTCCTTGACCAGCGCCTGGACGTTGCCGGTGCCGACCATGCCGACCAGCGCAACCGGGGCGGCCTCCCTGATCAGCTCGCGGGTGAGCTTGACGGTCTCGGGAACCTTGTAGCCGTCATCCTTCGTGATGAGGCGAATCTTCGCGCCATGAATGCCGCCGGCGGCATTGACCCGGTCGAAGTACAACTGCGCACCCGCGCCGACATGGCTGCCGGTGGGTGCCAGCGGTCCGCTGTAGGGCGCGATCTGGCCGATGACGAGGGTGGCGGCGCCGGCAAGTGAGGGCAGGGCGGCGATGGAAAGAATTGCGGCGCAGCGCCGCAGGATATGCAGTGGCATGACTTATCCTCCTTTGAGCCGATGACGGGTGGTCCGCCCGCCGGTGCATCGCCTTCGTGGGGCGCGCGGATTTTTTGTATGGCAGGCGAAGGAAGAATAGTCAGATCGGCGGTGAGAATCGATACGTGGTTTCCGAGTGACGGAAAACCACAATTGACACCGGTTGCGCGAATTTATTCGGCGAGGCGCTTCAGCTCGTAGAGTTTTTCCAGCGCTTCGCGCGGACTCAGGTCGTCCGGCTCGAACGTGCGCAGCGCATCGAGCGCCGGGTGGGGTTCCGCCTCGACCGGCTCCGGCGCGGCAGTGAAGAGGTCGGCCTGCGGGCCGGCGCCGACTTCGCGGTTTTCCAGCTGGCGCAGGCGCCGCTTGGCGTCGCGGATGACGCTGCCGGGGATGCCGGCCAGCGCCGCCACCTGGATGCCGTAGCTCTGGCTGGCTGGGCCTTCCTCGACGGCGTGCAGGAAGACGATGCTGTGGCCGTGCTCGACGGCATCGAGGTGCACGTTGGCGCACTCGGCATAGTCCCCGGCCAGCCGCGTCAGCTCGAAGTAGTGCGTCGAGAAGAGGGCATAGCCGCGGTTCTTCTCCAGCAGGTGGCGGGCGATGGCGAAGGCCAGCGCCATGCCGTCGAAGGTGGACGTGCCACGGCCGACTTCGTCCATCAGCACCAGGCTGTGCTCCGTGGCGCCATGCAGGATGGCGGCCGCCTCGGTCATCTCGACCATGAAGGTGGAGCGGCCCGAGGCGAGGTCGTCGGAGGCGCCGATGCGCGTGTAGATGGCGTCGACCGGGCCGATGCGCGCCGCACGGGCAGGCACGAAGGCGCCGCAGTGGGCGAGCAGCACGATCAGCGCCACCTGGCGCATGTAGGTCGACTTGCCGCCCATGTTGGGGCCGGTGACGAGCAGCATGCGCCGCGCCGGATCGAAGCGGCAGTCGTTGGCGATGAAACTGTCCACCTGGCCTTCCACCACCGGGTGGCGGCCGGCCTCGATCTCCAGCGAAAACGCATCCGCGAATTGCGGCCGGCACCAGTTGCAGCGCACCGAGACGGCAGCGAAGGCACAGAGGCCGTCAAGCAGCGCTACGGCGCGGGCGATGCGCTGCAGCGCCGGGATGTCGGCGGCGAGCCGCGTCAGCAGTTCCTCGTAGAGCAGCTTCTCGCGCGAGAGGGCGCGCTCCTGCGCCGAGAGCGCCTTGTCCTCGAAAGTCTTCAGTTCCGGCGTGATGTAGCGCTCGGCGTTCTTCAGCGTCTGGCGTCGGCGGTAGTCGTCGGGCACCTTGGCGGCGTTGGCGTGGCTGACCTCGATGTAGAAGCCATGCACCCGGTTGTATTCGACACGCAGGTTGGCGATGCCGCTGCGGCTGCGCTCGCGTGCTTCCAGTTCCAGCAGGAAGGCGCCGCAGTTCTGCTGGATGGCGCGCAGCTCGTCCAGTTCGCCGTCGAAGCCCTCGGCGATGACGCCGCCGTCGCGCAAAACGGCGGCGGGTTCCGGTGCGATGGCGCGGACGAGCAGGTTGAGGCAGTCGGCCGGCGTGGCGAGATCGTCGTGAATATCCGACAAGCCAGCCGCTTCCGCCTTCGCCAGCGGCGCCCTCAGTGTCTCCAGTCCGGCCAGGCTGTCGCGCAGGGCGGACAGGTCGCGCGGACGGGCGCTGCGCAGCGCGATGCGCGCCGTGATCCGCTCGATGTCGGCGAAGCTGCGCAGCGCCTGCTGGATGGACGCATAGGGACCGTTGCCGGCCTCGCCGGCGAGTTCCGCCACGGCTTCGTGACGCGCTGCTGCGGCGCTGCGGTCGGCCAGCGGATGGTGCAGGCAGTGGCGCAGCCAGCGCGAGCCCATCGAACTGCGGCAATCGTCGAGCAGGGAGAGCAGGGTGGGCGCCGGCTCGCCGCGCAGGGTCTCGGTGAGTTCCAGGTTGCGCCGGGTTGCGGCGTCCATTCTCAGCCAGGCGCTTTCGCGTTCGAGACTGACGCTGGTGATATGGGTCAGCGCCTGGTTCTGCGTCGTCTTGGCGTATTGATAGAGGGCGCCGGCGGCGGCCAGCGCGGCAGTCGGCGCCTCGGGGCCGGATTCCGGCAGGAAGGCGGCGAGATCGCGCGTGCCGAAGTGCAAAGTCAGTCCCCGTGAGGCGGCGTCGCGATCGAAGTGCCAGTCGGGCAGGCGCATGATCGAGGCGGTGGCGTTTTCCGGAAAGCCCGGCGGCGTGCCGTCCGGCACGAGAATCTCCGCCGGGCGCAGGCGTTCCAACTGCGCGGCGAGGGCGCCGGGGCCGACCTCCATCAGGCGGAAATCGCCGTTGGCGAGGTTCAGCCAGGCGAGGCCGATGAGATTTTTTTCCGGCGCGAGCGCCAGCAGCAGGCTGTCGGTTTTGTCGTCGAGCAGGGCCGAATCGGTCAGGGTACCCGGTGTCACGATGCGCGCCACGGCGCGTTCGACCGGCCCCTTCGCAGTGGCCGGGTCGCCGACCTGTTCGCAGATCACCACCGATTCGCCCAGTTTCACCAGCCGCGCCAGGTACTGCTCGACGGCGTGGTAAGGTACGCCGGCCATGCGGATCGGCCGGCCGGCCGACTGGCCGCGCGTGGTCAGCGTGATGTCGAGCAGACGCGCGGCCTTCTCGGCATCGTCGAAGAACATCTCGTAGAAATCCCCCATGCGATAGAACAGCAGCAGCTCGGGGTACTGCGCCTTGAGGCGCAGGTACTGCTGCATCATCGGGGTGTGTTGCTGGAAATCGGCAGGGGTGTTCATCATCGTGGCTGGCTATCTTAGCCGAAGAAGCGCGACCGGGTGCCTTGTCTGACCGTGGAAGATGATAAGCTAAACCTTGTTGACGTTTGTCAATAATGAACTAATAAAACTTAAAATAATCCGGGTGGTCGGCGTGCCCGGTCGGAGGAACGTAATGAGTCAGAGGAAAAGCCAGAAGGATATCGGCGACAAGAGCTTCGCGGTGGATTTGCCACGCCGGGTTTTTCGTCGCGTCAAGCGGCAGGCACCGTTGCCTTCCGGTCAGCCCGGCAAGGAAGAGTTGATGAAGCGCATGCGGCGCTTCGATTTTTTCGCCAATTTGCCTCTGCGCGTGCTGTCGGAACTTTGCGCCGCCGCCAGGGTGCAGATTTTTCGCGCCGGAGAATACATCTGGAACCATGACGAGCCGGTCAGCCGGGTCATGTTCATCGAACAAGGGCTGGCCAAGACGGCCCGGCGCAGCCGGACAGGCGCCAGCCGCACCTACGGCCTCTATGGTCCGGGCGACTCGATGGGCTTCTTCGCCATCTGGGCCGGCATGAAATACCCGACCGATGCCGTGGCGATGAACGACGGCATGATGGCGGTCTTCGTCGATTCCGGGGCCATCCAGAAGTTTGCCGAAAAATATCCGCGCCTGGCCGGCAACCTGCGCGTCGAGATCGGCCGCTTTGCCGACGCTTTCATCCAGAAGATCGAGATCGTCAGCGCCGGTACCGTTCCGCAGAGGCTGGCTGTGCTGATGACGATGCTGATCGACCGCTACGGCGTGGACAAGAAAGGCAACAAGGCGCGCTTGCCCATTACCCTGACGCTGGAGCAGATCAGCGAGATCGTCGGCGTCCGCCTGGAAACCGTGGCGCGCACCCTGAGTGTCTGGAAACGCGAAGGCTGGCTCAGGATGGATTCTGCGGGCTGTCACTTCGCGCGCCTGGACAAGGTGCGCGAGCTCCTGCCTGATTAGAACCGCGTATTGGACTGGGCAGGAAAGGCGTCGAGTTCGACCTTCGGCTTC
>Ga0172380_10002790_pt1 | contig 25727 bp, 44 predicted proteins | sample Leawe162metaG_FD_119747 | JGI IMG/M metagenome (GOLD analysis project Ga0172380, IMG submission 119747) | Leachate microbial communities from a municipal landfill in Southern Ontario, Canada - Leachate well 162 metaG | ecosystem: Engineered > Solid waste > Landfill > Unclassified | place...
GATTAATATAAATGAATACATTTTTTATTGTTTTATCATTCCCCATACAATTGGTTTTAATATAAATTTTTCTATTTTATTTTCTTTACAATATTTTCTAACTGCTTCTACTACACCGAAAGTAAGATGTCCTTTTTTTGTTTTAGCTATTCTATGATTATAATCGTGGCCGCATAAAACACCATCTTTTTTCACTTTTGGATACCAGTCTTTTATGTCTTGATAACATCCTTCAAAGGTATGATCAGCGTCAATATATATAAAATCAAAATACTCATCTGGAAATTGTTTTGCAACATTAAAAGAATAATCACGAATAGTCTTTACAAAAGATAAATCTTTCATATCTTCTTTAAATTGATTGTATTGAACATCCATTGCTTCTTGAGGATAACACATATCATTTCTACCTAAAATACCATCTTCAATCCAAGGATCAATTGCTACAGCTTCTTTAGGACTATGTTTAATCATCAATTTAAAATTTTGACCATTTCTTACTCCTATCTCACAAACTCTCTCACAATTATATTTCTTCATAAATTCCTCCCAAAGCCATACACCATTATGATTAACTCTGCTACGAGGGATTGCTTGAAAATCTTTTGCTTTAATTAAATTAAATGGACTCATATTTTTTTAAAATTAATTTAAATCTCTCAGGTATTAAATTTATATAACGCGTAATATGCTTTTCTTTATACGGATTAAAATGTGCTACCATTAACGGTTTATCTGCTATCGGTAATGTAAGAGGATGTTTATAAACTGTAAAATTATAAGTTATATTAAATGTCTTATAATCTTGAAAAATATTATTTACTATTAGATAATTTAAAGCGTCTTGTTCATCTAGATTCTTTTCATCCATACAATTCTTAATCATTGGAAACAATTCTTTTGCTCTTTTATCAAAAAAGAAACTTCCTGCATTCCATTTTGCTGTCCAACCGTGTCCAGTAATTCCAATAATTTTATCACCTAATTCTTCTTTAATTTTTATCTCGTCAAATTTTTCTAATTGGTAAGCATCATTATCATGAAACCACCATAATTCATCGCCTATTAAATCTCTGTTAAATAACTCCATTATAATTGGAATCTTACTTGACCGATAAAAATTATTTTTACTATAATAACAATTATCACTAACGATTAATGTTTTTACTCCTTGATACTCATAAGGAAAATTAGTTGCTAATATAATATCTTCGGGTTTCCAACCTAAATCTAAACTGTTATCGATTTGAATTTTGACCATATCTTCATGGTGTTTCTGATGATCAAAATTGAAACTTTTTTTAGGATCTACAAATGAAATTAAGTTCTTCATATTTTATGTTTCACTACCAGCAAACTATTTGAATGCTTTTTTGTTAAACTGGAAGGAACTAATAATTTTGGTTCAAAACAATCATATTGTGAAAGTATTTTACTTAAAGTTCTAGGTCTTCCTGTATCTTCTATAATATAAATAACGCCTTTTTTAAGTAATGGCATTACTGTTTCACATAAAAATCTTTGGTCATGAATATGATGAGACGCATCATCAATAAAAATATCGATATCTGAACCCACTTTTTTTATTAACTCTTCTATTTGATTTTTATCTCTTTCATCACATAAAAAAGTTTTAACTCTACCATCATCAAAGATAGATTCAGGTGCAATATCTGCTCCATAAATTTGAGCATTTGGAAAGAAATCGCGCCAGACATATAAACTGGCTCCTAATGTATAATTAGGTATATGTTTAAATTGTCTATTATTTCCTACTCCAAATTCAAACACTTTTTTAACATCATTTCTTATATCTTTAAATAACTCATAATAGAAAGGTGTATAAGAATGATTAATCTTAAGACACTTATCAGCCCCATATTTTTCTGCTAACAAACAAATTTCTGTCGGGTTATACATAAAAATTTTCTAAATTAATAAAATTACTTAATACTACTACATGCGGTTCAGCTTCTGTGAAAAGAAACTTATACTTAAATAATGGATAAATAGTTGAAAGATGATAGACATTCTCATGCCATTCATTAGCATCGTGAACTACTATAATTTTAGCTAAATTTGCTAATTTCTTAATCTCTTCTACTCTACGAGCAGATGGAGAATGGTCTACTAATACTACATCCCATTCTTTATTAATTAAAGGCTCTGCTTCATCCCAAGTCTTAACATAATAATGTTTATGTAAATCTGTTCTATAATACTTTCGGCAAAATCTATGCCAACCTAAATCACTTTCAATTGAAACTAAGTTTCTTTTATCTTTTTCACATAACCAATGTAACACAGGAGTACTAAATACTCCAGGACCTAATTCTAATACATCTCCTTTTGTTCTTTTCATTGCTTCAAGTAACATCGGAAGATGAGTACTATATCTAATTGATACATTCATATTAGTAGCCATAATGTTTATTTAAAATTATTTTCCAATTTTCAGGCCAAGTTGGAATAGGCCAAAATTTATTAATATACCACTCAAATCTATATTTCATGTCTGGCTCTTCATTATTTACCCAATGTTTTGTTCCCCAGATGTTTCCTGAAATATGATATTTATCTTTTTTATGCTTTCTTGAAAACATTCCTTTATTATAATGACGACCTTGTTTAAATAAATGAGCGTACCAGGTTTTTTTGTTAACTTTAATCTCACCTCCATTTAACCAATATTTTAAACCTATTTCTTGTTGATCTTGTGCAAATGTACCATATCTTTCTAAATTATCATCTAAAAATCCAACATGTTCTATAAAATACTGTCTATTTGCAAACCAACAACTACCTTGAAAAGTCATCGTATCATCTATTTCTAAATCACTTCTTTTCTTTTTCCAACCAGTTACTTGTAAAGAATAACCATAACTATCATCTGCTACTTCAGGAAAAATTAGATAATGATAATCTATAATAGGATTATTTTTTGTCCAAGTTGCTTCATTAAGAGCATATCGTCTTGGTATCATTAACCAATTCTCTTTACAATCTTCTTTTAAAACTTTATCAAATCCTTTTTCAACGGCACAATGAGCGTCTATTTTCATTATAAATTCTCCTTGTGCTTTTGCTAAACCAGCATTAATTGCTCCACGCATTCCTAAATTAACTTCTAAAAAAATTGGTTTAACTCTTGGATCTACTCTAATTGGTTCTTCTGGTTCATAACAGTCAATCACCGGAATAATTTCGATTTCGGTTTCTGCATTTTCTAATAAAGAATCTATTGTTCTATTAAGATACTTTTCTCTGTAAGCCGGTATAATTATTGAAATCATATATGCCATTTAGGTAAAATTTCTTTTGTATAATAATCTTCCCAAACACTTAAAGAATAAGTCCAACACTGTTCGTTATTTGATGGATTTTCTTTTGTTCCATTATTATGAGTTCTTGGAAAACTTCTATGTTTATGAGCATGCCAAGTATCTTTATTAACCATTAATTTACCACCGTTCTGCCAAGTTTTAAATACCATTTCGTGACTATCTTGATAATGAGGACCATAACCTTCATTTTGTAATTCTCCAATAACCTTATCCCACCAACTTCGTTTCATTAACCAACAACTACCTTGCATCGCCATTGATTCTTGAATTCTTTGTTCGACATTTCCAGGAGCTTCTACTCCTGAAAACTTTCTAATACCATTTCCACAATCTTGTATCTTAAGTTTCATAAATTCTACTACTGGAATTTCATCCATAATCTCCCATTTTACTACATCAAGTGCATATCTTCGAGGAGTTACTATCCAATTATCTTCACAAGTTTCAGTTAAAATTCTATCATATCCTTTTCCAAACATTTGATGTTCATCAGCTCTCATTATAAATTCACCTCTTGAAATAGCAACACCTGCATTAATAGCTCTGCGCATACCTACATTTTTACCTAAATGAATATAACGAACTCGAGGATCTTGTACTAATTCAAATGAAGGCCAATAACCATCTAACACCGCAATAATTTCAATTTGATCTCCTAACTCAGAATTTTCTAAAAGAGAATTTATTGTTTTAACCAATAAAGAATCTTTGTAACTTGGAATAATAATTGAAAGTTTCATATTTATACCTTTTATTTAATAAAAACCAGCAGACATAAGCGCTACCAGTTTTTTAATATTAAGAACATTTTCCCCATCCACAAACTGGACAGCACATACAACCTTCTTTAAATTGCAATTCTTGTCCACATTCAGGGCAATGAGTAATTTTTGTATCCATATTATCTTTCCAGACTCGATTAAAGAAGAATCCTAAAACGAATCCTACTCCAATCAAGACCAGGTCATAAATTAATAAAAATTTTAAACCAATACAATTACACATATATAATCTTCTATTATCTTATATAATTAAAACCTTCTTTAATTAATTGTGGTTTCGTTTTAAATAACCACACTTCGCCATTATAACCTTTAAATACAGTTGTCCAATCATGATAACCATAAGCTAATCCAATAATTTCTCGACGAGTAGGTAATCTACCAATTTGTTTTAATAACCAAGGATTTAAACCCATTGCTTTTTCTCTTAAATAACTCGTCCAAGTTCTTTTATCACCATAATAAATATCTACTGGTAAATCTTCTGGTAAATCTAAAGAACACCAACAATCCCAAACTACTTGATAAAAAATACTATAAGGTAAATAAAAATCACCTTTATCCCCCCAACCTTCACCCCAACTATTTTTTACAATAAACCATTTATTAAAATCATCAAATCCTTTTATTTCAACTGCGTGTCCAGAATAATCACCATTAAAATCAATAGATAATACTCCGTTTATTGGTGTATTAAATATCTTATACCAAGCCATTGAAATAACTACAGATTGTTTTTGATTAAGTAAAACATTCCTAATAAAATCAATATCCCTGTCAACACTCCAATAACTTTGAGATTTATGATTTAAAGCATCATCAAAACATTCTTTTGAAATCTTATTTGTATCAATATATTCTTCCCAAGTCATTTCTGGTCCTGGTTCTGGTAACATTTCTTCTTTAGGCACACCCCAATCTTTAACAGCTTTAAAAGTGTTTCTTGTCATTGCACCCCAATTTGTATTACCTTCTATTAAACTTTTAACAACCGCCATTACAAAACGAGCGGCTAATCTTGTCTTTTCCTGTCTTTCTTTATGATGTGTTTGAGCTTGTGAAGTACAAGAACCTCTTGGACCTTGGTTTTTTGAATTAAAAAGATCTTCCAAAACAAATTTTTGTTGAGGAATTTCTATTGATGCTACAACTCCGGAAGCACGATAATCTCGTTTATCTTGTGCATCTTTAACAGCACCGGTTGTAAAAAATTGTTCTGACATATATTTATCTTTTATCTAAATGGTTTTCAATTCTTTCTAACATCTTACAATTACTTTTTACTACTTCAGTATTAGATCCTATTATTTCTGAATTTCTATCTAAAGCAGATGTAAAATGTTCTAAATGATTATTTAATGTTTTGTTATACATTTTATCTTTAGCAAAAGTATAACCAATCATAAGAATGGTTATACCAACCGCACCACCTTGAATTAACATTTCGATTGTATTTGGTTCAGAATTCATAAAATTTTAATTTTATTATTTATTTTTTTTAAATGCACTTATTATAGGAATTTGTTTTGCCCCAAAATAGAAACCAATAACCATGCCGCCAGCAACTCTTACAAATTCAGCAGCAGTTTGATCTACATTAAAAAACAAACTCAAACCAGCTGCAATAACAACTAAAATAGCAATTATGTCTTTTGTATAATTCATATTCTTTTCAGATATATTGGCTGGTTTGTGCCCCATTTACCATACCCGCGCTTATTGTATGACACCAATATATCTATTTAATCACTTAAACACTCGGCGAAACAGAAGGACTTATAGAAGGTTCAGGTGAGATCGAAGGACTGATTGAAGGACTTGGGCTTACTGAAGGACTTAATGAAGGACTAATAGACGGACTCAATGAAGGACTAATTGACATACTTGGACTCACTGATGGACTTAATGATGGGCTTCTTGACGGACTCACCGAAGGACTAATAGAAGGACTTAAAGAAGCACTAGGACTCACTGATGGACTTAAAGACGGACTTCTTGACGGACTCACCGAAGGACTTATAGAAGGACTTCTTGAAGGACTAATAGAAGGACTTAAAGAAGCACTAGGACTTACTGAAGGACTGACTGATGGACTTCTTGACGGACTCACCGAAGGACTTATAGAAGGACTCAATGACGGACTAATTGACATACTTGGAGAAACTGAAGGACTTATAGAAGGACTTACTGAAGGACTTCTTGATGGACTGATTGACATACTTGGTGAAACTGAAGGACTGACTGATGGACTAATTGAAGCACTAGGACTTACTGAAGGACTGACTGATGGACTAATTGAAGCACTAGGACTTAATGAAGCACTTGGTGAAACAGAAGGACTGATTGAAGGACTCACTGAAGGACTAATTGAAGGACTTATAGAAACACTTGGAGAAACAGAAGGACTGATTGATGGACTTAAAGATGGACTTCTTGAAGGGCTCACTGACGGGCTTAAAGATGGACTCCTTGAAGCACTAATCGATGGACTTGCCGAAGGACTCACTGAAGGACTTCTCGAAGGACTTACTGAAGGACTGATTGATGGACTAATTGAAGGTGATACAGAATAAACAGCATCACTTATAACTGTTACTGTTGCATTATTGTCCATAGGTACATATCTCATATGTACCGTAAAAGTTAAATCCGTATTAGCATCACCAGTATAATGTAATCTTACAATTCCTCCTCCGCTTACAGAATAAGGAATAATTAGAAAAGGAGCTAATAAATCAGCTAATGTAGCATCTTGTATATTAATAATATTAGAATTAATAAACTTTAATGCATTTGTACTTACATCAGATCTTATTACTACTCCATACTCTTGAATACCAGAAGCGTTTACCGCTGTTCCAATATTTTCTGCCCCTATTGCGGAATCAAAGACATCAAACTTGACACTAGAAAATGCTACATTTGGTGTTTCTCTTTCATCAGTACATTCGCCCCAAATAGAAAGAACTTTTATAGGTCCGTTAACTATTTGAAAAAGACTGACAATATGAGCGGCAGTATCTCCAGGATTAATAGTTACATCTTTTTCAATATGTACCCCGCTGATATTAACATCAGTTAAATTTTTGTTTGTATATGACATAGATTTAGGTTTAGATTTAATTAATTACGACCTTTATTGAATAAGGGCGACGACCGTTAACCGTCCTTTTTTACTTGCAACACCTTCTTCATAAGCCGAAACTCTTATCTTCGGCCAAGTAATACCAAAGGCAAAATGAGCATCATAAATAGTACCACCAGCAGCGCCTACTATATCAAACTCAGATGCTGTAAATGTTGCTATCCCGCTTGAAGTATTATATTCACCAATTTGAATCCAATTAGTTGTATCGTTTATTATACTTGTATCTTCGGCATCACTATAAGGGAAATTTTTGGTAGCTGAATAAGTACCAATATATCCCCAAACTTTTATATGACAAGTATTATTTGTTTCTGAAGAACCGGTTGTATATTTACACACTAAATTAAGTTGATCACTTACATAAGTGTCAAGTACAACTCGACTTGAAGCAGCTTGAGTTTCTGCTTCGGTTCCTTCTAACGTAACGTAGTTTAGAAGGGTAACTGTTTTAACTTTTTTTGGACTTTCCATAAGTTTAGTTTAATTTTAATTATTAATTTATAAATTGTTCGGTAGTCAGAAAATCTGCTACCTCATGATGAATTCGATTATCATCTTTTTTATGTTTTAATCTATAATTACTTTTTGTTACTTGACCTACAATATCGTGATGTTGTGTATCCATTAAATTTATCCGCCTTAAAACCCATCTTCTACTACCAATGTATTGATTTTGAATATCAATAACTTTAAATTGTAGTAACGAAAATGGACTTTGACGAATAATCTTAATAGTACCGTCAAGTAATTTCCTAACCTCTAAAAATTTATCATACTTCTTTAATTGTTCTACTAATTTATTCATATTAAACTTTTTTAGGTTTAACTATTTTTTCTTCTTTTGGTTCTTCTACTTTTTTAGTTTCTTCAAGTTGTTTTTTAAGAACCTCAATTTCTTGTTCTTTGTCAGCAATTAATTTAACATCTTTGTTCCATTTTTGAGCTTTGGCTAAGATGTAATGAACTACATCATCAGGAAGTTCAGAACTTAGTCCTTGAGGAACAAATAAATCTCTTCCTCCAAAAGTTAAATTAAGTGCATCTCCGTTGTTTTGTACTTTCATAAAATTTCTAGATTAATTATTAATTATCTTGTTTTGCCCATCAAAAATGATGAGCAAAAAAAACAATTAAGCTTCTTTTGTAACAACACCAGAATAATTAGTAATAATGTAATCGGTTCCATCTGAATACAATTCTAAAAAGTCGCCAATTACTCCGGCTGTAATTGCATATTTAGATGCAACACCAGAACCATTTAACCAAATCTTTTCACCAGTAGCAGGAGTTAAAGTAATAGTAAAAGCTGCCAAAGTAACAACTCTTAATGCCATTCCTTTTGTAGTTAAAGCAGCAGGAAGAGTTAAAACTTGTGCTCCAGAATCACCGGCATTTGTAGTAATAGCATTAAAATTAGCTGCGGTTAAAGTTGTATCCGCTGTTCTTGCTGTGACTGTGGCAGTTTTAGGATTAATACCAAATGGCATAAAACCATAAGTATTATTCGTAAAAGGTGCGTCACAATCTATATTTCTTGATTTAATCATATATCTCCTTAATTTCTCAAATTAATTAGTTGACCCCTCGACCAAGGATACTGAGAAATTATTTTATCCTCGCTCTCCAAAAAGAAGAGCAAAGGAAAATAACTTCAATGTTATTTGATGATATCGCGAAGACCAGAACATTTGTTTGGAGCTGAAATAGCCAAGTTTGCATAATAGCGCAAAGTAGCATTCCAGGACGGGGTCGTTGAAGAACGATCTAAAATACTACCATCTTCATTTAAGAATGAGATAGGAGCAAGATCTTCAACTGAAATCACTGACGGATCAACGAAATACATTTCGTCATACGGCATATCGAAATCAGCAATTACTGGCATATCGTTAAAGGTCCAACCAGTAAATCCACCGTTCAACACTAACTTATCAGTATAACGTCTATCCGGAGACAATAACTGTCCATACGCGCTATAGACATCATAAGAAGTTAGAATATATTTCGGATCACCTTTTTTCTTAGCTTCCAAAAAGGTTTCATGCATCAAAGCTTCGGTTAAGGAGCGTTGAGTAGAATTATCACTAATATACGATTTCCACCAGATATATGTATCACGAGAAATACCTTGAAGAGTAGTAACATTAGCATTATCATCAATAAGTCCTTTAAGACCCATGATTTCCGCATTAACATTAGATACAGTTGGAGTACTTCCGTTAGTATGAGCTAGATATACATAATCATCGTCTGAAGCTGATGGATTAGCTGTCATTTCCGAATCATATCCACTTGTGATATATTTCACAAGAGCATATACAGCAGTACTTGCTGAGGTCGCGGAATCTGAAAACATAAGAGCACCATCAATTTCAAAATAATCAGTCGGATATTTACCAACCATCGGAGTATCAAAAGTTAGAGTAGCATCAGGACCGGCATCGTTTACACGACACACAACACCTGTACCTATGCCATAACCTTGACGAGATAGTTGTCTCTGCATATCCTCTTTCGCACCATTATATTCAGATTCAAGAGCATTAACTAAATACTCTTTAGATTTCTGTGATGCTTGTAAAGCTACATCAGTTAACGTAACTGTATGAAATTGATATTTCATAGAGATCGAAGACTGAAGATAAGCTTGACTGCCTGCAGTAGGCAGAGTTACAGTTTCACTACCAGCAGCAAAACCAACGTTTCTGCCATAATGAACTGTAAAATATTTCGTAGTCGCACCTTGGGCATGAGCCACATTTCTAAGAACGTTATTCCAAAGAACATTCTTTTTAAAGATTTGTTCATGAACAACTTTATCATAGATTCTCATTGCGGCATTACCCAGTGTAGAAGTTGAGGCCATAATAAATTACCTTATAAACCTTTCTCTGCGTTTTCCATTGCTTCTAAAATAGCTTGACGAGTTTCGGTTTCGTTTTTGGGAACAAATTCCGTAGGTTGGTGAGTTGTATCACCTCCACTCGGTCTTTCTACTACTTGCACATCTTTTTTACCTGCAAGACGTTGTTTAACTTCCCAATCAATAATTTCATCACGCTTCATTGCGAAGAATGCTTCTCGCGGAGGAAGGTAAGTTTTTTCATTTTGTTTTTGCCAATTCAAGACTTCTTGATCCTCATACTTAGGTTTCCCGTCTGTACCATCCCACTCTTTTTCAAGAGTTTTGATGTCTAATTTAATCCCTTCAACTTGTTTCTTTTCATTTTGTTGTCTTTCAAACTCCTGAGATTTCTGTTGCCAGAAAGTTTCAGCTTCATCTTTTGTCATGTACTGAGTTTGATCATCTCCTTTTTCTTGTTCTGTAGGAGAAAAAGCTTGTTTGAAACGGTTAATTACATCAGACGAGTCTTTAAGTTGAGTCTCAAGATCTGAGATTTTCTGGTCTCGCTGTTTACCAGATTCTCTTTCTTGTTTAAGAGCAATGTTTAAATTACCAATTTGCTCTTTGTCTTTATTGACATCTATAACAACTTCAGGTTGTTTAACCTCCGGTTTTACTTCTGGCGAAGATACTTTTTCTGCAGGAGTGGAAGGGGCTTCTGCTGGTTTTACTTCCAATTTTTCGTCATTCATACGCTTTAAATTAGTTCTCTAACGATGTTTTGATGACCCAGTTACCGATCTGGGATATATAAATTAATTAACCATTATTTTTATTGACCTATTAATTTTCTTCTTGCTCTTTTAACTTCCTCTTCTGCTTTATAAAGAGCACCGGGTTGTGAAGGAATAATAACTGTTTTACTATTTTTATATTTTCTACTAAGATTAAATTGATCTTTAGCTTCTTTTAACTTAGCTTGTTTATCTCTTAGGTTCTGAGCATTTTTAGGTAACATTCCTTGTGAAAGATCTTTTAATGCTTGTTTTTTTTCAACATAACCTGTTCTTTTTTTAATTGTATCTGTAAAACTTTTTAAATTTATTTTCATATATATAATTTAATTATTTAGAATATTCTTGTTCTGCTTGGATGTGCTCGTCAAACAGATCTTGGTGTTGATTATAAGCATCTTGGTTTTGCTGAATGAAAGCCATATGTAATTCAGTATGTTCTGGACTCCATAATGCTTGTGGTGTCATTGGAACCGATGTTCCTGCAGCCATTTGCATATTTTCATTATCTGCTAAATCCGCCGTGTCCTCTGGTCCTTGACCTTCAGTTCTGTGAGATTCTTTTTGTTTCATCATTTCTTGTTTAAACTCTTCATCTTTCAACTTCTGCATTCTCTGAATAATATCACCAACATTAGAAATTGATAACTTTTCAAGTACTGTCTGTGGATCAACAAAACCAGCTGTAGCTAACTGCATTAATGTTTCTTTCTTAGCCTCTTCTGTATAAGCAATTTCAGGAACAATAACAACTTTAACTTGACTTGGATTAATTTTCATTACTCCTTCTGGAGCACTCGGAACATTACCAATAAATTTAATCTTTTCATTGCCTTCAATAATTTCTTCAGACGCAATCTGATATTCTGATAAAACCTCTAAAACAAATTCACCGACTTCTTCAAGCATCATTTCAAGATTCTCAATTGGTTCAGCTACAGTTCCAGCATCTGCTGATTGTAAAGCTTCAATAGCTCTACCTGATTGTAAAGACGAAGGAATACGTCCTAATGAAGCTTCACGAACACCCCCTAACTCTTCAATAAATCTTTCAAGTATATTAATATAAGTAAAAGGCGCCGCTGGCATCGGTTGTAGTTGTTGTTGAACTGGAGGAGTAGAACCTTTATAATAAATCTTTTCTGCTCCTTTATCTGTAATACTAGAAACTTCAACCCCTTGTTTAATAAGATATTTACCTGCAAGCATTCTTTGGGTATAAGATTCAACTTGCGAAATCATTTTATCAAGCGATTTATTAAGTGAAATTAAATCTTTTATCCAAGCATCGTTATAAATAGAATTAGGTGATCTTTCAGGAGTATAACCAAACATTGGAAAACGCTTATAAGAAGGATCCCAAGATTTTAAAACTTGTTTATCAATTGAAGTAATTATTCTAACTCTTGTTTTATCATTTTCTATCCATTTTAAATAAGTTTCATAAATAATTGCTGTTTCTAAATCTATACTACTTCGTGCACCTCCGCGCGTATACTTTTCATTTTCAAGCATTTCTTTATAACTTGCAGCAGCTTCTTTATTATCTGAAGACAATTCTTTTATACCATATTTTTGTTTAATATAAGTAACTGGTTTCTTTGAAGTTTTAATAATGAAACGACAATTCTGTATTGATGATGCCATTGGATCAAACACTACATCAAAAGTATCATCAATCCAAAAATCAAGATAATCCTTTCCTTCCTTTTTAATTATACCACCCTCAATAATACCCAATGAAAATTTCATTGCATTCATTATCTGATCTGTTAAAAGTAAAGGAAATTGACGAGTTCTATAAATGTGTTGAATAATTTTATTTTTCTTTTTTGCTTCTTCATATGCTTCATCAGTAATATCATCTGGATGAACTTCCCAACGAGGTTGATTTCTTTTAATAAAATTCTTTACACCTCTCATTTGTGCTTTAATTTTATTAACTGTTCTTCTAATTTCACCATCAGAAACTGGAATAGTTTGGACTTTATTTAATGTCTTATTATATACAATCCAATGTTCTCCTCTCGCATATCTTTCATTGATATACCAATCACGATGTTGTTTTAAAAACATCTTAGAAGAGTCATCATATAACTGTTTAATAAAAATAGCAGTTTCCTTATTTTTAATATCCAAGTTTGGTTGTTGTAATTCTTTAAGTTCCATAGTTTTAAATTATAGATTTATCAATACTTTCTACTTCCTTTTTAAATTCATTATTAATAGCTTCTTCTAATTGAAAATAGAAAACTGATGTTACAGGATGAAATAAAGAAACTGCCTTATCTTTTACTTTCTTTTCTGGAAAAACTAATCTAAATGTATCTTTATTTAATCTTGAAAAAACCGCAATGTTTCCAAGATATAAAGAATCATCTAAGACAAAAGAAGCAAATCCTACAAGGCCATCTTTAGGTGTAACTTTTCTAATTTTAATTTTTGTAATTATCATACTTTTATTTCAGTAATTCTTCAGGTTCTACTTCTTCTAAAGGAATTAATTCATCTTGCTCTTGTGTAGGTAAATCTACATCAATTAAAGGAGGCAACGCAGTTTCATATTCTTGAATATCTTTTGATTTAAGAGCTACAACCACTTCCCGCAATCTTTCTTTTTCAGCTCTATCTCTTTTTGAATTCATAAAATATAAAAACAACATCGTCCCGATGAATAAAACTACTATTACAATTGAAAGAATTACATTATCCATTTTTTTTCTCCGGCTTTATGACAATTGCGGCTCCTGATGTAATTAATATTCCAGCAGTTGCAACTGCGTTAGTTATCTCGTTTTTTACAACTTTGAAAGGATCAATAACGCCTGACTTAAATAAATCTTCAAAATTATTTGTTAAAGCGTTATAACCTTTTTCTATGTCAAGAACTTTATCAGCAATTGAATCTCCGTTCATTCCGGCATTTGAAGCAATTTTTCTAATTGGTTCTCTTAACGAATTATAAACAATCATTTTTCCTGCTGATATTTCTTTACTTTTATCTTGTATATTAAATTCCGATGCTTTTAATAAAGCAACGCCTCCGCCTTCAACAATCCCTTCTTCAATAGCAGATTTAGTTGCATTTAAAGCATCTTCAATACGATATTTAATTTCCGTTTGTTCTGTTTCTGATGCACCACCAACTTTGATGTTAGCAATAGAACCAGTTAAACGACCTAATCTATCTTTTAATTTTGAAATTTTAAACAAATCTTTTTCTTTCTCAAATAATCCTTTTGTTTCTGCAATCCTTTTTGAAATATCGCCTTTCCCTCCAGAAATAATTGTAGAATCTCTATCAATAATTATTGTTTCGCATGTTCCACAATCTTCAGGAGTAGCATCTTCAATTTTCTTTGTATCCTCAAGACCTAATACAGTTGCTTCAGTTAAAGTCGCTAAATCATAAATTAAGTCTTTTTGATAATCACCAAAAGAAGGTAATTTAACTGGAACACAACTGAATTTTCCTAACATGTGATTCTGTGCCAAAAATGCAAGTGCACTTCCTTCAATAGTATTAGCAAGCAAAACCATATTCCTTCTTCCTGATAATACCAATTTTTCTATTAAAGGAACAAGTTGATCTTGATTTGTAATACTATCAGTACAAAGAATAATAACTGGATTCTGAACTTCAACTGATAACTTTTTAGGATTATTAATAAAAAGATGTACTTGAAATCCTTGATTTAATTTTGTACCCTTAACATACTCTACTTCAGTCTCTAGATTACTTGAAGTCTGAACTGTTACAACACCATCAATCCCTACTTTCTTAATAACATCATATATCATTTTTCCAATCTTTTCGTCATTATTAGCTGCAATAGTAGCAATCTGAAGTTTCTCTTCGTCAGTTCTGATAGGTTTGATTTGTTCTTGTAATGATTTAAGAACAATCTCTAATGCTTGATCCATCCCTCTTTTTATCAAAATAGGATTCATCCCTGTTGCTATATATTTATTTGCCTCATTCACCATCGAAGCGAGTAAACAGACTGTTGTAGTCGTTCCATCTCCTGCTTCTCGATTCGTGTTTTCAGCAGCTTCTCTCGCTAACATAACACCCATATTTTCGAATTTATCTTCAAGAAAGATTTGATTTGCAACAGTTACACCATCTTTCGTAATAGTTGGAAAAGAACTTTCCTCAAAAATAACATTTTGTCCTTTTGGACCAAGAGTTGATCCTACTGCTTGTGCAGTAATATTGAGACCTTTTAAAATTTTGTCTCTTGCTTCTTGATTAAAAAGTATTTCTTTAAACATACTATTTCTCCGAATAAACGCCGATAACATCATCTGCGTCTATAAAATAATAATTTTCTCCTTGTAAAACTAATTCAAATAATGAATATTTACCAAAAATTACTTTATCACCAACTTCATAACCAGCTTCTTTGCTTGCTAGAACTTCTCCGGTGATAAGAGCTTTATCATTATCTGTTTCTTCGACTATAATATCAGTCTTTAGTTGAGAATTTTTTAATTTCTTAACTAATAAAATACCTTTTTTAGGAATAATTGTCATATACTATTTTACCTTTTCAACCGCTTTTATTGGTTGAGATTCTATTTTCTCAACTGGAGCTGGTTGACTAAATTTATCTTGTAATTGTAAATCAGGACCATATTGTGTAATAATAGGTCTAAGAGTTACTCCTCGTTTAATTTGTGCAAGTTCTAAATCTTGCAAGAATAACTTCGCACGAGTATTGAAGTCTCCTATTTCATCTTTTTTTGGTTCATCGTTTGACATACGTTTTAAAGTAATCCGTCATCATCCCAATCGCTTGAAATGATTTTCGGTTTTAATAATTGTTCTATATCTTGTTGTATTCTTGTTAATGGTTTTGGTGCAATTGAAGGTGTTTTAGGTCTTGTCATCATCATATATCTAAGAGCATCAACACAATCGTCATTTTTCTTAATTGGATCTTCTGAATCACTTCTAGTCTTTTGTTGCACCTCTGTTAATTCTTTATATCTATAAACTAATAATTCGGCACATAATTCAGGACATTTATCTTTAAAAATATATAAATGAGCTTTTCTATTTGAATCTAATTGAAAATACTCTCTAATTCGAGTAATACTTGCATCTACATCATTTGAACCTGGTTCAAAATCCCAACCATTATCCCAAAAATCCTCTATAATACTATAAGGAATCTCTTCTCCATCTCGGACTTTTGTTCTATTTTTTGAGATTGTTGAAGGATCAATCACTCGAGTACCGAAAGTTGTCATTGCTATATCTCTTTTTTGAGATAAAGATTTATCTTCAAGATCGCTCATCAAATAACCAAATTCCTTAAACATATCCCTGGAACTAACCGAAGGAATTGCTGGTTTATGATACTCATCTGTAATATAAAGAACACTATCTTTCGTCCATGCACCTACGAGTGCGGCTGTTGGATGTCTCTGACCGAAATCTAAACTAAGTAATAACTCATAAGGTTCAGGTATTTCAAATGAATTAATAAAATGAATTGTTGGATCAAAATCACAAAACTCAGATCCAAAAATTAATTTACCTGACTTTGTAGTAAAATCTATCTCATACTCTTTCATCCAAGTTGCTTTCAAAGTACCTAATTTTTCATTATCATGCCATTCTTTGCCTTCACGATCTGGATCTTTTTCAGGATCAGCACTGTAATGCAACATTGCTACTGTAAATCTATTCTTAGGATTTTTCCAAAGTTTTAATCCTTTAATAACTTCTGGTTGTTTAACATCAATATAGCTCATACATTTTTATAATTAAACCTCAAGCTTATCAAAAACCATATCTTCAAAAAAAGTATTATCCTCTGCAGTTGAAACTCCTGTAAACTTTCCATGAGAACTAATTGTTGGCTTTGCAGCTTGATAAGCACCAAATGCTTCTGGTTGAAATGCCATTTCATCAGCTAATATACCAGATGCTGTGTGCATACGAATAACATCGCCACCTTCTGGAATCCCACGAATTTCAGAATTTATATCTGGAAAATCCATTTTACAATATACATGTTGTCCATTATGTTGAGGATTACAAGTTAAGTTTCTAAATCCTTTACCATCATAATATCTCTTAAGAAACTTTGGCTCATGATCCCAAACGAACTTAGCTCTCTTAATTAAATCGTCTGCATCATCTGCTTTCTTTGACTGAAAGAATGTGAGTCGACCTTTATGAAATTGATTATCCCACAAATAGAGAGTTGTAAATATCCATGAAATTAACATTTGACGCGACTTCGGAACAAGTAATAACGGATTTTTCAACCATAAATCTATAAGAATTTTAATATACTCTTTGGTTGGAAAAGTTTTAATCGGAGTATTTCTATCATGAACATCTAATGTAAGAGCCCAATGTGTCATAAAATGATACGGATCATTTGCACATTGTCCCCATTCTAAATCTTGTAATCTTGAATCTTTCTGCAATTTTTGTATATACTTTAAATCATACATATTTTTACTTTTGTTTAACTACTTTTTTCTTATGTTTTTGTTTAGCTGGTAAAGTTTTTGATGAAGCACCAGTTGGTCTCCAGCTATGTTCAATTGCATTTAATACTCTTAAATATGTTTTTGGATCAGAAGAATGACCGACAACTTTACCGGTATTTTTTTTAATAACTGTATTGCCTTTGATTGAATATGGCATGTTAAGATAAAGCTTTATTACTAATAGCTTCAGCTGATTTTTTATCAGCGGCAATAAAAGTTTGTTCTTTCCAATCACCGTTTTTAGATTGAGAAACATCTACTACAAAACCATTAACAACTTTTCGAATTGTTACTGATTTTCTTTGCATGTTAGTAGAAGGCATTGCTGTTACTTCTACATCATTTTTTTTCTTAGACATATAAAATGATGGGGCAGGTTACTACACTGTTTGTGTAGGCCTGCCCCTGTGAGATTGAGATACGGTCCTAAAGTTGGATTTGTGGCCGTCTCATCTCGTTATAATGAAAAATGAACATCTTTCTTGTTAATAAATAACTTTGCTTTCGGTGAACCAATTTTTGTAATTGGCATATTCTTCATCTGGGCGTAACTTCGATCCCACGATAAATATGAACCTGTAAGTACAACGTAACACTTTCGTTCATCTACAATCTTATTCTTTAAACTAACTGATTGTTTGATTACTGGTTCTGATGCAATAGAATGAACATGCCCCATAGCGATAATATCGGCATCAATCCATTGAATCAGGTCCATAACCGCCTTCATTTTTGTATGTTTAAATTTTGATGAACTAGTTCCGTGAGTTGTATACATCGTATAGTTCTGATCACCTATCTTTAATAAATGCCAACAAGAGTAACCTAAATAAGGAATGTCAAGTATACGAGCCATTATCTTTGTAATATCAATACCAGTTGCTTTTGTTATACGATACTCATGATTGCCTTCATGTATACCAATTATAAGTCCTTTCTTCGCAAGAGGTCGTAACCACTCTATCATCTCTTCCATTTGTTTTTGTGGATTTAACTTTTGTTGATATACAGAATCACCTACACTATCTCTGAGCCCAGCTTCAATTAAATCTCCCATGATTAGAACATAAATCCCTTTCTCATAGGCATATTTTAACATTCTTTTCGCCTCATCGTCAAGACATTGTGGATGTCCGTAATGAACATCGCCAAAAAAAAGAATTTCAGAATAATCTTTTTTGTTTTTAGGTTTTAAAATGACTTTATTCAAACGAATCTGTCGTTTTTTGTCATTTCCTTTATTTTTGTCTATAAATTCCTGCGATTTCATAAATAACTATTTGGATCTAATTTGATCTTATTATTAATTATTTCGAAGTGGAGATGTATTCCGGTACTATTACCTGTCGAACCCATGATCCCTATCACTGTTCCTGATAAAACTTCCATTCCTACCTTAACATTTAGTTTTGAAAGGTGCGAATACGTCGAAATGTAACTATTTTCATGCTGAATCTCGATTCGATACCCATAACCTTGCATCCAACTAGCATAAACTACAACCCCATCATCAACAGCCATTATATCGTAACTCTTACATGTACCATCAGTAGAAGAGAAATCAATCGCGCGATGTGAAGAACGATAGTTCTGAGTAATTCTTAAACAATGTAAAGGAGGATCTATTTTCCAGGCGGGATAAATTATAGTTTCTACATCAGTCTTTTCAACATTTGTCAAAACGGTATTATCTACCAAACCGCCTGTACCTTCGTTAGTTGTTTCTGATTCTTTATTTTCATCTGTTTGTAGTGATTTGAGAACTGTTACAACCAAAAGATTGTTCGATGGTTCTATTTGTTTAGGCTGCTCTTTGAAATTCCAACCAGCACAACCAATTATAAAGACACAAACCAATATTAGAATTTTAATATACGCTTCATTATTCTCGCACGATCTTTTACATCAAAAGACTTATAGCATACAATTTTAGTTTGATATATAGTTTTCTTGCAAAAATTTGATTTGCACATTATAGGCGCAATATAAATGAGGGTGAGCCCGTGGGACTTTATTGCGCCATACTCCGTGAGTTGCAAAAGCAACAATCACTGGAACTCTTATATTGCCCCTATAACATACTAGATCAAATTTTTGATTGTTTTACCGCGCCACTTACCTGTTTTTTTAACAGTTCGATGATATGCTTTTTTGTATTTACCAGTTAAACGATTATGTGATGATTGTCTACCTTTGTGTGATGGCATAACTCATTTCATTCGTGGAGTTAAAACTCAATTCTTAATTTATCAATTAAAAAGACTAGAGCTCTTTTAGAATCTCAGTCTTTACTTGTTCTCTTTCTTCATCAGTCATCTTCGAAGGATCTTTATCCAATCCTTCGGACTCAAGAGTAATTTGTTTTTTCTCAGCTTCAAACTCTCCAGTTAACTTTGCCCAAGTTACTATCGCATTATTCACCGCATTACTATCTAACACCTCTTCAAGCAATACACCTTGATGATATGTTTTCTTAGTTGCATTCAACATCTCCTTAATCTTTGTAAGTATTCCTTTTCTATCAATCCCCATCTCCATTCCCAATATTTTATAATTACCTTCAATCTCTTTAATTTTTTCTACAATTTTAAAATCCCGGAGTAATGTATATGCTCCGACACGACTTGCATTCTTGTTATCATTCTCAAATGCAATACCGTATGCTTCCCCACCTTTGTATCCATTCGCAACATACTCTTCGCAGAATTTGAGTTGTTTGTCTGTTAGTTTAGACATAATTATGAAAGTTATCCACACCTTTTAACTTATACATTAATTATATGTTATCTAAAAAAATAAGTCAACCGAAATTCGATTAAATTATCGAATTATTGACTCGATTCCTGAAATTAACCTTAAAAACCACTGAGTTAAGGGATAAATTTAATACCCCAGTATCAAAAAAAATTCAAAAAAAATTTTTAAAATTTTAGGCGAGTGTAGAGGTGTAGGGCGATACTTATATTATATATAACATATCCCACCATTTTTCTTGAATATGAATTATGAACCCCCCGGTTACTAAAACCGGATTTATTATTGGATAATTTATGGTTGTCCAATTCCTAAAAAAAAGCTATAATTAAAATAGGAAATATAAATTGTCCTTTAATAATTAAAATGTCTTTATCATTATATTATAAGCTTGGCAATAAAATGCCAGCTATAATAATGGACACAAGACATCAAAGGAAATGATATGGAAAACCTTACCCAAGAGCAATTGGCGGAAATTGGCGCCAAAGAAGTAGCTCGTCGTAATAAGCAACACGCTTATGACGCTAAGTATAACGGACGCATCAAATGGGCAAATGAGCAATATAAAGCATTTGCTTTAGAAAATGGATTTGAACTACCGGAAATTCCGGCAGAGTTCAAGTAAGATGTTTGAGCTGGATAATTCCAGCTCTTACATTTTACTTTTAACCTTATCTCTTTAAGAGATGAGAGAGGAGAAAGATATGTCTGCTCGTCACAATATCTTAGAGTTAAGTGCCACTATAAGAGCACTAAAAAATGAAGATGGCTCATTGAAGAAGGATACTCTTACAGCATTAAAGAGGGCAAATCCTTCAATAAATAGCATCTTAAAAGTAATCGCTACAATAGTGCGATTCTAAGTAGGCCTAAGACAGGTCGGTAGGAGCTGGGCTTCTACTAATCTGCTTTATGCTTAATTACACAACAACTAATGTTATTCGGATATTACTTATCAGTGATATCATTCAGTCATTACTTATAATAATAATAATGTATTTGCTTACAAAAAAAGAAGAGGTGTAGGTGAGTAGGGCTGGGCCGCCAAATCACTAACCCTCAACTACCATTTATTATCTTATCTATTACTTATTACCATCTATTTACTATCTATTTACTATCTGTTTACTATCTGTTTACTATCTGTTTACTATCTGTTTACTATCTGTTTACTATCTATTTATTATCTATTTACTATTTATTACTTATAACAACTTATTAACATCTAATCTGATTGCTCAACCACTTAGGACGCAATCTTATCATTCATCTTATATCTAATACTTATATGAAAACAATAACAATAAGTCTTTCTACTTTTGCTTTTACTTTATACGTAGGTTTCTTTATAGGAGTTATTGTTACCTCAATCCTCAACTAATCTCTCTATTATAGCCCGCTAAAAAAACTACTCATATGTTCAAATGCGTATTACAACTACAAAAAGACTGGATTGATTTATTACCAACAATATCTATTGGATGGGAACCTTTCAGATTATACATTGGATGGTTAATGTTTAATATATCTATAACCTAAATCCTCAACTAATCACTTCATTATAGCCCGCTAAAAAAACTACTCATATGATAAAAACATCCAACAAAAAAAGACTAGAAACCTTAAAGAAAGGCGATAAGATTTATATTGAATACGGGTCAGAAATATCAAAAGCAAAAGTTTTTGGAAATGACCCTAATAATAGAACAATACTCATAAGACTTTGTTGGGATTCAGGAGGTAAACAAATAAGAAATTATGATGCATATAACTTTGAACATTTTGACCTTCTAAATAACTAATCATATGATAAAACACATCAAATCAACTAAAAAGAGATATAACAAGAAGCTAAATGAGTATATTATCAATACAGATATAGTGATATTGGCAACATCACATAAAAATGCTACTTTAAGATTACAGAATGAAATGACAATGTTAAGAAATCCTGCTTGTGCTTCTTGGAATACTGATATACTTAGATATTATATTGGGGAAGTTTCTCAATACTAAACCTCTTGATATAGCCGCAGAAAAACGGCTCTACCACTAAGGTCGCAAACTTATGTATATAACTAAAGCAAAAGGAACTGGAACTTGTAATCACTGTAATAAACTCATCGCAAGAAATGAGCTACAGTTAGTAGTATTTCCATATCATTCATCTTGTAGATATCATATAACTTGTATAGAAGAGCTTATATGGGAAACAAAGAAAGAGTTAGGTTTAGTTAGTGTAAAAGATTTGAATCTAAAAAACCTCTAATATAGCCCGCAAAATTGCGGACTCTTACTCATATGCCAATGATTTGCCCAAAATGTAATATTGAAATTGAACACGCTTCTTATGAAAAAAATGTCACTGAATGGGGTTATTATACTCCAGATAATGGATATGATTTTAATGATTCAAATGTTAATGAACTTTACTTAAGATGTCCAGATTGTGAATATTATTTTTCAGAAGAAGAAATAGATAGATTATTCAATGAATTTAAAAGTCAACCTATTAACAAAATAGATAAAAATGCTTCAGTAGAAGAACTAAACAAAAAAGCATTAACAAAATAGTATGAATAACTTACAACTATCATTATGGATGATTGCTCTCTGTCTAGGTTTATTTGTATTGTTTTTTGAGAATAAGAATAATGGGCACAAATCTTCTTAATATAGCCCGACAAAAATATGACAAAGCCCTCAAATTCAAACATTAAAAAAAATTTAAGATGTATATATTGTAATAAAAAAATAGATAAGATAGGGCTCTATGTTGAAATAAAATGTATAAATGCGCCGGAAATTCAAATGTTTTCACCGCCAAAAATTTTTTTATATTCACATCTTAATTGTTTTAACAAAACCACTTAGGTCACGAACAACTATGACACTTAATGGATATACAATTCAACCTATTCTTAAAGGATATCAAATTGTCAATAAAGATGGCACTCTTTTACATTACTTCAAAACATTCAAAGAAGCTCTTAATAAAGTAATTGAACTATTAACCATATGATTAAAAACGAAATAATAATTCCTGAACCAACTACAACAAAAGAAATTAGACACATAATTAAAATGTTGTATAAGATAAAAACTATAGATAGAAGAACAGATTATCTTCCTTATGAATTAAGAAAATTAGTTTTTAATTCTGCAGCAGGACAAGAAGTAATGAAACGATTACAAGATAAAGAAATTAGTTTAGAATGGTTAAAAGATAATGGATATTCTAAAATCGCAGAAGTCTTTCAGTATGTTCTAAATGAAAAGTAATCATTAGGGTATTCATTATCACTGATAACAATAACAATTAAACTAAGATTAGGGCATTTTTCTTTTATTTTATTATTCCCTAATCATAAGATATAATGCTTATGAATAATATCGGAAATAAAACAGGAAATAATATCGGAATAGTTTTCGGAATTATAGGATTAGTAATATGTATTGGATTGTTAGCTTGTATTATAAAAATAATTGTCCAGTCAGGACTTTTATAAATTAACTATATCTTGAATCGCTACCACCAAGGTCGCAATCAGGATATAAGAAAGGTCAAAATATGCAAAAAGCAAAAAGTCGCTCAACAAAGAACAAGGTAAGTGTTATTCTCGTCCGTCCTTTGGTATAAACCAAAAATGTTAACAACAAAAAGAAATAATAAATGGCGTTGGGAAGATGAAGATGATGATAAAAAAAAACAATCTAGTATTATCAAAACCTTATTCAATGACCCTTTCTATGCGGGTAGCGAAAATCCTACTAAAGAAGATTTAGATATAATTGAAGGATTATCAAAAGAAGAAAGAGATATTCTACTTGAACAAGAACAAGAATGGGGTAAAGAATGGCGTAAATCTTTACAACCTTACGCTCCATAAATTTATGCCAAAAGGAATTTATCAACACAAACCACTTTCAAAAAAACATAGAAAAAATCTAAGTTTAGTTCATAAAGGAAAAAAACTTTCAAAAGAAACTAAAAAAAAGATAAGTGAAAGTAATAAAGGAAAACATAATAAATTATTTTCACAACAATGGAAGAATAAATTAAGCGAATCTCATAAAGGTAAATGTCTTTCAAAAGAAACAAAAAGAAAAATAAGTGAAGCGCATAAAGGTAAAATATTCTCTAAAGAACATAGAAAAAAATTAAGTGAAGCACAAAAAGGAGAAAAATGTCGCTTCTGGCAAGGTAGTATTTGGAATAATCCTTACTCAGTAGATTGGACGGATGATTTAAAAAGAGCAATAAGAAAACGTGATAGATATACTTGCAGAATATGTAATAAAGAACCTACAGTTTGTGTTCACCATATTGATTATGATAAACTAAATTGTAATCCAAATAATCTCATTACATTGTGTAGTAGGTGTCATGCAAAAACAAACTATAAAAGAAATTTTTGGATACAATACTTTAAAAATATATGAGTAAATTTGTTCGTCAACTAGATATTATCAACCAAGAAGAATTAGAATTTCCGATTCATGTAATCGGTGCTGGTGGTATTGGTTCTTGGACAACTCTTTTACTTGCTAAGATGGGTTGTCAAAATATCAAAGTCTATGATGATGATATTGTAGAAGAACATAATGTTGTATCTCAATTCTTTCAAGACAATCAATTAGGTCAAAAGAAAATTGATGCTTTGCACGATAATGTTTTAGCACAAACAGGAATAGAAATAGTTCCAGCCCCACAGAATATAGAACCAACAATTGATAAAGGACTTATCATTATTGGAGTTGATTCAATGGAAATTAGACACCAATTAAGTCAAATGTTTAAAGATAAAGATTGTTATATTATAGATGGACGAATGGGTGGATTACAATTAGAAATATATTGCTGTCCAGCAAGTCAATACGAAACCACTTTGGTCGCAATCGGAGAAGCTGATTCAGATCCTTGCACAGCTCGCAGTATTTGTTTTAACTGTGCTGTAATTGCTGGTTTAATTGTTAATTATGTAAGATTATTCGCTAAGAAAAAATTATCAAATCAAGCAATAACTTTCTTGTTTGATAATATTAAACTACTATATGGCAAACAAATTTAAAATCAATGATGTTGTAAAAATTACCCAATCAAGTCAATTTCGAGGACAAAATTATTATAATGGTCGTATAACAGCTGTTAATGGTTCAGATAATAATGAGGGTTTTTTTAACTACACTGTTAAATTTGATGACGGACAATATAATGCATATTCAGTTGAAGATCTTGAATATGCTGAAATTTGTATTGACGACTTTAATCTTAAATGCTTACAAGTAGCTTAAACATATGAAATTCAAAAAAGGTGACGTAGTAAAACTAATAAACAACAGACAACTATCTGCAAGAATTGGAGCTACCGCATTTATTGAAAGACAAGACGAAAGATATGTTTATGTTAAATGGATACAAGGTCATATTGGTCAAATGAATGGAGCTTATAATAAAGAAGATTTTGTATTAATACCTCTAAGACAAAAACCTTTATCAGTTAGACAATTAAATCTAAGAGCTTTAAATGTATGCAAGAAAAA
>Ga0172380_10002791_pt1 | contig 25720 bp, 28 predicted proteins | sample Leawe162metaG_FD_119747 | JGI IMG/M metagenome (GOLD analysis project Ga0172380, IMG submission 119747) | Leachate microbial communities from a municipal landfill in Southern Ontario, Canada - Leachate well 162 metaG | ecosystem: Engineered > Solid waste > Landfill > Unclassified | place...
ACTTCACATGAGTGAATTTCGCAATACACATGCGCCTCACGCACGCGGCGTGCGATGAGTTGAGTCACTTGGGAACCGAAGTCGAGTATAAGGATTTTTGAATGAGACATTTTTTAGCCGTAAAATGCACAGAGAACACAGCCTCAGAGTTTTTGATTTCTCTGATGTTGTGTTCTCTGTGGCTAGAGTTAATATTTAAGTGAATTAGTCAACGCGATAATTAGGCGCTTCTTTAGTAATTTGTACATCATGCACATGGGATTCACGCATCCCCGCACTGGTAATTTGTACAAACTCGGCCTTTTCACGCATTTCTTCAATGGTGGCACAGCCGGCATAGCCCATTGATGCACGTAAGCCGCCCATCAGCTGGTGAATGACTGCCAGTACGCTACCTTTGTAAGGCACGCGGCCTTCGATGCCTTCAGGTACTAATTTGTCCGCACCGCTATTGGTATCCTGGAAGTAACGGTCGCTAGAGCCTTTTTCCATAGCACCAATCGAACCCATGCCACGGTAAGATTTATAAGAGCGACCTTGAAATAACTCAATTTCACCAGGCGCTTCTTCAGTTCCTGCAAACATGCCGCCTAACATAACGCTGTAAGCACCAGCAGCGATAGCTTTAGAGATGTCGCCAGAATAACGAATGCCACCATCGGCAATAAATGGTACGCCAGTGCCTCTTAAAGCTTCTTCAACATTTGAAATTGCACTGATTTGCGGCACACCCACGCCGGCTACAATACGCGTTGTGCAAATTGAGCCAGGACCAATGCCAATTTTAACGCCGTCAGCGCCTGCATCGACCAATGCCAATGCTGCGCTTGCCGTTGCAATATTGCCGCCGATTACATCAATATGTGGATAGTGTTTTTTAACCCATTTCACGCGATCCAGCACGCCCTGTGAGTGGCCATGTGCGGTATCAACCACAATCACGTCAACACCCGCTTCAGCCAAGGCAGCCACGCGCTCTTCAGTACCTTCGCCTACACCAACAGCCGCACCAACGCGTAATCTGCCTTGCGCATCTTTACAGGCAAAAGGATGGTCGGTTGATTTTTGAATATCTTTAACCGTGATTAAGCCTTTTAGTGTGTCTGAGTCATCAACCACTAATACACGCTCAAGACGATATTGGTGCAATAAGCGAATAACATCTTCTTTCGCGGCGCCTTCTTTCACAGTCACCAGCTTATTGCGTGGTGTCATGATGTTTTTAATTGGTTGATCAAGGTTGGTTTCAAAACGTAAATCACGATTGGTCACAATGCCAACAATTTTTCCGTTATCCACAACAGGAATGCCTGAAATTTTATGCGTGCGATTAAGTTCAAGCACATCACGTACCGTCATGTGGCTTTGAATCGTAATCGGGTCGTTCACTACGCCTGATTCAAAACGTTTAACACGTGCAACATGTGCAGCTTGCTTCATCGCGGTCATGTTTTTATGAATAAAGCCTAAACCGCCTTCTTGCGCCAAGGCAATAGCAAGCGGTGCTTCGGTGACTGTATCCATTGCAGCCGATAACAGTGGGATGTTAAGCTGAATGTTGCGAGAGAGTTGTGTTGCGAGAGACACTTCACGCGGCAGCACATTAGAGTAGGCTGGCACTAATAAAACGTCGTCAAAGGTGAGAGCTTGTTGCAATAAACGCATGCGTAAATCCTTGTACCCAAAACGAAATTATACAGAGATATGAGCGAGTTAGCGAGAGTGGGGCGATATTTTTGTTAACATTTATCAATGCCAGTCAGCCACCTCTATATTAGTAAGGCGCATGAGTGTTGTTACTGTACTTGATAAGTGCGCAACACTTGCTTGTAACTGAGATAGGTCATAATATGTACAAAATGTGTGTAAAGGGATCCGGTATGAAAATTCGCTTGTTATTGCTGTCTATTGCAATGTTGCCTATGCTGGCAAATGCTGACATCTACAAATGGAAAGATAAAGACGGTAGCGTGCGTTATAGTGATGTGCCACCTGCATCTAATGTGAAGCAAGAGCCGATGCAGGGAAAAAAGTTACCTAAAGCCACAGGTGAAGCACCGCTATCTGCAGTTGAGGGAGACGTCACCACGGCAATAAACCGAGGTAAAGCGGCAGTAGTAAAAGAGCCTGCGGGTAAAGCATCACTAACTAAAGAAGAGGCTGCTGCCAAACGTGCTAAAGATGCTGAAGCACAAAAAAAAGCAGATGAAGCAAAGCAGGCAGACTTAAAACTTAAGCTTGAAAACTGCAAGGCATCTAAGTCAAATTTAGCGACTTATATCAATGGTGGCCGAATTGCTAAAACGAATGAAAATGGTGAGCGTGTATATTTGGGTGATGATGAAATCAACCAAGGTAAGCTTGATGCACAAAAAGATGTTGAAAAGTATTGTGACTAAAGAGCGTGCTTTAATCGGCATCATTTCAACGCAATTTTAGTCGATATCGCTTGAACGGTTTCCTAAGTCGTAAGCATCAATTACCAGCCTGTGCGAACACTTATCCTAATTTATTTCTCATTGCCTAAAGCACGCCGATATTGTTCCAGCTTGGCTTCATAATCTTCTGCATCACCATAATCCAAAAATCGCGCATAACGCGAATGCGTGCTTAAAATCTTTCTGGCGTGTTTAATCGGGCAAAAATACTGCTCGGTTCGCCCTACAATTTCACTGATATAAGCAATCATCCCTGTACCGTAAGCGCAATAAGTGCAGTGAAATTTTTCAATAAAATTAAGGTAACTTAGTTGTTGCCTATCAAAAATAATGTAGTCACCCCGGCGTACTTTTTTAATACCATAAATTGGAAAACAGGTGAGTTGATAAAAGGTAATAAAAATGTCGGTAATGATTAACGGAATAATCATGGCGTAAATGATAGGGCCGGTAATTAGATTTTGCGGGCGATCGGTAATCAACCAGCGGAAAAAATTTCTTTTAAGCCGTCGGTGTGTTTCTTTAATAGATTGTTCAAACTCGACCCGTTTACCTTTTATTTGAAAAAACATGGTGGACTGCTGTTCGCTTAGCGCGGTACGTAAGTCATCTTCAAGCGCTGTGATTTGGTCTAGTAACTGTTGAATGCGATCGTTCATGTTAACCCCGTTGTGATGACTGAGGGTGTAAGTATAACGGCTTATGACCGAGCATTAGGCGTAAGAGTATTGTATGGTTGATTTGGATTGATTAACCGGAAATATTTAAATTGAATATTGATGGCCCATCGTTAATGGTTGAAGCCAGCACACCAATATCTTCCGCTACCCAACGATAAAACCCATCATTAACTACGCCTGTATAACGCTACGTTTTTTCAATGTTTATTTACTTTGAAAAAAGCCCTTTAACTTATCCACCGCGCCGCCCGCTTTAATGCCCATGCTAGTGCCAACCCCTGGCCCTAAAATGGCGGTTCCTGCAATAGCCCCAGCCATTGCCGCTTTAGAAGGCAATACCACTGGGTTACTTAAAGTGCCCGAAACCTCAAGTGGAATCGCCACCAAACTCACACTATGCTTTAGCTCAACCTGTGCAATCCCATCCAGCTCTTTATTTGGTTTTATTTTAACCTGCCCAGTGGCGGTTAGTAAGCCAGAGCTTATTTTAAGATCACGCAGATTATGCTGCCGGCCCCTTATGCTAAATAAACCTGAAAACTCATTAAATTCGGTTTCAGCGTTGCCTGTATCTTGCTTTACTAGCAAGCTCGCTACCTTTACCAAATCCAAGCCATGCAATACACCGTTATTTACGCTAAACCTAAAATCTGCCCGCATGTTATCTATCAGTGCGGTAGCCTCTTTTGCACTGCTAGAAAAATCACCGTGACTAAGTAAACTGCCACTTAAATAAACAGCCTTACTCACCATGCGGCTGGGCTCTTTCACTGATAAGTCATGCACTTTTAATTGGCCGCTTGTGTGCCAATTTTTATCCCAAGACACCATTGCATCACCTGTCAACTTACCCTTATAAAGGTCAATATTGATATTTGGAATCTCTAATCGACTACCTTTTATCTGCATTTCAATTTGCGCTTTATCAATCAATAAGGGCAATCCCATTGGCAAAACCAATTTATCTGCCTGTACTAATATCAAATAATCACCACCTTTAGGCGTTACATCAGCTTTCAGCTCGCCATCGGCCGATTCTAATTTTGCTGACGTCAATACATTAGCATTTGTGAATTCAGCATCCAAGTTAACATGGGGTAGCTTCATATCGGGCCAATCGAACTGTAACGCATCAACCTTAACATTACGAATATTGATCGTGGCTACATCGTTATTATCCGATGGCTTGCTAGATAAGGCAGATATAAGCGCCACAGCCGCCTGTTTGATAATAGGCTTGCTCACTTTTAAATCAATTACTTTGGTTGCAGAAAACAATGTACTTAAGCTTGGAACCACCACAATCTGCGCTATCTTTATTTCTTGAAGCTTACCAATGGTAATGTCGTCTACCACCACGCGTGGGCTAGGCAGCAATAACCAATGCCCAGAAGCAATCGTCACCGGCACTCCCAGTTTTTTACTTGCCATACCTTCAATTTTATTTAGATAAGATTGCGTGGGAATGAAAAAAGGTAAGAAAATCAATAAGCTAATTACAACAGATGACCAAATTGATATTTTTTTGATATTTTTCGTCAAAATAATCCTAAAAATTGTTGAGTAGTGATTGACCGAATGCCGCTTAGTCAGTATTATAGCGCCTTCACCAATTCCTCGATAGCTCAGTTGGTAGAGCAACGGACTGTTAATCCGTGTGTCCCTGGTTCGAGCCCAGGTCGAGGAGCCAAGAATTTAAGCCCTGCAGCGATGCGGGGCTTTTTCTATTGTACTGTTGAATTGAAGTGTTCTTATGCGCATTCAAAATAGACAGGGATTTGTACGTAATACCTTCAGCGAGGCGTGATCTCGGTAGGTTTCAACTAATGTAAGGAGCAATACCCGTGACCAACGCACAACGCAGAGCACTTAATCGCATGGCTGAAATGAATTCACCAAGTAACGAGAGCAAGCCTGAACCAACGCACAGCAGCGTATTCTGCCCGCATGAGGCTGGCGCGTATTACCTTGTAGAAGTGGGGATCGTCAGCAAGATTATCCAGCGATTAACCGTGGATATGGAACCCCCTGTTCGCACCTACGCCATCACCACTATTCATTTTGAGCAGGATCCCGATACCGGCAAGTGGATCTGGTTTGATGGTAAGGAAAAGTTATCGCCGCGCAAAAACCAGGATAGTTGGCGTATTGGCAGTAAGAAGTTATATGACACACGCGAAGCCGCCGAGGCTGAACTTCAGCACCTGATGGCTAAAAATGGTGACCGGGTGACCAAAGTGCATGACCTGCCAGATGATTTGACTAAACTGAAAAAGATTCGTAGTGCCCACCATCCAGACCGCAACAACCCCGATTCTGACCATGATCTCTATCAGGCGGTTATCGAGAAAATAGACAGGATGCGTGCGGTAAGTGTGTGAGCCACAGCGTAGCCTGACCGAGTAACCCACCTTTGTTCAGTGAGGGTATGGCGTTTAACCTGTATAGTTTTGGCTCTTAAAGCCTCTATGTTTTGCCTATGCTTTTCTATAGTGCCTTCAGAAGCAAGCTTAATAGTACCTTTTGAGTATTTTTTATTAATGTTATCCATCGTAGTCATCAGATTGCTTGTTTTGACGGCGTCCTTCGTCTCATCCCCAAAAAAACCAGTTATGGTTAGCTCAAACTTGAATAAGAGACTACCTGATTACGGCCCGCCTGCTTAGCTCGATAAAGTGCTTGATCTGCGGCAGAAATTAAAGATGCGAATTCCAAACCAATAAAAGTTGAATCTACCACACCAATACTGATGGTGATATTTACGGATTTTTCTCCAACGTTCAAAGTAAATTGGGCATAATTTCGACGCAAACGTTCAGCCAATTCCCATGCCTCATTCTCCGTTGTGGAACATAGAAGAATGCAGAATTCTTCTCCTCCATATCTGGCAAAATAATCATCAGGACGTATGGAAGCTTGCCCAATATCTGCCAAACAACGTAGCACTTCATCTCCCACCGGATGCCCGTAGCGGTCATTGATCGATTTGAAATGGTCAATATCAATCATCATGACGGCCAGCGTATCTCCTGTACGTAAACAATGTGCCTTCAGTCGGGTTGCTTCTTCTTCAAGACGGCGTCTATTGAGCGCGCCAGTTAATGCGTCACGTGAAGCGACTTTCTGTAAGTCTGTAATGAGCCGATAGTTCAGCATCAGTAAGAAACCAAAAGTCACACAAAGTTGAATTATGCAAGCCGTGAAAAATGACACAGGATTAAGTGGTGTGTTTACATAGATACCATAACTCTCTGGTAACGACCACCAAATAACTACGCCTCTCACTAACATTACTACTGCAAGTATGGCAAAGGATAATCCTGTAAACCAATATGCAGTTCTCAAAGGGGGCTCAATTCTGATGAGAAGTGCACGAGCACAGGCAGCAAAGATAATAGAAAGCAAGAAGGAATTTGCTATGGCACGGGCACTAATATCAGGATGGAAAACACCGAACCAGACATTCTGGAATAAAGCCACGCAAATAATCAGCAATACTATACGCCAATCACTGCGCTCCTCTTTAAACGCTTGGATGCCGGTAAATTGCAGGCTTATTCCAGACACAATTAACATTGCACCAAGGACGATAGCCCAGTTACTCCCTGGCATCGGGTAGGCATAGAAATACGATAAGCTGAGTCCGAGGCTAATACACAAATTTGCAACAGCCCATTGCCGCACTCCACGGATACTCCCGACATGCAACCCCGCTAACTCAAGAAACATGAAGAGCATGAAAAACATAAAAGCCAACATGGAACACATCACCATAATTGTACGTATATCCATACCTATGCATCCCCTATCTATAGTTTTGAAAAATTATGCCTGAAGTGTCGCGCTGAACTGGGATTTATTACATGACCAATGTTGCATTCTGGCAGATGGCTGTTACTAAATATATGCGTGACAATTCTGACGAGTGCCAGCGACTTTCATTCCATTGTCACCGATTACCTATGGTGTTGACTGCTTTCACTATTAACTATGCCACGTTAAGCCGCACGTGACCTAATTATAGCTCAAAGATTGCTTAGTCGAGTGCCATGAGGGTCTAACTAAGTTTTCTAACAGTTATCCAATTGCTCTCGACCTAACTTTCCACCAATAATGTACCTATAGATGTAGATGGCAAAGCGGAGTGGGATGCCACAAAGTAGGTAACAAGCTGGGTTGATGCGTTGTTAGTAGGCTAGTAACGCTATAATGGCTAGATGTTATCTCAATACATTGCACATGATCTTGAACATCAGTTAACTAAAATAATAGAACATGGTTTTTGTGTGATGGATAACTTTATCACCCAAGCTACGGTTTTAGCTTTAGCTAACGAAATCAGCTCATTGGATAGTGCCTCTCAAATGCATGAGGCGGGCACAGGGCAAGCGCAAATTACGATTAACAAACAGTTGCGCGGGGATTCTATTTATTGGCTCAACGAAGTTAATTCAAGCGCAACACAGAAAATTTACTTAGCTCAAATGGAGTTGTTGCGAATAGCGTTAAATCAGCACTTATATTTAGGTTTATTTGCGCTGGAAAGCCACTTGGCGCTATATCAGGCTGGTACGGGTTACGGAAAGCACCTTGATCAATTTCACAAAAATAACACTCGGTCTAGCGATCAAGCTGTACGTAAAATCAGTTGCATTTTATATTTAAACCAACATTGGATTGAAGCGAATGGCGGCTATTTGCGGTTTTATCACAATCAACCTAGCGAAACTACAGATGCACCATACCTTGATATAGCACCATTAGGAGGTCGATTGGTCTTATTCCTATCCGATACTTTTTACCATGAAGTATTACTCACCAATAAAGCAAGAACGAGTTTGACTGGTTGGTTTTTAACACGCCAGTAGCAATTAAACCAAGTGCTGGAAGCGCTTGTCTTAAGTTTTTCCGGGGTGAGGTGCACGCTCTATTTGTATTCATTCTTTAAAAAACAGTTAGCTTCCACACCCTCTATTGCCTTGGCTTTAATCTAACATTCAAAGTTGCAACTCAGCATTTTATTAAATTCTACTGCAAGTGCTTGATCAATCCTTGCGATTGCTATGTTGGTGTTATCTAAGCCTTCTTTGTCGCCTTGCGACTGTGCAATTGCACCTAGCCTGAATAGTGAATCCGTATTATTGGCATCAAATTCGATAGATTTTTCGTAAGCCTTTTTAGCTTCATCTAGTTGATGCAGGTTTTCATTGGCAACGCCTAGCTCATACCACGCCTCTGTATTTTTTGGGTCTATTCTGATCCAGTTCTGTGCCACTTGAGCGAGTTTTGGCCAGTCTTTACCCAGCTCTGGAATCGCCACCTGCATAAAAAATGGTTTGTTATTGTCTTCTTCTTCCCAGAATGCTTTGCCAGTAATAGGAAACTTTGTTTCAACTGGTAGCTTTTCTAAGTCTGCAAGCCATTCGATGGGCAGTGAATAAAAATAGGCCGGGCGACCTGGCGTTTTAAAGGTGTTGATGCCAAGTAATTTACCTTCGAGATCAAAAATTCCACTACCGCTAGCGCCCATTAAAAACTTAGCGCTACTTCTAATGACTTTTCCACCTTCAAATTCGTATGTGGATTTCACCATGCCAGCCGAGGTTAGCGGGGCAGGCACACCGTTAGAATGACCGATGGCGAGGACTTCTTGACCGCGTTTGATATTATTCCCTTTGCCGATAGGTGCCGGCTCAAACGGTAGGTTATCAGTAGAAACCAAACATAAATCATGCCATCTATCCGCTTGTACCGAGGTGATTTCATAAGAATCTTCACCGCGAGAAACCCATGGCTCTTTGGTACTACGGAATATATGGCAGTTGGTAATGACTTTATTTTTAGCGACCACCACACCTGAGCCATAAGCTAGGCCGCCGTTATTGTTGTAACCCCTTATCATCACTACTGACTGTAACGACTTTAGTATTTTTGCTTGGTCTAGGGCTAAAGCTGGCTGAATATAGCTTAATAATGCTGCGAGTAAAATGAATCCACGCATCGCAATCTCCAATGTTAGTCATTATTTTTTATCAAGTATTGCTTTTAAAGACAGCACCATACAAGGCTATATTCAATAGTTAACGTGATATTTACTCAGTGACTATGAACCAATGGCTAAGTTCTAGCGATTCAATATTTCTTATTTTTAACATTAAGATTAGTTTGCGATAGAACGCCAATAAGCTGTTAAAATTTAACGTTAATTTACAACAAAGCACAACGTGTTCGTCACTTTTCCAAATAGTAAATATCAGTTGCACCAGCCTTTTCCACCGGCGGGCGATCAACCGCAAGCGATAGACAAGCTGACGCAGGGGATTAACGATGGTTTGAAGTTTCAAACATTGCTGGGCGTAACCGGCTCTGGTAAAACTTACACCATGGCTAATGTCATTGCGCGCACGGGTCGCCCTGCCATTGTGATGGCGCCTAACAAAACGTTGGCCGCGCAGTTGTACAGCGAGTTCAGGGAGTTTTTCCCTAACAACTCAGTAGAGTATTTCGTGAGTTATTATGATTACTATCAGCCCGAAGCTTACGTGCCCTCGCGTGACTTGTTTATTGAAAAAGACTCAAGCATCAATGAGCATATCGAACAAATGCGGCTTTCGGCTACCAAGGCACTGCTAGAGCGCGAAGACAGCATTATTGTTGCCACCGTTTCTGCTATTTACGGTATTGGTGACCCAAGTGATTACCATGGCATGGTGCTACACGTGCAGCAGGGCGATAAAATTGAACAACGCGACATGATTACGCGTTTAGTCGGCATGCAATATGATCGCAACGATTTTGATTTTTCACGCGGGGCGTTTAGAGTGCGCGGCGATGTGATTGATGTGTTTCCCGCTGAAAATAACGAAACCGCAGTGCGCATCTCGATGTTTGATGATGAAATTGAATCGATCACCTTATTTGATCCGCTCACTGGGCAGATTTTTAATAAAATTCCGCGCTACACAGTTTACCCGTCAAGTCACTATGTCACGCCGCGTGAAACCACTATTAAAGCGATGGAGAAAATCAAACATGAGTTGAAAGACCGTGTGGATTTTTACATTAAAACCGGCAAACTGGTTGAAGCCGCGCGTATTGAACAGCGCACACGTTTCGATCTTGAAATGCTCAACGAAATTGGTTTTTGCAAAGGCATCGAAAATTACTCGCGACATTTATCGGGGCGCAACCCGGGGGACCCACCGCCAACGCTGATTGATTACTTACCCGATAATGCGCTGATGATTATTGATGAAAGCCATGTCACCGTGCCGCAAGTAGGCGGCATGTATAAAGGTGATCGATCACGTAAAGAAAACTTGGTGGATTACGGCTGGCGCCTGCCTTCAGCCTTGGATAATCGACCGCTGAAATTTGAAGAATTTGAACATATTATGCGTCAATGCGTGTTTGTGTCGGCGACGCCTGCGGAGTACGAAAAAACACATCAGCAACAAGTGGTAGAAATGATCGCGCGGCCCACGGGATTGATTGATCCTGAGATTATTGTAAAACCTGCCGATACGCAAGTAGATGATTTACTTGGAGAAATTAAAAATCGTGTGGACGTAGGTGAGCGCGTATTAGCCACCACGTTAACCAAACGTATGGCAGAAGACCTCACCGATTACTTAACTGAGCATGGTATTAAAGCGCGTTATTTACATAGTGATATCGATACTGTCGAGCGTGTGGAAATTATCCGGGATTTACGTTTAGGTGAGTTTAACGTTTTAGTCGGCATTAATTTATTGCGCGAAGGTTTGGATATTCCAGAAGTATCACTGGTGGCGATATTAGATGCCGACAAAGAAGGCTTTTTACGTTCAGAACGTAGCCTGATTCAAACCTCAGGCCGCGCGGCACGTAACTTGAATGGCAAGGTGATTTTTTACGCCAATAAAATCACGCGCAGTATGAAAGCCGCCATGGATGAAACCGAGCGCAGACGCGGTGTACAAATAGCGTTTAATACTGCAAACGGCATTACGCCCAAAGGCATCACCAAACGCATTAAAGACATGATTGATGGCGTTTACGATAAAGATGAACTGCAACGCGAGCATAAAGCGCTAAAAGAACAAGCTAATTTTGAATCTTTAAGTGAAAAACAAATCGCCAAAGAAATGAAGCGTATAGAAAAAGCCATGCACGATGCCGCTAAAAACCTGGAGTTTGAAAAAGCTGCTGACTTTAGAGATCAGCTCAAAAAGCTCAGGGTCAGGTTTTATGGGGCGGAAATGCCAGACCTTGTTTAAGTTTTAGTGGGGAGTATCATGTGTAAAATTAAAGCAGATCAGGTTTTTAATATGAACCCCAACACAAAGTTTGTGTCATAAAGCGTGTGAAAAAGCAGTATTTTTTAATTTTAAGGTCAGGAGTTTTCAATGAAAATCACTCAAATTGTAGTAATGGTAGTGCTAGGTTTTTCTCAAGTTGCTTTTGCTGACCACCATGATGCAGACGGAAAGCGTTGTGCGCATAAGCCGGGCTTGCAAGCAATGGATGCGGATAAGGACGGCACAATTAGCCGTGATGAGTTTACAGAGGCGCACCAAAAAATGGCTGATGAAATGTTTACAAAGCTAGATACCAATAATGATGGCAACATCGACCAAGCCGAGCAAAAGGCGCGTAAAGGGATGATGGGTAAGCATTGTAAAATGCAAGGTCATAAAATGCATAAGATGGAAGATGCCACCAAGTAGTCAATAGGACGCCTCTAATAAGCGGCAGGTGTGTCAGATTTAGCTTTATGTGCAGACTGTGATAGCCAAACCAAGTGGCGCATGAGGTTACTTTTAAATACACCAAATGTGAGGCTGTTGTTAGATCTTCGATTTTAGTTGATTAAAAACATACTTTTGTCTATAATCGCGCGCTTGCTTGGTAGCGTTATCAAGTGAGTTTTTTTACCTTGTCACACCACAACCTAATATAAGTATGTATTTTTACTAAAGAGTGGGTGGCTTTAATCCAAAAGGAGCGTACATGCGCCATTATGAAGTAGTATTTATCGTCCATCCGGACCAAAGCGAGCAAGTGCCTGCGATGATTGAGCGTTACCGCGCGCTTGTAACTAGTGACGGCGGTGCAATGCATCGTTTAGAAGACTGGGGCCGTCGCCAACTGGCTTATCCGATCCAAAAAATCCACAAAGCACATTATGTGTTAATGAACATTGAATGTAGCCAAGCTGTGTTAGAAGAATTAGAGCACGGCTTTAAGTTTAATGATGCAGTATTGCGTCACTTAACCATGGCTACAAAAACTGCTGTGACTGCACCATCACCAATGATGAAAGAAGAAAAATCTAAATCAGTGTTGAGCAGAGATGCAGCACCTGCGCCAGTAGCTGCATCGGCAGAGGTTGCAGCAGCTTAAGTTTTAGATTAAACCCAAGTGAATAAGCTGGAGTTGCAAGCTGAAGTCGTGCTGATTGAGCCGCTTCGCTACACGCCAGCAGGCATACCGTTGTTAAGTGTTGTTTTGCGCCATACTTCAGATCAAATAGAAGCTGGCATGAAGCGTAGGGTGGAATGTGAAGTAAATGCGGTTGTGTTAGGTGACCAGATATTAGGAACCCCTGCATTGAAAGGCCTGAAAGTAGGCGCACATATTAGAGTGACTGGTTTTTTAGCCAAACGCAGCCTTAAAAGCACCCAATTGGTGATGCACATTAACCATATAGAGTTTATATAAGCGCAAGCTTAATATAAATTAAAAAATTTTAGGAGTTCAAGATGGCAAGAGATATGTATAAACGCCGCCGTTACTGCCGATTTTCAGCAGAAGGCATTAAAGAAGTAGATTACAAAGATGTGGATTTACTGAAAGATTTCATTTCAGAAAATGCAAAAATTATCCCAGCACGTATGACGGGCACAAAAGCACGTTATCAACGTCAATTAACATCTGCGGTTAAACGCGCACGTTTCTTGGCTTTGTTACCATACACTGACAAACATTCAGGCTAAGGAGAACACTATGCAAATTATTTTATTAGAAAAAGTTGGTAATCTTGGTGCTTTGGGTGATGTGGTTAAAGTTAAAGATGGTTTTGGCCGTAACTTTTTGATTCCACAAGGTAAAGCTAAACGTGCAACTGAGGCTAACAAAGCTGAGTTTGCTGCACGTCGTGTAGAGTTGGAAAAACAACAGGCAGCTATTTTAGCTGCCGCACAAGCACGTGGTGAAAAACTAGCTGGTTTTGTTGTTGCTATTGCACAAAAAGCCGGTGTTGATGGTCGCTTGTTTGGCTCTGTGACTAATGGTGACATTGCTGATGCATTAGTAGCGCTTGGTCATGATGTGCCTAAAGCATTAGTTCGCTTGCCAAATGGTCCATTAAAAACAATTGGTGATCACGTGGTTTCAGTGGCATTGCACCATGATGTTGTCGTAGATATTACAGTTTCAGTTTCTGCTGAAGCGTAAAAAATAAAGTATCGTTGCCATAAGTTGTTGCTTCGATACCTTTAATTAGCGTAACAAAAAATAAAAAAGGCTGCTTCGGTAGCCTTTTTTATTTGGCTTAACTTTATCATAGGTATAATTACATTCCATGGCTGATGAACAATTAGATGCACTTAAAATCCCGCCCCACTCGGTAGAGGCAGAGCAATCTGTCATTGGTGGTTTGCTGCTTGAAAATGAAGCGCTGGATAAAGTGGCGGATATTTTAAGCGCACAAGATTTTTATCGATATGACCATAAGCTTATTTTTCAGCATATTGCTAAACTGATTGAGCATAATAAACCTGCCGATATTGTGACGGTGGCAGAATCGTTAGAAAACTCTGCTGAGCTTTCAGGCGTAGGCGGCATTGCCTATTTGGGTACATTGGCGCAAAACACGCCTACGGCGGCAAATATACGGCGCTATGCAGAAATTGTGCATGAGCGTTATGTGATGCGTCAATTGGTGGTGGTGGGGTCTGGCATTGCCGAGAGCGCTTATGCACCAAATGGTCGCGATGCGCAGCAGTTGTTAGATGAAGCAGAAGCTAAAATATTTCAGATTGCAGAGGGTGGTAAACGTAGCACTGAAGGCTTCGTGGATATTAAAGTATTGTTGCCGCAGGTGGCTGACCGTATTGATCAATTATTTTCGCGTGACAATCAGTCTGATGTCACCGGCGTACCGACAGGTTTTGCCGATTTGGACTCAATGACCTCAGGCATGCAGGGCGGTGATTTAATCATCGTCGCAGGGCGGCCTTCTATGGGTAAAACGGCGTTTTCACTCAATATGGCCGAAAATGTGGCGCTGGATACCGGGTTGCCTGTGGCTGTGTTCTCTATGGAAATGGCGTCAACACAGCTTGCAATGCGGATGATCGGCTCAGTAGGGCGCTTGGATCAACATCGCATGCGTACGGGTAAGTTGGAAGATGAAGATTGGGAAAAGCTGACGACTGCGCTGGGCAAGCTCAACGAAGCGCCTATTTTTATTGATGAGGGTGCGGGGTTGAGCAGTTTTGATGTGCGTGCAAGAGCCAGACGATTACACCGCCAAACAGGTAAACTGGGCTTGATTGTGGTCGATTACTTGCAATTGATGGCGGCACCCGCTGGACGGCAAGGTGAAAACCGCGCCACTGAAATTTCTGAAATTTCACGTTCTCTTAAGGCACTTGCCAAAGAGCTTGATTGCCCCGTTGTTGCACTATCCCAACTTAATCGCAGTGTAGAGCAACGCCCAGACAAACGTCCGGTCATGAGCGATTTACGCGAATCTGGCGCGATTGAGCAAGATGCGGACGTGATTTTATTTATCTATCGTGATGAAGTTTACAACCCTGATAGTGCCGATAAAGGCACCGCGGAAATTATTATTGCCAAGCAACGTAACGGTCCTATTGGTCGGGTTAGGTTGACATTCTTGGGTCAACATACCCGCTTTGAGAATTTTGCCGGTTCGAGTCATATGTCTGATGAATACTAGGCTGTAGTCATGCGTCCAATTTTAGCGACTATTTCACAAAGTGCATTGCAACACAATTTGGCGGTTGTGAAAAAGCACGCTCCGCATTCAAAAATAATGGCTGTGGTTAAAGCCAACGGTTATGGGCATGGTTTAATCAATGTGGCTTGCGGCCTGAATGCAGTTGATGGTTTTGCTGTGCTTGGCTTGAACGAGGCAATTGATTTACGTGAAGCAGGTTTTGAGCAAGCTATTTTGCTATTAGAAGGCGTATTCAGTGCGCAAGAACTCAGAGTTGCAGCAAGTTTTGGTATCAATATAGTAGTACATTCTCTGGCGCAAATAGATATGCTGGAACATGCCAAAATAGCCCAGCCGATTGCCATTCACCTTAAAATCAATACGGGCATGAACCGTCTGGGGTTTGCGCCAACTGAGTTTTCTTTGATATTTAATCGTTTAAAAGCCTGTAAAAATGTCGCAGATATAACGCTGATGACTCACTTTGCTACGGCAGATGAGGTGCTTGGTATAGATAAGCCGCTGGCTTTGTTTCACCACACGATTAAAGAAATCAATTCGCCCAGCTCTTTACCAATATCTTTGGCAAACTCAGCCACTATCTTACGCTACCCGCAAGCTCATGCTGATTGGGTGCGCCCAGGTATTATGCTGTATGGCGCTAGCCCTGTGGGCGGTACGTCAGCGATAACGTTTGGCTTAAAGCCGGTGATGCAATTTACCAGTGAAATTATTAGTGTGCAAATGCTACAAGCGGGTGATAGCGTGGGTTATGGCAACCGGTTTACTGCCAGCAAACCCACACGGGTCGGCATTGTGGCTTGTGGCTATGCGGATGGTTATCCACGCCATGCAGGTCAATATGCTACTAATGGCAATCAAGGTAAAGCGCCGATTGCTGTAGCCGGTAAACCCACACAGGTGATTGGTCGTGTTTCCATGGATATGCTGTTTTGTGATTTAACTGATATCCCGCAAGCGGATATTGGCGCACCTGTGGAGCTATGGGGCAATAATGTGTCGGTAGATGCAGTGGCTGAAGCCGCGGGTACTGTCGGTTATGAATTATTATGTGCGGTAGCAGCGCGCGTCAAGGTGAAAATGGTTGATTGATGGCTAAAGCAAAAACTGTTTATACCTGTACAGAATGTGGTGCCAGCGAGCCTAAATGGCAAGGCCAATGTCCAAGCTGTATGGCATGGAATACTTTGGTCGAGAGTATTGAAGAAACCGCCACCACCAACCGCTACGCTAATAAATTTGAGGGTTTGGCGCAAAGTAGCACCTTGCAAAAATTAAGTAGCATCAAAGCCGCAGATATTGCACGTCAGCCGACGGGTATCAGTGAGTTTGACCGCGTGCTGGGCGGCGGTTTAGTAGAAGGCGGTGTGGTGCTGATCGGTGGCGACCCTGGTATTGGTAAATCCACTTTGTTGTTACAAGTGCTGTGTCATTTAGGTGGCCGCAAAAATGGTAAAGCCTGCCAAGCGATTTACGTGAGCGGTGAAGAGTCACCGCAACAAATCGCCATGCGCGCCAAGCGTTTAGGCTTGGATGCCAGTGAAGTTGAATTATTGGCTGAAATTAACCTTGAGAAAATTTTAGCCACGCTACAAACACATAAACCCAATATTGCGGTGATTGACTCTATCCAAACGGTGTATTCCGAGGCGCTACAATCTGCCCCGGGTTCGGTGGCACAAGTGCGAGAATGCTCGGCACAGCTTACGCGGATGGCTAAACAGCTGGGCATTACCGTGATTTTAGTCGGGCATGTTACTAAAGACGGCACGCTCGCAGGGCCGCGTGTGCTGGAGCATATTGTCGATACCGTTTTGTATTTTGAGGGCGACCAAAACTCCAGTTTTAGACTGATCCGCGCATTTAAAAACCGCTTCGGTGCCGTGAATGAGCTTGGCGTATTTGCCATGACCGAGCACGGCCTGCGCGAAGTTTCTAATCCATCGGCTTTATTTCTGTCGCACCATGAAAGCCAAGTGTCTGGCAGCTGTATTACAGTAACAATGGAAGGCACACGCCCTTTATTGATTGAAATTCAAGCACTGGTAGATGAAAGCCATGCGCCTAATGCTAAGCGCTTGTGCGTAGGCTTGGAGCAAAACCGTCTAGCCATGTTACTAGCCGTTTTGCACCGTCATGCGGGCATTCCGTGTTTTGATCAGGACGTATTCATTAACGCGGTGGGGGGCGTGAAAATCAGTGAGCCAGCGGTAGATTTAGCCGTATTGTTATCCATTGTTTCTTCTTTAAAAAACAAACCATTAGAGAGTAAACTTATTGTATTTGGTGAGGTTGGATTAGCCGGTGAAGTGCGTCCGGTACAGGGCGGGCTGGTGCGTTTGAAAGAAGCAGCAAAACTTGGGTTTACTAAAGCCATTGTACCCAAAGCCAATGCCCCCAAACAGCGTATCGAAGGCATAGAAGTGATAGGGGTCGAGCGGTTGGAGCAGGCTTTAAATCAGCTGAGAAATCAGTAATAGGCTATTTATTAACTTTAGCGATTAAATCCGCACAAGTAATCCCACTTCTAATTGCGCCTTCAATCGTAGCCGGGTACTCTGCATGCGTATAATCACCGGCCAGAAATAGCTGTGGCTGTGCTGTTTTATTACCAAGTCTGGCTAGGTTGGGGGTGCATGCAAAAGTTGCACGTTTTTCTGCAATCACTTTATGCCACAATGGTTTTGGTAAATGTGGAAAAGCACGATTAAGTTCTTTGGCCACGTTAAGCGCAAGCGCATCCTGCTTCATTTTTTGATGTTTACCTTCAGCGCTCACAATAACAGCGATTAGGCCTTTTTGACCACAAAGCTGACCTCTATCAAACGCCCATTGCCCAATAGTATTGCTTAAACCTGACATCACCGTTGGTAGTTGTATTTCAGCAGGATATTGTAAATAGATGGTGTAGATAGGCTGATATTGATAGGTTTGAGTAGCTTCAAGTGTGCGCTCAAGTTTAGGCAGTGATGCTAAAAGCTGGTCAATGCGTGCCGGTGATATGGCAACAATGACATGGCTGAACGTTGATTTTCCATCTCGCGATTCTAAGCTAAAGCTATTGTCTTCAACCTGCAGGTGGCGAATACGCTGATTGAGCTTAATCACACCGCCTTTTTTTTGTATAAAACGTGCCAGTGGTTGCGAGATTATTTGTGATAAATCTAACCGAGGTAATAAAAAGTCACTATTAGTTTTACTGCCAGTAAAAGAATCTCTAAGCACGTTCAAAAATATACGCGTACTTGCCTTATCAATAGGCGTATTTAGTGCGGCTAGGCATAGCGGCTCCCATAACAGTTCAATAAGCCGTACCGTTTGTTGGTGACTAATCAAGAATTCCTCTAGCGGGCGGTCACCGATTATTTCATACCGGGTATTTTTAAGGTAGCGCATCAGTTTTAATGCTGCGATACGCTCTGATAAGCTGAGGCCCCTGCAACATAAAAAGCCCCAAAGCATATTGAGCGGTGCAGGTAGAAAACTGGCTGACTTGAGTGAGAATACAGACTTTGCCGCAGCAGACTGCATGTTAATCTGTAACGGTTGGCGCAAAAATACTTGATTTTCATCGACGCCTACTTTTTTTAATAAGGCTAAAGTCTCAGTGTACGCGCCTAATAAAATATGCTGGCCGTTGTCCAGTAATTGCATTAAATCTTTATTTTCAACCACTACGGTACGCGCACGCCCACCTAATTGTGAGCTGGCTTCAAACACAGTCACTGCATAGCCGCGCTCTGCTAGATTGGCCGCAGCACTAAGCCCCGCGCAGCCACCACCAATCACTGCAACCTGAATGCCGTTTGTCATTTAAGGGGAGTCCGTATATTCACTCAATACGCCTTTACAGGTTTTTAAGCCAAACGCGCGAAGCCAAACCAAGCTTGCGTAACGCCCCAAGCGAGGTACGTGAGCTCAATACTTTTTCGGCGCCATCGGTTTTAATTTCACGCAGTAATGTGCGGTAAATGGCTGCCATCATCAAACCAACGCGCTGACTTTTACGATCTTCAGCCGGCAATTCATGCAGAGCGCGGTCATAATGGCTTTCCGCACGCTCAATTTGAAATTCCAGTAGTTTTTTCACGGCATCAGATTCGCGACTTTGCAAAATATCATCTTCTGTGACTTTGAATGTGGCTAAATCATCCAGCGGAATGTAAATGCGATTGCGTCGTGCATCTTCTCCCACATCGCGGATGATATTGGTGAGTTGAAATGCCATGCCTAAATCGTGCGCATATTTGAGTGTTTTACGATTGTTAAAGCCAAATATTTGCGCAGACAATATGCCAACCACGCTGGCAACACGGTAACAATAAAGCTGTAGCTGTTTAAAATCTTGATAGCGGTTGAAATTTAAATCCATTTCCATGCCGTCAATAATTTCATGAAAATGCTCTTCACTTAAATGATAGGTATGAATCACATTTTGTAATGCGCGCGTCACCGGGTGTATGGGTTTGCCTTGATACAGATTTTTAATTTCATCTTTCCACCAAGCGAGCTTCACTTGCGCGACTTTTAGCTCGGTGCACTCATCTACAATATCGTCAACTTCACGACAAAACGCATACAGTGCGGTAATCGCCTCGCGTTTTGGTTTTGATAAAAACATAAAGCTGTAATAAAAGCTTGAGCCGCTTTTTTTAGTTTTTTGTTGGCAATACTGCTTAGGCGTCATTTTGTTTCTTGGTACCTTTTTGTAGCTGCAAAAAAGCAGCGCTTTAATTTTAATGCGTTAATTTTAAATTTTAATGAGTGCTTTTAAAAATACAATTAACCAATCTCCGTGGTGGAGTGTTGGTCTATGCTTGAATACATCACCATTCACGTGGCTTAGCTTGCTAATAATGCGCTCGCCACCGGCAATAATCATCCGCATTTCAAAGCCGATACGTCCCTTCAAAATACGCCCGAGTGGCTTTCCGGCATATAGGCAAGCATTAACGCGACGTAGATTAAACTGCATAAATTGCTGCCAGTTTGCATCAACAAGTTCATTACCATCTACGTAGTTTTGAATTTGTTGCTCGGTAATACCAAATGCCGCCAGTTCTTCCTGGCTCATATAAATGCGCTGTTTGCCCTCATTTTTCTTAAAATCAATAGCAATGTCTTGTAAAAAATTGATGATTTGTAGTGCAGTGCAAATGTGATTGGATAATGCAATGTTTGCAGGTGTGGCGTTTTGGTATAAATGTAATAGTAATTGGCCAATCGGGTTGGCTGAGCGTTGGCAGTAATCAAGCACTTCATCGTGATTAGCGTAACGTGTTTTAGTAACATCTTGACTAAAGGCATCCAGTAGCGCGTAGAAGGGCGCGTACGGCAGTTTTTTTGCCTTAATCATTTGACCTAAAGTCGCAAAAAATGGTGTTTTCGGCTTGATGTAAGCGTGCAATAAATCTAACTCATCGCGAAAACTATTGAGTAAATTTAATCGATGCTCAATCGTAAAATCACCTTCATCAGCAAAGTCATCCGCTTGCCTGGCAAAGTTGTAAATTAAAGCAATCGGTTCGCGTAGGTGTTGCGGCAAAAAAACAGAGGCCACAGGAAAGTTTTCATAGTGGCTGCTAGCAAGGCTAATGCTTTGATGTGTGATAGTCTGAGGCATTGCCAATGGATCTGTATGAAATTGCGTCATGGCGTGAGTATGCCACAAAATAGTGTGAGTTTTACCTGCTTTAGCCTCAATGCAGCTTCAATATTTATTGCAGTATTTAGACAAAGCTTTGTTAAACCCAGATTATCCATTAGGCGGATTTTCAATCCTATCAGGCATGAATACTCTGCTTTAGCAGATATATTCTGCTGGGAAGACCTTTACGGTCTCGCGAATGCTAATGGTCTCTTTCTGGTCATTTTTGCGACTTAATCGTCGTCCATAGCTCGCTATGAACTCATCATAAGCCACAAAACTGCCTCAAAAATAGCCTCATTATCATTTCGCGTCCTAATGGATAATCTGGGTTAAAATAAAAACAACAAAATTTTTTGAAAGTGTTTTATGTTAGCAATTATTGGCGGCACAGGCTTAACGCAATTAGATAATTTAAACATTACCAAGCGTTTAATTGTGCGCACCCCTTATGGTGAACCGTCGCAACCACTGATTTTTGGTGAAATTGCTGGACGTGAAGTGATTTTTCTAGCGCGTCACGGCAATGGGCATACCATCCCACCACATGAAGTGAACTATCGTGCCAATATTTCAGCTTTGCATCTACAAGGTGTGACCGAGATTGCAGCAATTGCAACAGTGGGTGGCATTCATCCGGATTTGGCCGCAGGCGTGATCGCGATTCCGCATCAAATTATTGATTACACTTACGGACGTAAAAACACATTCCACGATGGCATCACCCAACCTGTAAAGCACATTGATTTTACGGATCCGTACTGCCCGAATTTGCGAGCAAAATGGCAGCAAGCGGCACTGACCGCAGGCGAGCCTGTTATCAACCATGGTATTTATGCCACTACACAAGGGCCGCGCCTAGAAACTGCGGCTGAAATTAACCGATTAGAGCGCGATGGTGCAACGATGGTAGGTATGACCGGTATGCCAGAAGCCGCGCTGGCACGCGAGCTTGGGATAAGTTATGCCACTATTTGTCCGGTGGCTAATTATGCAGCAGGACGTGGTGACAGCCTGCATGGCATTAAATATGAAGAGGTGATTGCCAACCTTAATCAAACCATGGTGCGCGTACGCAATATTATTGCGCAACTGGTCAAACAAAACGGTTTTAAAAAGACAGAAAATAACTAGTACAAGTAGCGCCACGAAAGGTAATTAAATGGCAATAAAAAGTGTTTTGCGTATGGGCGAACCTTGTCTATTATTAAAAGCAACGCCCGTAGAAAAATTCGACACGCCTGAATTACATGGCCTGATTCAAGATTTGCAAGATACCATGCAATACATGAATGGCGCTGGTATTGCCGCCCCTCAAATCGGGACAAGCTTACGCGTTATTATTTTTGGACAAAAAGAGTTAGATGGCAGTAAAAATCCACGCTACCCAGATGCTGATGCCGTGCCCTACACTGTGTTGATTAACCCGGTACTCACGTTAATTGGTGAAGACGTAGAAGAAGGATGGGAAGGGTGTTTGTCGGTCCCAGGCATGCGTGGCGTAGTGCCACGTCACCTACGTTTGCATTATGCAGGGTTTGATCAATACGGGAATAAGATAGATCGACTAGTGAGTGGGTTCCATGCACGCGTTGTTCAACACGAAAATGACCACCTGGATGGCATTTTGTACCCGATGCGTATTAGGGATTTAAAATATTTTGGCTATTCTGATGTATTTTTTCCAAATCAGGATATTCAAGACGACTAATTTGTTGTTATAATGGCGCCTTCGTTACACAGGTAACGTTTAGACGGAAGAGTGGCAGAGCGGTTTAATGCTACAGTCTTGAAAACTGTCGTGGGTGCGAGCCCACCGTGAGTTCGAATCTCACCTCTTCCGCCAAAGGTCTTTCCCAGACACTCCCTACTACTCCCAAATGTTACCGAAACCAAGGCAGTGCAATGCTTCGAGCTATGCAAGTGGTTATAAGTGGTAATAAGTAAAATCAAGTAGTAAAATCGCAAAAGCACCAAGTCTTGGTGCTTTTATTATTTGCTTGGTGCTTTTATGAAAAGAAATGTTTTATCTGCTAAACAGGTGGTTAGTGCCGCCGTGGGTGAGCACCGTGATGGGGCTGGTTTATGCCTGGTGGTTACGGCTGCAAGTAAAACATGGCTGCAGCGTTACTCGGTAGCCGGTAAGCGCAGCTCCGTAACGCTAGGCAAATATCCTGCTATGTCATTAGCTGACGCTAGGGCAGCCGGCGAGAGGGTACGCCAGACCGTTGCAAAAGGCATACCTGCAAAGATTGCACTAAATGAATCCGGTACCGTAACCTTCAAAGACGCTATAGACCTGTGGCTGCCGGCCTATGAATCCAAGGTGGAAGAAAAAACCAAAGACGATGCGCTGCGTAGAATGGAATTGCACTGCAAAGATATTATGCTGATGGCAGTACAAGAAATTAAACCAAGGCATATCATTAAAGCAATGGATCACCTGGTAAAGAAGGGCCAACTTGAAACCGTCACGAAGACTACCGACAATATCAAGCAGGTAATGGAACACGCCAGAATTTTAGAGCTAATCGAATACAACCCGGCAATTGGTCTCAAATCAGTATTCCCACAGCATCAAGTGCAGTCATTCCCGGCATTGGCACCAGATCAGCTACCACGCATATTTAAAGCTGCAATAAACGGCACCATGACGCGGCAAACAAAAGACCTCATGATGTTTCAGATACTATCTGGGCTTCGCTGCTCGGAAGTTGTGGCCGCAAAGTGGTCCGGTATTGATGGAGATGTCATCACCATTGAAAAAGAATTTATGAAGGGCAAGCGGTTTAAAAAACAGGAGCATGATGTTTTCTTAACGCCAATATCGCGGGATCTGTTAGAGCGGCAGCCAAAGACCTCTGAATTCATATTCCCGTTTAGGGGTGATATTACCCGGCACGCCAACTCTGAAACAATCACCAAGTGGCTGCGTGAAAATGGCTTTGCTGGCCAGCACGTCACCCACGGCTTTAGATCAATGTTCAGTACATGGGCAAATAGCCAAAAGCAGGCTGATGGTGTTACAAGGCTTTATCAGAAAGATGTTATTGAGCTGTGTATTGCGCACAAGCAGGCTAATGTGCAAACGATCTACGACCGCAATGAATATGCAGAAGATCGTAAGCACATAATGGAAGGCTGGAGTCTCTTTGTAAAAAACTGCTATGTGAAAGCACTGGCTGAGTCAGGAATTTAAGCAGCACGTTTAGTATCAATATGTGCCGCAATATCGGCAGCATGTGCGTAAACATACATGCCATCGCGCCAGGTATTAAAACCAAGCGTCTTTTTAGAGCGTCGGTTGTTAAATGTCTGCCTAGGCATATTGCCTAATTCAACACATATTTCATCGGCACTCAGCACCACTCTTTTATATTTATTGACTAGATATTCAAGTGTTGTCATTTTTACTGTCCAATTCGTGATATTTACTGATAGCCTCATCTAATGTTTTAAAATGCCCCTTTGACGCTGTTTCAAAATGCAAGCCATAGGGGAACAAGGCGTTTTCTGCGAAGGTAATTGTCCAAGCGGTTTCGCCAAAACGCAGGTGGTAGTTGTCTATTTTTTTCCACTTCATGGCTGTACTTTCATATATGCAGATATCCTGCTCAATTGAAGGTTATTCCAACCTTGTATGGTTTCTTCAAATGAATCTGATTTAAATGTTTGACCGCACTTGTGACAATATGCCACCCGTGATGTAGAACCTACATCATGGGATCCACATATAGCACAACCTATTAATCTATAATCAGGTGATACCATATGTAAATTAAGATTATTTTCTACTGGCTCTTGCTGCATACTTTGTTCGCTGTGCATGATGGTGGCTTGAGTAGATGGCATCTTTCGTATCAACGACCTAATCTCAATCGGGTCAACAATTTTTCCATCCCACCTCTTTGTAAAATCATCAATAGCTTTGAACAGGTCACATTTTTTCACTAAACTTTCATCTGAATAGCCAGATAAAGTATTAAGTACATTGTTATTTGTTTGTTGTGTCATGCTGCAATCCCCATCAATTCTCTAATTTCATCAGTACGCCTAATGTCTTTTTGCACCTCACGTACCACCCTTGTTGTTTCAGCTTTCGGCACCGTGCGGTATAAATGGCGCTGCAGCTCTACCACTTTGTACGCTGCATCTATTTCACGACGGCTTAGTGGTTTTACATATTCAAGCGCTTTTAATATGCGGACCAGCGGCGCGTCGTCATAAGGTATGTTGTTTTGCTCGGTGAGCTCTTTCCAGTATTTTAGCCAGCCTTCCAGTGCACTTTCGATGTGTAGCATTTCACCGGATAACCCCATGATCTGCCAGCCGTCCTTTTGCGAATAGAGCAGGGCGCCGTTGCGCAGCTGTTGGAATAAACGCTCGATAGAGTCGAACGTATCAAACTCAAGCGTGAAATAATTAGTCATTTTCAGGCGTGATCTGTTGGGCTTTTGGCTTTTTGATTTTTCCAGTTTTCTACGTTGGGCGCGGTTCATTTTGTCACCTCAAACATATCAACAGTCAATTCGCACCTGATTGGTATTGGCTCACCAACCTTAACAAATGCGGTGCAGGTTGGGGCGCCATCCTTATAAATCCATTCAGACGGGTATTCAGCTTCATTGATGTCATAGCTCATGCTGGCGCCGATGATTTTGCACATTTCATCATCGGTGCATTCGTCGTAATCTTTGCCTTCAGACATCGCCTTATCTCGGGCGCATTGGTGGCACCAATTGGCAAAGAATATGTCGCCTTCTGTACCGTTGCTTGGCCTGAATTTAACAGGTTGAGGTGTTGCCTCTGCCATAGGGATAAAGTGTTCGCAGTCATCACCGGCAGTTGCATAGAATGACGCCCATTGCTGATTTTGTGTTTCCGGTATGGTGTAGCGTTTGCATGCTTCACGGTAGGCGCATTGCTGTGCGCCGGTTGGTGATAGCCCTGCGCATTTTTGAATAGAAGTCATGCAAACATCCTTTCT
>Ga0172380_10002792_pt1 | contig 25711 bp, 16 predicted proteins | sample Leawe162metaG_FD_119747 | JGI IMG/M metagenome (GOLD analysis project Ga0172380, IMG submission 119747) | Leachate microbial communities from a municipal landfill in Southern Ontario, Canada - Leachate well 162 metaG | ecosystem: Engineered > Solid waste > Landfill > Unclassified | place...
TTCGCCGTTAGCTTGTGAAATAAATCCGAAACCTTTTGTGTTGTTGAACCATTTTACTGATCCTTGTTTGCGCTCTGCCATAACAGTGCCGCTCCTATAATGTTTTGTTAATATGATTTTGTTCTGACAGGGCTTTAAAAACGCACGAAGGGAACTGATACATCTACGTCTGCTTCTACTTCTAAAGTTAACTGCCTTACAACATCTAACTTATGTAATTTAAAATTAATATCCAAATTAAATTTTAAAATATTTATATGCCGCTCTTTTTTAAGAAATGCAGATTATTAATAGCATCTATATATTACATTAATGAAAAAAGATAACTATATAAACAAAATGAATGAATTTGGGCGAAGTGCCACACCATTTTTATTCATTATCGATTTTGAATGCCGGAATGCAATAATTGAACCATTAGCGGAAATTGATAACGAAATTATAAAATATAACTTCGGTGGGGAACTACTAACTGAAACAGGTGTGAATAATACTGTTGTTCATTTCAAGAAATTCCCACTACCATATATTGATTACAAATCTTCTTTCGATATTGTAATGGATAATATTTATGAGGGCAATTCCTATCTATGCAATCTCACTGCTAAGACTCCGATTGAAACTAATCTTTCATTGAATGATATATACCAACTTAGCAATGCTAAATATAAAATGCAGTATAAAAATGATTTTGTTTTCTTTTCACCTGAAACTTTCGTAAAAATTATTGATGGGTATATTTATTCTTACCCAATGAAGGGAACTATCGATGCCGATATCCCAAATGCCGAAGAAATAATATTAAATGATGATAAAGAAAGAGCTGAACATATTACAATAGTTGATCTAATAAGGAATGACTTGAGTATAGTTTCTAATAATGTGGAAGTAACAAAATTTCGATATATAGATAAGATAAAAACAAACCATAAAAATCTCTTGCAGGTTTCTTCTGAAATAAAAGGAAGGCTACCAAATAATTACAAAGATAAAATCGGTGAAATAATTTTTTCTCTTTTGCCGGCTGGTTCTATATCCGGCGCACCTAAAAAGAAAACAGTAGAAATTATTAAGCAAGCTGAAACTTATAAAAGAAATTTCTATACCGGAGTAGCCGGCATTTTTAATGGAGAAAATCTCGATAGCTGCGTTATGATCCGCTTTATCGAACGAGATAATGAAAAACTATATTTTAAAAGTGGCGGTGGGATTACTTACCAATCCAATCCCGAAACTGAATATAATGAACTTATCGATAAAGTCTATCTTTCAATTTATTAGTGAAAAAGTATGAATAAATTATTTGAAACAATAAAATTGTATGATGGAAAATTATTTAATCTCTTCTATCATAATAAAAGAATGAACGATGCTCGAAAAGATTTGTTCTCGTCAGATAAAATTATCAGATTGGAAAATGAAATTAATATTCCAGATGAATTTGCAAATGGCTTATTTAAATGTAAAGTGATTTATGATAGTGAAATTATTTCGATAGATATTACCACATATATCCGAAGAAAAATCGAAAGATTAGTTTTAGTATTCGATGATAATATAGAATATACTTACAAATATCTTGACCGCACGGAACTAAACGAATTAAAAGATATCAACGCACCATTTGATGATGAAGAAATAGTTATTGTAAAAAATGGGTTGATAACTGATTGCTCTTATGCAAATCTCATATTTCTTGAAGGAGAAAATTATTTTACACCTTCAATGCCATTATTGAAAGGTACAATGCGACAAAAATTATTAGACGAAAAGAAAATTATCGAACGAGAAATTTCGATAAATGATATTGAAAAATATTCTGAAATCCGTTTAGTGAATGCAATGATAGGTGTAGCAGAGCCGATGAGAAAGTTGTTTAAATGAGATATTTGGTGTTAATGTCTTTTGTTTAGTAAATATTTAACTAAAATTTTACTTGACTAAAAAAATCTAATAATCTACATTTCTATACCCAGCCGATAAAAATAACGAATTCCTGTATATTCTCGTTCTTTTAAATGAACAGCCGAATCGAAGTTTATTAATAATTAGAGGGTGCACTATGAAAAAATTATTTACTTTTTTAGTCCCGATTTTTTTCCTTTTCTTAACGTATCAAATAACAGCCCAAACTCCTGTTACTCCTGCTCATGGTTCAGTAAACGTACCATTATTGCCTACATTAACATGGGCTAATTATATGTCTTATGCAAATGCCACAGCCGGTACTTATTCGATTTTGATTTTTAAAAAAGATGATGGACTTTATAATCTTGTTCGTTCAGCAGATCTAATTGATCCCATGTCTCGTACTTATACTGTTAACCCGGCATTAAACCCAAATTCAGAATATGAATGGTTTATAAAAGGGAGCACTGAAGTAGTTAGGCATGGAAATACAGGCGATCTTCATGGACAGGGTTTTGTTTTCACAACTCTCGTACCTCTTCCTGTAGATTTATCTTTACCCATTAATGGTGTAACTGGTGTAACAATCGAACCTCAATTTACATGGCAGGCAGCGACTATTTCTCCATTTATGTACCGTTTTGTATTAGCGAAAGATGCAGATTTTACGCAAATTGTTTATGAGAAAAATACTGCTTTACAACTATCATTGAGTTATAATGGAGTTCTTCAAAACACACTTCCTAATCTAAAGCTTGATTATAGTACAACTTATTATTGGAAAGTGCTTTCAATATATCCTGATAATTCTTTGCCTCCTGCTGATGCAGATGGATTATTAGATGAACTTTCTTCTTCTGTAAATCATTTTACAACTATGGCTGAAGTGCCGGTTCAAGTCAACTGGCCCCTTAATAATAGCTCTGTAAATCTCAATACTTCTGTAATGTTCTCTTGGGGTCTTAATCAGCAAGTCGGAACAATGAAATTCAAATTGCAGATATGCCGACAAACTGTCGCTCCAATTTATAATGATTGGATTAATCAAGCTACTACATATCCGTTCCAGAATACAACTACAAAATCAGTTTCAAATCTATATCAAGGAACAGATTATTGGTGGCGTGTAGTTCTTTATAATTCCGTTGATCAAATAATCGGATATTCAGCTAATACATTTTTTACTACCGAAGGTGGTATTAATGTAACCGCAACTCCTTCATATCCGGTGTTTGGAGAAACTGTTTATCAGGTTAATCCAACACTTTATTGGTATATTGATCAATATGCTTCGGGTATAACTTATAGTGTATGGTATTGTCCCGATGCAGGTGATGTAAATATAAATGGAAGATTGGATGATGAAGCGGGAGCATTAAATTCAGGCGCATATTCGTCTAATTTATACAAACAACTGTCCGGACTATCAAATGGCAAGACATATTATTGGCAAGTGGAAGTTCACTATGCCGCTACCGGACAGAGCAGTTTTTCGGCGATAGAAACTTTCAATACTGAAGGACCTGGTACATTACTTAAACCGATAGCATCCTATCCAATTGACGATGTAACAGTTTATACCACTTCTCCATATCTATATTGGTATCTTGGAGGAAGCAGTGCCGGTTTGGTTTATGATTTAGAGTATGTAGTTTCTACCGGAGCATTTACAAATAGTCCATCAGCCGGCTGTAATGACATTCCAGAACTTTATAAACAGATTTCAGGTTTGGTGCCCGGGGTTACATATAAATGGCAGGTTAGAACTGATAATGGAGCAACTCAATCCGCATGGTCTGATGCAGGGACTTTTGTTGTAGCGGGTGGTGCTGCTAATACTTATCCTGTTGCCACTTATCCAATAACAGATGAAACAGTTTATACAGTTACACCAACCTTATATTGGTATCTCGAAGGAACTAATCTTGGGGTTGTTAATTATACAGTAAAGTGGTATAAAGGAGCCGGAACACCCGGAGGCGGATGGTTAGCATATGCCCCGGGGGCTAATGATGCAAATGGTGGATCAGTTACTGTACCAGCTACCGATACCTACGTACAAATCCCAGTGAATTTAACTTATGGTGCCCTATATTATTGGGCTGTATCAGTAAATAATGGAATAGCTCCATCAGCATTTTCAGAAGGTTCATTTACAATTGCCGGAGGTGCTTCTGCCGGAGTAGCGGTGCTTTCTCAACCTGCTAATCACGAAATAGTTTATGGAAGCGATGTTAATTTCGGATGGTTTATGCCGGGAGGAACTTTCGGTGTAACTAATTATACTCTTACATATAGTCGTTCTGATATATTTGCTTCGGGTGTGGATGCTTATGGTGCAATAACTACAAGTGTGGCAACAAACAATTTATTTAAGTTAGTTAATGATTTGGTACCCGGAGCTACATATTATTGGTATGTAACTGCAAATTATGGCGATGGTACTTCTGCTCTTTCGCTTCATCAAGATTTTACTATCTTTACTTCATCTCTTGCAATACAGCCACGAATCGGTGGACCGGATAATGTAACTGTCCCTGTTGTTTCGCCGGTATTATCTTGGATAGTTCCACTTAAGACTAATAAACTTTACGATCTCGAAGTTGCTGACAATGCAGGATTCAATAATAAGTCAGTCTATACCGATATCAATTCTACTTTTAAAAAAGTTGATGGATTAGAAAAAGGGAAAAATTATTTCTGGAGAGTTCAGGGAAAAGATAATGAAGGAAATACTACTTATTATTCAGGTACAGGAAAATTCACAGTAGACGTAAATATCACGAGTGTAGAGGAACAAAAGATTCCGAACGAATATTCATTAGAACAGAATTATCCGAACCCATTTAATCCGACAACTATAATTCAGTTTAATATGCCAAGGAGCGGACTTGCATCTTTGAAAATATTTGATATATTGGGTAGAGAGATTGCAACACTTATGAATGAAATTAAAGATGCCGGCACTTATAAAGTTACATGGAATGGAAGTGGACTTTCGAGCGGTATCTATATATATAAATTAACTACGGGAGATTTTACTTCAGTTAAGAAAATGACATTAATAAAATAAGCTAAGGAGGATGCAATGAGTAAGGTTGGTGGTTTCGCACTAATACTACTGATTTTAAGCGGCATCGCTTTAGCGTGCTATAGCTGTCATGTAACATATTTTCAGTAGTCATAGTAAAAATGAATGACTTAATTGTTAGTTGTAATTTGGATTAAAGTGTAATAACTGGAGTAATTGCAATGGTCCAAATGGGTAATTAATTAAAGTTATTGATCATAAATAAGGAGATGAAAACAAGTAAAACTCGTTGTAGATTTTTTTCGGAATTTATTGCGTAGAATTACTAATTCATTAAATTAAAGAAGAAATTAGAACCCTCGCCTCGGTCAGTCCCGGCGGGGGCTTTTTATTTTAAATAGAGATTAATACGTAAGCTTGCAACTACACAAATCTGAATCATCGAATAATTGGACGGCTTGTGCTTTTCGTGTGGGATATTCGTAAATTTAGGGTTACTATTTTATTAACTTGGATTAAAGATTATTATGTTCAGAAATATTTTATTTACTCTCCTATTTATTGCTTCAATTAACTATTCCCAAAACATAACGCTTAAAGGAAATGTAACAGATTCGGAATTTAATTTGCCTATCCACGGAGCAATCGTTTTTATAAATAATAACTACTACTATACAAATTCAAATGGGAATTTTTGGATTCCTAATTTATCGGAAAAAGAATATTCTATTAAAGTATACCATCTTGGATACAAATCGATCGATAAGTCTATTGTTATCGATTCTTCCACACCTCAATTAATGCAGTTCGATTTAATCCCTACAATTATTGAAATGGATGAGGTGATAGTTAGCAGTCAAAAAACCGGCAAGGTATTGCGCCAATCACCCTATTCGGAAAATTTAGTTACGCAAGCAGAACTACAAGTCAAACCTTTCCAGTCGCTCTCCGATGCACTTGATAGAGAAGCAGGATTAGCTATTATTCGCGATGGAATGTGGGGTACGGAAATTTCAATTCGTGGAATGAATCGGCAAAATATTGTAGCATTAGTCGATGGCAACCGTATGGAAACCGCCACCGACCTCGCCGCACGTTTTTCGTTAGTCGATCTTTCAGATGTAGAAAGAATTGAAGTAATAAAAGGAGCTGCATCATCTATATATGGCTCCGGCGCAACGGGAGGTGTTGTGAATATTGTTTCTAAAGCGCCCTATTTTAACGAAAATTTTTATACGAGCGGAAATGTATCCACCGGATACAATTCTGTAAATAATTCATCTCTCTTTTCTGGAGCAGTTTTTAGCGGTTCATCTATCTGGTCTGCTAAACTAAGCGGTTCTTTCAGGAAAGCTGACGATTACAAAAGCGGCCTCGGTACAACAGTAAAAAACAGCCGATTTAAAGATTATAGTTTTTCGGGAGCGTTTAATTTTATACCGACCGAAAATCACCTTCTTAAATTAGATTATCAGTTATTCAAAGCTGAAGATGTTGGCATTCCGGGTGCTGAACCATTATTCCCTGCAAATGCTGATTTAAGATATCCTATTGAAAAAAGAGAGATGATAGCGGCTTCTTATGAGATTCAGAATATCTCGGATATAATTACAAAATTGACAGCTAAATTCTCACATCAGTTTATTGTAAGAGATGTAGAAAATATTCCTCATATAGTGCAAAACGTTCCTGCTTCGGGGGCAAATCCTGCTCGAAGAGTAAGTGTATTAAAAATTCTCCCGGGTGCAGACCATAATAATAATAGTGCTCAGGTTTTTGCAGAGCTATCCTTAGCCCCTACTAATAAATTAGTAGTAGGAGTTGATTATTGGAAACGGGACTATGAAGGCTTCCGTACAAAAGAGCAGATGATTGAAGTACTTAATCCTGCCGGTTCGGTAGTAAAAACAATTTACAAAACTATTGCCGAAAGTCCGCTTCCTAATTCGAGTTTTCAGAGCATCGGTATTTTCGCTCAAGATGATGCACAAGTCATTGAAGACATTCTAAAACTTTCGATTGGTGCAAGATTAGATAGAATTGATGTAAGAGGGGATAAGACACTAAATCCTCTTTATGATATTACCGATGGGGTGAGAAATAATAACCCTGCAGGGCAAAGTGTTATCTGGAATGATACTAATTTTGATGATGTTTCATATAGCGGAAATGTTGGAGCAATATATTCGCTCACCAAAAATTTAGATTTTACTTTAAGTCTCGGTTATTCATTCCGTTCTCCTTCTCTCGAAGAGAGATTTCAATATATAGATCAAGGAAGCGTTGTTCGTCTCGGTAATCCTTCACTTGCGCCTGAAAAGAGCAAATCGATCGATTTGGGTATACGTTACTATGGGAGCAATTACAAATTAATTTCGAGTATCTTTTATAATAATTTGACTGATTTAGTTGTAGAAATGCCGGGAACGTTTGAAGGTCGTGATGCACGAATTAAGCAGAATGTAGGCGAGGCTCGTCTTTACGGATTTGATTTAAGCTATGAAAATAATTTTTATAGAGATAATGTGTTTTTTAGTACGCTTTCATTCGTAAAGGGTGATGATGTTACAAACGATACGGATTTACCCGAAATTGTACCATTTAACGGAACTTTGGGAGTAATGATTAGCATAGTAAAGAACTTACAAACAGAAATTTCATCTACTTTATTCGCAGTACAAAACGATCCTGCTCCGGGAGAGAAAGCAACTAAAGGATATGTACTATTTAATGCTTCTTTAGTAACCAAGCCAATTCTTTATGGTGGAATGAATTTCAGATTTTCAGCAGGAGTGGAGAATCTATTTGATAAAGCTTACGTTAATCATCTTTCAACAAATAGAGGTTTGGCTTCGATTGATCCTGGCAGAAATATTTATGTTAAGCTATATGCCGGATTTTAATTACAGATGAATTGGTTTATACTCTCATTTATTTCTGCAATATTTTCAGCAGCAGGAGCGATTACTGAAAAGAAATCGCTCCTTAATTTTGATCCGCTTCGGTTTTCATTCTGGTCATCAGTATCAACGTTAATTTTTACAATTCCATTTTTCTTTTTTGCCGTCTATCCACCCAATGCCGATACGAGTTTAAATTTTCTTTTTTTTAAAACAATTTTAAGTGCAGGCGCATTTTACAGTGTAATGATGTCGATAAAAAACTTAGAGATTTCTGAGGCACTTCCATTATTAGCTCTTTCACCCGGATTTATCGCAGTCTTTGGTGTTCTTTTAATAGGTGATCATTTATCTTTTCAACAATGGTCGGGTATTCTATTAATGTTAATTGGAACTTACGTACTCGAACTTAAGAAAGGGAATAATCATTTCTTCGATCCAATCAAAAATCTTTTTACAGGCGGGAAGTATAATTATATTATAATTGCTCTCTTTTTATTTACTGCCACTTCATTAATTGATAGAGTTTTATTAAAAGATTTCAAGCTTCCTCCCTATACTTTTATGGCATATCAGCAGTTATTTTTTGTTGTGATTTTCGGAGCAGCATTAATGGTATGGGGGAAACGTTCAGCGGAATCTGGTGGCGGCAACTCAAGCGCTGATTGGACTTCTATTTTTTCAAGAGGGCTAAAACAAGAGAATACTAATCCAGCTTCCTCCAACAAGAATACACGGAATATGGTGATTTTACTTCTCCTCGTGGGAGTTTTTACTTTTATCTATCGCTATACACAAATTGAGGCTGTTAAACTCGCTCCTGTGGCATTAGTAATTTCGGTAAAACGGCTTTCAATACTATTTGCTATTATTGCCGGTGGGAGGATTTTCAAAGAAGATAACATCTCAAGAAGAATCGCTGCTGCTGTGCTTATAATTACAGGGACCGCACTTTTAGCATAATTTTTATTATTTTTCCAACAAAAAAGGTAACCATGAAATCAATACTATATTATACAGGACTGTTAATTTTATTCATTACGCTAAGCACAAATGGACAAGGTTTTTTACGAGTTGATGGAAAAAAAATTGTTAATGAAAGTGGAACGCCTGTTTTATTGAGAGGAATGGGACTTGGCGGCTGGATGGTTCCCGAAGGTTATATGATTCAAACTTCTTCCTTTGCAAACTCTGCTACTGAATTTCGTAATAAAATAATTTCAGTTGTCGGAGAAGCAGAGACCGACAAATTTTTTAAGTTATACCGTCAGAATATGGTAACAAAGAAAGATATTCAACAACTTGCTGAAATGGGATTCAATTCAATTCGCCTTCCGATGCACTACAATTTATATACACCAAAAGACAAACCATTTGAATATATTAGCGAGGGATTTGAGCTAACAGATAGTCTTCTAGCTTGGTGCAAAGAGTATAAACTTTATTTGATACTCGATCTTCATGCCGCTCCGGGTGGGCAGAGTGATGAAAACATCTCTGATTATATTCCGGGCGAACCTTCTCTTTGGGAATCGGAAACAAATAGGATGCGCACAATCGACCTTTGGAAAAAACTTGCCGAACGCTATGTAAATGAAGAATGGATCGGCGGTTATGATCTTATTAATGAAACAAAATGGAATTTGCCTAATAGCAACAAGCTGCTCCGTGATCTTTATATAGCAATAACAAATGCAATTAGAGAAGTGGATAAGAAGCATATTATTTTTATAGAGGGTAATTGGTGGGCAAATGATTTTACGGGCTTAACCCCTCCTTGGGATAATAATATGGTTTATAGTTTCCATAAATATTGGAATAATAATGACCTAAATTCCATTTCCGGTTATATGTCGATGCGTCAGCAGAATAATGTGCCTTTGTGGCTTGGTGAATCGGGCGAAAATTCAAATGCTTGGTTTACAGATGCAATCGAATTATTAGAAGCAAATGATATCGGATGGTGCTGGTGGACTTTCAAAAAAATTGGTTCTATAAATAGCCCTTGGAATATAAGAAAATCTGCGGGTTATGATGCTTTACTTAAATATTGGAGTGGTACTGGTTCTAAGCCTTCGGTTCAAGCTGCAATTACGGGCTTAACTCAACAAGCAATCTATTTTAATAATGATAACTGCGAATTTAATGAAGATATGATCGATGCAATGTTCAGACAGGTTTCCACTACCGAATTAAAGCCATTTCGCGAAAATAAAATTCCCGGTATTTTATTCGGTTCTGATTATGATTATGGACGATATAATATTGCATACCGTGATAATGATTATCAAAATGTAAATTCCGGAACTTGGAATAATGGCTGGGTTTATAGAAATGATGGAATTGATTTAGAAAGCTGCTCCGATCAATTTACAAGTGGATATAATATTAGTCATATAGCTACGGGGGAGTATGTTGTTTATACGATTGATGTAGAGCAGACGGGTACATACAGAATAAGTCTAAGAACATCAGCCAATCAAGCAGGTGGGAAGATATTATTGGCAATTGATGGTAGTAATGTCGGGAATACAATTGATGTCCCAAATAGTAACGGTTGGCAAAATTGGAGAACTGTAACGGGTCCGAATGTAGTTCTATCTGCAGGGAAGCATATATATCAGGTACGTTTCTTTTTCGAAGGATATAATTTTAATTATTCGCAGTTTGATTTGGTCTCTTCTGTTGCCGAAGATGAATTACCAGCGGAATTTTCATTAGAACAGAATTATCCAAATCCGTTTAACCCTGTTACTACAATAAGTTATCAATTGCCTAAGCAGTCGAAAGTAGTATTGAAAATTTTTGATGTATTGGGTAATGAAATAATGGAATTAGAGAATGGCGTAAAAGAAGCGGGCAGTTATTCAGTAAATTTCGATGCCACAAAATTAGCTTCCGGAATATATTTTTACCGTATTTCGGCTGGTGAATATATGGAAATAAAGAAGATGATCTTAATGAAATAACTATAAAATTATTATTTTGGGTTGATCCGCTCCAAACGTGAGCGGAGATGCCTTTCAGAAATTCCAAGTATCCGAGCTGCCGCACTTTTATTCCCACCACTTTTTCTTAATGCCTCGCCTATCATAGCATTCTCATATGTATTCATTTTTTTCTCATATCCATCTTCTAAATTAAGAGGATCAAGTGTTGAATTCGATTGAGGAGTTAAATCAAGATTTGGAAAATCTTCTATCGTTAATAATTCGCCACGTGAAAGAACTGTTCCTCTTTCAATTATATTTTCGAGTTCACGGATGTTTCCCGGGAAAGAATATTTTAATAGATAGTCGAATGCCTCTTTCGATATACCGGAAATTTCTTTATTGGTCAACTTGGAATATTTTTTAATAAAATGATCGATTAATAGGGGAATATCCTCTCTCCTTTTTTTGAGGGGCGGAATATCGATTGTTATCACATTGAGCCGATAATAGAGGTCTTCACGGAACTCTCCATCAGCAATCATCTGTTCGATATTGCGATGAGTTGCGGAAATTATTCTTACGTCAGCATTAATAATTTCATTACTTCCTATTCGTTGAATTTCTCCGAATTGAATCAAGCGAAGCAATTTGACTTGAATTGAAAGTGGAATATCGCCGACTTCATCAATAAAGAGTGTTCCTTCGGCAGCTTCTTCAAATTTTCCGATTCTCTGATTTATAGCACCAGTAAAGGAACCTTTTTCATGCCCAAAAAGTTCACTCTCGAATAGATTCTCTGAAAGTGATGCTACATTAACGGTTATAAATGATTTATTTGAACGAGTACTTGCTGAATGGATTGCCTTTGCAATTAATTCTTTCCCTGTGCCACTTTCGCCTCGAATTAAAATTGTTGTTTTGGAAGGTGCTGCGCGGGATACTTTGCTAAGCACTTCATTCATTAATGGACTTTTATAGATAATAAAATCAGAATAAAAATTTTCACTCAATTTCTGTTTTAGCAGTCGATTCTCTGAAATTAAATATTTTCGTTCTCTTAATCGATTTATGATTCTTTCTAATTCAGTAAGGTCGATTGGCTTAGTAAGGTAATCGAAAGCTCCTGCTTTCATAATATTTACTGCGCGCTCAATAGTGCCATAGGCAGAAATGAGAATTACATCTAACTCGGAATTGATCTCCTTTGCTTTTTCTAAAACTTCAAGACCATTTAATCCGGGCATTTGAAAATCTGTTATTACAATATCGATAACATTATTTCGAATTACTTCTAATCCCTTTTCGCCATCCGATGCAGTAAATACTTTCAAATTTCTTTTGCTAAGAAATAATTTTAATGATTGTATCTGCGGAGCTTCGTCATCTATTATCAATAAATTAAGTTCATTCATAGTTATTCACTTTGGGTATCTTTTGGTAGTTCAATTGAGAAAGTGGTTTTGATATTTGGGATACTCGAAACAGAAATAGATCCACCATGCTCTGCGATTATTTTATTTACAATACTTAAACCAATCCCATTGCCATCTGATTTTGTAGTAAAGTAAAGATCAAAAATTTTATTTATCTCATCTTCTAAAATCCCTTTACCTGTATCGCCAATAACAATGATTATTTTATTATCAGATTCAGAAACTAAAATATCAATTTCACCATTAGAGCCTATGGAATCAATAGCGTTATGAATAAGATTAATAAGTACCTGTTTGATTTGATTTCTGTCCCAATTGACTTCAATTTTATCGGGACAGTTTATTTTTACTTTGATCTCTTTATGGGCAGTTAGTTTTTCAAATTGAAGATATAATTCGGAACAGAAGGTATTAAGATTAAAAATAGACTTAGAAAGCTGCAATGGTTTAGCGAAACGTAGAAAATTTTCTATTGTTTCATTTATTCTTTTTACTTCAGAATAAATTAAAGAAGTAAGACTATTATACTCTTCCTTATCTGATTCCGGCTTAAAATCTGTATTTAATTGCTGTGCAATAGTTCCAATGGTATTAAGAGGATTCCTTATTTCATGTGCTACACCGGAAGCTAATCTGCCGGTTGCTTTCAATCTTTCATTTCTTTCTAATATTTGATTTTTTAATTGCTCAACGGATTTATATCGTTTCTGAAGAAGGTTAAAATTCTGTTTTAGAAAAACCAAAGAGAATAAGACTGAACCAAATATCAATAAAACAATACCCATAATAAGTGTTCGAGTATAGATTCTGCTATTAATAGTATTATAAGAATCGAGAGATAAACCAATCCTAAGTAATCCAATTATTTTTCCATTATAAGAAAAAGGATGTATTGCTTCAAAAATATCTGTATCGTTATAAGAATTAATCCTCCAAGCGAAAGTAGAATCTCTCATTGCAGTTAAAAGAAAGTTGGAAGTATTAATTTTTTCAATTGATGAAAGATTAGCCGAAGCTGCAATGACACCGGAAGTATCTTGAACGGCTGCAAAAATATAATTTGCACCTGCTACAAATCTATTTAATAGAGCTCCAATTCCAAATTTCTTTCGGTTTGCCATAATATTTTCGGCATCAACGTTTAATACTATTGCGCTTCTATCATTCGCCGCAATAGCTATTGCATAACGGTAATTGTTTTCATTATTTGATGTCCTCAATCCAATTACTAAAGTATCTGTTTCGTTGTCGAAGATATCTGCAAGAACATTTATTGGATCGGTAGAACCTCCAAAATTATTATTAGAAAGCGAATGACTTGAAAATAATTTAACTCCACTACTATTAAAAATGTTTATTCTGAATAGATTGTTTGAATTTGCAAATTCTTCGAGTAGCTTATTAGTAATTAATTTCTTCTCGTATAGATATTTAATATAGGCGGCATTATTAAAAAGTTTTTCTTCCGATTCCTTTTCTATCTCTTCGTTTATAATTAATGAATTTTCTAATGCAGTTGAAAGTCCTTCAAGCAGTGAATGTGATTGATTTTCCATTAACTCTAATAAGTCATCTTGATTTTGTTTTATTTCAATAACAGAAAAAGACACAGTAATAAAAGCTGTAATTACGAAAATTAACAGAATGCTTTTCGGTTGAATGAGAATATTTTTTAGATTTTCAAATTTCATTATTAATAAAAAGCTCTCTAAAAAACTAAATTTAGATTTAAGGAATAGCTATTCCCTTTGGAATGAAACCAACTACTATTAGAACTATTCTTAATATAACGGTAATCCAATGACAAATTCAATTCTGCAAAATCTCCGATCTCTATTCCACTATTTTTTGATATTGATAAATTAAAGATTGATTGTTTGTCGCTCCTCATTTGAGTAAAATCAAAATTTTCTAAATCAGTATATGTCCCTTGCGAAGGAAATTTTCGATAGTTTAAGTAATATCCACCTTTTATAGAAAAGTCATCAATCATTTGAGTTACTTCTAAAGCAATACTATTGCCTTCGGTTTTAATTGGATCATCAAAAATTTCCGATTCTTCCCAAAGGTTAAAATCTCCTGAAAGAAAAACGCTATTAACTTCTCCAAGTATGCTTCTATTGGTGAATTGAAATGCTGCACCTGTTTTACTGAAAATTGATTGAGCAATTCGTAAATAGGAAGTTAGATGCGAAATTGGAGTTGGTGCTGCTAGGCTATAATTATAGAAAACATCATCCGGGATAGCCGGGGCAGCTATTTGGGGATCTTCTTCACTATAATTTTTGTAATTGAATTTTGTCCCTAATATAAAAGATGTACCTGTTGATTGAAATCCTCGATTACCTTCATATCCCAATGTTATAGTATAGTTATTCATTGCGGTAAGGAGAGGGAAATCGTTATAGGTATAAGCTAAATGGAATAGAGAAAAAACATCTGCTAATTCAAATCTCTGATTGAAATAACCCCCATATTCATTATAATCAAGAAACTGATAATCTATTTTTGCCATACGTTGTTCTATATAGATTCCAAAATTATTAAATTCATTATTACGCCAAAGACCTATTTGATGCCAATAAAAATTGCGTTCGGGATTATTATTCAATGCAAAATAAGAACCGTTATATCCAAATTGAAATAATTTGTTATAGTTTCCAAAGCTGATTCCATAATCAGAAATAATATTTTTTTCAGGAATAGGTGAACGAAATGGATTGTCATTATATTCCTGTCCTGTATTAATATTAAAATTCCATTGTGCGTTTGATATCGATATTAGTAAGAAAAATGTTAAAGCTGTTAATATTTTCATAGAGTTTTTCTGAATCCCTTAAATGACAAAAAAGGGATAATGTCTAAGTTCTTGCTGACATTATCCCATAAGAATTGCACCTGACAAATAAGTGCATAATGCCTAATTATTTCTTTCCGCCTTTTCCATTACCTCTTTTTTGGGTTCCGGTTCCGTCATTAGTACCAGTTGCATTCCCGGCTCCGTTACCTGTTCCGTCTTGTGGAGCAACGCCTTGATTGCCGGTTCCATTTCCTGGACCAAATTTGCCTTTTGCGCCTTTACCTTTGTTTTGTCTTCCTTGTCCTGCATTATCATTAATTCCATCACCATTTAGGTCGATAAAGGCTTTTTTCCCTTTTTGGAATTTGCTTCCGGTATAATCAGGGTCAACACCATTAGGGATACCATCTCCATCATGGTCAGGTGCGTTATCGTTGAATCCGTCTCCATTTGCATCTACGAAATTAGTGCCATGTGTTTTTGGTGGTTCTGGATTTTCTTGTGCTTGCAAATTTGTGTAAGCAAATACGAATGCAAATACTGCTGCGAGTGATAATAACTTTTTCATCTTTTTCTCCTTGTTGATTATTTGTTGTAATTTACTAATACTATATAGATAATCGTGCCAAAAAAAATAATGCGTTTTCAGAGGAAAAACGGACTTTGTTGTAATTGAAAAACAATTATTCGACAATTTGGGCGAAGTGATTCGACCTAATTGGTACTTCTTTAGAAAATTATTTCCTTTTAACTTTAATAAAGAGTATAATCTTTATTTCTAATGAGGTTATATTTACGCATGAATTTTTTGATTAATAGGTGAATATGGTACATGAGTTCGATATAGTGATAATAGGAGCGGGGTTAGCCGGACTTTATACTAGTTATAAAGGGGGGAGCGAACTAAATATTGCGATAATAACTAAAACTACTTTAGAAGAAAGCAATTCTTTTTGGGCGCAAGGTGGTATTGCCGCAGCATTAGGTGAAGACGATTCTCCTGAATTGCATTATAAAGATACCTTAATCGCCGGTAGAAATTTATGCCGTCCTGAAGCTGTGAGAGTTTTGGTAGAAGAAGGGCCAGGAAGAGTACAGGAATTAATCGACTTAGGAATGCCATTCGATAGAGTAAATAGGAAAATTGCTTTTGGATTAGAAGGTGGACATTCGCGAAGAAGAATTTTGCATGCAGGAGGTGGAACTACCGGTAAAGAATTAGTTAATTTTACTCTCGGTTTAGTAAAATCACGCCCAAATATAAAAGTTTATGAAAATTGTTTTGCACATAAAATAGTTGTTGAGAACTCTATCTGTATAGGAGTAGCGGTTTATAATAATGTTACTGGTGAAAATATATTCCTTAAAGCCGATTCAGTTGTAATAGCAAGTGGCGGAGTGTCCGCTATTTATAGCCGCACTACTAATCCCGAATCCTCAACAGGCGAGGGAGTAACTCTTGCTTATGAAGTCGGTGCTGAGATTGAAAGCATGGAATTTGTCCAATTTCATCCTACTGCATTTTACTCTCCTGATGGCAAAACATTTTTGATCAGCGAAGCTGTTCGAGGTGAAGGCGCCTGGTTAATAGACCATAAGGGGAACCGTTTCTTAGAGAAATATGGTATTAATGAAGTTTCACCTCGTGATATAGTTTCTAAAGCTATTTTTTCGGAAATTACTAATTCAAAAGAAAAGTTCGTTTATCTTAAAGCTGATCATATTGACCATACTCTGCTTAAAACGAGATTCAATAAGATATATTTAGAAGCGCTTAATTTTGGAATCGACATTACTAAAGATTTAATACCAATAGCTCCTGCGGCACATTATTCAATTGGAGGTATTAAGACAAATCTTAATGGAGAAACGAATATAGATAATCTTTATGCAGTAGGAGAAGTGTCTTCTACCGGTATTCATGGTGCAAACAGATTGGCTTCCAATTCACTTCTCGAATGTCTTGTGTTTGGTAAGCGCGCTGTGGATTCTATTTTACAAAAGAAAAATATTTCAAAAGTGATTAATTCCACTCCACCATGCAAATTTTTATTTAATAAAGAAAATGAAAAATCATATTTATTACTAAAGAACAACATTGCCAATTTAATCTGGAAATATGCCGGAATTGTGAGGACAAAAGAATCACTTGCAGCTCTTATAGATGAACTGGATGATCTTTCTATAATAAATAAATATTCTGAAGAATATTATTCATTCAAATCGTATAGTTTAGTAATGAATGCTAAGATGACGGCAGAGGCTGCATTACTGCGGCAAGAATCGAGAGGGGCACAATATAGAGCAGATTTTCCATTCGAAGCGGATGCTTTCAAACGAACTATTATCCAAAACAAAAATCACAAAATAAAGTTTAACGAATGAAATTAGATAAAACAGAAATCAAAAAAATAATTAAACAAGCATTGAGAGAGGATATTGCTGCCGGTGATATTACTACAAATGCAATAATATCAAAAAATGCAAAAACGGTAGGAAGAATTTTAGTTAAGTCCGATGGAATTATCTGCGGACTTAAGATTGCAAAAATGGTATTTGAAGAATTAGATAAAAGTATTTCTTTTAAATCATTTTGCAAAGATGGAGATTTTCTAAAAGCAGGCTCAGTCGCAGCCGAAGTAAAAGGGAGTGAACGAACACTTTTAACCGGAGAACGCACGGCTCTTAATTTTATGCAGAGACTTTCTGGTATTGCAACAATGGCGCATTCTTATTCTGAAAAATTAAAAGGGACACAAACACAGCTTCTTGATACTCGTAAGACAGTGCCCGGATTAAGGCTGCTGGATAAGTACGCTGTCAAAACGGGAGGCGGAAAAAATCATCGCATCGGTTTATTCGATATGGTGTTAATAAAAGATAATCATATCAAAGCGGCAGGGAGCATCACTAAGGCAGTATCTCTAATCCGAAAAAAATACGATGATAAATTTAAGATAGAAGTAGAAACGAAAAACTTAGATGAAGTAAGAGAAGCACTTGAAACAAAAGCTGATATAATTATGTTAGATAATATGAATAAGGAAATGATGAAGGAGGCAGTAAAAATAATTAACGGAAAAGCAAGTACTGAAGCATCAGGTAATATAACAATAGATAATATTGCAGTGGCAGCTTCGACCGGTGTTGACTTTATTTCAGTTGGTGCTCTTACTCATTCGGTAAAAGCATTAGATATATCAATGAAAATATGAAAGAATAAATATGACAAATGAAAAAATGATAAACGAAAATATTATAGAAGAAATTGCGAAACTTAAAAGAGAAAAAAACGCAGTAATTCTCGCTCATAATTATCAATTACCCGAAGTTCAGGATATAGCTGATTTCGTTGGTGATTCATTAGGTCTCTCACAGCAAGCAGCTAAGACTGATGCTGAAATAATAGTTTTTTGTGGTGTTCATTTTATGGCAGAGACTGCCTCAATAATATCTCCATATAAAAAAATATTAATTCCCGATATGGAAGCAGGCTGTTCTTTAGCGGCATCTATTACGGCCGAGGAATTAAGAGAATGGAAAAAAGAAAATCCGGGTGCTGTTGTAGTATCTTACGTTAATACTACTGCCGAAGTTAAAGCCGAAAGTGATTATTGTGTTACCTCATCGAATGCGGTTCGTGTTGTAGAATCAATCCCTACCGATAAGCAGATACTTTTTCTTCCTGATAAATTTTTGGGCGGCTACGTAAAGGCAATGACAGGACGCGAAATAAAAATTTGGGATGGTGCCTGTCATGTGCATGAAAAAATTGGTGAAATCGATTTTAATGAGTCATCAAAAGAACATCCGAATGCTGAGTTTCTTATTCATCCTGAATGCGGCTGTTCATCCTCTTGTATGCTAAAGTCGCAAGTATATTTTGATTGCCCAAGTACACATATATATTCAACCGAAGGAATGATCAATCACGTTAAAAAATCAGATTCAAAGGAATTTGTAATAGCCACTGAGACAGGAATATTGCATCGATTGAAAAAGCTCAAACCTGAATCCGATTTCTATCCAATTTCAGAAGTTTCTGTATGTGAGTATATGAAAATGATAACACTTGAAAAAGTTTTTAAGTCGCTTCTGCTCGAACAATATGAAGTGAAAGTCGACTCTGAACTTGCAGAACGAGCACGTCTTCCTATTGAAAGAATGCTTGCGATTAATTAATAAAATAAAAAAAAAGTGTACCTTTACACTCAAATTATTGTAATTATTTAGCACACGGAATAAAATGCTACATATTAAAGAAGTAGAGACGAAAAAAGAATTTAATCAATTCGTAAAACTCCCATATAAAATTCATGCTAATCACGAAAATTGGGTACCCCCATTATTATTAGATGAAAAAATGTTTTTTGATAAAAACGTTAATCCATCTTTTAGGAATGATAAGACTATTTTATTGATTGCATATAAAGATAATGTACCTATCGGTAGAATAATGGGCATAATTAAAAAAGCCGGTAATAAAGATACCGCAGCACGTTTCGGATTTATGGAGACCTATGACGATCTTGAAGTATATAATGCTCTTATGGAAAAAATTGAAGAGTGGGTTAAGTCTAATGGCTATAATAAAATTATCGGTCCATATGGATTTTCGGATCAAGACCCGGAAGGTTATATAATTGAAGGATTTGAGTATGAGGTAACAGTAGCTACGAACTATAATTTTCCATGGGTTACTCAGTACCTTGAGAATAGGGGCTACGGGAAAGAGATTGATTATGTGGTTTATCAAATTGATGTAACAAAACCGATTCCCGAAATATTTGAGAAAATTTATAATCGATTAATCGAACGCGGCGAATACACTTTCCTTGAATTTAAGAAGAAAAAAGAGCTGAAGCCATACGCCGATAAGATGATGGAAGTAATGAACGAAACCTACATTCATCTTTTTGGTTATGAAGCTCTTGATGAAGCTGAATCAAAATTCTTGGTTAAACGTTTCTGGGATTTAATCGATCCTCGTTTCATAAAAGCGGTGGCTAAAGATGGCGATTTTTGTGGATTCTTAATTAGTATCCCGAACTTAAGTGAGGGATTTAAAAAGGCAAAAGGAAGATTACTCCCATTCGGAATTTTTCACCTACTTAAAGCAGGAAATAATTCTACTCAGTGCGATCTCTTAATTGCCGGAGCTCGTGATAAATATAAGAATAAAGGTTTGGATGTATGGGGAATGGTTTCGATAATTAAGGAATCTAAAAAAGCGGGTTATAAATATATCGATAGCCATCATGAACTCGAAACGAATTATAAAGTACGTGCAGAAATGGAAAAATTCGGTGGTAAAGAGATCAAGAAATTTAGAGTTTACCAAAAAGAATTGCTATAATAATAGCACTTATCTTATTTTCCTTGTATATTAAGGAGACGAGATTTAATCAAAATTAGCCTTCTTTTCAGACGGCTAATTTTTTATATAATAATAAGACATAAAGTGTCATTAAAAGGAAGTTGATGGAATTAATTATCCCGACCGGAAACTCGGAAGCAAAAGAAACTCAAACAAAGATTGAAGTGCTCAATCACTTAGAAGATAAAGTAAAGCTTTGGATGGAAGATCACGTTAATAAAAGAAGGTTATGGCTATCGAGCGATTATCTTCCTGCGGATGAAAATTTGGATGATGAGAAGGAGGGGATTTATACTCGCCTTAGGGAGCGTGTGAGGGGTCTCAAAGACTCCGTACGAGTTGCTGTAGCTGTAAATTTACTTACCGAAGAGGGACTGCCCCATTTTCATCATATTATTGCTAAGCATCTCGGTGATGATAGTTTTTGGTCTAAATGGAATAATATGTGGACTGCAGAAGAAGATCGACATGGTGCAATTTTAAGAGATTATGTACGCGATGGACGTCTTTTTAATTTTCGCGAAATCGAATTAATGCAATTTCATTACCTTGAATCGGGTTTTAATCCTGATTGGGATAAAGACCCATATAAAGTTTTCGTTTATACTACATTGCAAGAGCGTGCAACTCAATTTTCACATCGCAATACAGGGCTCATGGCTGGCGATGATGAACCAATGCTGAAAGGTATCCTAAGCAGTATTGCAGCCGATGAAGCGAAACATTTTACTTTCTATCGGAATGTGTTTAAAGAAATACTTTCACTTGATCCAAATCGTGCAATGATTTCTGCTCTTTCGATTATGCCCGGAATCGATATGCCGGGTCTTTCAATGCCTAATTTTCGTGAGATGGCGGATATTATAAGAAGAGTTGGTATTTATACACCATGGCATTATAAATCGATTGTAGAAGAGGCAATTAAGTTTTGGAATATAGAACTTATTACCGGACTTAATGAAGCAGCATCGAAAGCGCAGGAGAAAATTCTCGACATCCCAAATCGATTAGAGAAGATTGCGCAATTCATCGAACAAAAATCAAAAGCAAAGAGCTTTTCCTTCGGATTTATTTATGATAGGGTCTTATCGTTCGATTGATTTTCACTCTTTATTTTATTGAAGCATTATTCAATAATAATTAATATTTTTCATATATAGTTTTTTTAGATAACTAATTCCCAAGTTTTTCATGGGGCAGATATGAAACGGGCGCTGCTTTATTTTTTACTCCTTCCAACAATAATTTTTTCTCAATGGAATTGGATTAATCCTTCAACCACAAGTAATACAATTCAAAAAATCAGACCAATCGGTGAATCAGAAGTCATAGCAATTGGTAACCGTGGATTGATTTTACGGTCAACAGATAAAGGCGATACTTGGCAAAAAATCAATTTTAATACTAATACTGATTATTATTCAATGTGTACGGTTAATCCCAATACCACGTGGATATTAGGCAATAACTATGCTACCGATAGAAATACAATATTGAAAAGTTCTGACAAAGGGAAGGATTGGGAGGTTGCAGCCGAAATTAATAGTAATCCTACCTGCAATTGGGACAATGAAGAACTATATGAAATTAATTTTGTAAATGAAAAAATTGGTTTTATATGTGGCAGAAATCGTGTTGAAGATGTCTCCTATGGAAGAATTTATAAATCAATTGATGGTGGATATAACTGGAGCTTAATATTTGATGAACCCGATTTTTATATTCACAATATGAGTTGGTTAAATGAAAATAATGGTTGGTTTCGGAATGGTGCATTCATATATGAAACAAAAAACGGAGGACAAAGTTTTTCCAAAATTGAATCAACAGGATTAGAAGCCGTAGATGAAAGCGGCTTGATTTTTTTCGATGAAATGAATGGTATCTGTTCCGGATTTCCATCAAAACTTACAAAGGATGGTGGAAAGACTTGGTATTCTAATATAAATTATAATGAATATAATCTGGGTGCTAATTCTCTTTTTTCGAGTGACTTTTATTTCCGTGATAAAAATAATGGCTGTATAATGTATGATCAAATGACACAACGTTTTCTTGTAACGTCTGATGGTGGAAACACATGGATAAATAAAGGTTGTCCCGAATATAACAATGCTTTTTCTGAATCAAATATTTACAACAATCTTAGAACCGCATTTATCTATCCAAATAGTGATGCATTAGTTGCCGGCTACAAAGGCGATATTTATAAATATACAAATGATTTTCAATCGATAGATTATAAGATTAATTATATCACAAGAAAAGATTTAACAGCAATAAAATTTATTAATGAAAAAACCGGTTGGATTTCCGGGTATAATACTATTCTTACAACCAATGATAAGGGTGCTACTTGGGATCTGCTTGCACAACCGATTAGATTTGAAGATATTCATTTTTTTAATACTCAAAAAGGAATTGGAGTAGGGAGAATAACTTATTTTGATAATAGTCTTCAGCAAGATAGAATTGATTATGGAATATTTGTAACAAATGATGGAGGAAGAAATTGGACTCCACAAACTTTATTCTGGCGCGATTTTACTAATGCTACATTTACGCCCGGTAAAGTGATCTTCTATGATGATAATAATGGATTAGTGCTCCCTTCTATTTATGGTAATGAATTTTTTATTACTTCAAATGGAGGTGCATCGTGGCGGTGCGATACTTTGGAGATAGGAACATTTGGAGAGGGACAATATTTTTCAAAAGATTTAATTTATTTTGTCGGATCTGCTAAAGCTAATTCTTTAGGTACGGCAATGTTTTTTAAATCGACTGATGGCTGCAAGACTTTCTCAAAAACTATTATTGAAAACGCTTTTGTAGATTTAACAGATATCTTTTTTGCTTCTAAAAATGTTGGATATGCAGCAGGAGGATATTATTTCTTTAAAACTATTGATGGCGGCGAGACTTGGTCAAATGTATATACTAATTTAGGAGATATTTTTGATATCTATTTTAGCAATGAAAATACGGGTTGGATTCTATGCGAGTTTGGAAATATAAAAAAAACTATTGATGGTGGATTAACTTGGAAGAATCAAACCGGTGAAGAAAATGGACTCGGACTAGCTGATCACTTTATCGATACTTTTTGTTTTATAAATGATAGTACTGCTTTTGGAATTGGTTGGTTTGGTTCTATTATTAAAACAGATAATGGTGGCGGAATAACTGACTTAAATTATGAAAAGCCGATTCAATTTGAATACACGCTTAATCAAAATTATCCAAACCCCTTTAATCCATCTACAGAAATTATGTTTACACTTCCTATTAGTGGACATGTATCACTCAAAGTCTATGATATACTTGGTAGGGAAGTGAGAACTTTAGTCAATCAGGAGTTAACAGGTGGAAGCCATAAAGTAATTTTTGATGCTCGTAATTTATCGAGCGGCATCTATTTTTATAGATTGCAAAATGGAAATTATAGCCAAACAAAGAAGATGATTCTGGTCAAATAATAAAAACCCCCGTCAAAAAAATAACGGGGGTAATAAAACTATAACAATCCTTTACGCTTTAATAAAGGTTCAACCTTAGGTTCAGCACCACGGAAATTTTTGTACAATGTCATTGCCTCATCACTTCCGCCTTTTGATAAAACATTCACACGAAAAGATTTTGCAATTTCAGGATTAAATAAATTTCCTGATTCTTTAAATGCTTCAAAAGCATCTGCATCCAAAACCTCTGCCCACAAATAACTATAATAACCGGAAGAATATCCACCGGCAAAAATATGTGAGAAGTAAGGGCTTCTATATCTAACTACAATTTCAGGAATCATCCCAATTTTATCTAAAGCATCTTTTTCAAATTTAGAAACATCAATTTTATTAGTATCAGTTAATGTATGATAATCCATATCAAGAATTGCTGCGGATAGATATTCTACTGTCTCAAAACCTTTATTGAAATATTCTGATTTTTCTAATTTTGCAATAAGTTCATCAGGAATAACTTCACCTGTTCTATAATGCTTTGCATAAGTTCTTAAAACTTCCGGTGCAGTTGCCCAATTCTCCATTACTTGAGAAGGAAGCTCAACAAAATCTCTTGGCACACCACCAACTGATGGGTATGTGTAATCTGCTAATAGCGAATGAAGACCATGTCCAAATTCATGGAATAAAGTCTGAACTTCATCAAGACTTAATAAAGCCGGTTGGTCTCCCGCCGGTTTAGAAAAATTACCACAATTAATTATGACTGGTGTAATTTTTACTCCATTAATTTTTTTCTGACTTCTAAAAGAGCTTGACCACGCACCTGCCCGCTTGCTTTCACGCGGGAAATAATCTGCAAAGAATATTCCGATATGTGTTCCATCGGCTTCTTTTACTTCATAAGTTTTTACATCAGTATCATATGTTGGAATGTCAGTTCTTTCAGTAACAGTTATACCATATAATTTATGTGCAGTATCGAATGCGCCCGCAATTACATTCTCTAATTTGAAATAAGGGCGGAGCATCTCTTCATCTAAATCATATTTAGCTTTTTTTACTTTTTCTGCATAATACCACCAATCCCAAGCTTCGAGTTTAAAATCTTTTCCATCAGAATCCACTAATTTTTGCATTTCGGCAACTTCGTTTTTAGCCATTTCAAGTGCCGGATCCCAAATCTTTTTCATAAACTCGTAAACCTTATCGGGAGTCTTAGCCATATTTTCTTCTAATATATAATCGGCGTGCGATTTATATCCGAGTAGATTTGCTTTCTGAATTCGTAATGAAACTATCTGCGCAATTATATCTTTATTATCATATTGATTTTTATGATCTGCGCGATTGATATATCCTTTAAAAATCTTTTCGCGTAATTCTCTATTTTCAGCATATTGTAGAAATGGAATAAAACTTGGTTTTTGGAGGGTGAATAACCACTTGCCTTCTTTCCCTTTTCTTTTAGCTGCATCAGCCGCACCGGCAATAACTGTTTCGGGAAGTCCTGCTAAATCATTTTTGTTATCGATTACCATTTCAAATGAGTTAGTTTCTTTTAGTACATTCTCGCCGTATTTAAGTGATAACATCGAAAGCTGTTCATTCAATTTTCGTAATTTGTTTTTGTCGATTTCATTAAGATTTGCACCGCGTCTAACGAAATTTTTATAATAATTTTTTAAGGACATCATCTGTTCGGTTGTTAATCCGATTGATTCTCTTTTATCAAAAAGTGCTTTAATTTTTTCAAAAAGCACAGGATTAAGATTTACATCATCATAATGCTTTGAGAGAAGAGGGGAAAGTTCTTTAGAAATTTTCTGCATCTCCTCATTAGTATTAGATCCGTTCAAATTGCCAAA
>Ga0172380_10002793_pt1 | contig 25708 bp, 23 predicted proteins | sample Leawe162metaG_FD_119747 | JGI IMG/M metagenome (GOLD analysis project Ga0172380, IMG submission 119747) | Leachate microbial communities from a municipal landfill in Southern Ontario, Canada - Leachate well 162 metaG | ecosystem: Engineered > Solid waste > Landfill > Unclassified | place...
CGCACTTCGCTGAGGTTTTTTGTTGCAACTTGCTTGTCGAATGCATAGGCAACTTGACACCTATCACCCTGAACTCCAACTACAGTTGCCTCATAAAAAGGTCCGCTCATGTATTGCGCGATGACTTTGCTTCCTATTTTTATCACATTATTTTCCGGAGCTGCATCAGTAATGAGTTCTTCTTTTGAAAGACACTTTTCGTCTCCATCGTTATACAATATGTTAAATCCTTTTTCGCAAGTTTTGTTAATTTTTCCCGGGTACCAGACTTTTGTCGTCCACTCTCCGTACACCTGGTCACCTACAGAAAATCCACCTTTTCTTTCGAAAAATAAATATGTGGCTGCTGTTACGAGAAGCGCGAGAATGATAACAGCAATGAGCATAGAGCCAGAACGGCTTTCTTTAGACATGTGTGAGTGAGGTTAAAATGTGAGCTGTCTGTTTTTCAACTTAGTCGTCTTGAAGTATAACAATCGGCTTCTAAAAAGTCTAACGACCCGATGAGCGCGCAGTGGAGTTATGATTTTAGAGTTTGACTTCCGCCTGCTTTTCAACTACTTTATTGCTTGCCGTTTTTAAGTTTTAAATGGCCTTTTAAATACAATGCGGGCGATTAGCTCAGGTGGTTAGAGCGCAGTCCTGATAAGACTGAGGTCCGTGGTTCAAGTCCACGATCGCCCACCAGGAATAAGTTCAGTAGCAATTTAGTTTGCTACTTTCTTTTCTGTATTACGTTTATATGCGTCTTGAGATATAATTCTCGGGCGTTCCTTTCTCTATAATCCTCATCTCTACACTCTATGGATCGAGTTCTTGCAGTTTTATTGGGCCTCCCGGCCGCCCTTTTGCTCGTTAAATATCGCCGTCAGGTAGGGGATCTCCTTGGTCCAATCAGCTTTGCGGAGAGTTTTTTTGGACCTGGTGGCACGTACACCTTCGTCCTTCTTTTGGCTTTGTTGACCTTTATTCTGTCACTCATGTATGCCTTTGGAACCCTCCAGGAAATATTAACTGGTCCACTTGGACAAATCTTTGGCGCGAGATAGTCTCTTTTTAGCTTCGGAAAGCCAGAAACCGCACTTAGTAACTTTTCTTAAAATTCTCTTGACGCGTAGCTTGCCTGTGACTAATATGTCCCAGCACGTGATCCTAACTTCACGCAACGAATTGGTACATTTGATCTCTCAAACACACCAACGCATAGTCTTCTCTTCAAAACATACTTTGGGCTAACCGCCATTATCGTATTGTCTTGAGTAGGAGAGTGTGCGAGAAGCACACTTTTTTTTGTCCATTGAAAATTCGGATAACAATAACAATGCAATGTAAAGCAAAATAGCAATGAAATGCAATTTTACTGGAACAATTAATAAATACTTAAGTATACTCTAATGTATACGGTGATCTCTCATAAACAACAATTACTCTTGTAATTGCTTGTTATAGAGAATTAAAGATAAAAGTTACTATAAGGCAAAGAATGGATGCCCTGACACCAAATTTCGATGAAGGACGCGACTAGCTGCGATAAGCTTCGGTGAGCTGCTTGTAAGCTTTGACCCGGAGATTTCCGAATGGGGCAACCCCTCCCAAGTAATGTTGGGAGACCCACCTACTAAGTAGGTGTGGAGAACACGCAGAGAATTGAAACATCTTAGTACCTGCGGAAAAGAAATCAACAGAGATTCCCCTAGTAGTGGCGAGCGAACGGGGATCAGCCCAAACCTTTTTATTTCGATAGAAAGGGGTTGTAGGACTTCAATGTGGAATATACGTTTTTAGAAGAACAGTCTGGAAAGGCTGACCATAGAGGGTTACAGTCCCGTAATTGAAAAGAATGTATTACCTAGAAGTATCCTGAGTAGGATCGGACACGTGTAATCCGGTTTGAATCTGGGGAGACCACTCTCCAAGGCTAAATAGATTTGGTGATCGATAGCGGATAGTACCGTGAGGGAATGGTGAAAAGAACCCCTGTGAGGGGAGTGAAATAGATCCTGAAATTCTTTGCTGACATGGACTCGGAGCTGCATTTATGCAGTGACGGGGTGCTTTTTGTAGAACGAACCAACGAGTTAGCGGTATGGTGCGAGGTTAAGGGAGTATTACCCGGAGCCGTAGTGAAAGCGAGGATGAATAGTCCGATTAGTACCATGCCCTAGACCCGAAGCCGGATGAGCTACCCATGGCCAGGTTGAAGTTTAACGAAAGTTAAATGGAGGACCGAACTCAAGAGTGTTGCAAGACTCTGGGATGAGCTGTGGGTTGTAGAGAAATTCTTATCGAATTCGGCGATAGCTGGTTCTCCTCGATATAGCTTTAGGGCTAGCCTTGTTTTCGAAACATAAAGGGGTAGAGCACTGTTTCGGCTAGGGAGCGAAATAAGCTTACCAACCCGATGCAAACTTCGAATACTTTATGTGGATTAACAGGAGTCAGACGGTGACAGCGAAGTGCCATCGTCATGAGGGAAACAGCCCAGACCATCATCTAAGGTCCCTAATAAACGTTTAGTGGTAAAGGATGTACAGTCGCATAGACAACCAGGATGTTGGCTTAGAAGCAGCCATCATTTAAAGAAAGCGTAATAGCTCACTGGTCAATGCGATTGCGCGCCTAAAATATAACGGGGCTCAAACGTTTAACCGAAGATGTGGATTTATATCAGTTTCGACTGATTTAAGTGGTAGAGGAGCGTTCATGCCAGCAGTGAAGGTCAATCGTGAGGTTGGCTGGAGCGGCATGAAGTGAGAATGTTGGTATAAGTAACCAAATGAAAGTGAAAATCTTTCACACCGTATGCCCAAGGTTTCCCAAGCCACGGTTATCGACTTGGGGTTAGTCGGTCCTAAGGTCAGGCTGAAAAGCGTAGCTGATGGACAACAGGTTAATATTCCTGTACAATGTTATTTTCGCCAAAGCAATACTGGATAAGTTGCACAAGTCTATCGTACCACTTCGGTGGTATATCAGATGAGTGTGACCTGAAGGTGGCGCTAACTCAGGGGGGACGCGGAAGGATAATGAGAGCGTGTTAAGAATTCACGTATAAGTAGTAAGCCCATGTCTTGATAGGTAAATCCGTCAAGATTCGCGAGCTACGATGTCGAATGGTTGGACGAAAGTCTGATCGAGTCTCTGCGCTTCATCCGCCAAGAAAAACCTCGGTAGTGAGAAAATAATGTTACCGTACCGCAAACCAACTCCGGTGGGCGAGTAGAATATACGAAGGTGGACGGGATAACTCTTGTTAAGGAACTCGGCAAAACAGTAGGCGTAACTTCGGGATAAGCCTTACTTTTTCGCTCATGTTTTCATGAAGTGGCGAAGTCGCAGCTAATGATTCCAGGCAACTGTTTACCAAAAACACAGGTCTCTGCAAACCCGTAAGGGTAAGTATAGGGGCTGACGCTTGGCCAGTGCCAGAAGGTCACGAGGAGGGGTTTACGCTCCGAATCTAAGCCCTGGTGAACGCCGGCCGTAACTATAACGGTCCTAAGGTAGCGAAATTCCTTGTCAGGTAAGTTCTGACCCGCACGAATAGCGTAATGGTTCTGGAAACTGTCTCGACAAGAGTCCCGGTGAAATTGCAAAGTCGGTAAAAATGCCGACTCATTGTGGTAGGGCGAAAAGACCCCGTGCAGCTTTACTGCAGCTTGGCATTGATTTGAGGTATAATTTGCGCAGGATAGGTGGGACACTTTGAAGTCTGGATTTTGGTTCAGGCGGAGTGGCCGTTGAGATACCACCCTTATTATATTTTGACTCTAACCTCTAGGTTTTAATCAACCAGGGAGACAGTGTTTGGCAGGCAGTTTATCTGGGGCGGATGCCTCCTAAAGAGTAACGGAGGCGTACAAAGGTGGGCTAATTTCGGATGGAAACCGAAAGTGTCGTATAAGTGCATAAGCCAGCTTAACTGCAAGGCATACAAGCCGAGCAGATACGAAAGTAGGTACTAGTGATCCGGTAGTTCCACGTGGGTGGACTATCGCTCAACGGATAAAAGTTACGCCGGGGATAACAGGCTAGTCTGGTCCAAGAGTTCACATCGACGACCAGGTTCGGCACCTCGATGTCGGCTCGTCGCATCCTGGGGGTGAAGAAGCTCCCAAGGGTTTGGCTGTTCGCCAATTAAAGCGGCACGCGAGCTGGGTTCAAAACGTCGTGAGACAGTTTGGCCTCTACCCTCCACAATCGTCAGAGATTTGCAGGAATTTGTCCCTAGTACGAGAGGACCGGGATGAACGAACCTCCAGTATATCTGTTGTCACATCAGTGGCATGGCAGAGTAGCTGTGTTCGGATCGGATAACCGCTGAAGGCATCTAAGCGGGAAACCATGCCTAAGATTAGATCTCTCAATTAGCCTCCTGGAAGACTACCAGGTTGATAGGTTACAGGTGCAAGCTCCGTGAGGAGTTCAGCCGAGTAATACTAACAGGCGATCGAACTTTTTTATTTTCTCTTACTAACAAGCAATTATAAGCGGTACTTGTTACCATTATAATTGCCAATCGTATACATAGAGCACTTAAGAATTTATTGATTCACACAGCATTTACTTGTAAAGTCTTGTTATCCGAATTTCCAGTGGACCAGAAAGTCCACCTTTGTTCTTGAATAATTAGGAGTCACAGTCTTGGTAACTCTAGAGAGTGGGGTACACCTGTTCCCATCCCGAACACAGAAGTTAAGCCGCTCTTCGCCAATGATACTTACACAATGTTGTAGGAAAAGTAGGGCGTTACCAAGACTGTGATTCTTAATGAAAAAGACCAATCAAATGAATAAAATTGAAAAGACCATGTAGAGATTACATGGTCTTTTTTGTAGTTACTGTTCCGTTGCTTCGTCTTTATTCCCCCATATTGTACTCCTTCGCTTCCTTGAGCTTTTCGTTGCGGGAGACGACTGGGTTGTAGGTGTTGTAGAAGAGCTCGATGAGTTCTTGCGTCGTGAGTTGGTGAACCTTGAGTCCTAAGTTTTCGAGACCACTCTGGATAGTGAGGATACGCTGAGCAAGTCCTTTGTGGAGTGATTCGAACTCGTCGTGGCGCTGTTTGACTTCAGAGTAGCTGTCTTTACCTCGGATCATCTGCATCATCTTTTCGACGAAACTGATCGTCTGGGCTCGTGGTGGGTCGTAGGGAACGACAACAAGAAAGTCCTTCGACATAATATCGGCGTATTCAACGAGTCTGCTCACGAAATCGATGTACTCGTAGGTTTGCTTTTGGAGAAGGGGATTGCCCTGATCTTTTGCCTTTACTTTGAGACTGTCGATATACTTGTCGACATCGAGTTTTCGGGACTTCACTACAATCTGAATTGGAAACTCGAGACTGTTTAAGAATGACTGGTATCCGAAACTAAGGGCGTTCTGTTCCTCCTCGGATTTGAGGTTGAAGTTGATGCTTGTGGTTCGGAGAACCGCACGAATTCCTCCATTTTTTAGAATAAGCGTGTCGTCGTGGATCTCTGAGAAGGGGAGGTAGATCTGCGTTCCCATGCCTGGAGTCTTTGAGCTTTTGCTATCTACGACTGTGTTTTTTGTGGTTGTATCTGCCATATCGTGGGGATATAAAGTTTTATTGTTTATTTGGATCCTTGGCCATGCCCTTGCTGTCGAGAATCTGTACGAGTGAGTCGAGCTTTTTCATTGTGTCTTCTTGATGCTCTTTTTTAGCATCTTCTGCGTCCTTAATTTTGTTTGTCTTTGGCTCTTCGAGTGGTGTTGCGACTTCTGCTGATCCTTTGATCCAGATTCGTTTCTGGGGAAGGTAGTAGTAGACGAACATACTGGTAAGATACTGGAAAAACGTAAGGTCGTGAATTTTTACAAATGAGAATGCAATCGTGAGTCCTCCGAAGAAGAGCGTTGGCATAATCCATACTGGCCAAGTGTAGTCTTTCGAAAGATACGTGTAGACTCCATACGTGATACCTCCGCCTACTGCACAAATAATAAGTTGCATGAAGGTGAGTGGTCCGACGATCGTGTCCGCGCGTTGTACGTCTTGTGGAACTTTGAACTGCATAATGTTTTGTTGTGGTTTGTTTTTGCTTGTCTGAGTTTTTTTGACTTCTTTCTAGTATAGCACAAAGCAGCCTCAGGTTCAAGGGGGTGAGGGTTGGTTTCGGTATTATCCGGGGTTGGTAAGTCTGGGTGAATTTAGTCCTTTTTGAGGATGGCCAAGAACGCCTCCTGCGGAATTTCGACGCGGCCGACCATTTTCATGCGTTTTTTGCCTTCCTTTTGCTTTTTGAGGAGCTTATCCTTTCGAGTTCGGTCACCTCCATACAGCTTTGCGGTAACGTCCTTTCTCATGGCTGAAATGGTCTCTCGAGCGATGATTTTGCCACCGATGGCAGCCTGGATGGCAATTTCGAACTGCATCCTTGGAATCAGGTCTTTGAGCTTCTTGGTCATGCTTTGGCCCATACTCTGGGCTTCTTTTCGGTGGAGCATCATAGAAAGAGCTTCTACTTTTTCTGCGGCGACTAAGATATCCATTTTTACGAGATCACCTTCGCGGTAGTCGATAAATTCATAGTTCATGGAGGCGTAGCCGGCTGTGGCGCTCTTGAGTTTGTCATAAAAGTCGATAACAATGGAGGCGAGAGGAATCTCTGCCGTAACGATGACGCGAACCTCGTCGATATATTGGATGTTTTTTTGAATACCACGTTTGTCCTGAACGAGACTAAGGATTCCTCCAAGATATTCTTTTGGCGTGACGAGCTCAACCTTCATCCAAGGTTCGAGAAGTGCGTCGATACGGGAAGGGTCTGGAAGGTCCGCAGGATTTGAAATAATTTCTTCAACGTTGTTACTGTGACGAACTTTGTATGAAACGCTTGGTGCTGTTACAACGAGATTCAAATTGTATTCGCGTTCGAGACGTTCTTGAACAATGTCGAGATGAAGAAGTCCAAGAAATCCGCAACGAAAACCATTTCCAAGTGCGCCGGACTGCTCTGGTTCGTAGACGAGTGATGAGTCGTTGAGTTTGAGTTTTTCGAGAGCATCGCGAAGGAGTGGAAAATCATCACCGTCGACACAAAAAACACTCGCGAAAACAAATGGTTTTACTATCTTGTAACCAGGAAGGGGGGTTGCCTCTTCGATGGTTTTTTTTGTTGTGCCACGTGCCCAAACAGTATCACCAACTCGAGCATCACTGACTTCTTTCACGCCGGTAATGATGTATCCAATTTCTCCTGCTGAAATTTTTTCTGATGGTTTGTATTTTGGCTTAAAGAAGCCAACTTCAAGAATATTTACCTCGAGACCATTGTGAAGAAAATAAACTTTGTCATCACGTTTTGCCTCTCCTGACATGACGCGAACATACGTTACGATTCCTTTGTACGTGTCGTATGTTGAGTCAAAAATAAGTGCTTTTAATTCTCCGCCTTCTTCTGTTTCCGGAGGTGGTGGAACACGTTCGATAATTGCATTCAAAACGGCGTCAACATTGGTTCCGTTTTTCGCAGAGATTGCGATGACCTCATCGCCGCCAATTCCGATCGTATTTTCAATTTCTTTGATAACTTTTTCTGGATCGCTCGCAGGAAGGTCGATTTTGTTAATGACCGGAATCATCGTGAGATTGTGGTCGATCGCGAGGTAACAGTTACTGAGCGTTTGTGCCTGAATTCCTTGAGTTGCATCAACGACAAGAATCGCACCTTCACAAGCAGCAATACTTCGTGAAACTTCATAGGCGAAGTCGACGTGGCCGGGAGTATCGATGAGGTTGAGAATGAATCTCTCACCCTTGAATTCCGGTTTGTCGCCGGTATAGGTCCACTCCATACGAACTGGCGCGAGCTTTATAGTAATACCACGTTCCTGTTCGAGATCCATCGAGTCGAGCATCTGACCGTGTTTCATGTCCCGCTGTTCGATCGTCTTGGTGATTTCGAGAAATCGGTCGGCCAGGGTGGATTTTCCATGGTCGATGTGGGCGATAATACAGAAATTTCGAATATTTTTAGCTTTCATGGGCGGGTTGCTAGCGGGGCGTTGTAATTTTTCAGCTTTGAAGGTCTTTTGCTAGCGGGTAGATTGTACCAAGCATTCTGCTTTGCGAAAAGCCAAAAAAAATGCTATAATGATTAGAAAAATACATATAAAAAATTCTTTGAATGGAATGGCCTCGTTTCGCTAAAAATATATCTCTTGCGGTTATATATGTGCTCGCACTGTCTACGACGGTTGCGTATCTCTTTTTCCCGAGTCAGTTTTCTCAGATAAGGGTCGTTATTTCGGACTTGTCTGGAGTAAAGAATGCTCCTGTTCAATCCCAGTCAGGCAAAGAGCTTCATATTGGTCTCGTGCAATATCCTGATACTCTTGAGCCTACAAAGCTTGATCGTTCGACGAGAACGCTTGCCCTTCAAGTGTATGAGCCGCTTGTACGAACTGATCGTTTTCTTAAGATTGAGCCCGCGCTTGCTCTTTCGTGGGGACGAGTGTCTTTGACGAAGTGGAGATTTGAGCTTCGTCCAAATGTTGCGTTTCATGATGGAACCATTCTTACGGTTGATGACGTGATAGCAAGTTTCAATCGAGCTGCAAATTATAAAAATTCTGATATTAAGGCTCTCGTAAAAGGACTTACCCTTGAGGCTGGATCTGGAAATATTTTTTATATCCTTACGGAAAAACCCGATCCGCTTCTTTTGCAGAAGATATCAACTGTTTTAATTATTCCGCAAGAATATGAAACAAAATCTACCTTTTCTCCGAGTGGAACTGGTCCATATAAGTTCCTTGCTACAAAACCAAACGTGTCGTTTATTTTTCAGTCGGTTTCGAGTTATTGGGGAAGCTCTCCTGTATTTAAAAATGTTGTTTTTTCTTTTTATCCTCGACGTGAAGATCGAGAAAAGGCCTTGGCTCAAGGTGATGTTGATGTAGCTACCGATGTTCCCCCAGAAAGCATTAAGCGTCTTGAGGGTCAGTCGCTTAAGATTGATGTTCTTCCAAGCCTTGAAGTTAACTTCTTGTCATTCAATGTTCAGGGAATTTTTAAAAATCCTTCTTTGCGAAGGGCTGTTTCTTTGGGGCTCGATAAGAATGCATTCGTTGATTTATCTCTCGGATATGCGAATGATGTTAATCAGTATGTGAGTAGCGGAGTCTTTGGATTTAATCCTGCTATTGAGCCATCCCCATACGATCCAGAAAAGGCTACGGATCTCGTGAAGCGAGTTTCGAGTTTTGACTTGATTCCGATTACGGTGAAATTTGTCGAAGGCCTTGAAACGGCTGGTGATTATATTGCGAAACAGTTGCAGACAATTGGTTTTAATCCAAAAGTAAGTTATGTTCCTTGGGAGGATTTTAAAAATAATCTTGCTGCAAATGATAGCGATCTCTACTTTTTCGGATGGAAATCGGATTTAGGATCTGCCGCAGATTTCTATCTTAATGCGGTACATACTCGCGATGAGAAGAGTGATCTTGGACTTTACAATGCTGGAGGATTTTCCAATCCAGACGTAGATCAAATGATTGAAGATGCTGTTACGCAATTTGATGCTAAAAAGCGCGTTAAGGCTTATCAGGCAATTATGAAAATGATCGTGAATCAATTCTATGGTATTCCACTTTTTGAATCTGAAACGCTTTATGCATCATCTCTCTCTGTTCATTTTCAGCCTCGTGTTGATGGGTATATTTTAGCCTCTGATATTTACTAATCATGTTTTCACTTCGCCAAAAACTCGTTGCTGCTATAACGCTCCTCATCGTAATTATTCTCGGTGCAGCTGCATATTTCTTTGTGCAAGAAAAAGAGTCTGGTTTGGTTCAGGATTCATATTATTCTGCGAAGAGTTTTGCTGAGATGCAGACAGATGCTTTGGTTGATAATTATGAGCAATATTGGTTACAGAAAAATTCTATTCGGTTTAATCAGGAAGTTCAAAACACTCTCAGAAAGAGCGACATCATTCCTTCTGTAAAGATCTATGCTTTTTCCGGAGAGCTTCTTTATAGCTCTTCTGTTGATCGTGAAGTTTATACGGGACAACCTCGCGTAGAACAGGATTCTACTGTGCTTTCTCAGGTACAATCAAAAATGATATCTGTAAGAACGGAACTTGGTTCTGTGTATTTCTTGAAACAAAAAGATACTGGAGAAGTTAGTTATGTTAATAGAACGGGTTCCCCTATATCTCCACTCAACACTTCTGATCGATTGAGTAATATTGCGGTTTCTGCTCGTGATCAATATACCGTGGTCTATTCTATTTCATATGATTCACTTTCTGGTCGTATTGATGATATTCGAAATCGAATGATTGGACTCGCTATTCTTGGTATTCTCCTTGGTATTCTTTTTGCCTGGGTATTTGCTTCGAGGATTGCGGTGTCTATTCAGTCCCTCGTCGGCGGTGCTGCGATTATTGCGAAGGGTGACTTCTCATATCGAACCGATATTCATACGGGTGATGAGCTTGAAGTTTTGGGTTCTGCATTTAATACGATGGCCGAGGAAGTTGATCGACGTACCAAAAATATGGTGTATCAGGAACGCGTTACAAAAGAACTCGAACTTGCTTCAAAGATTCAGACAGAAATTCTTCCTCGAACATTGCCAGTGATTCCGAGTCTTGATATTTCTGCGGGAATTATTCCTGCGGAAGAAGTTGGTGGTGACTGCTATGACTTTCTTGAAACACATGAAGGCAAGATGGTTTTTTATCTTGGTGATGTGACCGGACACGGAGTTCCTGCGGGTATTATGGTGTCGGTTGCCAATGCGATCATGTTTTATTTGTCACAGAAGATGCCAATTCTTCAAACGATGATTGAGGCGAATACCGTCATCAAGGCGAAGAGTGCAAATAATATGTTTATGACGCTTGCTATGTTGCAGTGGGACGATCCTGCGAAAAAACTTACATACGTCAATGCTGGCCATGAGCCACTTCTTGTCTATAGCGCTGCAAAAAAATCTGTTGATGAAATTGTTGGCGGAGGAATGGCGCTTGGTATGCTTCCTGATAACTCAAAAATTTTGAAAGAAATGACTGTTGGGTTTGAGGTAGGGGATTGCCTTGTGATCTACAGTGATGGCCTTCCTGAGTGCTGGAAAGATGAAAAAGAAAACTTCGGCATGGGTCGCTTGAAAAAAGCGGTTACAGAGTATGCCAGCCTTCCATCTGCCCTCGCAATTCGAAATGCAATCTTGTCTGAGATCAAACAGTTTGCCGGTACGTACAAGCAAATGGATGATATGACGATCGTTGTTGTGAAACGTAAAAAATAAATATGAAACCATCTTCTGCTCCATTCAATTATCGTGATAGCAAAGAGTCTCGTGATGCAATACGCAATCAGTATCTCTATTATGGTCCTTCAAAAGCGATGGATTCAATATATTCTGACTTGCGTACAATAATTAAAAATCAAGGAAGCCATCCGTCTCCTGAAGATATCGAATATATCGATTTTCTTTCAGAGGTTGTCGTACATCTTTCTCGACTTTCTTTTACCTCTCGCGATATCGAGCGAACTTTATCCTTCAAGAGGGAGTGTTTTGATCTTCTTAATAAAGATCCATCTTTTTATGAAGAAGTTGGGGCCACTACTCCCTATAGCAAGACAGTTCGACGATTTTATAATACTCTTTACATTCTCAATCCTGTTGAGTCTTATTCCGAGAGCCCCATCACTTTTCCTGATGGTCGGATGACCTATATTTTGGAAGGTGTGTTAAATTTTGCCGATAGGATTGAACAGGCGCTCGAAAATATGGCTTCTCGTAGAGAAGAAAGAAAACAAAAGAAGCATCAATAGTTTTGCAATATCCGCTACGGTTATTGCTTAATGCCTGGCACTGGAAACTTTGCACAAACGTCCTTGACCTCTGCCTTGAGTTCGGTGAGCTTTGCGGCGTCCTGCCAGTTCGTGACAGCATCGTTGATGACGCGGGCGAGCCACTTCATCTCAGCCTCTTTCATGCCACGAGTTGTGATGGCTGGAGTTCCGAGACGGATTCCAGATGGATCCATAGGGGAGCGCTTGTCGAATGGAACGGTGTTTTTGTTGACGGTAATTCCAGCGAGATCGAGCGCTTCTTGAGCCTGCTTTCCAGTGACGTTCTTATTGGTGAGATCGATGAGCATAAGGTGGTTGTCTGTTCCTCCACTCATAATGTCGAATCCGAAGTTCATGAGTTCTGCTGCGAGAGTTTGTGCGTTGAGGATGATCTGCTTGGCATACTCTTTGAATGATGGCTCAAGGGCTTCCTTGTAGGCGATAGCTTTTGCGGCGATGGCATGTTCGTGTGGGCCACCCTGAAGGCCAGGGAAGACGGCGCGATCGATAGCCTTGGCATATTTCTCTTTGCACATGATCATCGCGCCTCGAGGTCCACGAAGTGTCTTGTGCGTTGTTGTCGTGACGACGTCACAGTATGGAACTGGATTTTCAAGAGCGCCTCCGGCGATCAATCCTGCGATGTGTGCGATATCGGCCATCAAAATTGCTCCAACCTCATCCGCGATTTCTCGGAATCTCTTCCACTCGAGTGACCTCGAATATGCAGAGAATCCTGCGATAATAAGTTTTGGTTTGTGCTCGAGAGCAAGTGCGCGAACTTTGTCCATGTCGATTCGCTTCGTAACCTCATCAACTTCGTAAGCGACAACCTTGTATGACTTTCCAGAAAAGCTGATTGGTAGGCCATGCGTGATGTGTCCTCCGTGATCGAGCTTGAGTCCCATGATCGTATCTCCGAAGTTCAAAAGCGCGAAATAGACGGCTGTATTTGCTGGTGAGCCTGAGTATGGTTGAACGTTGATATGTTCTGCGCCGAAGAGCTGTTTCGCTCGGTCGATAGCGAGATTTTCTACGACATCGACAAATTCTTGTCCGCCGTAATATCGCTTGCCTGGATATCCTTCTGAATATTTGTTGGTGAAAACAGAGCCCATTGCCTCAAGAACCGCCTCGGAAACATAGTTCTCTGATGGAATAAGTTCGAGACCTTCTGACTGTCGTACCTCTTCGTGCATGAGCGCCTCTGCGACAGCTGGATCGTAGGCCTGGATAGCAGGATGAACATTGGACATGAGAAAGGGGGTTAAAAGAATGTATGAAGGAGATTTCTATAACGCTTTGTAGGTTTTCTTCTCGGTCAAAATGGTACCTATTGGCACATCGTGTTCGTGCCGTGGGACAGCATGCAGGATTTGGAATTCGTATGCAAGCGCTATGCTTTGACAGTGGAGTTTTTTCAGTAGACGGTCGTAATAACCATGTCCAAATCCAAGACGGTTACCTTGTTTGTCGAAGGCAATTCCTGGAATGATGGCGAGATCGATCTCGTCTGGGTTGATTGTCGGACAGGACTTTTTTGGCTCGGGGAATTTGAAATCACAGAGCTCAGTGTCTTCTTCGCTGGTGATAATTTTGAGCGTGATAGATTTGTCTTTTTTGTTCGTGACTGGGAGTGCGACCGTTTTTCCCTTTTTAAGGAGGTTTTCGATAAGTGGCCAGGTATCAATTTCTTTCTCGTGAGGCATTGGAGCGTACAGCAAAACCACTTCTGCGGTTTTCCATGCAGAGAGTTTTTGTAGTTTTCGACGTATCACTGCATCCTTTTCTTTTTTAGTAAGTTCAGGATGATTTTTTCTTTCGGCTCGAATCGCTTGCCTGATGACCTGTTTTTCCATGGCGATCCAATTTAATCACGTTTTGACTATTTTGTCAGCTTGAAAATTGTAACAGATGGCCTACACTGTCGTACACGTGATGTGATACTTTTTATATTCTTTATATTTTCCTTATTATGGAACATCTAACCGAGAAAAAGCTTTTAACATATGCTCTTGTAGTAGCCGTTTTATCCGGTGTTGTTGGTGGATCGATAGGGTATAAGCTTGCCTCACGAGATGGCGTTCAACCTCTTAAAAATGTTACTGAAGAGCATAAATATATAGAAGAATCTGATTATACGAGTGCTATTCAAAAAGTAAGCCCGGCCGTTGTCTCTATTATTGAGTCAAAAAATGTTCAGGCCTATAGTCAACAACCAAATCTCTTTTTCCAGGGCGATCCGTTCTTTCAGCAGTTCTTTGGTCAGCAGTTTGGTGCGCCTCAGCAACAGCAAAAGCAGTCAAAGCCTTCTACGAAGAAGCAGCAGGTTGGGGGAGGAAGTGGATTTATTGTGACGAGTGACGGTTTGGTTATTACCAATCGACACGTCGTGAATGATGAAAGTGCTGATTATGCTGTTATTTTGAGCGATGGTCGCCAGTTCAAGGGCGTTGTTGTTAGTAAGGACACATTGAACGATCTTGCAGTTATTCAGATCAAACCAAAAGATGACGGATCTTCCCCAAAGATCAGTTCGCTTCCAGTTGTTGAGTTTGGAGATTCTGATTCCTTGAAAGTTGGCCAGAGAGTTCTTGCTATTGGTAATGCGCTCGGCGAGTACCAGAATACCGTTACGGCTGGAATTATTAGTGCCAAGGGACGTCAGATCACGGCCAATGATGGCGCTGGAGGTAATGAGACTTTGTCAGGACTTCTTCAGACCGATGCGGCTATCAACCCAGGAAATTCTGGCGGACCACTTGTTAACATGAAGGGTCAGGTTGTTGGTGTGAACGTTGCGATTGCGGCTTCTGCGAATAGTATCGGTTTTGCTATTCCATTTAATGACGTGGCTCCGGTCGTCGACAGCGTTCAGAAGACAGGAAAAATTGTTCGACCGTTTGCCGGTGTTCGGTATCAGATTCTCACAGAGGATCGGGCAAAGGAACTTCAGCTTCAAGGTGTCACAGACGGCGCTCTTTTGGTAGGGGATGATACAGTTGGTAAGTTTGCAGTTATCCCTGGCGGTCCTGCCGACAAGGCAGGTCTCAAAAAAGGCGATGTTATCCTCGAAGTTGATGGCAATAAGATCAATGAACAGTTTGGTTTTCAGCAGGCTATTCGAAATAAAAAGCCAGGCGACAAAGTTCAGCTTAAGGTCTGGTCAAGCGGCAAGACGGTTGATAAAACAATGACGCTTGGCGAGGCTCCTCAGCAGTAGCCTTATTTTGAGAGGCCCTAGCTTTAAAAAATCTCTTTGAAATTCAGGCAAATTGTATTACTCTATGCACGCGGTCTGACCTAGATTATATATTATCAAGGCATCAGACCGCGTTGTGTATTCAGCAATGTGCCGAGGTGGCGAAATGGCAGACGCACTACCTTGAGGTGGTAGCGAGAGCAATCTTGTAAGGGTTCAAGTCCCTTCCTCGGCACCAGAAAGTTTTCTTTCTGTGGAAGCAGAAAATACACATCGTGGACGCTTAGCTCAGTTGGTAGAGCATCTCGTTTACACCGAGAGGGTCATAGGTTCGAGTCCTATAGCGTCCACCAGGTTTATATTTGGTTATTTCAAGTTATCCTCTGATGATTGTTTTTTAGTCAGTTTTGCCGTATTGACAGAATCTTGAATTTGTCCTACTTTGGGCTACTTGAATAATCATATGTCTTTATCGAGCCCCGAACAGAAAATTTCATCACCTAGGGTTATTCTTCCTAAGCTTGCCTTAGGTATTTCTTTGGCTATGAGCGGACTCATTGCTGGATGTGAGAAAAAAGTTGAACATGTTCTTAGTGTCGAAAGGTCTTCGCCAACTTCTGCTCCTCCTGTTCTTTCCACTCCTGATGTTCCGCCTATATCTCCTGTAACTGTTGCTGTTGCTCCGCAGAATATTGATCAGTACGAAGTCCCTCCTCAGTACGGCAAAGTTATAGATCGCTATTTCGACCCAAACAACAGTAAGACTATTGTTTATATCGCTGATCGACATGCGCTCAATATGAATCCGATTGGGCTAAGTGTGCAGCGAGATATCTATTATATTCTTGAGGACATTTTGAAAAGACAGGGCGCTTTATCTCTTTTGATTGAGGACTTATCGACCGAGGTAGGTATGAATAATCTTCTTGAGCAGGCCATGAGCGTTGATTTAGATGGTGTGCTCAAGCGAATCTCTTCCGAAAAAGATCCTACGAGAAGGCAGGCGTTGGCGAGGGCTGCGTTAGGAAAGTACGATATACCTGCAACATTATTTGCACTATTGGCTTATCCTGAAATCGTTCCACTTGGTTCTGTTACTTTGGAAGATAATCTTAAGACGAATGCCCAGATAGATGCCGTGATGCTCGTGGATCAAATTCTCAAAAATCCTTCCATGGCAAATTGTCCAGATGGTGAAAATTTAGGAAATGTTTCTGGTGCTTTTTTTGATGGAAGTCATGACCAAAAAGTTCTTGATTGTTATTGTGGTATGCGCGAAAAAATGAATCAGGTTTTGAATAACTTCTCTCATGACAGATTTGTAAATTCTCCGCGAAAAGAAATGGATAGGGCGTTTGCATATTTGGATGCGGGCCATTCCTTTGTTGTCGTGGTTGCTGGTACAAATCATATGCCAGAGGCAATGCGTATGATGAGGCAGCGTTCTGTGAATAGAATTGTCATAGCTCCAAATAATCTCGTATCGGACTTTCCTCAGGCCCTTGATCATGTTACGCAAGGATTTGGCGAGGTGCATGATCGCAATGATCATGCATGTCAGACGTGGGAGCGACAAGTAAAGGCAAAAAAATAACCCAACATTTGGAATGCTGGGTTATTAAATTATTATCTTTTACTGAGGTTTTAGTTCGCAGCTGTTTTGATGGTCACTGTGGCCTTGCTGCTGGCTTTTCCGAGAGCGTTTACAACCCAGAACGTCATTGTATACTCTGTGTTTGGAGTGAGTGCGCCTACGCTGAGCTTGTTATTCATATTGTTTTCGAAGTAGGTCTTTGTATAGCTACCACCTTCGCCTGGTGATTGGTAGTTGTATGTTGCAAGCGCGCTGTTGCCTGTATATGCGGCAGGTACAATATTGAAGGTGACGTTATTTTTTGTAATAGATGTGACGTTTATCGTTGGTCGCTCTGGATTTGCAGAAAGGCCAGATACCTTGATAGTCGTTTTTTCACTTACGTTTCCATTCTTATTGTTGACCCAAAATGTGAACTCGTAGACAGATGTTCCTACGGCATCTGGCTTTGGATTGACGTGGAACGTTGTTGTCCATGTTCCTACGATATTGTTTAATGCGATATTCATAGATCCGCTTTGTCCCATTCCGTCATTTGGGTTGGTAAATGAGCTGAATACAGAATCCAGGGCACTGTCGCCAGTGTATGCTGGAAGTTTTACGGCAAGAGTGATATCTGAGTAAGTCTGGGATGCGACTGTAACTGTTGGCGCTGATGGCAATACACTGACTCCAACTTTATTGAAATCTACTTGATCAAAACTTCCTACTTTTTGATCGAGAATGAGCATGGCTCGGTACATGTTATTGCTGATTTCACCACGAGTGATGAATGATTCGGGGTAGTAATACATACCACCGAAGTCGAGAATCTTCATCGCTTCTGCTGGAAACATGTATTGGCCGTACCACTTTTTAAAGTCGACATCTAAATATTTTGAAGTTTGTGATGCGGCATTGAGCGCAGGAGGAAATTCTGAACCCATAAGCATTTTTATTGCCTCAACTTTACTGATGGCTTTTTCTGGCCTGAACATATTGTCGTCATATCCGTTTACCCAACCTTTTTCTTTTGCAAAACAGATGTATGGAGCATACCAGTCACTTTTTACATCAGGGAAACAGTCGTGATATATCGTGGCATCTGGCTTAATATATCCAGCTCCGCCGACAAGAATCTTCAAAAGCTCTCCACGACTAATGGTTTTGTTTGGCTTGAATGTACCGTCATCATACCCCTTGATAACACCTTTTCCATAAAGATACTCGATGGCTGCTTGATATTGCGTATCAGCAATATCGCTAAGCGGTACTTGAACTATTGGCATAGCAAATACGCTAGTTGCTCCAATCTGGAGAGAGATAATACTTACCGCAATCATGCTCATGATTTTTTTCATACGAGAGGGGATGAAGAAATAATAAATGATATAAAAACATTCTAGTTGCCTAGAGGTTAGAGTATACGCCTACTATTTGCAAAGGTTACATTATTGTGTTTGTGCAGCTTTGATTATATACTTACTTTGCTTCGTTATTTATATCTCATTATTTTTTATCATGAAAGGTCTTAACGCTCAGAAGTCAGACAAGAAAGCTCCACTTAAAACTAAGGCAGAGAAAAAGAAGGAAAAGCAGGAGAAGAAGCTTCGCAATGGTTAAATTTGAGAGTTTTGGTTTTTTATTGAAAACAGAAAGGGCCGCCTCGGAACGAGGCGGCCCTTTTAAAAGTTGTTCTACGTTTCCGTATTACATCTGTCCGTCCTGTCCAGCAGACATACGCTGAACGTTGACTGCGTTTGGACCCTTCTGTGAATCTGCAACCTCGAATGTGACGAAGTCACCTTCCTGAAGTTCATTGAATGATACACCTACGAGAGAGTTGCTGTGGAAGAATAAATCCTTCTGAAGGCCTTCTCCTGTGATAAAACCGAATCCTTTGTCGGTAAGTTTTTTGATTGAACCTGTCATAATAATGATGGTTTAAGTAATGAAAAACAAATTATTGTGTAGTTTGAGCTCGACTTTTCGCACCAGACCGTCTTTTGTAGCGGCACTGTGACAGGTTATTGGTCTTTTGTCGATCATTTAGTCGCATCGAAGCTGCTTTTCTTTTATAATAGCCTTATGTCATTCGTTGTTTATATCCTTCAGTGTGCCGATCAGACGTTTTACGTTGGTTCAACCAATGATATCGAAAAACGCCTTCATCAACACAATCACCTCAAAACTGGTGCGAAGTACACTCGCGGACGTAGGCCGGTTACTCTTATCTATGGCGAAGAGTACAAAACCGTTGGCGAGGCTCGAAGTCGTGAGTATGTGCTTAAGCAGCTCACTCGTGAAGAAAAGCTCAGTCTTCTTTTATAATGCGCGGCAAAAGAGGGGAGACGCGAGTCGTGATTTCGTAGTTAATGGTATCTAGTTTTTTGGCTAATTCTTCAGCGGTAATTTCTTCGTCGCCCTGTTTCCCAAGAAGAATAACTTCATCTTCCGGTTGTACATTTTTGAGATGCGACCTATCTGCCACGATCATGTTCATTGAAACTCGGCCGAGAACTTTGCAGCGTGAACCTTGAATGAGTACTTCGCTATTATTTGAAAAACCTCGATCGTAGCCGTCGCTATATCCTTGCGGGATGATTGCGATCGTTGTTGGTTTCGTGGTGATGTGCGTGAGTCCGTATCCTACAGAGTGATTTTCTGGAAGATTTTTTACCTGAGCAATATGCGAGATCCAGCGCATAACAGGCTTGAGTTCTATCCGATCTTTATATTTTTTCTGAAGTTCTTCTGATGGCCACATACCGTACAATCCAACTCCGAGGCGAACGATAGTGTTCGCGTTTGTATCTTTTTCGTAACTGAGAATTCCAGATGTTGCCGACTGATGTGTGAGAAGATTTGTGAAACCGTATTTTTCCGCAATCTTTTTTGCATTTTCGAATGAATCGATTTGCTTCTGTGCATGTGAAAAATCAGAAGTATCCTCGATGTTTGCAAAGTGTGAATAGATCCCTTCTATGGAGATGTGCTCGCAGTTTTTTGCCTTCTCAAAAAAATCCTCAACGTCTTCCATCATTAAACCCTGTCTTCCTAAGTGTGCATCTATTTTTATATGAACCTTTGGCTTTTTATTGTGACGTTTTCCAATTTCATTTAGAAGTTCGAGTCGTTCGATATCATATATAACGAGCGTTCCGTTGAGTTCAGCAGCTGCTTCCTCGAGGTCACTTTTCAAAACGTATCCAAGCACGAGTGTTTCTTTTTGGCTTACTTTTCGAAGCATTCTGAGTTCTTCAATATCATCAATTTGAAAGTAGTCGACATATGGTTCGATAATTGTTGCAACTTCGTTTTGACCGTGGCCGTAGGCGTTTGCCTTAATAACTCCCGCAATCTTTGTTTGCGACGAAAGTATTGATCGAAAAGATCTGATGTTGTGAATCAGATTCTTTGCCGAAATTTCGATATACGAAAGAGGAGGATTCACTTCGTTGCGGTGCTAAAAGAGTAGAAATCTTTTACTTTGTAATCAACTGACTTCGGTTGTAACCAACCCCGATAAAGCTCATCGGTAAGCCAATAATCTCCTCGAGCTTTTTGACGTAGTCCTGAGCAGCTACTGGAAGTTGTTCGAATGTCGTGCAGCTGTCGAGTGATTCTGTCCATCCTGGAAGTTCGATATATTCGAGTTCGAGACCGTTTTCTACGTAGAGCTGGTCGAGATCGGAAGGGAATGTTTCGAGTGTTTTTCCACTAACTTTGTATCCTGTCACGATGCGAACTTTTTCTAAACCAGTAAGAACATCGAGTTTGGTAAGATTGATATGCGTGATTCCATTGACCATGCATGAGTATTTTGCGACGACGGTGTCGATCCATCCACAGCGACGTGGACGTCCTGTTGTTGATCCGAACTCGCCACCTTTTGTTCGGAGGTATTCTCCGGTTTCATCATTGAGCTCTGATGGGAATGGGCCTGCGCCAACACGTGTTGTATACGCCTTCATAATCCCAATAATTGAGTTGATGCTTCGTGGAGGAATACCTGTTCCTGTGACAATTCCGCCGATCGACGCATTTGAAGATGTGACGAACGGATAAGTTCCATGATCGATGTCGAGCATGGTTGCGTTCGCGCCTTCGAGAAGAATTTTCTTTCCAAGAAGAGCCTCTTTATTTACGAGAAGGGTTGTGTTGGTAATAAACGGAATGAGCTCTTCCCGGTGTTGTTTGAATGATGCGAGTTCTTCGTCGCCATTATGTTCGAGGCCAGGATACATTTTCTGAAAGAGTGCGAGGTTGTTTTTGTAGTGCGCTTCGAATTTTTCCCAGTTGAGAAGTTCGCCAAATGTTAAGCCCATGCGGTTGATCTTGTCTGAGTAGGCTGGGCCGATTCCGCGGCCGGTTGTTCCAATTTTCTTTCCGCCCTTCATTTCTTCCTGAAGGACATCGATTTTTTTGTGGTAGTCGCAAACGATGTGCGCACGATCAGAAATATAGAGTCGTCCTTCGAGTGAAATTCCCTCGTTCTTGAGGAGTTGAATTTCCTCGGCAAGAGATGGGAGGTTGATGACGCATCCATTTCCAATAATCATCTTCGTATTTGTCTGGAGTGCTCCAGATGGAACTTGATGAAAGACGAATTTCTTTTCATTAACGTAAATTGTGTGGCCGGCATTGGCTCCACCTGTTGCTCGGACGATCCAGTCGTATTTGTCTGCGAGAATGTCTACGAGTTTCCCTTTTCCTTCGTCGCCCCACTGCGTTCCAATAATCGCGGTTACGTTTCCGAGATCTTGTTGTTGCGCCATAGAGAAGGTTGGTTAGGGGCTATTTTGTCTTTACCTGCGCCCGTACTATAAAAGAGCTTGGCGAAAACCACAATCTTAATTTAATATGCCCGTGCTCCTATTTCTTTATATTTTCTTTTATGATTCCAAACGATCAGATTCAAGCGCAGCTTCCGTTTTGTCTCGAGGAGACCGATTTCCCAACATTGGGAGAGAAATATATTGGAAAGGTTCGCGATAATTACACGAAAGGGGATACTCGTTATCTTATTTCAAGTGATCGTTTAAGCGCATTTGATCGAGTTATTTGTACTATTCCGTTCAAGGGTCAGGTTTTGACTCAGATGGCGAAGTTTTGGTTTGAGAAGACAAAAGATATTATTGGAAATCATGTGATGTCCTATCCAGATCCAAACGTTTGCATTGGTACTCAGTGCAAGCCTCTTCCTATTGAGATGGTGGTTCGTGGATATATTACTGGCGTCACGACGACGAGCGCTTGGTACAATTATGAGAAAGGTGTTCGAGATTTCTGTGGAAATATCCTTCCAGAGGGCCTCAAGAAAAATCAGAAGTTCGACAAGCCAATTCTTACTCCTTCTACGAAGGCTGAGCATGGTGATCACGATGAGTCTGTTTCGAGAGAGGAGATTCTCAAGCGAACGAACCTTACTCCTGAGCAGTATGACTTTATCGCTGATGCTTCATTGAAGCTCTATCAGCGTGGAGTTGAGATTGCAGCGAAACAGGGGATTATTCTCGTTGATACAAAATATGAATTTGGTGTAAATCCTGATGGTCAGATCGTCTTGATCGACGAAATTCACACTCCGGACTCTTCACGGTTCTGGTTCGCCAATGAGTACGATCAGCGATTTGCTGCCGGCGAGGAACAGAAAAAAATTGATAAAGAGTACCTTCGTGAGTGGCTTGCTGCTCGAGGTTTTGTCGGAGAAGGGGAGATTCCTGCCATTCCAGACGACGTTCGAGTTGAGACTGCCCGACGCTATATTGAGGCGTACGAACTTGTTACTGGTGATGCTTTTGTAGCTGAACCAGGAAATGTGCTCGAAAGGATTAAAGGGAACTTGGGGCTGTAGCCTCGACACCCCGGCGTCCAGTTAGGTTCGGTGCTTCTAGCTTTGAAAATGTTGGTGTTATCTATTGCCAAAATTATAATTTTGCATTATAATCTCTCCTCGGCAATGAATTAACCCCCATTTATATGGCATCAGGAGCTCCCTTAGAATCAGAATATTTTTACGTTCAGCTTGATCCTGCATCGGATACTCAAGTAGTGCAATCTAAGCTCATCGGTATTCTCGACAACCCTAATGGAATGCCTCCTTTTGATTTTGTTATGGATCAGATGGCGAAGAGGTTTGGGCGGTCACCGATTGATCCAATATATCTTGATCGCGAGACAGGTCCTAGAAATCTTGGAGAAATGTATCCTCGTTTTCCGGTAATCGAGGTTCGCGGTAATGAAATTCTCGACGTTATGACTGCTCTTCAGTTTGCAAATAGAATTGCAAAAGTTATTGAGATTCATTAATAGATCGGTTGTCGGCTTGATAGAGAGTAGTCCTTGTGGCATGCTAGTGGCGCTTAAGAAAATTATTCCTCATAATTTACCTCTACCCCTAACATTTCAACTCCATGATCGTTCCTATTCTTCTCGGTTCGGCCTCAGACAAAGACTTCGCACAGAAGATTGTCGACGAGCTGAATGTTTTTGGCATTCCTTCTGAGGTCATCGTGGCTTCTGCACACAAAGTTCCAGAAAAAGTTATCGAGGTTATCGAACGGTTCAATAAAGAAACAGAAGTGGTTTACGTGACACTTGCCGGTATGAGCAATGGTCTTTCCGGTGTTACCGCTGGATCGTCATATCATCCAGTTATCGCTTGCCCTCCACACAAAGATCTCGCAGAATATCAGGTCGATATTCACTCATCCCTTCGAATGCCAAAGGATACGCCGGTTTTGACGGTTCTTTCTCCAGGTAATACGGCACTTTGTATCGCTCGAATGTTTGCCATGTCTCATCCAGAGCTTCGTGAGAAAATTGTCGAACGTGTCAAAAGCGTGAAGGCTTCATTTTAATTTTCCTTTTTTTGATTTTCTAAACGTAACTTAACCCCTTGATTCCATGGCTCAACTCTTTGCTCTCTCTCCGCTTGATGGTCGTTATGCCGATAAGGTACAGGAGCTTTCTGAGTTTTTTTCTGAGTCTGGACTTCAGCGATATCGAGTGAAGGTTGAGATCGAGTGGTTGATTTTTATCTGCAATGATTTGAAGTTGGCTGGTACGAAAAAGTTCAGCGCGACCCAGGTAAAGGCCCTCCGAAATATCTACGAGAAGTTTTCCGACAAGGACGCCCAGAAAATTAAAGACATTGAGGCGACGACGAATCATGATGTAAAAGCAGTCGAATACCTTCTTCGAGATAAGCTTACTGCTGCGAAGATTAAGGGTTATGAGTCGTTTATTCACTTCGGATGTACGAGTGAGGATATCAACAATCTCTCATACGCACTTATGACGCAGGATGCTGTGAAAGGTCCTATTTCAAAATGGTTCAATGAACTTTTTGCATCACTTGAAGCGTTTGCCGAGGAGCATAAGAGTGTTTCGATGATGGGACATACACATGGTCAGCCAGCTTCTCCAACAACCGTTGGTAAGGAGGTGATGAATGTGGTGGCTCGACTTGAACGACAGAGCGATATCTTTGATGATTCGATTGTTTTCCTTGGAAAGATTAATGGTGCGGTTGGAAATTACAACGCACACGTGGTTGCCTATCCGGAGATTGATTGGATCAAGGCCGGTCAGAAGTTCATTTCTGGGCTTGGACTGACTCCAAATATGTACACGACTCAGATTGAACCGCACGATTGGAATGCGGAGTTATTCGATCTCATGCGACGAGTGAACGTGATTCTTACCGACTTTTCTCGTGATATGTGGATGTACATCGGAATGGGTTACTTCAAACAAAAGGTAAAGAAGGGCGAGGTTGGTTCTTCGACCATGCCACACAAGGTCAATCCAATCGACTTCGAAAATGCTGAGGGAAACTTTGGTCTTGCGAATGCGCTCTTTGGCCACTTTTCCGAAAAGCTTCCTATCTCACGAATGCAAAGAGATCTTACCGACTCGACCGTTATGCGAAATGTCGGCGTCGCTTTTGGTTATACGCTTCTTGGGTTCAAGAGCTTGCTCAAAGGAATGAATAAGGTTGAGGTGAATAAAGATCTGCTCGCTCGAGATCTCGACTCTCATTGGGAAGTTCTCGGTGAGCCGGTTCAGACGGTACTTCGCAAATACGGCGTAAAAAATGCTTACGAACTCCTCAAAGATATGACTCGCGGAAAGGATTTCGGAAAAGCTGACTACGTGAAGTTCGTCACTAGTTTACCAATTCCACCTAAGGAAAAATCGAAGTTAGAAAAGCTCACTCCATCGAGCTATATAGGTTTGGCCGTGAAGTTGGTCTAGGCGGCAACCAAAAATACTTGTCGTTTTCGGGAAAATCCTGCACCATACGGATGCTTTTTAATTTTTTTGTATGATTCTCTCCGACCACGACATTCTTGACCGTATTAAGAAGGGTGATATTCAGGCTTGGTGTCCAGAAAATGACTACCTCAAGAATGTTCATGCCTCGTCGATGGATATGCGACTTGGTCGATTTTTCAAAATCTACAATCACAACGCGTTTGCGATTCTTGATCCAATGAAGCCTGAGTTTTTTGATGATGCGACACGACTTATTGAACTTCCAGAAGATGGTCGAACGCCTTTTATTGTTCAGCCAGGGGAGTTTGTTCTTGGTGTGACTCTTGAGAAAATTAAAATTGCTGATGACTTGGTGGCTCGTGTTGAGGGACGAAGTTCTCTTGGACGGCTTGGAATTATCATTCACTCAACGGCTGGATTTGTAGATGCTGGATTTGAGGGAACCATTACACTCGAAATTACAAACATCAACCGAATGCCAGTCGCTCTTTATCCAGGTATGCGTGTCTGTCAGCTCGCTTTTGAACTTATGAGTTCGCCTGCCGACGTTCCTTACCACAAAAAAGCTCACTCGAAATACCAGGGCCAGATTCTTCCAGAGGAGAGTCGCGTTCACCAGGATCCAGAGTTTGTGAAATTACGATTGCCTACGGCTTAGAGCTTTTTCGTTGTATTGCGGCTTTGACGTGAGTATAATTTCCCATGTTTTGACCCTATACTCCTATGTTTCAGCCTGTAAATCCACGTCAGTCTTTTCCTGAGTTAGAGCATGAGATGCTCGATTTTTGGCAGCAAAATCATGTTTTTGA
>Ga0172380_10002794_pt1 | contig 25699 bp, 27 predicted proteins | sample Leawe162metaG_FD_119747 | JGI IMG/M metagenome (GOLD analysis project Ga0172380, IMG submission 119747) | Leachate microbial communities from a municipal landfill in Southern Ontario, Canada - Leachate well 162 metaG | ecosystem: Engineered > Solid waste > Landfill > Unclassified | place...
GCTCGCCCGCGCAATTTGCAAGTTTCCACGATCAACAACCGTGCAAACTTGCAAAAACCAATACGTCAAAGAACCGGATTAAAACGCCAATTCAATGTCTTGGAAATTCTTCACGGACGACTATTTCTCCTGAGATTTGAGAAGGATCGCAAATCCGCGCCCGCCGCGGACACGTCGTCGTTTCGCCGACAATGATGAAAATCGCCATTGGAGCACAATGGCCTATTGCGGAAAAACACCTATGCCGCGACGAGCGGGCGTCAGGACGATCCCGAGAGGCTCGCTGTCCTATTGCTCGGAAAGCTTCATATCGGGATGGTAATCCTTACCCTCGACCGTCTTGGTGATCGCCTGGCCGCAGGTTACCACACCCCTCTGGGAATTGAAGGTGAGGGCCGGCGAGCCGGCGAGTTCCCAGCCATCGTTGAGAGCTGCCGTCACGCGATGACAAAAGGACGCATCGTCCGGGCCGGTCAGGAAACGATAGATCTTCATGGCTTTTCTTTCTTTCGTTCGAATACCAGTTGCGCCTTTTGCATGAGCCGCTCGGCCTGCTCCAGATGCAGGCGCTCGACCATCCGGCCGTTCATGTTGACAACATTGAGGCCTCTCGCCTCCGGTTCCGCAAAGGCTGCAATTATCTGCCGCGCCTCGGAGAGCACCTCTTGCGAAAAGCCGAAATGCCGGTTGGCGCCGTCGATCTGCGCCGGATGGATCAGCATCTTGCCGTCGAAGCCCATGGCGCGGCCCTGCACGCATTCATCGTCGAAGGCTGCGAGATCCCTGAAATCGTTCGAAACGCTATCGATCACATCGAGCCCGAACGCCCTTGCGGCCAGAACCACCTGCATCAGCCACGGCATGAGGTAGGTCCGCCCAGGCGCCGGCAAGACACCCGTCGCCTTGCGCAGATCGTTGAGCCCGATCACGAAGCAGTCGAGCCGTGCGCCGCCGGTCCTACCCGCTTCCGCGATCGCAGCAGCATTGAGAACGCCGAGCGGCGTTTCCATCATTGCCCATATGCGCAGGCTATCCGGCACGTCGCTATCGGAAAGCAGATCGGCCACCGCCTGCACATCCATCGGGCTATCGACCTTCGGCAGCAGCACTGCATCTGGTTGGCAGGCAATGACTGCCGCCATGTCGGCCGCAGCGAATTCCGTATCGGACGCATTGATGCGGATGATGCTTTCCTTACCTTCAAGCGGCGTTTCTGCAAAGAAGCGCCGAAGATTGTCGCGGGCTTCGGCTTTCTTCTCCGGAGCGACCGAATCCTCAAGGTCGAAAATCACTGAATCGCAATCGAGGCCTTGCGCCTTGGCGAGCGCGCGCGGATTGACGGCAGGGACGCTCAAGACGGAGCGGCGCAGTCGAACAGGATGATTGGCATTGAAAGAGGTCATGCACGAACTTGTGCCAAGCTTTGCCGGAGCGTGCAAGACGGCTGATAATAAAACCCCTTGCAATCCGGGGGGAGAAGGACCACCTTTACTTGAAGAAAGGATTCCGATCATGCAGAATCTCCGTTCCGTAGGCCTCGCTTTGGCAGGCATTTCCGTCCTTGCAGTGGCTGCCGTCTTCACGGTATCGCTGACCTTGATCGCCGGCGCCGTTCTGACCCTGTCAATGATTGCCCGCATGTTTTCCATGCGCACCAAGTCCGCGCCCGCCTATGCCAAGGCAAAGACGCAAGGCCGCGAAATGCGGGTGTGGAACGACGGCCGCGGCACGATCATCGATCTCTGAAGAACTTCTATTGTCCGCAAAAGCGTAGCTTTCAGTGCCGGGGCGTACCCGTTTGGCCAATAAAGGCCTTCAAATTCGCATGATTTTCCTCTAAGGGCTGCGGGAATTCCTGAATTGCATTCCGAAGGCAGGGTCTGATGGAAAAGTTCGTAAAGCTCACCGGCGTCGCAGCACCCCTTCCGGTCGTCAATATCGACACCGACATGATCATTCCCAAGGACTATCTGAAGACCATCAAGCGTACTGGCCTCGGCACCGGCCTGTTCGCCGAGGCCCGCTATAAGGACGATGGCTCGGAAAACCCCGATTTCGTTCTGAACAAGCCAGCCTATCGCAACGCCCAGATCCTCGTCGCCGGTGACAATTTCGGTTGCGGTTCGTCGCGCGAGCATGCTCCCTGGGCGCTGCTCGACTTCGGCATCCGCTGCGTAATCTCCACGAGCTTCGCCGATATCTTCTACAACAACTGCTTCAAAAACGGCATCCTGCCCATCGTCGTCAGCCCGGAAAACCTGGAAAAGCTGATGGATGACGCAAGCCGCGGCTCCAACGCCGTGCTGACCGTCGATCTCGAAGCCCAGGAAATCACCGGTCCTGACGGCGGCACCATCAAGTTCGACATCGATGCCTTCAAGCGTCATTGCCTGCTGAACGGCCTCGACGACATCGGCTTGACACTCGAAAAGGCGAACAGCATTGACCGCTTTGAAAAGGCCAACGCCATTTCGCACCCCTGGGCGTGAAACGCAGGATCAATGTTGCGCGTGATTCCTCCGTTTCTTCCCAAGCGTTTCGAGCCTGTCGCGTTCGGATTATTGTTGTCGGGAATGATGTCCTTCTTCGTGTCCGGCCTTGCAACCATCATGGGGCTCGGCCTAACCGATGCGCTTCCGTTTCTCTGGCTTAAGGCATGGCTTCCCTCCTGGGCTTTCGCCTTTCCCTCCGTCCTGCTGATCGCTCCCTTCGTGCGGCGTATACTGAGACGGATTGTCATTCAGGAATGATGCCGAAAAGCCGCCAGGAAACGTGCCAAGAGCGTACCGCACAGGGCCTTGGCGCGCTTGAAAAGCAGTCCCACGGCCGATAAAACGCCGCAACTCGTCCAAAGCAAGGGGTTCCCCATGACAGTGCGCAAGCTTTTCCTTCTCCCGGGTGACGGGATCGGCCCGGAAGCCATGGCAGAGGTCCGCAAGATCGTTGCCTATATGAACAGCGACATGGCAGCCGGCTTCGAAACCGACGAAGGCCTGGTCGGCGGTTGTGCCTATGACGCGCATGGCGTGGCGATATCGGAAGAGGACATGGCCAAGGCGATGGCTGCGGACGCCGTGCTGTTCGGTGCCGTCGGCGGTCCGAAGTGGGACGCTGTTCCTTACGAGGTCCGCCCCGAGGCCGGCCTGCTGCGCCTGCGCAAGGATCTCGAGCTGTTCGCCAACCTGCGTCCGGCCATCTGCTATCCAGCGCTCGCCAACGCCTCCTCGTTGAAGCCGGAACTGGTCGAGGGCCTCGACATCCTAATCGTGCGCGAACTGACTGGCGGCGTCTATTTCGGCGAGCCGAAAACGATCACCGACCTCGGCAACGGCCAGAAGCGGGCGATCGACACCCAGGTCTATGACACCTACGAGATTGAGCGCATCGCCTCGGTCGCCTTCGAACTGGCGCGCACCCGCAACAACCGCGTTTGCTCGATGGAAAAGCGCAACGTCATGAAGTCGGGCGTGTTGTGGAACCAGGTCGTCTCTGACGTCCACAAGCGGAAATATCCCGACGTCAAGCTTGAGCACATGCTGGCGGATGCCGGCGGTATGCAGCTCGTTCGTGCGCCAAAACAGTTCGACGTCATCGTTACCGACAACCTGTTCGGCGACATGCTCTCCGACGTCGCCGCCATGCTGACCGGTTCGCTCGGCATGCTGCCGTCCGCTTCGTTGGGCGCCCCCGACGCCAAGACCGGAAAGCGCAAGGCGCTCTATGAACCGGTTCACGGCTCCGCCCCCGACATCTCCGGCAAAGGCATTGCCAACCCGATCGCCATGATCGCGTCTTTTGCCATGTGCCTGCGTTACTCCTTCAACATGGTGAAGGAAGCAGACGTACTGGAAAAGGCTATCGCCAATGTGCTCGATAAGGGTATCCGCACTGGCGACATCATGGCCGACGGATGCCGCCAGGTCGGCACTTCCGAAATGGGCGATGCCATTCTATCAGAATTCAAGGCGCATTCTGCCTGAGCTGGCTATATGCCCTTTGGCGCTCCGCGCGGCCACAGTCCCGCGCGGAGTTGCATGACAAGGTCTGCCGAACTTGCTATAGGCCAGTCCCAGACAACACGGGCATGAGCCCGCTCCGCCTCGAGGAATCAAGGTGAACAGAGGCCAGCAAGGCGAGACACCGGACAAGAACTGCATGGGAAAGATCACCGCATGGCTTAGGGCGCGCCGCGATCGCAATCGGATCCCCTTGCCGTCGTCGCACTGGCAATCGTTCCTGTTGATCGCAGTCAACCTTGCGCTTCTTGCATTCTTTGTCTTCGATGGCCCCGTGGTTGCCGCAATGCAGAACATGCCGGCAATCATCCGTTCGGTTGGAAACACGCTCACAGATATCGGAAAATCAGGGTGGATTCTCTTCGGCTCGGCATTCGTGTTTTTCGAGGCCCTGGCCACGTCCCGCAGGCTCGACAGCGCAAAGGCGCGGTTCAATGCGCTCTACACCGGACAGATTGCGTTTTATGTTTTCGCAAGTGTGGCTCTTTCGGGGCTCTCCGCCAATCTGATCAAGCGCGCTATCGGCCGCGCGCGCCCCGTCAATTTCGAGGAATGGGGAATTTTCGGTTTCTCACCCTTTGCCGGCAGCGCCCGCTTCGAGAGCTTTCCATCCGGCCATGCGACTACCATAGGCGCGCTCTTCATGGTCCTCGCGCTTTTGCTTCCGCGTCACCGCTTGGTTCTGGCTATTTTTGCCATCTGGCTGGCCATGACCCGCGTCATGGTCGGGGCCCACTACCCGAGCGACGTGATCGCGGGTCTTGCCTATGGCTCATGGTTCTCGCTCATGATGGCAATCGTCTTTTCGAGATACGGCATCGTCTTCAAGCTCACCCCCAGCGGCTATCCAACACCCCGCTTGCCGCTCGGATTGAAGCGCTTGCCAAGCGCGGGTGAGCAGCGAATGCGCCTGCGCAAACCTTAATAGCCGGCAGACTTTCCAGCAAAGTTCGACGAACGAGCGCCCGCTATCCGCCGAGTCCGCTTCATTCAGCATCTTCACGACTTCGTGAGAATGACCGCAAAATCGCACGCCTTGCATTGTACGTGTGATCCGGTCACCCCACTCTTCCGTAATAGTAATTGGAAGGCACGTGCCTTCGCGCTTCGTCGCGGCGGCACAAGGTGGAAAGTTTTCAGCAAATAAGACGGAACCGGGACGCTTTTCGCCCGTTCATCTGAAGCCGCGGGAAGGCGTGCTTCCGCGCGGAGGTCCGGTTCGCCCATGGAGATGCCAATGAAACCCATGTCCGCTGACAGACACATCATCAGATTTGCAATGGCGCAACCCTTTCTCGAGCGCGACGAGGAACTCGATCTCGCAATCCGCTGGAAGGATCGCCAGGATCAGGACGCGCGCAACCGGATCGCCCATGCTCACATGCGTCTGGTAATCGCGATGGCGACCAAATTTCGTGGCTTCGGCCTGCCGCTCAGCGACTTGATCCAGGAAGGCTATATCGGGTTGCTGGAGGCTGCTGCGAGATTCGACCCTGCGCGCGAAGTTCGCTTTTCGACCTATGCGGGCTGGTGGATCCGTGCATCCATGCAGGACTATATCCTGCGCAATTGGTCGATCGTTCGCGGCGGCACGAGTTCCTCCCAGAAGGCGCTGTTCTTCAACCTGCGCCGCCTTCGAGCCAAGCTCGCTCAGGGCGACAACCGGCTGAGCGATCAGGCAATCCATCAGGAAATTGCCTCTGCACTAGGGGTCAGTCTTGCCGATGTCCAGTCCATGGACGCGCGGCTTTCCGGAAACGACGCCTCGTTGCAGGCGCCCGTCATGGGCAGGCACGGAGAAGGAACGGAACAACTGGAAATGCTCGAAAGCGAAGACCTGCCGCCGGACGAACAAGTCCGCGGCATTATCGACGGCGAGAGGTGGTCTCACTGGCTGAAATGCGCCATGGAACGACTCAATGATCGTGAAACACGGATCATTCGCGCTAGGCGCCTTTCTGAAGACGGAGCCACGCTTGAGGAACTCGGCGCCGAACTCGGCATATCAAAGGAACGCGTTCGCCAAATCGAGACGCGCGCAATGGAAAAACTGAAAGCAGCGCTCAGCATCTGCGCACCGAACACCAACGAACTTCGGGAACTGGCGGTCTAATCGCGAGACCCGATGTCCTGTTGGGCATCTACTACTCCGAAATGATCTTTACCCGGCTCCCCGGCGCAAGTGTGGAACCGGCATTCAGCGCGTTGATAAGCTTGAAAAGTTCGAGCTTGCGCTCCGTGCCCATCATCCGCGCTGCCAGCGTGCCGATCGTATCGCCGGAGCCGACTGTCACCACGCGGACACGCAAGGGCTTCAACGTGGCCGCCTCCTGCGGCGTGATGCGCCGGAAGCTTGAACGAAGCTTTTCGGCCGTCGGTTCAAGCAGGGGACTATCCTTCGGCACCGCCGTCAGGAAACGAAAGATCTGCGAACCGATCCGGATAACGGTGACGTCGAAATCCCAGCGTTCGGCAGCGGCCCGAGCCGTCGCGGCTTCGAGACCGTTGACAGTGATTGGGCGAATCGTCTCGGGCAGCAGACCCGTGACCCAGCCGCTCGAAATGTAGTTCGACAGGCTCCGGCGCTCGTTGTCGGCCACCCCATCGAATCGAATCGCAATGTCTCCGGGCCCCGTGGCGAGCACTGCCTCGACCTTGTTGTCGATCTGGAACCCGTCTGGAACTTCGAAACGGATGCCTAGACTGCCGTGAAGGAAAGTCTGACCGCGAACATAACCTTCCTGGGGACTATCGCCGTAAAGCAGCCCGTCGATACCGTTCAGGTAGTAGTCGCGGCCACTCTCGCCATAGGTTCCTTGTGGTCCGAACGCTCGCGCATGGCGCCTGGCCAGTTCCACGCGCTGGGGGGCATTCGGATGGCTCGAAAGGAAGTCGAGGCTCTGGTCGGAATCTGGCTCGACCGAGGTAAAATGACTATAGCTTGCCATCGAATCCAGAAAACGCGCAGCCGCATAGGGATCGTAGCCGGCTTCGCCAAGCGTCCTCACGCCGATGACGTCGGCTTGCAGCTCCTGTTGCCGTGAGAATGCCGCGAGCCTGAGCTTCCCGCGTGCAAGCGCCTGTTTTCCCGCGAGATCGCTGGACAGGACCTCTGCCACTACCCGGCTGGCAATGACCTCGGCTTCTTCCCGGCGCTGGCGCTCGATTCCGTGATTGGCCGTCACATGGGCCATTTCGTGGGAGAGGACCGCCGCCACTTCGGAAGCGTCGTTGGCAAGAGCGAGCAAACCCCGCGTAACATATAGAAAACCGCCAGGCAGCGCGAATGCATTGATAGCCGGTGAATTCAGAATGGTAATGCGGTAGGACTGGTTCGGATTCTCCGAGACTGCCGTCAGGGCACCCGCAATCCGGGCCACCAGCTTTTCCGTTTTTTCGTCGTGATACTCGCCGCCATAGCTCGCCACGATGCGCGGATGCTCGCGCGCACCCATCTGTGCGCGCGGATCGTCCTTCTGCACTTCATCGACAATCTGGGGACTGCTGGACGGAGAGACGTTCGGCACGTAGGCCTGTTCGAACAGGGACTGGCAGGACGACAGCAGGATGCTCGACGACAGCAGGACGACAAGCAAAGGCGCCATGCCGCGGTGTTGCCGGCCGCCGCGAACGCGCTTGGACGCCATCACGTTCTTGTCTGTCAGAGCCTGCATCTTGCCCGAATCACCTTGTTCCTTCGTCGCAAAAGATCGGAACCGATGCGCTATAGCCCCGCCGACACGGATCCTCGCCCACATTCCCTGCTTCCGACCAGTCCCACATGACATCATTCATTCGACAACGATAAAATAACATATAGGGAAAGGTGCGGTCGTTGATAAGGAAACACCAAGGCGGGAAACTGAAAATGCCTCATTCGGATTGCGAATGCCATCGGGGCACGTCCAAATTAAGGCGATGACACCCAGATGCAACACGTAAGATCAGCGTTTGAGGAAACTGGCGACTGCAGTTAGGTCACTACGCCCGAAAAATATCTCGCTCGGTCCACTGAAAGCAATGCACCCCGCGTCGATGAAGATCACGTGCCGTGCAAGCCGCGCCACTTCGTCTGGATCATGACTGACGATAATGACGGTGCTGCCCGTCTCATTGCGCAGGCCTTCCAGCAAATCGGCCATTACCGTGCGCAAGCCAGGATCGAGTGCAGCAAAAGGTTCATCAAGCAAAAGCACCGGTTTACGACGAACCAGCGCCCTTGCAAACGCCGCCCGCTGACGTTCGCCGCCCGAAAGCGTCGAGGGTAAACGTCGTTCAAACCCTTCGAGGCCAACCCGCTTCAGCGCCGTCGAAATCGCCTCCCGATCGGCACTGTCAAGCCGCAGTGCGGGATTTATCCCGAGCCCGACATTGGTGAAAAGGTCGAGATGGGCAAACAGATTGTTATCCTGGAATACGAACGACACTGGCCGTTCCGCGGGAAGAAGGTTCCTGACATCCCTCCCCTCGATCAGGACGCGGCCGCCGTCGGGCGTCTCGAAACCCGCGACAATATTGAGTAACGTTGACTTGCCCGACCCCGACGGGCCGGCCACCACCGTGATCGCGCCTTTCGGTATTCGGCAATCGAAATGGAAATCACGCGTCCCAAGCCTCAGTCGCACCTCCTCGAGGATAACGGCGCTAGACGTGTGCGGCATCATCTGCCTTTTCCTTTCGGGGAAGGGTGCCGGAGGTCCCGGCAAGGGTCAGAAGTAGACAAACCATACCCAAAATCAATGCCAGTCCATCAGCGTCATTGGTACGGTAATGCCCCATGCGATTATAGATCAGCCAAGGCAATGTAGTGATCTTTTCCGAACCGAACAGCGCGACAGCGCCGAGATCGCCGAGCGACAAGGCCATCGCAAAGGACAGCGCCGTAAGCAGCGACTTCTTGAGCAAGGGCCAGTCCACGAGCCGCAATTTGGCCAGCCCCGACATTCCGAGGCTGGCAACCAATCTGGCGGTCCGGGCGCGATGAATGGCATATGCGGGCGCCAGGACCCGCATGACAAACGGCAAGGCCATCAGGCTGTTGATCGCAACGACCACCGCCGGAGCACAGCTGGCAATATTGCCGAGCGACCTCAGCGCCATAAACCAGCCCGTGGCAAGCACGATCGTCGGAACAAGCAGGACAAGCGACGAGGATGCCGACAGCAAGACCGAGAAGCCCCTCGCCGGGATCGAGGGCCGACGCCGCGCGTTGCTTGCCACCTGGGCATTGATGATCGCAATTGCGAGGCCAATGGAGAGGATAGCCGAACAGAGCCCGATGGCGAGACTTGTCGCCGCGGCGCGGATGAAGGCCTCCTCCTGAACGAGCTTCAGGAGGTCGGATCGAAGGCCGGACAAGACGATCGAGGAAAGCGGTAGCGCAATGAAGAGCGTCGCAGCGACGAGTGTGACGCCGTCGGACAGACGCGCGCGCGGGGACAGGCCGTCAAATCGCCGCGACGGCCTATCCGCCGTGGCATCATACTCTGCAGGTGCGGGAAATAGAGCCATCGCCCCGAGGATGGTGGCAGTAACCGCGATTTGCAGGAAGGCGAGCGAAACGGCACGCGCGGGTTCGAAGTCAAAGCGCAAGGACTGGTAGATGGCAACCTCGATCGTCGTTGCGGCAGGTCCGCCGCCGAGTACCAGCACCAGCGTGAAGCTCGTCGCGCAGAGCATGAAGATTAACCCGGCGATGCCAGGAATCAGCACGCGGAGCGCCGGCCATTCGATGAACCGGAAGACAGAGACCGGCTTCATGCCGAGGCCCGCGCTCATCAGCCAGTATTCAGAAGGCACCCGCTCGAGCCCGGCCAGCATGAGGCGCGCTGCAAGCGGCATGTTGAAGAACACATGGGCGAGGAGGATACCGGCGAGACCGTAGATGCTGACGGGTTCGCCAAATCCGAGAAAGGCAAGGGCGTCGTTGACAATGCCCTGTCTTCCCCAGATGCCGACAAGGCCAAGCGCGCCGATCAGAACGGGCAGGCCCATGGGAACTGCCATCAGACGGATCAGCCACTGGCGCCCGACAAAGTGCCTCTGTCGGGCAAGGGCACGTGCCACGAGGACAGCGAAAGCCACCGAGAGCAGTGTCGAAAGAGCCGATTGCAGAATCGTGAAGCGCAGCACCGAGAAGAGGAACGGATCGGAAAACAGGGATGCAATCCCGCCCCCGGCTCGGTACTGCAAGAGGGATACCACCGCGACGCCGATAAAGAACCCGATCGCGGCGAGGCTGAGGACCCCGGCGGAAAAGGCAATTATGCGTTCGCGGGCACTCAGCATGAGATTCAGTTGAGCGTCATGGCGGCAAGCCACTCGTCGATCCAGCGCTTGCGGTTTTCGGCCACTTCGTCAGGTTGCATCAGGAAGGTCTTTTGCGGCGAGACGAGCTTGCTGAAGGCCTCCGGCAGCGGTTCGGACGTCGGAGCCGCCGGCATCATCCAGTTGTTGGTTGGGACCGTGTCCTGAAAACCGGGGCTCACCATGAATTTCAGGAAGTTTCGCGCCAGCTCCTTCTGCGGGGCATCCTTCAATAGTCCCGCAACCTCGATCTGGATATAATGGCCCTCGGAAAACGCCGCGGCCTGGTAGCGGTCGCTTTCCTCAGCGATCATATGATAGGCGGGAGAAGTGGTGTAGGAAAGCACCATCGGTACCTCACCCTTGGTGAACAGGCCATAGGCCTCGGACCAGCCGGGCGTCACGGTCAGTACCCGCTCCTTGAGCTTTGTCCAGGCCTTGGGTGCTTCGTCTCCATAGATCGCCTTGACCCAGAGCAGGAGGCCGAGGCCCGGTGTCGAAGTGCGCGGATCCTCGATCACGATCTTCTGCGAAGGATCGCCCTCAACCAGCTCCTTCATGCTCGCCGGTGGAGTCTTCAGCACCTGCGTGTCATAGACGACCGCGAAATGCCCGTAGTCGTAAGGCACGAACGTATCATCGGAGAAATTTCCGGGCACCGAGACGGCGGACGTGTCGATGCCATGGACATCAAAAAAACCGCTGTGCTTGGCTTCGCTGACCAGATTGGTGTCGAGGCCAAGGACGATGTCGGCCTTGCTGGTTCCACCTTCCAGCTTGAGGCGAGTGAGAAGCGCAACGCCATCTGCAACACCAACGAAGTCGACCGTGCAATCGCATGTCTTCTCGAAGGCCTCCTTTACCTTCGGCCCCGGCCCCCACTCGGACATGAAGCTTTCATAAGTGTAGATTGTTAGCGTCCTGTCGGCCGCCACGGCACCAAGGGCCGAGGAGAGCGTGAGCACGACTGCCGCAGCAAACACGCGGCGCGGGAGATTCATCTTGCAAGCTGGCATGTTCCGCCCCTTCGTAAGGTATTCAAATCCGGGACAAGGGCGTCGATATACGCGTCTAATCCCTCCGCCGGTGTTAGCCGGATCAGGTTCCGCGGGTTGGCTCTTCGCCTCTCAGCCGGCTGTCCGCAATGGACACAAGGCACCCCGTTAGAGCGCTTTCAGACATAACGCTATGCCAGGCGGCATGCAAGTGGCGGGCAAACCGACCCAGAGACAGCATGGAACGGCGTTATTCCTTCCTTCGGGAGCCATAATCCGCGTCCTTGCCCTTTTCATGCCACAGCATTCCGCTTATCAACCGAACAGCAAGGACCAGAAGGGTATTGTCAGAACGAGTTGATGCAGCAAGAGTCTCAGCCATGTCCCATATAGAGGCTGCACCATCAAAGGACGGGGCCGAAGACGCGCCCTTCGAGATCAGTTTTCGCCGACAGATCCAGATTGCAACGCGATCCTTTTGGGCTTCCTCGGTGCGGAACCGGGTTCTAGCGCTGGCGGCCGCTCTGCTGGCGATTATCCTGCTGACTGCCTATGGCCAGATCTTGCTCAATCGATGGAACGCCCCGTTCTACAACTCTCTGGAGCGCCGTGACGTCGCCGAATTCCTGGTCCAGCTGAAGAATTTCGCAGTGATCGCCGGGTTCCTTCTTCTGCTGAACGTTGTGCAGACCTGGCTCAACCAGATGACCGCGCTCTACATGCGTGAGGGTCTCGCACGCGATATCGTCGATCAATGGCTGATAGGCAGGCGAGCCTATCGCCTCTCGGTCTCAAGCCCGCTCGGAGTCAATCCCGACCAGCGGCTGCATGAGGATGCCCGTAAACTGTCGGAAATGACCACTTCCCTCTCGATCGGCCTCGTCCAGGCAACGGTCCTGCTCGTGAGTTTCATCGGCGTCCTGTGGCAATTGTCGAGCGGCGTGGTCTTCCAGGTCGGGGAAACGAGCTTTTCAATTCCCGGCTATATGGTTTGGGGAGCAATCCTCTATGCCGGTACGGCATCGCTGGTGAGTAACGTCGTCGGCTTCCGGCTGACACGCCTCAACGCCAATCGTTACGCTCGGGAGGCGGACTTGCGCTTCTCCTTGATGAGGACGAACGAAAATCTCGAGGCGATAGCGCTTGCCCGGGGAGAAGAGACCGAGCGCAATCGTATCCATTCCAATATAGACCAGGTCCTCGGCATGATCAGGCAGTTGGCGACTGCGCTCACCAACCTGACCTGGGTGACGGCCGGGTTCGGGTGGCTGGCGCTGATAGTCCCGACTTTGATCGCTTCGCCAGCCTATTTCGCCGGAAGCATGACCTTTGGCGGCCTGATGATGGCAGCGGCGGCCTTCAACCAAGTTTATTCTGCGCTACGCTGGTATGTCGACAATTTCGGTGCAATCGCGGACTGGAAGGCCACCCTTCTCCGTGTCATGGCGTTGCGCGCCGCCCTTGTCGAAATGGACGGTTATCATCCCGACGGCGGCGAGATCGCCCACCGACCCAGCGCCTCTGGCCAGCTGTCCCTTTTGGATGTCACTATTTGCGCCAAGCCACACGGGGGGAACAGTGACCACGCATACCGGGTCAAGGAACAAAACCCATCAATAGCTTTCGGCGAACGGGTCATGATCAATGGCGATCAGGGCATCAACCGCAAGCTGCTGTTCAATGCGATCGCCGGGCTGTGGCCATGGGGAAGCGGGACAATCGAACTTCCAGTGGACGATATGCTGTTCGTGCCGCAGCTTGAGTATCTGCCGGAAGGGCGGCTGCGCGACATCCTCGGCTATCCGATCGCACCAATAGCCTTTTCAGATGAGCAAATGGCAGAAGCCCTCACCCGTGTCGGACTCGGGTCGCTTGCCCGGATGCTCGATGAACGCATGCGCTGGGATCGCGAGCTGGACAAGGACGAACAGATGTCGCTGGCGTTTGCAAATCTCCTCTTGCGCCGCCCGAAATGGATCGTGTTCAATGATGTGCTGGAAGGACTCGAGCCCGATACAAGCAGCCGTCTTGCCTCAATCTTGAGGGAGTTGCCTGAAACCACCCTTATCTATATTGGCCGCTCGGGCGCCTTTTACGACGCGCTTTCGCCCCGCCTGCTGCACCTGGAACTGCTCCATCCGGCAAACGAAAGTATCGGCGCCACGGAACGTCCGCCCGCCTGGAAGTAGATCAGCCTTCCAGCTCCTCGCGCAACATTTCCAGTTCCAGCCATTCCTCTTCCATGCGGGTAAGGTCGGCGCGCAGCTTTTCGGTCTCGGCGGCGAGCTTGTTGAAGGTCTGGGGATCCTTGGTGAATAGGTTGGGATCGGCCATATTCGCCTCTCGGGCGGTGATTTCTTTCTCCGTCTTCTCCATCTCCTTCGGCAGGTTCTCCAGCGCGAACTTCTGCTTGTAGGAGAGCTTGCCCTTGGCCTTGGCCCCGCCATCGGCCGGCTTGCCGGCCGCGCCATCGGACGATTTCGCCTTCTCGGCCTTGTCGGCGCGCCGGCGCTCGTCCTCGGCACCCTTCTTCTGCGCCAGCATGTCGGAATAGCCACCGGCATATTCGATCCAGCGGCCGTCGAGGGCCTCCGGATCGGCCGGCGCGATGGTCGAGGTCACGGTGCGGTCGAGGAAGTCGCGGTCGTGGCTGACCAGGATGACCGTGCCGGAATAGCCGGCGACGATTTCCTGCAACAGGTCGAGCGTCTCGATGTCGAGATCGTTGGTGGGTTCGTCGAGGATCAGGAGGTTCGACGGTTTGGCCATCATCCGCGCCAGCATCAGCCGGGCGCGTTCCCCGCCGGAAAGGTTCTTGATCGGGGTGCGCGCCTGTTCCGGCTGGAACAGGAAATCCTTCATGTAGCCGGTCACATGCTTCTGCTCGCCGTTGACCAGAAGGTTCTCGCCGCGCCCGTCGGTCAGGTAGTGCGCCAGCGAATCCTCGAGGTTGAGGTCCTCGCGCTTCTGGTCGAGCACCGCGATCTCGAGATTGGTGCCGAGCTTCACCGTGCCGCTGTCGGGGGCAAGCTGGCCGGTCAGTATCTTGAGAAGCGTCGTCTTGCCGGCACCGTTCGGGCCGATGAGGCCGATGCAGTCGCCGCGGTGCACGCGGATCGAGAACGGCGCGACGATGGTGCGATCACCATAGGCTTTTGTGATCTTGTCCGCCTCGATGACCAGCTTGCCGGACTCTCGGCCTTCCGTGGCGCTCGCCTGGATCGTGCCCTGCGGCCCCTTGTGGCCGCGATATTCGGCCCGCAGGCTTTGCAGGTTGCCGAGGCGGCGCATGTTGCGCTTGCGCCTTGCGGTCACGCCATAGCGCAACCAGTGCTCCTCGCGCTGGATCTCCTTGCCGAGCTTGTGCTGCTCGATCTCTTCCTCTTCCAGCACCTTGTCGCGCCATTCCTCGAAATGGCCGAAGCCGCGGTTCAGCCGGCGCGACAGACCACGGTCGAGCCAGACGGTGGCGGTCGAGACCTTTTCGAGGAAACGACGGTCATGCGAAATCACCACCAGCGCGCTGCGGCTCTTGGCGAGCTCCCCTTCCAGCCATTCGATGGTCGGGAGGTCAAGATGGTTGGTCGGCTCGTCGAGCATCAGGATGTCGGGTTCCGGCGCCATGACGCGGGCGAGCGCCGCACGCCTGGCCTCGCCGCCCGAAAGGCTTGCCGGATCTTCCTGGCCGGTCAGCCCCAGATGCTCGAGCAGATAGGTGACGCGATACGGATCGTCGCCCGGTCCGAGCCCCGCCTCGGCATAGGCCTGCACGGTCTTGTGGCTGCCGAAATCGGGCGCCTGCTCAAGATAGCGGATGGTGGCGCCCGGATGGCGGAACACCTCGCCCGACTGCGGCTCGACCATGCCGGCGGCAATCTTCATCAGCGTCGACTTGCCCGATCCGTTGCGGCCGACGAGGCAGATGCGGTCGCCCGGCTCCACCTGCAAGCCGGCGCCGTTCAAAAGCGGCGTACCGCCGAAGGACAGGAAAATGTCGTCGAGTTTGAGAATGGGAGGTGCCAAGGCATCAGGCTCCGGTCAGGTCAAAGGGTCGGGCAAGCAGAATCGCCTCGCCGCTTGCAAGCGACAGGGTGATAGCGCCTTCAGCGACATTGGAGATCGTGCGGGTCGAACCGAAGGGCAAGGAGAAATCCTTGAGCGGATAGCGGGCGTTGCCGATTGACAATCCGGCAAGTGGCGAGAACCCAAGGATCGAGAAAAGCGACCCGGCTGGAAGGTCCACCAGCGTTGTCCCGGCGAGCAGCGGATAGGCTTCCTCCTCGCCGGACGTCAGGAGAACATCGAGGCCTTCTTTTGCGAGCTGCAGTCCCTGCAACAGGTGCATGAGCGCATGATCTGAACGCTCGCCGCCAAGCGCGCCTGCGAGGATCAAGCGGTCGGCTCCGCGCTTGAGTGCCTCTTCGATGGCGATCGCGCCATCGGTCTGGGCCTTCTGAGCCGGATAGGGCATGCGGGGCACGTCTGGGAAGTCTTCGAACTGGGCTTCAACGCTGGAATCGAAATCACCGACCCACAGCTCGGGCACGACACCGAGCGCGGATGCATGCCGCATGCCGCCATCGGCCGCGAGGAAGTGGCTCCCCGTTAAGGACGTCCTGAGGCGATCGGTGAGCGCCAGATGACCGCCCAGCAATATGGTGAAGATGGTTTGCGTCATGCGCCTGCCCATAGCGCATATTGAGGCAAAAGGGAAAGGGCGTTCCGCGCCGCGCATCGGCCTCGCGGAACGCTTCAGGCCAGGTTAGCGGCCAGCGCCAATCAGCTTTTTCTTCGGTGCCGGCAGCAGACCTTCGCGCTGCAATTTCTTGCGCGCCAGCTTGCGGGTCCGGCGGATGGCTTCAGCCTTTTCGCGGGTCCGTTTTTCCGACGGCTTTTCGTACGCGGAGCGCGCCTTCATTTCACGGAAGAGTCCCTCGCGCTGCATCTTTTTCTTCAGCACTCTGAGGGCCTGGTCGACATTGTTATCTCTTACTAGAACTTGCACATTCTCTCCTTGGTTGGTTGTACGGGATTTACCGGATACCCACGATGGAAACAGACATCCCAATGTGATCCGGAAGCGAATACTGCGCGCTGTCAGTGCGTCTTTCCGGCCTTTCCCGTTTCCGCGTTTTTCATCTGCGTCTGAAAGGGCGACGCCTTCTCGGAAACGGGCTTTGGCTTGTCCTGTTTCGGTTTTCTTACTTCGCGGTTCGAACGCTGCTGGCCTTTAGCCATGGGTCTTTTCCTTTATTGCTCTGTGCCGGAGCACTGCCGGAAGTCGGCGAGCGCCCAGTGTCAATCTCGTCTTCGGCGATACTACGGTCGAAGTTTTCGCTGTCGAACCGGACCCTGTATCGTCTCGAGCCTTGCGACTCCGGCAGCGCCGCTAGGACCTTGCAGACCCCCGAGGCTTTGGCCATCCGCACCGGACCGTCCTTCAGAATGACAGTGTCACCGATTCTATAGCGGTGTACGCCCATGATATCCTCCTTGGCCTCATTGGATTCCGGATCCTGGCCGCAACACCGGTCGCTCATCACGGCATATGGATCGCATCGAAGTAAAACCACCGGCGCAGGGCCGATGCAGTGGAAGCAACCAATCGCCCGTCAGAGAAGAGGCTTGGCGTGATTGGCTCGTGTGCTGTCGAATTGCTTAATGAAGGCGGCGTGTCCGGTTGAAGCTCGAACAACCTTCTCTTTGCCCGGACAGATGCGCCCAATGAGACATCCGGACGTTTTGCTTGCGCTACCTTGACAGGTTTGGCCACTAATACAAGCTTTATGTGGAAAAAACGCACGCGCGGAGACCTCTGCTGCGCTTGCGCGCCACGAATCCAGCCACTACCTTGCGCACCGATAGTTGGGGTTGGGAAAAGAGTGACGATGCAGTTTCAGGGAACCGCCGATTATATCGCCGACAAGGATCTGATGGTTGCGGTCAATGCAGCGATAAGGCTTGAGAGGCCCCTTCTGGTCAAGGGCGAACCCGGCACGGGCAAGACGGAACTGGCCCGCCAGGTGGCCGCAGCGCTTGGTCTCGACATGCTCGAATGGAATATCAAATCGACAACCAAGGCACAGCAGGGGCTCTATGAATACGACGCTGTTTCGCGCCTTCGCGACAGCCAGTTGGGCGATGAGCGCGTCAACGACGTGAAAAACTATATCCGCAAGGGCAAGCTATGGCAGTCTTTCGCGGCATCCCAAAAGACCGTGCTTTTGATCGACGAGATAGACAAGGCCGACATCGAATTTCCGAATGATCTTCTGCAAGAGCTCGACCGCATGGAATTCCATGTCTACGAGACTGGTGAGACGATCACCGCCAGGATCAGGCCGATCGTCATCATCACCTCGAACAACGAGAAGGAGCTGCCGGACGCCTTCCTGCGTCGCTGCTTCTTTCATTATATTCGTTTTCCCGACGCAGAGACACTCTCTCGCATCGTCGAGGTCCACTACCCGGGTATCAAGCAGGCGCTTGTCCGCAGTGCACTGATGCAATTCTATGAGGTCCGCGAGACGCCTGGTCTCAGGAAGAAGCCTTCGACCTCGGAAGCGCTCGACTGGATCCGCCTTCTTGTCGCCGAGGATATTGATCCGGCTGATCTTCGCGCCGATCCCAAACATGCGCTGCCGAAACTGCACGGCGCACTTTTGAAGAACGAGCAGGACGTGCACCTCTTCGAGCGCCTGGCCTTCATGGCCCGGCGGGAGGGGCGCTGAGGGGACGCCTCCATGGCAACGGAACGAGATTGATTTTCGTTGACCCGCTCCGGCGCCAGGCGTATTTAATCAGCACTTGTGGTGATTTGGCCGGCCGGCTTGCAGCCACGTTAAAGAAATCGCTAAAGGGGCCGAGGAAAGTCTGACTTCCCGAGGACCGGTCGCGATTTCTCGCCGCCGGTTTTATTTTGCGGTTTTGTCCGCCGATGCTGGGAATGAGAAACGATGCCCATCAGGATACCCGATACGCTGCCCGCCTTTGAAACCCTCGTTGACGAGGGCGTGCGGGTGATGACCGAGACGGTGGCGATCCGTCAGGACATCCGCCCGCTGCAGATCGGGCTTCTCAATCTCATGCCGAACAAGATCAAGACCGAGGTCCAGTTCGCCCGCCTGGTCGGCGCCTCGCCACTGCAGGTCGAGCTCTCTCTCGTGCGGATTGGCGGCCACAAGGCCAAGAATACGTCGGAGGAGCATCTCCTGGCCTTCTACGAGACTTGGGACGAGGTGAAGCATCGCAAGTTCGATGGCTTCATCATTACCGGCGCCCCCGTCGAGACTCTGCCATATGAGGAAGTCACTTACTGGGACGAGATGAAGCAGATCCTCGACTGGACGACCACCAATGTACACTCCACGCTAAATGTCTGCTGGGGCGCTATGGCTGCGATCTACCATTTCCACGGCGTGCCCAAGCACGACCTCGACGAAAAGGCCTTCGGGGTCTACCGGCATCACATCCACAACCCGTCGTCCGTCTATCTCAACGGTTTCTCCGACGATTTCCAGATTCCGGTATCGCGCTGGACGGAAGTACGCCGCTCCGACATCGACAAGGTACCAGGTCTTGAGATCCTGATGGAATCAGACGAGATGGGCGTGTGTCTCGTGCATGAAAAAAAGGCCAACAGGCTCTACATGTTCAACCATGTGGAATACGATTCCACATCACTGGCGGACGAGTATTTTCGCGATGTCGCGGCGGGCGTCCCGGTGAAGCTGCCGCATAACTATTTCCCCGATGACGACCCTGCGAAAAAGCCGTTGAACCGCTGGCGCAGCCACGCTCATCTGTTCTTCGGCAACTGGATCAACGAAATATACCAGACAACGCCCTATCATCTGGAAAAGATTGGTTCGGAGAGGTGACATGAGCAGCCTCGAAATCAGACCTGTGCGGCTGGATGACGAAGCAGAGTGGCGGCGGCTCTGGAAAGCCTATCTCGCCTTCTACGAGACCGAGCTGCCGGAGGATATCTATGCCTTGACCTTTGCGCGACTGACCGGCAAAGGCGCGAACGAGTTCACCGGCCTTCTCGCTATTCTCGACGGCAGGCCGGTGGGACTGACTCATTTCCTCTTTCACCGCTCTTGCTGGACGATCCACGATATCTGTTACCTTCAGGATCTTTATGCCGATCCGGATGTGCGAGGCACCGGCGTCGGACGGGCCTTGATTGAAGCTGTTTATGCGAGGGCAGCAACGGCGGGCGCACCAAAAGTCTACTGGCTGACACAGGAGTCCAACATCACCGCCCGCCGGCTCTACGACAGGGTCGCGGAGAAGTCGCCCTTCATCGTCTATCAGAAAAAGATCTGACTGCGATGTTCATTCCCTTTTTCCTGAAGCTCAGGGACGCGAAAGTGCCGGTGACGCTCCGGGAATTCCTCGCCCTTCTCGAAGGCATGGAAAAGGGGCTCGCCGACTTCGACACCGAGGCCTTCTACTTTCTCGCCCGCACGGCACTCATCAAGGACGAGCGCCATATCGACCGCTTTGACCGGGTGTTTTCCGAGATGTTCGGCGGGCTCAAGGCCGTCTCCAGCGCCGATGGCGTCGAGACCGTACCGATCCCCGAGGAATGGCTGAAGAAACTGGCGGAAAAGCACCTGTCGGAAGAGGACAAGAAACTGGTCGAGGCGCTCGGCGGCTTCGACAAGCTGATGGAAACGCTACGTCAGCGGCTCGCGGAGCAGAAGGACAGGCACCAGGGCGGCTCGAAATGGATTGGTACGGCGGGAACATCGCCCTTCGGCGCCTACGGTTACAATCCGGAAGGGGTCAGAATCGGACAGGATGGCTCGCGCAACCGCCGCGCCGTGAAAGTTTGGGACAAGCGGGAGTTCCGCAACCTCGACGACTCCGTCGAACTCGGCACTCGCAACATCAAGGTGGCGCTCAGGCGTCTGCGCCGCTTCATTCGCGAGGGTGCCGCGGACGAATTCGACCTTTCCGGCACCATACGTGCCACAGCGGAGCACGGCTATCTCGACGTCCAAACGCGCCCGGAACGACGCAACGCCATCAAGCTCCTGATGTTCTTCGATGTTGGCGGCTCGATGGATGACCATATCCGCGTGGTGGAAGAACTCTTTTCGGCGGCGCGCTCAGAATTTCGCCACATGGATTATTTCTACTTCCACAACTGCCCCTATGAACGGGTCTGGAAGGACAACCGCCGCCGCCACAACGAAGTGATCGCAACCGAGCATATCATTCGTACCTTCGGACCGGACTACCGCGTCATTTTCGTCGGAGACGCGGCAATGAGTCCTTATGAGATCACGCAGCCGGGCGGATCGGTCGAGCATTGGAATGCCGAAGCCGGACAAGTCTGGATCAATAGGATCACCGGACATTTTCGCAGATGCCTTTGGCTCAATCCGTTGAAGCAGGACCATTGGGGCTATACGGCCTCCGTCGGCCTGATACAGCGGCTGATGGCAGGCAGCATGTATCCGCTGACGCTGGGCGGCCTCGAGAATGCGGCACGCGAGCTGTCGCATTAGGCCCGCAGCGAGACCGAAAACAAAAAGGGAACGGGAATGGAACGCGAGATCTTCGGGCATACGGAATTGGGTGAACCGGTCTATCGCGTGACACTCAAGGGCGGCGGGCTGACGATGAAGGTTATCACCTGGGGCGCGGTCATCCAGGACCTGCGGTTGGAAGGTCACGCTCCGCCGCTTGTTCTCGGCTTTGAAAGCTTCGCCGACTATCCGCGTCATTCCTCCTATTTCGGAGCAACACCCGGCCGCTGCGCGAACCGCATCGCCGGCGGCAAGTTTTCGCTTGATGGCGAAACCTATCAGCTTGAATGCAACGAGAACGGCCGAGGCCACCTCCATGGCGGCAGCGAGGGACTCGCCAAAAGCAACTGGGAGATCGCCGATCTCGCGGGCGACCGGGTAGTGCTGAAGATCGTCGATCCGGATGGCCGAGCCGGCTATCCCGGCAACTGCGCTGTGACTGCGATCTATCAGTTGCAGGATGGCGGCGTTCTCTCCGTCGACTATCGGTCGACGACCGATCGCCCGACTCTCGCCAATATCTGCCAGCATTCCTATTTCAATCTCGACGGGCGAAACGACGCGCTTGGGCACGATCTGATGCTCGCCGCCGATGCCTATCTGCCCGTCGATGAATTGCTGATCCCGACCGGGGAAATCCGGCCCGTCGACGGCACGCCCTTCGATTTTCGCTCCATGGCCCCGATGGGACGCCAAGCGGGCGGCAGCCAGGTCCTCTACGACCACAATTTCTGCCTGTCGCCGGATCGCGTCGCCAAGCGTCCCGTTGCCCTTGCCCGCAGCATCAATTCCGGCGTGACGATGGAAGTGCGCACCACCGAACCCGGTGTGCAATTCTATTCCGGATCAAAGCTCAACGTTCCGGTACCCGGGCTGGAGGGGCGCAACTACGGCCCGTTCGCCGGCTTCTGCCTGGAGACGCAGATTTGGCCCGATGCCATCAATCAGAACGGCTTCCCGGAGGTTATCTTGCGACCCGGCGATGAGCGTCGGCAGGAAACCGACTACATCTTCGCGAAAAGCTGAGGCGGCCCATCAGACCGCCGCGAAGCCATTGTCGGCGCTTAGACCGCAGAATCGTCCGCGCCGCACGATCCGTATGCCGGGTACATGGAGCCGGTAGGACTATGGAACGAAAATCGGATGGAAGCTGCTGGCTGTGTAAAACTCAGAATGCCGGGCAACACAGCTAGGGCCGCCGGGTGGTTTTCATAGAATCCAGTAGCAGGAAACTGGAGCGGGTGAGGCGATTCGAACGCCCGACCCCAACCTTGGCAAGGTTGTGCTCTACCCCTGAGCTACACCCGCTCATATCCGCGATCCGGGGGTAGTCGAAGGATCGTGGGTCATCCGTATTGCGGCGACGGGCGCTATATGGCCCAACCGTTTTTTAAATGCAACAGGGAAATGATGGATTCAGCAAGAAAAAATATTGCGCCGTTCGACGGCCCAAAGAAAGCGCGGTTCGCCAGGATTCCGTATTCACCACTAGGCGCCGAAGAAGCCGACCACGGATCAAGTGCGACGATTGCCAAGACGAGGCACCGGACGTATCACGCTCACAGGGACGAGCAACATGTCCGTGCGTCGCAACACCCTTGCGGAGACCATTGATGACTGAGACTACGCCAAAGACGGCCAGTGACCTTTTTGCCTTTCTCGACGCTCTCGCAATTGCCCACGAGACAAAGTACCATGCACCGGTATTTACGGTGGCGGAAGCGATTGCGCTGCGTGACGAAATTCCCGGCGCCCACACGAAGAATCTGTTCGTGAAGGATAAGAAGGATCGTTTTTTTCTCCTGACCGTCGAGGAAAACGCGGTCGTCGACCTGAAGACAGTGCACACGCTGATCGGCGCGGCGAGCCGGGTCTCCTTCGGCAAACCCGAAAAGCTGATGGAATATCTCGGAGTGATGCCGGGCTCTGTGACCGTGTTCGGCGCGATCAACGACATCGGCCACGACGTCACCTTCGTGCTCGATGCGAGCCTGATGAACGAGGACGTGATCAACGGCCACCCGCTTTCGAATGATGCGACCACATCGATTGCGCGTGATGATCTTTTGCGCTTTCTTGCTGCCACGGGCCATGAGCCGCTTGTCTTGAAAGTGACAGCCTGACATACGATCTTAGCGACAGAGAAAGGCCCGACGGGGCCACGAACGGCGGGAGAATTTGATGAGTGACAACAGCAATCCCTACGGCGGTTTCGGCGGCCAGATGACGGGTCAGGCTCACCTGGGCGACGTTCCGCCCAGAAGCCACATCAAGGACACGACGACCGCAGGTTTTGCCAAGGACGTTCTCGAAGAGTCCCGCAAGCAGCCGGTGCTCGTCGATTTCTGGGCCCCATGGTGTGGCCCGTGCCGTCAACTTGCTCCGGTCATAGAAAAGGTCGTCAACGAGTCGAACGGACGCGTGAAACTCGTAAAACTCAACATCGATGATCATCCGGCCATCCCGGGCCAATTGGGAATCCAGTCGATTCCCGCCGTTGTCGCCTTCGTCAATGGCCAGCCCGTCGACGGGTTCATGGGCGCGGTTCCCGAAAGCCAGATCCGGCAGTTCATCGACAAGATCGGAGGTTCCTCTGCCGCCGATGGCGGGGCCGAAGTGACCGCAGCGCTCGAAGAAGCCGCAGCGCTGCTCGCGCAAGGCAATTACGAAGGAGCGGCGCAACTTTTCGGCGCTGTGATGCAGGCGGACCCCAAGAACACCCAGGCTATCGCCGGTATCGCCGAATGCATGATTGGCGCTGGCCAGCAGGATCGGGCGCGACAACTGCTTGCCGGCCTTCCGGAGGAACAGTCGAAAGCCACCGAAATACAAGCTGTCCAAAAGAAACTCGAGCAGATCGACGAGGCGCACAAGCTCGGTGACCCAAAGGCGCTCGAGCATGAACTCGCCCTCGACCCGGACAATCACGAAGCCCGCATGAAGCTCGCGAAGATCCTGAGCGTCCAGGGATTGCGAGAAGAGGCGGCCGAGCATCTGCTGATGATCATGCGCCGTGACCGGACCTTTGACGATGATGGTGCCCGGCGTCAGCTTCTCCAGTTCTTTGAGGTTTGGGGTCCAAAGGATCCGGCCACGATCATGGCGCGCAGGAAGCTTTCCTCCATTCTCTTTTCTTGATGGAGGAATGCCCGCGCCCTTGAGATCCATCGCCGGAGAACCACATTATGAGGATCGCGGATTCCAGCGCGGGCCGCGAAGGGAGTGCGGTCATGAAGGTCGGAAATGCCAGGTACCTGACAGCGAAGGACTTACCGGGGACACTGTCCGTGTTTCCCCTGAGTGGGGTTCTTTTGCTGCCCAGCGGGCAACTACCTCTGAATATCTTTGAACCTCGTTATCTCGAGATGTTCGATGCCGCTCTTGCCGGTAACCGGTTGGTCGGCATTGTACAGCCATCCTTCCATGAGAACGCCAAAAATGAAGCTGCGTCCGGGCCCGCCCTCTGTCAGGTCGGCTGTATCGGCCGCATCACCTCGCTGGCCGAAACCGGTGACGGACGCTACGTCACCTCACTTGGGGGCGTCTGCCGATTCCGCCTAATGGAAGAGGTCAACGGCCATCGCCCCTACAGGACATTTCGCATTGCGCCTTTCATCGCTGACCTTTCGAGCGACGACGAGGAAGCGACAGTCGACAGGGAAGGGCTACTTGCGTCCTTCCGCGCCTATCTAGACGCTAACAAGCTCGAGGCCGACTGGGAAAGTGTGGAGAGGGCCAGCAATATCACGCTCGTCAATTCGCTTTCGATGATGTCGCCCTTTGGTCCGGCCGAAAAGCAAGCCCTGCTGGAGGCTCCCGACCTCAAGACTCGCGCCGAGACACTGATCGCGATCACTGAAATCCATCTGGCGCGCGCGTTCGGCGACGCCGATACAGTACTGCAATAGTCCGGGGTCGCGATGGACAGCCTGATGCGCACAGTCGACCCGAAGCTGCTCGAGCTTCTCGTTTGCCCTCTGACACAAGGGCACCTGCGCTATGACCGCGAGAGGAACGAACTCGTATCCGAAAAGGCCAGACTTGCCTATCCTATCCGCGACGGTGTTCCGATTATGCTGGTCTCCGAGGCGCGCAAACTGGAAGCGTAGCCCTCTGCTCGTTTCAGCGCGTCATAGCGCTTCGCCGGCCAAAAGCCGCGGACGTGCAGATCCTGCGGTTCCCGCGGCTTCCCGCATGAAATAGGATTTGAGCTCGGGAAGACGGTCGACGACGCCCAATCCGAAATCGCGAACGATACGGATCGGCGCGAAATCGTTGGAAAACAACCTGTTCAGTACATCCGTGGTTACGCCCATGCGGAACGTGTCGAAGCGCCGCCATTGCTCGTAGCGTTCAAGGACATTCAGATCCCCGATATCGAGACCGAGGCGATCGGCCTCGACAATCGTCTCGGCAAGTGCGGCCACGTCCTTGAAGCCAAGATTGAGCCCCTGACCCGATATCGGATGGATGCCATGCGCCGCATCTCCCGCAAGGGCAAGGCGCGGCGCAACGAAGGACCGCGCAAGAGTCAGCCCGAGCGGAAATGCCCGGCGATCGCCGGTCGCCTTCAGAGCGCCAAGCTTGTGGCCGAAACGGCGCTCCAGTTCTTCCTCGAACACCAGATCGTCGGCCGCCACCAGCGCATCGGCATCCTCGGTGCGCTCCGTCCAGACAAGCGAGGAACGATTGCCCTTGAGCGGCAGAATCGCGAACGGTCCCGCAGGTAGGAAATGCTCTTCCGCGCAGCCGTCATGCGGCCGTTCGTGTTCCACGGTCGTCACGATACCCGACTGGCCATAATTCCAGGTGACGGTCTTGATTCCCGCCATGTCCCGGA
>Ga0172380_10002795_pt1 | contig 25699 bp, 21 predicted proteins | sample Leawe162metaG_FD_119747 | JGI IMG/M metagenome (GOLD analysis project Ga0172380, IMG submission 119747) | Leachate microbial communities from a municipal landfill in Southern Ontario, Canada - Leachate well 162 metaG | ecosystem: Engineered > Solid waste > Landfill > Unclassified | place...
CGTCGCCGCCGCGGGCAACATCGACGCGGAAGGCCGTTACGAAGCGCAGGTGGTCAGTTCCGACACCGTCTACAAAAAACTGGTCATCGAAAACAACCGGATCATCGGCTGCATCATGGTGGGGGACACCAAAAACTTCAACACCATCACCCGCTACATCACGGAACAACGGGATATCACCACGCTCAAGAACACCCTGTTATGACCCGGCGGTGCGTTAAGCCTAGGCGGCGTTCTTCCCCTCAAGGATGCGCGCAAAGCTCGGCGGGCTGCTCGGGAACATAGATTGAAGGCGCGCAGTATTCACAGGCAGAGTCGTCATTTTTCTTGCCAATGAGCTTCCAGGACTTCAGCAGGATGAGTTCGGCATGCGATTTTTTGCACTCCTCGCATACCCAAAGTTCCTTGCCGTCTTTCATCTGATATTTGAAACGTTTCATTGATGCTCCGTACTCTTATAGGTTTTCCCCTCAACCAGCATGGTAACAGGAATTGAGCAGATAGCCAACGGGCTTTTATGTCGCGGCGGATAACTGTCGAGTAAGCAGGGATATCGGCACGCTCATTCTGCCCAACACCTTCGGGACATCCCGCTTCTTACCGATCCACCTCGTCATGGCTACCGACATCAAGCAGAATGATCTTCTGGTCCGAAATCAGGAGGGTCAGGGTTAGCCGGTAGATCGGGTAGAGCAAAGCGAAACCCGACATGATAGTGCCTTGCGCAGAAGGCACACCATGCAATACCGGCGGTCGAGGGCACTAGGAGCGGAGTAAAAAAGATGAATCAGCGATACTGTCCCGGCTGGGGCTCATCGCCCATTGGCTGGCGGGGCTCAAGGGCCAGGACTTCCAACTTGTCCAGCTTATCGATGGCATACCCTTTCCCAACCAAGGGATCAACATGGTGGCACTCGACCTCGATTTCGGTGGCGTCGATGCTTTGAAAGGCGTTGAATGCCTTGTCATCAACGTCCCGATGCTCTTTGAAGATAAGGGCGAAGTCGTTTCCGTAGACCCTGAAAACAAGGGCTTCAGGGAAACCGGCCTGCAGCTCGGCGGCAAACTCCTTGAAAAGCAGATTCCCCTTGTCCCAACCGTGGCGCTTGTTGTACTCCGGCACATTCAGGAGGTGGAGCATGTGCAGACATCTATATTGGTTCAGATCCAGATTGTTCAGGATGATCTTCAGGTAATCCTCGTTGTAGAGCCCTGTCAGCTTGTCGTTGAAAAAGAAGGAGAACCTCTTTTTCTCAAGATCGGTTACCGGAAGTTGGCTGATGACCGTAGAGATTGTGATCTCGGGCAACACCCTGACCGCTGCCCTTACAACCTCGGGATGAAACTGTGTGCCGCAGAAGGATTCAAGCTCGGCCAGACTTTCGGGGATCTGTTTTCTCGCCTTGTAGACACGGTTGGTGGTCATGGCATCAAAGGCATCGCCAACCGCCATGATGCGGGAAAGCAGGGGGATGGCGTCTCCGCGCAGGCCGTCGGGATAGCCTGCGCCATCGTGGCGTTCGTGGTGATGGAGGATGATCACGGCCAAATCCTTGTACATCTCGATATTCGACAGCATCTCATAACCGGCACAGGAATGGAGCTTGATCAGGTCATAATCCAGGCTGGTGAGCTTGCCGGGCTTGAGCAGAACGGAATCCGGCGTGGCAATCTTCCCGATGTCATGCAGGATGGCGGCCTTATAGAGTTTCCTTATCTGTTCGTTGGCAATGCCCATTTCCTTGGCAATCAATTCACAATAATGGGCAACGCGTTCGGTGTGGCCGGCCGTGTAGGTATCCCTTTGCTCGATCATGTCGACAAAAGAGAAGATCGTCTCTTCATAATTGGCCGTGCGTTCGGCGGTGAGACTTGCCACCGCCTCCCTTTGCCTGAATGATGCAATGGCAAAACCGATGTCGCCGGCAAGTTCGTCCAGCATCTCCTTTTCTTCCGGCTCAAAGCCTTGCTTGCGCCAGGTATAGATGGACAGAACCCCCAGTGGTTGCGCAGCCTGATGGGCACGCAGGGGAAGACTGATAACTGACTGAAACCCCTGCACCACTTCCGGATCGCGCCACAGGGCCGGGTCCGGCGTTTTTAGGCCGTCCGACCGAATCACCGCACGATTGTCCCGGAGGCATTGGGCATAGGTGCTCGGGTAAAAGAATCCACCGGCATCATGCACCGCATAGGGAGGGTCAACAAGAGGGTGGCCGCCCGGATCGGAGGTGTGGACTGTTTGGATATCATCACCTTCCAGCAGGCCGATCCAGCAAAAGCCATAATGACCGTGCTGCACGAATCTGGCGCAGGAGCTTTTCAACAGGCTGACAATATCCGGCGTGGTGATCAGCAGCTTGTTGATATGGGCAACCGTATCCAGGATTTCCCGGAGATACCGCTCCTGATCCAAAAGGGATTCGATCTTCTCCGTCCGTTCGGCCACCCTGACCTCCAGGGTTTGGTTGAAATGCTCCACCTTCTCCTTGTCGCGCTTCACCTTCTCTGTCAGGAGCCCCACCGGCACGGTGATAAAAAAGAAAAACCCGATCCTCATGGCAAGACTGATCCACCGAATGTCCGCCAGCACGGGCTGAATGCTGACAACGTAGCACAGAGCGGAAAAGCCCGCGACCAGCACGCCGAAGCCGAGACCGAAGTAGATGGTGTGCAGACAGATGAGCAGGTAATAGCCAAGGAAGAAGCTGCTTTCAAAGCTTGCTTCCGCATGGACCAGGATTGACAGGAAGGCCATGTCAAGAAAAAGGGACGACAGATAGACCTTTCGCAACAGCTCCGGCCTGAAAAAAATAACCAGATAGCACAGAACGCTGTAGAGAGAAAAACAGATGAGGGCGTTGGCCAGAATGGCCCCTTGCCTTGGAGAAACCGGAACAATCAAGAGCCAGGCAATGCCGCCGGCAAGGCAGAAAACCCGTAACAGCAGAAAAGTGAGGTCAACCTCGCTGGTGGCGTTGGCAACCTTTTTCCATTGTTCCCGCAAAATAAGCATGATTGATTCCGACACTCATGAAATGACGGACCGCTTAAGGAGCAGCGTCGGCAAGGCAAGACGCCTTGCCATGGATGGCAAAACACCTCCGCCATCCCGAGTAAAGAATACTTCCTTGCGCCTGAAGGCGTCAACTATTATGCACCGATTGCCGATGGAGCTCGTCAGGGATAAAGCGTATTCCTATTGCGATGATCCTGCCCCAGACCCGGCGCTGAAAATAGTCAGCAACCTTCGATAAGCCCCATTGGCCACGGCCAGCTCCGCATGGCTCCCCTGCTCGATGATCCTGCCCCCGGCCATGACCAGGATATGATCCGCCCTGCGGATCGTGGAAAGCCTATGGGCGATGACGATGTTGGTCCGGCCGGCAAAGGTTGCGCCAATGGCCTGCTCGATGAGCATCTCGCTTTCCGGGTCCACGCTGGCGGTGGCCTCGTCCAGCACCAGGATGCGGGGTTCCCGGGCCAGCACCCTGGCAAAGGCCAGCAATTGCCGCTGTCCGGCGGAAAGGTCCATGCCGCCTTCGCCCACCCGGGTGGCAAGCCCCTCGGGCAACTGGCGGACAAAACGGGCCAGCTGCGCCTTTTCCAGAATCTCCCACAACGATTCGTCGGTTTTTTCCCCGTCGAGCAGGATATTCTCCCGGATGGTCCCGGGGATGAGCAACACGTCCTGCATCACCAGCCCCACCTGGTTCCGCAGCCAGTTTGGATCAAGTTCGCGCAGGTCAATGCCGTCCAGAAGAATCTCCCCTCCATCCGGGTCGTAGAACCGTTCCAGCAGGTTGATGATCGTGGTTTTGCCGCTGCCGGTGGCGCCGACGATGGCCAGGGTCCGGCCGGGCGGGATCCTCAGGGAAAAATTCTCCAGCACCGGATGCTCCGGCGCATAGCCGAAGCGCACCTCCCTGAACTCGATCTCGCCCTTGCCGGAAGCAGGCCGTAAAGGGGCAGGGGCCAGGGGCATGGTCTCCTTGGAATCAAGCAACTGGAAGATCCGCTCGGCCGAGGCCAGGGCCGACTGGACAATGGAATACTTCTGCGACAGCTCGCGCATGGGCTGGAAAAAGAGGCGCATGTAGGAGAGGAAGGCCACCAGCATCCCGATGGTCATCTTCCCCCCCATGACCTGGCTGCCGCCGTACCAGAGGATGGTGCCGATGGTGATGGCGCTCATCAACTCGGTCAGCGGCAGGAACACGGCAAACACCTTGATCTGATAGAGGGCCTTGGCAAAAAAGGCCTGGTTGAGCAGAAAGAATTGCGCCTGGCTGGACTCCTCCCGCCGGAAAAGCTGGATGAGCGAGACACCGGAAAGGGACTCCTGCAAAAAGGAGTTGATCTGGGCCAGATGGGTGCGGATCTGCCGGAAGGCGTCGCGGGCCAACCGGCTGAACCAGAGGGTGTTGCCCACCATCAGCGGAAGAAGCAGGCAGATGCCCAAGGCCAGCCGCCAGTTCATCCAGAAGAGTATCCCCATAATACCCAAGAGCTTGACCCCGTCGTTGAACAGGGTGACGATCACCGAGGTGAACATCTCGTGCATGTTCTGGATATCGTTGGTCAGCCGGGTTACCAGCCGCCCGGCCGGGTTGCGGTGAAAAAACCTCAGGTCCAGGTGCAGGAGATGGACAAACATCATCTGCCGCATCCGGTGCATGATCCTCTGCCCGGTCCATTCCAGGATCAGCACCTGGACAAAGTTGCCGAAAAACTCGAAGGCCATGAGTCCGCAGAAGGCAAGGGCCAAACGCTTGAGCCCGGCAAGACGGACCTCGGCGGCAGCGGTGGGGTTGAGGATGAAATCATCCACGGCCAGCCGGATCAGATAGGGCAGGGAGAGGCCGCAGCCCACCACGACCAGGGAAAGCAGCACCGCCAGCACGGCCCCCAGCCAATACGGCCTGCCCAGAAAAACGATCCGGCGCCACAGGCTGAGATCGTCGAACTTGCCCAGCTGATCTTCTTCGAAATATCCGTAGTTATCCCGCACAGTTACAATCCATTTTCCTTTTCCTGACTATAAACGCTCACCAGTGCCGCAGATGCGCGGAAGAGGTCTGCGAAGTGTGCTATTGCACATGAGCAGGCCGATGACAAAGCAGATGCGGTACTGGTGAGCGTTTACCGGTGGTGCATCTGCTGCTGATGATACATGGTGCGGTAGAAGGGGCTGGTTGCCAGCAATTCGGCATGGTTGCCCTGGGCCAGCAGCCGCCCCTCCTCCAAAACCATGATCCGGGCCGCGCCGCGCAAGGGAGCTATCCGGTGCGAGACGATGAGACAGGTCCGCCCCGGCAGATAAGTGGCCAGGCCGGCAATGATCTCCTGCTCGGTTTCCAGGTCCACGGCGGAAAGGCTGTCGTCGATGATCAGCAGGGGCCGGTCAAGGAGAAGCGCCCGGGCCAGGGCGATGCGCTGGCGCTGGCCTCCGGAAAGATTGACCCCCTTTTCGCCGATCCGAGCCTGGTACCCCTCGCTGAACCCGAGGATCTCCTCATGGATCCGGCAGATCCGGGCCGCACCCTCGATCTGCTCCTGGCTCGCCCCTGGGTTGCCAAAACCGATGTTCGCTCCCACGGTATCGGAAAACAGCAACACATCCTGGGGCACATACGCTACCCGCTCGCGCACCGAGGCCAGGGAGAGCCGGTTGATATCAATGCCGTTGAGAAAAATGGCGCCGTCCGCCACGGGATACTGCCGGGCGAGAAGATGGCAGAGGGTGGATTTCCCCGAGCCGCTTCTCCCGACAAGGCCGACGATCTCCCCTGCCCGGAGGAGGCAGCTGACCCCGGCCAGGGCCGGCTGCTCCTGCCCTTCGTACCGGAAATGGAGATTCCGCAGGCTGATCTCCGTTTGCCCTCCGGGAAAGGGGACGGGCTGCGCAGGATCCACCAGGGTGGGGGTGGCGGCCATGACCTCGCCCAGCCGCCCCAACGAGGTGAGGCCGCGCTGAAAAAGATTGGCCACCCAGCCCACCGCCATCATGGGCCAGGTCAGCAGGTAGAGGTAGGAGATGAAGGCGACAAAATCCCCCACCGTGATGACATTGCCGATCACCAGGCGGCCGCCGAAAAAGATCACCAGCAGCAGGCTGGTATTGCCCACCAGCCCGGAGATGGGAAAGAGGGTGCCATGCACTCGGGCCAGGCGGATGTTGTCCTGCTGGTACTGATGCCCCAGGCGGCCGAAGGCCTCGGCTTGCGAACTTTCCTGGGTATAGGCCTTGAGCAGACGGATACCGGTGATGGTGTTGCGGGCAAATTCGGTGAGGTGGGAAAACTGCTCCTGCACCTTGAGAAAACGGCGGTGCAGCCGGGCGGAGAGCACCCTGGTAAGCAGGGCGAGCAATGGCATGGGGAGCACGGCAATCAGGGTGAGGCGCGGGCTGATATAGGCCATGCAGGCCAGGGCGGCGGTCCCCATGATGGCGGCGTCGGCGCAGGCCACCAACCCCATGCCCCCTGCCAGTTGCACTGCGGCCAGATCATTGGTGGCCAGGGCCATGATCGCGCCCACCGGTTTTTTCTGAAAAAATGGCCGGTCCAGGGTGAGCAGGTGGCGAAAAAAACCGTCGCGCAGGTCGCGCTCCACCAGCCGGGAAAACCCGAGGATCAGATACCGCCAGACAAAGCGGCAGGAGGCAATGCCCAAGGCCAGCACAAAGATGGCCAAGGCGCTTTGCGCCAAGGCAAGCTGGCTGGCCGTGCCGTGGGCCAGAAGATCCACCGCCCTTTTCACCAGCCGGGGGATGCCCAGCTGGAGAAGATCAACGGTGAGCAGGGCGAAAAGCCCGCCGACGAGGCGGGGGGAATATCGCCGGACAAAAGGACGGATAAGCCCCAGGGAGGCTCCGCCCCTGCCCCCGGACCCGCCCCCGCTCATTTGGAGCCCATCCGCCACACCCCGTCCCAGGTCAGGGGCGGATTGGCCAGCATCTCCCGGCAACGGGCGGCATACCGTCCGGCCACCACATCGTCCGCAGCCAGCTCCTGAAACATTGCCATGGCCCCGGCCACCTCGCCCCCGTAGTATTGGGCCAGGGCCGTAGCGAAGCGGCTGAGCCGCTCATCCCGGTCCGCATCGCCTTGGGTCAGAGGCTCAAACACGGTGATGGGCTCCTTGCGGCCCACCACCCCCACCCGGGCAATCTCCCGAACCAGTATTTCCGAGGGCAGTTGGTTCCGGCACGCCTCGGAGATGAGGATCTCCGTATCGAATTCCTTGTTGACCCCTTCCAGCCGGGCCGCGACATTGGCGCTGTCGCCCAGGATGGAGTAATCGAAACGCTGACTGGAGCCGAGGTTGCCCACCACCACCGGGCCGGTGTTGATGCCGATCCGCATGAACAGGTCGCAGCCGAACCGCGCCTTGAAATCGGGGCGCAGGAGGGCCAGCCGCTCCTGGCAGCGCAAGGCGGTCCGCACCGCGCGAAGGGCATGATCGTTTTGCGTCAGCGGCGCGTTCCAGAAGGCGATGATGGCATCCCCCTCATACTTGTCGATGGTTCCCCCGGATTCCAGGATGATGTCGGTCATGGCGGAGAGGTATTCATTGAGCAGCAAGGTGAGCCGCTCCGGGTCCAGCCGCTCCGACATGGTGGTGAATCCGGCCAGATCGGAGAAGAAGATGGAAAGCTCCCGCTTCTCGCCGCCCAGCCGCAGGCGCTCGGGATTCGCCACCAGCTGGTCGATCACGGTGGGATGGAGGTACTGGCTGAAGGCCCGTTTGATATAGCGTTTCTTCCTGCCTTCGGTGGCGAAGTTGAATACCACCCCGCTGACCAGGGCGAGCAGCACCGCCGCGGCCTGGACCCCGACGGGCAGCCAGATCCCTTGCCCATAGGCGGCAAAGCCCGCGGCAAAGGGCAGAGGGAGCAGGAGGACAAAGGCCAGGGACGACTGCCAGGCATTGCGGCAAAAAAGGATGGCAATTGAGGCCAGCACCCCGAAAAACAGGGTCAGGACCGCAGCCAGCCAGATCGGGCTGTCGCGGAGAAAATCCTGGGACAGGAGGTTGTCCAGCATGGTGGCGTGAATCTCCACCCCCGGATAGACCCCGTCCATGGGAATGGCCCTGAGGTCGTAAAGGCCTGGGGCGGTCATGCCAAAAAAAACGTAAGCGCCCTTGAACTCGGCCGGATCGATGACCGGAACCTCCCCTGCCTCAAGCTGCAACTCGGACTGCACCACCGCAGCCAGGGAGATGGTGGGAACGGTGCGGGATACCCCCCGAAAATTGAGGATGGCCTGCCCGGTTTCATCGAGGGGTACACCGAGCGGACCAATCTGGAGATGGTTTTTGCCAAGCGCCAGGGGAACCGGGCCGGGGGCTCCGGCAAGATACGTGGCCAGGGCCAGGGAGGGCACGGGCCGGCCGGCGAGGTTGACAAAGAGAGGGGCCCTGCGAAACACCCCGTCCGGATCGGGGCGGTTGCTGATGTTGGCAAGCATTGCGCTGCTGTCGGCCAACTCGGCCACCGGCATGGTCACCGCCTGGGGCAGCACCGGCGCCCGGCTTTTGACAAACCACTGGGAGAAACCAGAGATTGCCAGCGCGGGCGGACCGGCTCCATCCCCACCCTGCGCCTCGCCGGGAGGCGCCAGGGTGTAGCTGAGCACCACCGGGCCGTTCTCCCGCATGGCCTGGGCAAAAGCCTGGTCATCACCCACCCCGTGGAGCGAGGGCTCGCTGAACAACACATCAAAGGCGACCGCCTTGACTCCGGCCCGCTTACAAAAGGCGAGCACCGTGGCATACGCCTCCCTGGGCCAAGGCCAGGAGAGGCCGTTTTCCTTGCGGCCCCAGTCCAGGCTTTTCTGGTCCAGGGCGATGATCCGCATTTGGCTGGTGGCCGGAGCAGGACGGGCAAAATGGGCAACCCGCCACTGCCAGGTGGCATGCTCGAACCCGGCGAGCGCGCCCTGATGCCAGAGGAGGAACGCCACAACACAGGCAATCAGGCCAAGGGTAAGCCCGGTAAGACCTTTTTTGATCACGGTCAGATGCTGCCCAAGATGCTCTTGAACCGTTGCTGACGCAGCGCCATCCCGGCCGGGGCCTTGGCCTCGGCAAGCAGGGGCTCCAGTTCAACGATCCGGTCCGCCGGGTCGGGATGGGTCTTGGCAAAATCAAGCCCCTGCGGGTTGAGCCGCTGCTTCATCTCGCCAAGCAGCGCGACCAGGGCCCGCTGGTCATAGCCGGCCCGGCCGAGAATCACCAGGGCCGCAACATCGGCCTCCCGCTCAAAGGCCCGGGAATAGCCGCTGTTGACCAGGGTTGCGGTAACATCGTGAATCGACTCTTCAAAAATTCCGGTGAGTTGCGCCAGCTGCGGCCCCCCGGCCTGCTTGGCCCCTTCCGTGGCCATGATGGAGAAGGCGCTGGTCAGCCTGTTGGTCTTGATGGCCTGCAGCCCGTGCTTCAACTGGATATGGGCGATTTCGTGGGCCAGCACCGCGGCCAGGGTATCCTCGTCCCGGCAGCAGCGCAGCATGCCCCGGCTGACAAAGATCAAGCCGCCGGGCGCGGCAAAGGCGTTGATCCCCTCATCCTCCAGAAGCACGAAATGGTAACCGCCGTAGGTTTCCGGCATGTCGGAGACCCTGGCCAGGGACTGGCCGACCAGATTCAGGTACTGCACGGTCTGCTGGTCGGTGCGGGGATGGTATTTTCCCAGCAGGGTGGCGCCCACCGCGCGGCCCACATAGTATTCCTGCTCCGGCGTGATATCGGTGAAGGCCTTTTCCAAAGCCACGGCGGTTTTCTTGAGCGCCCCCACCTGGGACTCGCTGAGCCGGAATCCGCCCACCTGGACCGCCCCGAGGCCGTCGATCACATCGGTGGTTTTGCATCCGGAAACCAGCACACCGCAACAAAGAGCGAGCAACATGGCGAAAACAGGGATTCGTTTATTTTTCATGACCGTTGCCTCCCTCGGGGTTCTGCAAGCCGCCCTTGGCAAGGAATTCCCGCATGGCCTCCGGACTCACCTGAATCCGCTCCATCCAATCCACCGAGGCATAATCGAGGTTTTTCCCCCTGGCCTTGTACTCGGCCTCCACCTGGGCATTGAAGCCCTTGCCGCCCAAAGCCAGCTCATCCTCCGAGGCTCCGGCCCCCACCCGTTCTCCGGGCTTCAGGGTAATGGTTTTGGCAATGAGGCTGGCGCTGTGCATCCAGCCTTCCCTGCCCTGCTGCTGGTCCCGCACCTTGAGCCAGAGCCCCTGTTCCTCCAGCACGTCCACCCGCTCGCCATAGCCGAGGGTGGCGACAATCTTGCCGAAGGGCATGGGGGAAACCCTTACCGCGCCCTTTTGCACGGCGACGCTTCTCCACCCCTGCCCGGCCCAAACAGCCGTGGCAACAAGGGAGAGGACAAGGAACAACACTATTTTCATCCGCATTCCCATGATGATTTTCCTAAAATAATTTTCCTGCGTTGAACAACGGTTACCTTCCATACTAGCACAGGAGATTTTTAGAGACAATGGGCCGCAAAACCATTTTCCGCCGTGGACTCGGGGCCGGGCAGCCCGCGCGCCATGCCCGGAAGGAAAAATCCCCTCCATGCCGGCGAACTACTTGCATCCCACCTCTTGCTTGCGTAAGCTGTATAATATTTGCTTTGCTTTCCCTTGCGCTCCCCGCGGCCCTGACCGTGACCAGGCATGGAACGCGGCGGGGATCCCGCGTTTTTCGCGGGCAATGCTCGGAGGCAGCCTCCGGATGTTTTTTTACATTTTCCCGGCAAGGGATTCCGTGGGCGATAAAAAAGAAATTGAACAATAGTAACAATTGCCATATAATAAAAAGATTAAATTCCTGCCGGCACGACACCTCAAAGCGTTCCCGTCGCACCCGTCCCATAACAGAACAATAATTTCACCTGGAGTGGACCGATGGATTTCACGAAACTTTCCCTGTCCAAGAAGCTGACAGCCGGCTTCGGCTTTCTGGTTGTTCTTTCCACCATCGGCACCAGCTTTGCCGTTTTCAAATCCGCGCAGATGGTGACCTCGGTCAAGGATCTGGAAAAAATCCACCTGCCCCTTGCCTATCTGGGCGGAGAACTGTCCCTCTTGGTCAGCCGCCAGCAGCTTGCGGCCGCGAACTTCGTCATCCACAAGGAGGCGGTCTATCGGGAACGGTTCGACAGCAGGGACAAGGCGGCGGATGAAACCTTTGCCCGCGCCCGGGCAGTTATCCAGGCCGACGAGGAGCTGGTGCGGGCCGGTTGGTCTGAAAAACTGGAAAAGATCGTCCAACTGCATGACAAGCTGGCTCCGACGGCCAGGGAGATGATGGACGCAGCCCAGGCGGGCGACCCCGCACTGATGGCGGAAAAAGAAAGAGCCCAGGAGGAGGCGGCCGGGAAGATCCGTGAGGCCATCACCGAATTCGACGAAATCAACACCGCCGAGGGTGCGCAGGTCGCCAACAACGCCCTTGCCCAAGGCAACGCGCTCCAGACCCTGATGATCCTCATTGCCGTCGGCATCTTTATCGGCGGTTGCACCCTGGCCTTTGTCATCACCCGCGGCATCACCGTCCCCCTTAAAAAGGCGATCACCGGCCTGACTGCGGGCGCCAATCATATCTCCGCCGCGGCCGGCGAGGTGGCGGGCGCGGGCCAGCAGCTGGCGGAAGGCGCCACCGAGCAGGCTGCCGCCCTTGAGGAAACCTCCGCCTCCATGGAGGAAATCTCCTCCATGACCCAGCACAGCGCGGACAACGCCCATGAAGCCAATGCGGTCATGACCGATATAAACAATGTGGCCAGCCAGGCTGCCGCCTCCATGCAGCAGCTCACCTCCGCCATGGGCGAGATCTCCTCCGCCAGCGAAAAGACCTCGAAAATCATCAAGACCATCGACGAGATCGCCTTCCAGACCAACCTGCTCGCCCTGAATGCCGCGGTGGAAGCGGCCCGGGCCGGTGAGGCAGGCGCAGGCTTTGCCGTGGTGGCCAACGAGGTCCGCAGCCTGGCCATGCGCGCCGCGGATGCGGCCAAGGAAACCGCCGCCCTGATCGAACAGACGGTGAGCAAGGTGCAGGAAGGCACGGTGCTCGTCGACCGGACCAACGACGAGTTCAACAAGGTTTCCAAGGGCACCGGCAAGATCTCGGTGCTGATCAACGAAATTTCCTCCGCGGCAAAAGAGCAGACCGAGGGCGTGGGCCAGATCAACAAAGCCCTGCAGGAAATGGACACCGTGGTGCAGAGCAACGCCGCCACCGCCGAGGAATCCGCCTCCGCCTCGGAGGAACTCTTTGCCGAAAGCAACACCCTGCTCGGCCATGTCCGCGAGCTGCAGACCATGATCACCGGCGAGGACGGAGGCAATTCGGGCGCGACGGCCTCCCGGGCGCAAAGCAACCCGGCGCGCGGCAAGAATACGGGGCGCCGGCCGTTACCGCCGCAAAAACAGGCGCAACCCCGGGCCATCTCCCACAGCAAAAAGAGCACGGCCAAAGAGGTGATCCCCTTTGACAACGAGGATTTTGAGGATTTCTAAGAGGCGATGAGGTCTCGGGCGGACGCGCCCTGGGTGAAAAAAAGCCATCGGAGCAAAGGCGCCGATGGCTTTTTTATGGGTCAGCCTACTTCAAAAACGAACAGCAATAATCGGTAAGGATTCTGATCTTCAAGCCGAACTTGGAATGGGGCGGAACCTCGAAGGATTCGCCGCCATGGATTGTCTTCCACTCCGATGCGCCGGGCAACAAAACCTCCAGCTCGCCGGCCATGATCTCCATGATCTCCTTGTCCGCCGTGTTGAATTCGTACTCTCCGGGCAGCATGACGCCCAGGGTCTTCTGGGACCCGTCGGCAAACACCACCGTCCGGCTGGTGACCTTGCCGTCGAAGTAGACATTGGCTTTTTTTACGATGGTGACATTGTTGAACTCAGGCATGGATGTTTCCTCTCTTGCGTTTTTTCAATAAAAAATTCCCGCCACGTTACGGACGGGAAGACGTGATCTCCGTTTCAGCCTCCTAGATTCTTTATAACCGGGCCGGACAAATTGCAAGATTTTGTTGCTCCCCTTTCCCCTGACCCGGAAAAGAAAAGGGCCGCCCTTGGGCAGCCCTTTTCTTGTGCGCTTCTTGTTACCGGATCACATGGTGCGGCACACCCTGCCGACCCCGCCGGGGATGGTGCCCGAGGCCCAAAACGTTGTCCCCTGTTTGAAATCCACAAACCAATACCCGCCGGGCTTGCGCTGGTCGGCGAGAAAAATAAAGGGCTGCTCCTTGGAAAAACAGAGATGGAGATGGACGCCCTTTGCATTCACCCTGGGCTCCAGAAGGGAAAAGGCTTCCTCCATGGTGGGCAGCCGCCAGTCGGAAAATCCGGCAAACCGCCGGAGATTAAGCTCCTCCACATATTTCTGCACATTGCGGATGGTGGTGAGGTCGCAGCCGCCGCGCTGCCACATGACCCCGGTGACGTGGTCGGTAACGGTGAGCCCGTCGCCGTTGTCCACCAGGACATTGCGGAAATTGCCCTGAGGATTGTGCTGGCCGTCATAACAGCCAAGCCGGGCCGCAAGGGTTGCGGCTTCCGTTTCGTTCATCACTCCCCCGGCTCCCCGCAGACTGACCTTTCTCAGGGATGGCAGGGGATCGCCCTTCCTCGGCAACCCGGTCTCCAACTCCTCCTTGGGTACGGAGTTGTCCACCAAGACAATCCGGGAGGAATCCTCGCTCTCGATGATTTTCTCCAGCAGCCATTGCTTGATCCCCTCGTCAATGGCGTAGCTCTGGTCGCGCATATCCTTGCCCTGCCGGGCCACGCATTTTTTCAGCATCTCCTGCGGGCAGTCGATGTGGGCCAGAATCTTGGCGTGCTTGACGCCCCGTTCCATCAGGCAGAGCCTGGCGGGCGAATTCCAGTTATCGATATAAAAGTAATAATGGAGTTCCGAATTGTTGCGAATCCGCTCCTTGCCCTTGCCGCCCCAGCTCTCGAACATGGCAAAGGTGTCCGAAGGGGTGAGATCCCAGTCGATCGACACAGGCTGACCACCCATACCCAACTTTTCCGATAATCCCATGGCACACCTCCTCAGTTTTATTGTCATCCTCTGTACGGAAACGATATAATGAAACAAGCGCTTTTTTAATTAGTAATTATTACCAATAATAGTTCCGGTTTCCGTTCCACGCAAGGGGAAATATTCCATGAGCAAAGAAAAATTCACCACAGGCGCCGGATACCCGCTGCCCATGGGCGCATTCCTGAAGCCGGGAGGCGTGAATTTCGCCGTGTTCTCCCGGCATGCAACAACCGTGACCCTGGTGCTTTTCAAATCCGGGCAGGAAGATCCCTGCGCCGAGATCCCCCTTGACCCGAAGATCAACCGGACCGGCAACATCTGGCATATCCTGCTCCACGACCTGGACATCAATCTCCGCTACGGCTATCGCATGTCCGGCCCTTACGACCCAAAGGGAGCGGGGCATTTCTTTTCCCCAAAAAAACTGCTGATCGATCCCTACGCCAAGGCCCTGACCGGAGGCTCCGAGTGGGGCGTGCCCTATTGCCGCACCGGCCTCTGCGGACCCTTGAGCACCTTCCAGCGACGCTGCTGCATCATCGGCAACAACTTTGACTGGGAAGGCGACCGGCCCCTCAATATCCCCCTGGAAAAGAGCATCATCTACGAGCTCCATGTCCGGGGCTTTACCCGTGATGCAAGTTCCGGCGTGGACCATCCCGGCACCTACCAGGGGGTGGTGGAAAAGATTCCCTATCTCAAGAAACTGGGCATCACCGCAGTGGAACTCCTGCCGGTCACCGAATTCAACGAACATGAGATCACCAACTCCAACCCCTTCACCGGGGAGAGGCTGAAAAATTTCTGGGGCTACAGCCCCATCTCCTTTTTCGCCCCCAAGGCCGCCTACGCGGTCAATGGCCGCAACGGCAATCAGGTCCGGGAGTTCAAGGAGATGGTCAAGGCGCTGCATAAGGCCGGGATCGAGGTGATCCTCGACGTGGTCTTCAACCATACGGCGGAAGGGGGCGGCAACGGCCCGGTGATCAGCTTCCGGGGGCTGGACAACGTCATCTATTACCTGCTGGACCCGCGGAGCAGGGAGTATCTCAACTTCTCGGGCTGCGGCAACACGGTGAACTGCAACCATCCCCTGGTCCGGCATCTGATCATGGACTGCCTGCGCTACTGGGTGATCGAGATGCATGTGGACGGCTTCCGCTTCGATCTGGCCAGCGTCCTGGGCCGCGACCAGCAGGGCAACGTGCTGAGTAACCCGCCCATGGTGGAAAAGATCGCCGAGGATCCGATCCTCGCCGACACCAAGATCATTGCCGAGGCCTGGGATGCCGCGGGCCTCTATCAGGTGGGGAGCTTTTCCACCAACCGGCGCTGGGCCGAATGGAACGGCAAGTTCCGCGATGACGTCCGCCGCTTCCTCTGCGGACACGACGGCATGGTGGCCCCGCTCGCCACCCGCATCGCGGGCAGCGCCGACCTCTACCAGGACGACGGCCGCAGACCGCACAACAGCATCAACTTCATCACCAGTCACGACGGCTTCACCCTCTACGATCAGGTGAGCTACAACACCAAGCACAACCTGGCCAACGGCGAAGACAACCGGGACGGCGGCAACGACAATCTCAGCTGGAACAGCGGCAGCGAAGGGGTAACGGCCAACGCAACCATCGAAGGGCTGCGCAGGAGGCGGATCAAAACCTTCGCCACCATCCTCATGCTTTCCCAGGGCGTGCCCATGCTGGTGGCAGGCGATGAATTCGGCCGGACCCAGCAGGGCAACAACAACGCCTACTGCCAGGACAACGAGATAAGCTGGCTCAATTGGGAGCTGGCGAAAAAAAACCACGGCCTGCTGCGCTTTTTTACCCAGCTCATCGGGTTACGGAAAAACCACCCGGTCTTCCACCGCACCGATTTCTTTCCCGCCGAGGGGGAGCCGGAGATCGAATGGCAGTCCACCACGCCGGGAAGACCGGACTGGTCTCCATCCTGCAAGACCCTAGCCTTTACCCTGCATGGCGCCACCGCCGGGGGGCGGCGCGATGACGACTTTTTTGTCATGCTCAATGGCGGCCACACCCCTGCCGACTTCATCATCCCGGCGCCGCCAAAGGGCCGCCTCTGGCAGAGGCTGATCGACACCGGTGCCGCATCCCCGAGGGATATCGTCGGCGAAACCCAGGGGCAGCCGGTGCGCACCGCCTCGGTCACCGTGGCGGACCTGGCCGCCATGGTCTTTGTTTCCAAACCCTGCTGAAGCAACAGCCATGCGCCTTTTGTTCCTCGGCGATTCCCTCGTTGAATTTGGCAACTGGCAAAACCGCTTTCCCGGCCATGCGGTATTCAACGCCGGAATGGCCGGGGAAACCGTGGCCGGCCTGCTCGCCGATCTTCCCCGCCATCTGCGCCGCTGCCCCGATCCGGAGCGGGTATTCGTCATGATCGGCGCCAACAATCTGCTCAGGGAGGAGCATGGTTTTCTGCCGGACTACGAGAGAATCCTGAACACCCTCGGCAACACGCTTTCCCCGGCCCGGATTACCGTCACCTCCCTGCCGCCCATCCGGGCCGCCCATCTCGCCCCATCGGCCGTTGCCCGGGTAAACCACGGGTTGCTCCAGCTCAGCCGCAAGAAAAAAACCTCCTTTCTGGATCTGTTCTCGGCTTTCCACACAGACGCACCAGCCGTTGATGCCTGCTTCACCGAAGACGGCGTGCACCTCAGCGACCTTGGCTACGCAATCTGGTCAGCCTGCCTTGCCCGAGGTTTGCGGCAAGAACCTTGAATACCTCCCCATCCCGCACGTTTTCAGATGCAATTTCAAACAAATTTGTTACAATGGCCTCCGTTTTACAAAACAACGCATACCAAACCGTAAGAAAGAGCCCGGAGAAGCCATGCCTGAGAACAACCGCGAACCCATCGATCTGGCCACCCTGTACGAAATAACCCGGGCCCTGGCCTCATCGGACGACCTGCGCAAATGTTTGGAAGAAAGCCTCACCGTGCTGGCCGCCCGCACCAGCCTGGGCAACGGGGCGGTGACCATCGCCAACCCGCTCACCGGCCAGATCGAAACCGAAGTGGCCCCCGGCATGACCGCGGAGGCCCGGAAGCGCGGGATCTATAAATTCGGCGAAGGCATCACCGGCAGGGTGGTGGCCAGCGGCTCCCCCATCGTGGTGCCCCAGATCAGCCAGGAACCGCTTTTCCTGAACAAGACCAGGGCCAGGGCCGAGAAAAACCAGGAGGCCCTCTCCTTTCTCTGCGTGCCCATCAAGCACGGGGCCAAGACCATCGGCGCCCTGAGCGTGGACCGCGGCTACCACGAGGGGTTGGATTTTGAACAGGATCTCCAGTTCCTCACCGTGCTCTCGGGCCTCATCGCCCAAACCGTGGTCCGCATCCAGGCGGTGAACCAGGAACGGGAACGGCTGGAGCAGGAAAACACCCAGCTGCGGCGGGAGCTTTCCGAAAAATACCGGGTGGCCAGCATCGTCAGCAATTCGAACCGGATGCAGGAGGTGTTCGAGATGATCCACCGGGTGGCGGATTCCAACGCCACCATCCTGCTGCGCGGCGAATCGGGCACCGGCAAGACCATGGTGGCCAAGGCCATCCACCACAACAGCAAACGGGCCAAGGCGCCGTTCGTGGCGGTCAACTGCTCGGCCCTGCCGGAAACCCTGCTGGAGTCCGAGCTCTTCGGCCACGAGAAGGGCGCCTTCACCGGGGCGCAGACCGCCAAGAAGGGCCGCTTCGAGCAGGCCGAGGGCGGCACCCTGTTTCTCGACGAAATCGGCGAGTTGAGCCAGGCCGTGCAGGTAAAATTGCTCAACGTGGTGCAGGATCGCGAATTCCAGCGCTTGGGCGGCATCGCCCCCATTCGCTGCAACGTCCGGCTGATCACCGCCACCAACAAGGATCTGGAAAAGGCCGTGGAAGACGGCTCCTTCCGGGAGGATCTCTACTACCGGCTCAACGTTTTCCCCATCTACCTGCCGCCCTTAAGGGAACGCCGCACCGACATCATGCTGCTGGCCGACTTCTTTCTCCAGAAATACAACGAGGAAAACGCCAAGCAGATCCGCCGCATCTCCACCCCGGCCATCGATCTCCTGGTCCAGTACCACTGGCCCGGCAATGTCCGGGAGCTGCAAAACTGCATCGAACGGGCGGTCCTGATCTGCGACGAGGATTCGATCAAGAGCTACCACCTGCCCCCGTCGCTGCAAACCTCCGATTCGGTGAACGAACGCAGCAACCCGGTTTCCTTTACCGGGGCGGTGGAAAATTTCGAGCGGGAGTTGATCATCGACAGCCTGAAAAAATGCCAGGGCAACCAGACCAAGGCCGCCCAGCTGCTGGACACCAGCCTCAGGATCATCAACTATAAGATCGCCAAGCTCAACATCAACCCCCGCCAGTTCAAGCTCGCCAAGCCCTAGGGTGCGCCATGACCGTTCTCCTCCACCTCTGCTGCGGCCCCTGCACCATCTTCCCCCTCACCGCCCTGCGCGACCAGGGCTTTGCCGTAAAGGGCTATTTCCACAACCCCAACATCCATCCCTTCCGGGAATTCAAGCAGCGGCTCGCCACCCTGGAGGATCTGGCGCGCCGGACCTCCCTGCCCGTGGAGTATGAGCGGGAATACGGCCTCAAGGAATACCTGCGCCAGGTCGTGTTCCACGAGGAAGAACGCTGCCCGCTCTGCTACCGGATGCGCCTTGAGGCAACGGCCAAAAAAGCCAGGGAGACCGGGGCGGAGGCCTTCAGCACCACCCTGCTGTACAGCCGCTACCAGCGCCACGACACCATCCGGCAGCTGGGCGAAGAGCTGGGGGCCCGATTCGGGGTGCCATTTCTGTACGAGGATTTCCGGGTCGGCTGGCAGGAGGGGATCGACGCCAGCCTTGAGATGGGACTCTACCGGCAGCCTTACTGCGGCTGCATCTACAGCGAGCAGGAACGCTACGACAAGAAGTTTCGGAAGACAAAAAAGAAGGACAAATGACAATGGGCCTTACCCGCAACGCGGGAAGGCCCATCAAGATAAACCGGAACCGCCCCTGGGGGCTTATTCCTTGGCAGCCCCGCCGCTGCCGCTGCCGCCGGGCATGATGCCGAAGGCGGAGGTAAAGGACTGCCAGTCCGGCAGGGAGATGGTGGGCACGAACCGTCGCCAGGTTTTTTCAACCCCTTGGCCTGATTTCAGCTGGGCCAACAGCTCCGTGGCCTGGGGCTCGACGCTGGACTTGGGATAGGTGGCCAGCAGATATTCAAGCCGCCCCTGGGCCTGCTTATCTTCATCGATGCGCACATAGAAGGTGGCCACGGAAAATTCGTGCTGGGCCAGAAAATCCCGGGCAGCCTGAGCCCTGGCCGAGGCCTCGACAAAATAGGGCGATTGGGGATAGGAGCGGTTCAAGCGCTCAAAGGCCTGCACCGCATTCTGGGCATTGCCCGGATCCCGGTCATGGGTGCCGATCTGCGAATAATAGCACATGCTGATCTGGAACAGGACATAGGGGACAGCCTCGTTGGTCGGATGGTTGGCCTCGAACTCTTCATACAGGGTCTTGGCCTCGCTGAACTTATCCATGTAATAATTGGAATCGGCCGCCTTCAACTCGGCCAGAAGCGCCACCTCGCTGAAGGGAAACCTGTCCTTGATCTCGACAAAACGCTTCAAGGCCGCGCTGTATTTCCCGCGATTGAAGTCGTTCATCCCCTCCATGGCCAGGGCTTCCGGGGTTTCCGGCCCTCCCCCGGAACCAAAACCCACCCAGTCCAGCATGGTATCCAGGGTGGCGCAACCGCTGAGCCCGGTGGCTGCGGTCAGCAAGACAAGAGCCAGGACACAGGCCCGAAAAAATCGACAATTCCGTTGTGAAAAAATCATGTCCCGCCCATTCATTTCAGCCAAAAGAAAAAAGGCCCGGCGCATACGAACCGGGCCCGGAAGCCATCACCTGCCACATCGAGTTTACAAAGCCTTTTCGATCATGGCCTTGAGCTGCTGCTTGCCCACCGCGCCGGTCACCTGATCGGCAACCTCTCCGCCCTTGAAGAGAATCAGGGTGGGGATGGCCCGAATCCCGTATTTGCCGGGGGTGACGGGGTTGTCATCGACATTCATCTTCCCGACCTTGAGCTTGCCTTCAAACTCGGCGGCCAGCTCGTCGATGACCGGGCCGATCGCCTTGCAGGGTCCACACCAGGGCGCCCAAAAATCCAAAAGAAAGGGCACCTCGGACTGCAGGGCCTTTGCGCCGAAATCGCCGTCGGAAACCTGGATAACCTTATCGCTCGCCATAATTTTCTCCTTTTATTTCATAGGGATAATTGTATTCAGAGTATAATTGGTTCATCTTACAAAGGGAACCGGGTACTGACAAGGAAAATCTTGTCCGCTCCCGGCTTCCCCCGAGAGTAAGGAGGCAAAAAGCGCACAAAGAGCCGCACCTCCTGCTTGACAACCAACAAGCAGTCGCTATATGGTTATCACCATGCACACACGAATCTGCCCATTCTGCAAGGAAGAGATCCATGGCCAGGCCCTGGTCTGCCGTTATTGCAGCCGCGATCTTCCCCCGGTGAAGCAGCGGCGGCGAAAAAACTCCTCCGGCTGGCTGGCGGCGATCACCGTTGCGGGCATCATCGCGGGCGGCGCGGCCTTTCTCGCCGTCGAGTTCCTGCGGGAGCGGAAAAACTGGCTCACCGAGCCACCCCGGCGACCAGAATCGCAAAACCCGCCTGACTGACCACCCCCTCCCGGGAGTGCTCCATCTCCCGCAACGCTTCCGGCGGCTGCACCAGGCCGGAGCGTCTCTCCTCCACGACAAAACCGCACCCGGCCAGGCATTGCTCCACCTCTGCCGGCTCATAAAACCGGGCCTGTTGGTAGAAGGGATGGCCTGCCTCTTTTTTTTGCTGGAGCATTCGGCCCCAAGGGCTGTCGGCCACAATGAGCCCCAGCACCAGATGCCCGCCGGGCTTGAGCACCCTCCGGCATTCCCGCAGCACCGGGATGGGATCGGCGAGAAAACAATAGGTGAAGAGCAGGAGCACTGTCCGCATGCTCTGGTCGGCATAGGGCAGCGCCTCCCCCACCGCCCGGCTCACCCGCACTCCCCGTTTTTTTGCTAATGCCAGCGGGCCCAAGGCCGGATCAACCCCGAACTCCACCCCCAGGGCCTCGGCAAAACGGCCCGGACCCACGCCGATCTCAAGCTTCGGGCTCAAAAGCGGGGTGACCAGCTCTTGCAGGGCACCCCGCTCAATGGCAAAAAGCAGGCTTTCCTCAAACCAGGCATCATACTCCTCGGCCCGCTCGTCAAAAACCTGGGCTGCCTGGTGCCGGAACGTATCTTTCCCCATCTTTTAGCCCTCGGTCATCTGCTCTCAGCTGCCAGCCCGATTGTTTCCTTTTCCCGAAATAATGGTTATGGTTACTTGCATTCTCCTGATGAGCAAGAAAAAAAGTTAACCCACACCCCGGATACCCTGCCCATGCTGGCTGAAAACAAATCCCCTTTCCGGCAATCGCTCTGTGCCCCCGGGCAATTCACCATCACCCTCGAACTGGTGCCCAGCCGGGGAGGACACAGCCGGGAACACGACCGCACCCTGGAGCTGGCCGAAAAGCTGGCCCGCGACCCGCGCATCCAGGCGGTGAGCATCACCGAAAACGCCGGGGGCCAGGCCGCCTTGTCTCCGGAGGTTCTGGGCCGCGAGATCCAGACCATGGGCCTTGACGTCATTGTCCATTTTTCCAGCAAGGACAAGAACCGCAACCAGATGGAGAGCCTGCTCTTTGCCTGGGACCGCCTGGGCATCCGCGACCTGCTGGTGATCACCGGCGATTACCCCCAGGAAGGCTACCAGGGCTGCCCAAAACCGGTCTTCGACCTGGGCTCGGTGCATGTTCTGGACCTCATCTCCCGGCTGAACAAGGGCAACTACGGCCCGGACCGGGGGAAAGGCGCAATCCGTCCCACCTCGTTTCTCATGGGCGTGGCCCTCTCCCCCTTCAAACGGCTGGAACCGGAGCTGCTGATGCAGTACGCCAAGCTCCACCGCAAGGCCGAGCGCGGCGCGGACTATATCATCACCCAGGTCGGCTACGACGCCCGCAAGTTCCACGAGGTCATCCAGTATGTCCGCCAAACCGGGCTGGATCTGCCGATGCTGGGCAATGTCTTTATTCCCAACCTTACGGTGGCAACCCTGATGCATACCGGGAAAATTCCCGGCTGCATCATCACCGACGCGCTGTACGCGGAAATCCGCCGCGAGGCTACAAGCCCGGACAAGGGCAAACAGGCCCGGCTGCTGCGGGGCGCGAAGCTCTTGGCCATCCTCAGGGGGTTGGGCTACGCGGGCGCCCATCTCGGCGGACCGGGGCTCACCTACGAAAACATCGACTTTCTCCTCACCACCGCCGATTCCCTTGCCGGAAACTGGCGGGAATTGGTCCCGGAGATGAATTACTGGCACCAAGACGGCTTCTATCTCTATAAAAAGGATGCAAACACCGGCCTCAACACCAGTGAACCCGCGCCCCGCGACGAGAGGCAGGCGGGGTTGCAGATCAACTACCGCATGGCCCGCCTCGTCCACAACCTGGCCTTCACCCCGGAGGCGCCGCTCTACCCGCTGTGCAAGAAAATCTGCCTTGCCCTGGAAGGCGGCGGGCTGGACAACGGACTCACCCACCTGGAGCATGTGACCAAGTTCCTCCTCTTCGGCTGCCAGAACTGCGGGGACTGCACCCTGGGCGACCTCGCCTTTGTCTGCCCGCAATCCGGCTGCGCCAAATATCTGCTGAACGGCCCCTGCGGCGGCAGCCGCGACGGCTGGTGCGAGGTGTACCCCGGCAAAAAACGCTGCCTCTATGTGCGGATCTACGACCGCCTTGCCGCTTGCGGCCTGCCGGAATCCATGCAGGAGGGCTTTGTGCCCCCGCGCAACTGGGCGCTCAACAACACCTCCTCCTGGCTCAATTTTTTCCGGGGGTTGGACCACGCCGGGGAAGGCCAGAAATAGGCCCGAGAAAAAAATATTTCCCATCCATATAATTAGGATGTATATTTCTTCCTTTTTTCCGGGTGACCGACCAGCATACCATACGGAATGTAACGGTTCAGCAGCGCCGCTTCGCTGCTGCTACAGATGCGAGGAAGAGGCCTGCGAAGTGTGCTATTGCACATGAGCACGCCGATGACAGGTAAGCGAGCCAGCGAGACTCCGAAGCAGATGTGGTGCTGCTGGGCCGTTACATAATGAGGGAACACGCCATGACATACTCAGACGCATCACGCCCCAAGGACGAATGCGGCGTTTGTGGGATTTTCGGCCATGAGGACGCGGCCAAGCTCACCTATTTCGGCCTCTACGCCCTCCAGCATCGCGGCCAGGAGTCCGCGGGCATCGTGGCCAGCGACGGCAGCCAGGTCTCCCTGCACAAGGGCATGGGCTTGGTGCACGAGGTCTTCAGCGAGGCCATCCTGCAAGGACTGAAAGGCCACCTCACCGTGGGCCATGTCCGCTACTCCACCACCGGCGCCTCCAACATCATCAACGCCCAGCCGTTCACCGCCACCCACCAGGGCTGTACCGTGGCCGTGGCCCACAACGGCAACCTGGTCAATATCCGCTCCCTGCGCAACGAGCTGGAGAAAAAAGGCTCCATCTTCCAGTCCACCATGGACAGCGAGGTGGTGGTCCATCTGCTCGCCCGCTGCTCCCATCTTGGCCTTGAAAAGGCACTCATCGACACCTTCGAGAGCATCAAGGGCGCCTACTCCATCCTGCTGATGACCGAGGACAAACTCATCGCCGTGCGCGACCCCGGCGGCTTCAGGCCGCTGTGCCTGGGCAAGCTCAACAACGGCGGCTTCATCGTCGCCTCGGAGACCTGCGCCCTCGACCTGGTCGAAGCCCAGTATGTCCGCGACATCGAGCCCGGCGAGATCCTGATCATCGACCGCGAAGGTCAGCGCTCTCTCCACCTCGACACCAGCCAGCGCCGCAGCCTCTGCATCTTCGAGCAGGTCTATTTTGCCCGGCCCGACAGCGACATCTTCGGCAGGAACGTCTACCTGAGCCGCAAACGCATGGGCGAGATCCTGGCCCGGGAATGCAAGATCGACGCGGATTTCGTCATGCCCTTTCCCGACTCCGGCAACTACGCGGCCATCGGCTTTTCCCAGGCCTCGGGCATTCCGCTGGAGATGGGGGTGATCCGCAACCATTACGTGGGCCGCACCTTTATCCAGCCCACCCAGTCCATGCGCGACTTCTCGGTACGGGTGAAACTGAACCCCATCCGCTCCTTTCTGAAAGACAAGCGGGTCATCATCCTGGACGACTCCATCATCCGGGGCACCACCGGCCGTTCCAGGGTCAAATCCCTGCGCGAGGCCGGGGTCAAAGAGATCCACATGCTGATCAGCTGCCCGCCCACCCGCAATCCCTGCTACTACGGGATCGACTTCCCCTCGGGCGGCGAGCTCATCGCCAACAAGAAAACCGTTGATGAAATCCGCGATTACCTGGGCCTTGACTCCCTGTATTACCTCAGCCTCGAGGGGTTGCTGGAAGCGTGCGGCGGCCCGCCGGAGGAGTATTGCAAGGCCTGCTTTGACGGGAATTACCCGGTGGAACCGGACAAGACCTTTTCCAAACTGGTTCTCGGCCCCAAAAATGCCTGCCAGTCCACGGGCAAAAAATAGGAATCCCCAGCCAATGAGTATCGAACAGGCCAAGGAAGTCCTCAGGATCGAGGCGGACGGCATCATCGCCCTGCTCGACCAGATCGACGCCGATTTTGAAAAGGCGGTGGCCATGATCATGGAATGCCCGGCCCGGGTGGTGATCACCGGCATCGGCAAATCCGGGATCATCGGCCAGAAGATCGCCGCCACCATGAACAGCACCGGCACCCCGGCCCTGTTCATGCACCCGGTGGAAGCCATGCACGGCGATCTCGGCATGGTTGACCCACAGGACGTCATTCTGGCCATCTCCTACAGCGGCGAAACCGCGGAACTCTCCCTCCTGCTCCCCAACCTCAAGAAACGCGGCGCCCGGATCATTGCCATGACCGGCAACCCGGCCTCCAGCCTGGCCAGGAGCGCGGACGCGGTGCTCAAGGTCGCGGTGCCCCAGGAGGCCTGCCCCCTGGGGTTGGCCCCCACGGCCAGCACCACCGCCGCCCTGGCCATGGGCGACGCCCTGGCCGTGGTCCTGCTGAACCTCAAGCAGTTCAAGGAAAGCGATTTCCGCCGCAACCATCCCGCAGGCAGCCTGGGGGAGCGCCTCAAGGTCAATGTCGCCGAGGTGATGCTTACCGGCGCGGCGGTTCCCAGGGTTTCCCAAACCGCCAGCCTGCCCGAGGCCATTGCCGAGCTGAACGCCAAAAACCTCGGCGCGGTCCTGGTCATGCAGGAAGAAAAAATCACCGGCATCCTCACCGATGGCGATCTTCGCCGTTTGCTGAGCCAGAAAGGCGGCAGCCTGGACGGACTCCCGCTGGCGGAGGCCATGACTGCCAAGCCTAAAACCATTACCACGGAACTTCTCGCCGCCGACGCCCTCAGCATCATGCAGCGCCACGAAATCACCTTCCTGGCCGTGACCGATCAC
>Ga0172380_10002796_pt1 | contig 25699 bp, 18 predicted proteins | sample Leawe162metaG_FD_119747 | JGI IMG/M metagenome (GOLD analysis project Ga0172380, IMG submission 119747) | Leachate microbial communities from a municipal landfill in Southern Ontario, Canada - Leachate well 162 metaG | ecosystem: Engineered > Solid waste > Landfill > Unclassified | place...
AATGCGGCGTCCGCTTTGTTGCTCGTCTCGTCAAGGGGGATGGCCATTGACTTCGACTCGCGTCGCGCGGCCATCCGCATTTGGCAGCAACGCATCGCGCCGATTAATTGAGAACACGCCCTAAGGATTGACGCATGGACAGCAACGCATCCTCCCCTGCTGCACGCCGCCGCCTGTACCGTGGCGCATTGACATTCACCCTGGCGCTTGCCGTGATCGCCTGGTTCGCGCTGCGCGACAGCTTCGATGCGCCGTCTTCCGCACCCAAGGCCGCACCTGCCGTCCCCGCCACCCTGGTTCGGGTGGCACGCGAGGACGTGCCGAATTTCCTCATCGGCGTCGGCACCGTGCAGGCATTGGCAACGGTGACGGTGAGGACGCGGCTCGACGGTCAGCTCGAACGCGTCGACTATGTCGAGGGCGAGGATGTCAAGGCCGGCCAAGTGCTGGCACGGATCGATGCGCGTCCGCTACGCGCCCAGCTCGAACAGGTGCAGGCGCAAAGGGCGAAAGACCAGGCGCAACTCGCCAACGCGCGGCTGGACCTCGCTCGCTACACACAGCTGACCGAGGAGGATGCGACCTCGCAGCAGACGCTGGACACCCAGCGTGCGCTGGTGGCGCAGCTCCAGGCCGCAGTGCAGGCCGACGAGGCGCAGATCCACTATGCGCAAGTCCAGCTGGGTTATGCCACGATCGCCGCGCCACTGGCGGGGCGTGTCGGTGCGCGCCTGGTCGACCCGGGCAACATCGTGCGCGCCAGCGACACCAACGGTTTGGTCGTGATCAATCAGATCGATCCGATCGGCGTGGTGTTCACGCTGCCCGGCGACGCGGTGCAGGCGATCAATCACGCCCGGCGGTCGGGGCGGCGACTGGCGGTGCTGGCCTATTCGCGCAACGGCGACGGCAACGCGGCGCTGGCGCGCGGCGAGCTGGTGTTGGTCAATAACCAGATCGACGTGGCCAGCGGCACCGTACAGCTCAAGGCCCGCTTCGCCAATCCGCAGCACGCGCTGTGGCCGGGGCAGTACGTCAATGTGCGGCTGAAACTCGGCGAGCATGCGCAGGCGCTGACGGTCCCGGCGCCGGCGGTGCAGCGCGGCCAGGCGGGCACCTACGCCTACGTGGTCGGCCCCGACGGCAAGGCGCAAATGCGCCCCATCGAGGTGCTGCAGATACAGGACGACAAGGCCGTCGTCGCCCAAGGCCTGCAGGCCGGCGAGACGGTGGTGCTCGACGGCCACTACAAGATCAAGCCGGGCATCGCGGTCGTCACCAAACCCGGCGCGGCGGCGACGCCCGGAGAGGGACGATGAACGTTTCCGCCGCCTTCATCAAGCGGCCGATCGGCACCTCGCTGCTGGCGCTGGCGATCTTGCTGGTGGGCATGGCGGCATGGCCGCTGCTGCCGGTGGCGCCGCTGCCGCAGGTCGACTTCCCGACCATCCAGGTATCGGCCAGTCTGCCCGGCGCCAATCCCGAGACCATGGCCGCCAGCGTGGCCCAGCCGCTGGAGCGCCAGTTCTCGCGCATCGCCGGCCTGTCGCAGATGACCTCGACCAGCGCGCTGGGCTCGACGCAGATCACATTGCAGTTCGATCTCAACCGCAATATCGACGCCGCCGCACTCGACGTGCAGTCGGCCATCAACGCGGCCTCCGGGCAGCTGCCCGGCAACCTGCCCGGCCCGCCGACGTTCCGCAAGACCAATCCGGCCGACCAGGCCATCCTGGTGCTCGCGGTACAGTCCGACAGCCTGCCGCTGACACGCGTCAACGAGTACGCCGACACCATCCTGGCACAGCAGATTTCGCAGATTCCCGGCGTCAGCGATGTCGGCATCGGCGGCGTGCAGAAGCCCGCGGTGCGCGTGCAGGTGGATCCGGCCAAGCTCGCTGCCTTGGGGATGAGCTTGGAGGAAGTGCGCGGCGTCATCGCCACCACCACGGTCAGCCAACCCACCGGCAGCCTCAACGGCAAGCAGCAGAGCTTCGCCGTCTACACCAACGACCAGGTGTTGCAGGCCGAGCATTGGAACAACATGGTGCTGGCCTATCGCAACGGTGCGCCGGTGCGGGTGCGCGATATCGGCACGGCGGTCGAGGGTCCGGAGAACACGCTCACTGCCGGCTGGGCATATGCCGGCGCGGCGGCAGCGCCCGACAACGCCGTCCGCAACGGTCGCGGCATGATCCTGTTCGTCCGCAAGCAGCCGGGCGCCAACGTGATCGAAACCGTCGACCACATCAAGGCCGCGCTGCCGCGGCTGCGGGCGGCGATCCCGCCGACGGTCTCGGTCAACACGCTGGTGGACCGGACGCAGAACATCCGCGCCTCGGTGCATGACGTCGAGTTCACCCTGATTGTCACCATCATCGCCGTGATCCTGGTGATCTTCGCTTTTCTGCTCAGCGTGCCGGCCACCGTGATTCCCGGTGTGACGGTGCCGCTGGCGCTGATGGGCACCGCGGCGGCGATGTACCTGATGGACTACAGCCTGAACAACCTGTCGCTGATGGCGCTGACGATCTCGGTGGGCTTCGTCGTCGATGACGCGATCGTCATGCTGGAAAACATCTATCGCCACATCGAGGCGGGCATGAAGCCGCTCGAGGCCGCCTACAAGGGAGCGGCCGAGATCGGTTTCACCATCATGTCGATCTCGGTTTCGCTGGTGGCGGTGTTCATCCCGCTGCTGTTGATGGGCGGCATCGTCGGCCGGCTGTTCCGCGAATTCGCCGTCACGGTGACCATGACCATCGTCGTCTCGGTGGTGGTGTCGCTGACGCTGACGCCGATGCTGTGCTCGCGCTATCTCACCGACGCCCACAACAGACCGCACGGACGTTTGTACCGCTTGTTCGAGCGTGGCTTCGCCGCCATGGCGGCGGGCTACCGGCGCGGCCTCGACTTCGTGCTCAAACACGAGTTTGCGACGCTGTGCGTGTTTCTCGCCACCCTGGCATTGAGTGTGGCGATGTTCGTTTTCAGCCCCAAGGGATTCTTCCCGCAGCAGGACACCGGCACCATCTACGGCTTCGCCGAGACTTCGCAAGACGCCTCCTTCAAAGCGATGCGGGAGCGCATGAAACTGCTCGCCGAGGTGGTGCGCCAGGACCCGGATGTGACCGGCTTCGGCATGTTCGCCGGCAGCAGCACCGCCAACACCGGCGCCTTTTTCATCGCCCTCAAACCCAAGGACGAGGGCCGCACTGTCACGGCCGACGAGGTGATCGCGCGTCTGCGCCCCGAACTGGCGAAAGTGCCGGGCATCAACCTGTTCATGCAGGCGCCCCAGGACATCAACGTCGGCGGCCGGATGTCGCGTACGCAGTACCAGTACACGGTCACCGACACCGACCTCGACGAGCTCAACACCTGGGCCCCGCGCCTGCTCGAGCGCTTGCGCCGCGTGCCGGAGTTGACCGACGTCGCATCCGACCAGCAGAACGCAGCCGCGGCGGCGACGCTCACCATCGATCGCGCACGGGCGTCGAGCTTCGGCATTTCCCCGGCGCTGATCGACGCGACGCTGTACGACGCGATCGGCCAGCGCCAGGTGGCGCAATACTTCACCCAGACCAACAGCTATCGTGTGGTGCTGGAGGTGTCGCCGAAATTGCAGGAAGATCCGGGGCTGTTCGACAAGCTCTACATCGCCTCGCCGCTGACGGGCCAGCAGGTGCCGCTGTCGGCCTTCGTCAAGATCGATACCAGCAAGACCGCCTACCTGCTCATCAGCCACCAGGGCCAGTTCCCGGCAGTCACAATTTCCTTCAACGTCGCGCCCGGGGTCGCGCTCGGCGACGCGGTGAAGGCAATCGAGAAAGCGAAGTCCGAGATGGGAGTGCCGACGACGCTGTCGGGCAGCTTCCAGGGCACGGCCAGGGCCTTCAGCGAGTCTCTGGCGACGCAGCCCTACCTGATTGCCGCGGCGCTGGTGGCGGTCTACATCGTCCTGGGCCTGCTCTACGAGAGCTACATCCACCCCCTGACGATCCTGTCGACCCTGCCCTCGGCCGGTGTCGGGGCGCTGCTGGCCCTGCGTCTGGGCGGTTACGACTTGAGCGTGATCGCGTTGATCGGCATCATCCTGCTGATCGGGATCGTCAAGAAGAACGGCATCATGATGATCGACTTCGCCCTCAACGCAGAGCGGGTGCAGGGACTGAAGGCGCACGAAGCCATCTACCAGGCTTGCCTGCTGCGCTTCCGCCCGATCATGATGACGACCATGTGCGCGCTGCTGTCGGGCCTGCCGCTCATGCTGGGTCACGGTGCCGGCTCGGAGCTGCGCCGGCCCCTGGGCTATGCGATGGTCGGCGGGCTGGTGGTGTCGCAGGCGATGACTTTATTCACCACGCCGGTGGTCTATCTTTACCTCGATCGCGCCCACCGCTGGTATGTTCGCAGGAAGCAGGCGCGCCTTTCGCCCGGCACGACCTTGCCGACGAGTGGAGAATGATTCCGCGGTGTTCGGTATTATTGATTGTGCGGCAGCGCTGCCAGCACAAACGGGAAATACCGTCATTGCGCCGCACCGGGCGCGTTGCTATGATTGGCCGGCAGCGGCTGGGCCGGCTGGGGCGTTGCCGCCGGAACTGGCGCGGGCGGCAATACCAGGGGCGTCTTGGTGCCGCAGCCGGCGAGTGCAACGAGTGTGGCAGCGAGTGTGATGATAGGCAGTAGCAGGCGCATGGCAACGTAAAGTATCGGAAATTTTGATCCTATCACAGTGGGTCGCATCATGGATGAGCGTGAATTCAACGGCTATGCCGATGCCATGCTGGCGCGGATCGAGCAGGCGCTCGAAAGCTGCGCTGTCGATCTGGACTTCGAGATCATGCCGGGCGGCATCATCGAACTGGAATTCGACAATGGCAGCAAGATCATCGTCAATCGCCACACGGCCGCGCGCGAGATATGGATTGCGGCAAAATCCGGCGGCTACCATTTCAAAATGAACGAGGCCGACCCGCGTTGTTGGACGGGCACGCGCGATGGCGCCGAGCTGCTTGAGCTGCTGTCGCGTTGTATCAGCGAACAGGCTGGCGTAACAGTGAGGCTTTGCGCGGAATAATACCCGTCATAACCGTCAGACCCGTCCTATTCCGGCTTTCGCCGAAATAACGTCAGGGCAAACCGCCCGGCGGCTTTTCCACTGTCTTGGTTTTGGCGTCCTGCACGGGTGCCGGTGCCTGCTGTTTCTCCGGCGCGGCTTCGGAATCCTCCTCCTCATCCGGCGGCAGATGCTCCTGGTAGATGTACTCGGTGCCTTTGGCTTTCCCGGCCGGATCGTTGGCATGAACGGCCACCAGCCCTTCGGGGAGTTCCATGTAGCTTTCCGGCACGCCGCGCAGTGCCTTGTCCATGAAACCGATCCACATCGGCAGCGCCGCGGCGGCGCCGGTCTCGCCGTTGCCGAGTTTCTTCGGCTGGTCGAAGCCGATCCAGGCGATGGCCACCACGGTCGGCTGATAACCGCAGAACCAGGCGTCAACATAGTCATTGGTGGTGCCGGTCTTGCCGGCCAGATCGCCGCGCTTGAGCGCCATGGCCTTGGTGGCGGTGCCGCGCCGCACCACGTCGTGCATCATGCTGTCCATCAGGTAAGCGTTGCGCGCATCCAGCACGCGCAACTGCTCGTCGCCGGCCACCGCCGGCTGGATTTCGGCCAGCAGATTGCCCTTGTCGTCGAGGATCTGGCGGACGATGTGGGGTTCGATCTTGTAGCCGCCATTGGCAAAGACGGCGTAGGCGGTCAGCTGCTGCCAGGGGGTGACCGAGCCGGCACCGAGCGCCATGGTGAGATAGGGCGGGTGCTTCTCGGCATCGAAGCCGAAGCGCGTGATGTAGTCCTGGGCATATTGGGTGCCGATGGATTTCAGCAGGCGTATCGAGACCATGTTCTTGGATTTTGCCAGTCCGGTACGCAGCGACATCGGCCCTTCATACTTGCCGTCGTAATTTTTGGGTTCCCAGGCCAGGCTGCCGGTCTCCGCCGCCGAAATGACAATGGGTTCGTCGGGAATCACCGAGGAAGACGTATAGCCTTTTTCCAGCGCCGCCGAATAGATGAAGGGCTTGAAACTGGAACCCGGCTGACGCCAGGCTTGGCTGGCATGGTTGAATTTGCTGCGGTTGAAATCGAAGCCGCCGACCAGGGCGCGGATAGCGCCGTCTACCGGGCTGGCGGCGATGAAAGCGGCCTCGACCTCGGGCATTTGGGCAATCTGCCAATGCTTCTTGTCATCCTTGCTGAGACGGATCACCGCGCCGCGGCGGATCTGTTTGTTGGCGGGAGCCTTGTCGTCCAGCATGCGGCTGGCCAACTTGAGGCTGTCGCCAGTCAGATCGACGATCTCCCCGCCGCGCAGATAGGCGCGGATCTGTTTGACGCTGGCTTCGAGCACCACTGCGGCCAACAGATCGTCGGAGTCATCGTAATCCGCCAGGGCTTCTTCGAGCAGTTCGTCGTCCTGGTCGGAGCGGATCTCCTGCATGTCGATGTAGCCTTCGGCACCGCGATAGCCATGGCGCCGGTCGTAATCCATGACGCCCTTGCGCAGGCCGGCATAGGCGGCTTCCTGGTCCGTCCGGTTGATGGTGGTGATGACCCGCAGTCCCTTGTTGTAGATATCTTCCTGGAAACGCTCATAGGCGATCTGGCGTGCCATTTCGGCGACGAATTCGGCATGGAGGCCAAAGTCGTTGGCGTCATGCTTGACCGACAGCGCCTGGTTTTGCGCCTCGGTAAGCTGTGTGTCAGTGATGTAACCCAATTCGTGCATGCGCCTTAACACATAGAATTGTCGCAGCTTGGCGCGCTTGGGATTGGCCACCGGGTTATATGCGGAAGGCGCCTTGGGCAGGCCGGCCAGCATGGCTGCCTCGGCGATGTTGATTTCCTTGAGCGATTTACCGAAGTAAATCTGCGCGGCAGCTGCGAAGCCGTAGGCACGCTGCCCGAGGTATATCTGGTTGATGTAGATTTGCAGTATTTCGTCCTTGGGCAAGCTGTGCTCTATCTTGAAGGCCAGTAGCGCCTCATAGAGCTTGCGCGACAGGGTTTTCTCGGTGGTCAGGAAGAAATTGCGCGCCACCTGCATGGTGATGGTGGAAGCCCCCTGGCGCTTGCCAGCCCCCATAAAATTGGAATAGGCTGCGCGCAGGACGCCCATGGTATCAACGCCGCCATGTTGATAAAAACGTTCGTCCTCGGCGGCGAGTATGGCATGCTTCATGATAGGCGGCACTTCGCCAATGCGCACCAAGGCACGGCGCTCTTCTCCAAATTCGCCGATCAGGTAGCCATCGGCGCTGAAGACGCGCAATGGGATCTTGGGCTGATAATCGGTCAGTATTTCGAGAGAGGGCAGTTGCGGATAGGCAAGCACCACCACGATGCCGAGCAGCGCAGCCGATGCCAAGACCATGCCGGCGATCAGCAAAAAGGGATAAAGGATCCAGCGGAGGGCGGCAGGCAAGGCGAGACTCGAATGGGAAGAAAGCGACCGCGCATTATAGGCTGTGTTCGGGAAATGTCCGACAGCGCCAAGAAGGCCAATACGAGCGAACAGGCAAGAAAAAATTCTTTACACCCGCCATAGTTGCTGCTAGCATTTAATGTAAATTATCCGTAAAGTGCCTAACGCAAGATTTTAAAAGGATATTTTCTTGCAATTTGACCTGTCCATCTTTAATCCGAAAGCACGGCCACTGATAGGTCTGGACATCAGTTCGTCCTCGATCAAGATGGTCGAATTATCGGATGCGGGCAAGGGTGTCCGTTGCGTGGAACGCTACGTGATCGAACCCTTGCCACGCGATGCCGTGGTGGATGGCAGTATCGCCAATCTCGAGCAGGTCACGGAGACACTGGCACGTGCCTCCAAGCGGCTGGGCTCGTCCACGAAATATGTGGCGATGGCGCTGCCGACAGCGGCGGTGATCACCAAGAAAATCGTCGCATCGGCGAATCTGCGCGAGCAGGAGCTGGAAATCCAGGTCGAGTCGGAAGCCAACCAGTACATTCCCTTCGCACTGGAAGAAGTGAATCTCGATTTCCAGGTGATCGGACCGGCACCCTCCGGCCCGGATGAGGTTGAGTTGCTGATTGCCGCCTCGCGCAAGGAAAAAGTCGAAGACCGCGTCGCCTGTGCGGAAGCGGCAGGATTGAAGCCGGTGGTGATGGATATCGAAGCCTACGCCACGCTGGCCGCTTTCGAACTGATCGAAACACGATTGCCGGAGGCTGGCAAGGATCGGTTGATCGCCCTGGTCGATGTCGGCGCCAACGTGATGAATGTCACGGTATTGCGCAACGACCAAACGCTGTACACCCGCGAGCAGGCCTTCGGCGGCAGTCAACTGACGCAGGACATCATGCGAACCTACGGCATGAGTGTCGAAGAAGCGGAGATGGCCAAACGCAGCAACTCCCTACCGGAGAACTATGAAGCTGAGCTGCTGAAGCCGTTCATGGACAATCTGGCGCTCGAAGTGTCGCGCGCCCTGCAATTCTTTTTCACTTCGAGCCAATTCAGTCAGGTTGACCATATTGTCCTGATGGGCGGCTGTGCCGTGATCGCCGGCATGGACGAGATGGTGGCGGCACGCACCAAGGTACCCACGGTCATTGCCAACCCCTTCGCCGACATGAGCATCGCCTCGCGACTCCGTCCCAAGCATCTGCAGGCGGATGCGCCTTCGCTGCTGGTGGCGTGCGGTCTGGCATTGCGGAGGTTCGATCAGTGATCCGCGTAAACCTGCTGCCCCATCGGGAAGAAAAACGCAAGGCGCGGCGCGAGCAATTCTATGCGGTTTCCGGCCTGATCGCGGTGCTGGCTGGACTGATCTGGTTTCTCGGCTATGGCATCATCAATGGCTATCTCAGGACGCAGGACAACAAGAACACTTTTCTTCAGGCACAGATCGCCGACCTGGACAAGGCCATCGACGAGATCAAGCGCCTCAAGGAGCAGACCGAGTCGTTGCTGTCGCGCAAGCGCGTCATCGAGGCCTTGCAGGCCAACCGGGCAGAGACAGTGCATTTGTTCAATGAAATGGCGCATCAGGTTCCGGAAGGGGTGTATATCAAGAGCATCAAGCAGAACAAAGACCAGATCAGCATCTCCGGCTATGCTCAAGCCAATTCGCGGGTGTCGACGCTGATGCGCAACCTGGAAGCATCGCCGCTGCTGGAACGGCCGGACTTGGTCGAGATCAAGGCAGAGATGGTCGGCAAGCGCCGCCTCAACGAATTCACCCTGAACGTGTTCATCACACGCCAGACCACCGAGGACAAGGGCAAAGGGGTGGCGGCTGTGGCGCAGGACAAGAAACCATGAAAACGCCGACGCTACCAAAGCTCAAGCTGCCCGAGGTCGATTTCAAGGCGCTGCTGGAAGAGTTCCAGACCCTCGACCCCAAGGATCCGGGCCTGTGGCCGCTGTTCCCGCGCATTGTGATTTGGACGGGGCTGTTTGTTCTGCTGCTGGCCGGTGCCTGGTGGTTTGGCTGGGGCAGCCAGCTGGACGAACTGGACGGCAAGGTCCAGCAGGAAGCCACACTCAAGGAAGAATGGCTGAACAAGAAGAAGCAGGCAGTCAATCTGGACGAATATCGTAAACAACTGGCCGAGATCGACCGTTCCTTCGGCGCGCTGCTCAGGCAATTGCCCAACAAGGCGGAGATGGAGGCGATGCTGGTCGACATCAACCAGGCGGGGGTCGGCCGCGGTTTGCAATTCGAATTGTTCAAGCCGGGCAGCGAAGTCATGAAGGACTTTTACGCCGAGTTGCCGATCACCATCAAATTGCTGGGCAATTACCACGATCTCGGCGGATTCACCGGGGATATTGCCAAACTATCGCGCATCGTCACGCTCAACGACATCGATATTTCCGCGGACAAGAACGGCGGGCTGACTATGACCACGATAGCGAAAACTTTCCGCTATTTGGATGAAGCGGAAGTGGCCAAACAAAAGAAGGCGGCCGCAGCCAAAGCCGCCCCACCACCAAAGAGCGACAAGAAATGAGCCGGATCGCCCTGATCATGACGGCATTGTCCGGCCTGGCGCTGACCGCATGCAGCAGCGAAGAGCATCAGGACATCAAGCAGTGGATGAACGAAGTCACCAAGGACATGCGCGGCCGGGTGCCGCCACTACCCGAAATCAAGCCCTTCCCGATTGTGTCCTACGAAGCGGCCGAACTCATGGATCCATTCAACTCCGCCAAGATCGAGCCGGACAAGAAGCCTGAAGGCGGTGGCGGTGGCGGCATCAAGCCCGACTTCAACCGCTTCCGGGAGCCGCTTGAGTCCTACCCATTGGATGCGCTGAAAATGATTGGCCTGATACAGCAAGGCCGCATGAGGAATGCCATTATCATGGCAGACAAGTCGGTTCATTTGGTAAAGATCGGCAACTACATGGGGCAGAACTTCGGGATCATCACCGATATCACCCAATCCGAGGTGCAACTCAGAGAACAGGTGCAAGATGCCAGCGGCGACTGGGTGGAACGCACCAACTCGTTGCAGTTGCAGGAACAGGAGACGAAGAAATGAGTCCTTTGAGCAGAATCGCACGTCCGCTGTTCACCCTAGTGGCGTTCTGCTGGCTAGTCGCAGCCGCATGGGCGCAGCAGAACACGCCAGCAGCGGAGGCGGCCGCAAGTCCGCAGAACGCCATCGAAACCCTGCAAGTCAGCCAGCAGGGAGGCGGCACCATCGTAAAACTCACGCTGAAACAAGCCCTGACGGCACAGCCATCCAGCTTCAGCATCGCCAATCCGGCGCGCATCGCTTTCGATTTTGCCGCTACCGTCAACGCCCTCGGCCGCAATGCGCAGCAGGTGAATGAAGGAGAAGTGCGCAGCATCAATATCGTTCATGTGGGCGATCGAACCAGGCTGGTGCTGAATTTGCACCAGATGACCACCTATGAAACACGCATTGAAGGCAAGGCAATGTTCATCAGTTTTGCGCCGAAGGAAGCGGCCGCGAGCAGCGACATGCCGCAAGTGTCGCATTTCGAAACTGCCAAACCCCAGGAAACATCGCAAAGCGTGCGTGACATCAATTTCCGGCGCGGCAAGAATGGCGAGGCGCGGATTACGGTCGATCTTTCTGACCCGAATGTGGGTATCGACATCCGCCAGCAAGGACAAGACCTGATCGTCGATTTCAAGAAAACGACTTTGCCCGGAAGCTTGAATCGGCGGCTCGATGTCACCGACTTTGCCACACCGGTGACGACCATACTCACGCAGCCCCAAGGCGAGAACGTGCGCATGTCCATCACCCCGCGCGGTCTGTGGGAACACAACGCTTACCAGAGCGACAACCAGTTCGTCATCGAAGTGAAACCGGTGACCGAGAACCCCAACAAACTGGTGCAAGGCTCGGGCAGCGGGGCTCAGGGCGAGAAGCTGTCGCTCAACTTCCAGAATATCGAGGTGCGCGCGGTATTGCAGGTGATCGCCGACTTCACCAACTTCAACATCATTACCAGCGATACGGTAAGCGGGAATGTCACGTTGCGCCTGAAGGACGTCCCCTGGGATCAGGCACTCGACATCATTCTCCAGGCCAAAGGGCTGGGAATGCGCAAGAACGGCAATGTGATCTGGATCGCCCCGCAGGAGGAAATTCTCAAACGCGATGATGAAATATCGAAGTCTCGACTGGCCTTGAGTATTTCCGAACCGATACGGATGGAGAAATTCCTGTTGAGTTACGCCAAGGCCGAAGATGTGGTCAGGCTGCTGACCGGCGAGCAGTCCAAGTCCGCGGTGGCGACAGGTGCCGCGGGCGCGCAGGGCGCCGCCCCGAGTGCGACACCCGGCGCAACCAGCGGCAAGATCGAAAGTGGGAGCTATTTGTCACCCTCCGGGGTTGTCACGGTCGATGCCAGAACCAATCAGTTATTTGTGACGGATTTTCCCGCTTACCTGGATAGAGTCAGGAAATTAATCGGCCTGATCGACAAACCGGTCAAGCAGGTGTTGATCGAAGCGCGCGTGGTCAGTGCCGAAGACAACTTCGGGCGCAGTCTGGGTGCGCGCCTGGGCTACAACGACTTGAGAGCGACGGTTCCCGGGCTGGGGGTGGGCACCCAGATCGGCACTAGCGGCAATTACGCCACCGTGGGCGGCAGCCTCGAAGGCATCTTTGCCCAAACCGGACAGATCAAAGGTGGCGGTACCCCAAGTAGTGCCTCTGCGCCTACCATGGCCCAATCCACCATGGTCAATCTCCCTGCCTCTACGATGGGGGGTGCCGTGCCAAGCACATTTGCGGTGAGTTTATTCAGGTCGGGATTGGGCAGCTTCCTCAACCTGGAGCTCTCGGCAGCGGAGACCGACGGTCGGGTAAAAGGGATTGCCAGTCCCCGCGTGGTCACCGCAGACGGCAAGATGGCGGTGATTTCGCAAGGGGTCGACATTCCCTATACGACAGTGAGCCAGACCGGCACGAATACCCAGTTCAGAAATGCAGTGCTCAAGCTGTCGGTCACACCGCAGATCACGTCGGACGGCACAGTCATCCTGGATCTGGATGTATCGCAGGACACGGTCGGACAGATATTCTCATCCGGCGTCTCAATCAACACCAAGAACATCAAGACCCGGGTATCCGTCGAGAATGGCGGCACGGTCGTGCTCGGCGGCATTTTCGAACAGAACGAGTCGGATACGACCAATAAAGTACCGCTGCTGGGGGATATTCCGATCATGGGAAATCTCTTCAAAAACACCGTCCGCACCAAAGACAGGAAAGAATTGCTGGTGTTTATCACCCCACGGATTATCGATGAGCAGATACAGGTAGGCATCAGGTAAGATCGCCTTTGAGTCCCCCCTTTACCAGGAACGATCATGTTGAAAGAAAAAATTAAAGTGTTTTTTTCGCTTGCGCTGCTGGCAAGCATGCTCGGCTTGGCGGCTTGTGGTGGCGGTGGCGGCGGGGGCGCGCAGGGAACGATACCGCCGGTGGCGGCAGATGCCGCACCAGCCGTTGCGGATCTTTCGCTCACGGCGTCGTCTACAACCGTCAAATCCGACAACTCGAATCTGATCACGATAACCGTCTCGGCAGTCAGCGCCGGGAATGCGGCCATCCCGGATGTTGTTGTGGCCCTGAGCGCGGATACCGGTATTCTCAGCACGCCGACAGTGAAGACAGGCGCCGCAGGCAGCACCACCCCGGGCAGCGCCACTTTCACCTTTTCCTCAGGGAGCGCCCTCAAAGCCAATCGTACCGCCACAATCACAGCGTCAACCAAAGTAACGCAAGGACCGGTGATCACACGCCAGTTCCTGGTTCAGATCACCGGATCGACACTGTCAGTGACTGCCAGCGGCACTTCCGTGACCGCAGGTGACCCCAATTCGGCGGTAGTGATGACTTTCTGGGCCAAGGATGCGGGCGGCAATCCGATTGAGGGAGCACAGCTTAACCTGTCACAAACTTCAACGACGACAGGTGCAGTAACGATTTCCCCGATCTATCCGGCTTCGGGTAAAACGGCAGCGACAACGGCCGATAGCCTGCCTTACACGATTACCTCCGGCCCCGCCACTGGAAAGGTGGTTCAGGCCGGTCAGCTGGTGGTCGCCGTCAAGGGGACCAGCGCTGGCGCCGTCACGATAAAAGCCAGCTCACCGCTCGAATTGGCACCGCAAGGCACCTCGCAAGCACCTGCAGTCGGCGCAGCAACGCCGGCCTCTGCCGATGTCGTCGTGGCCTCGACTCCCCTCTTGATCAGCAAAACTTCGCTGAACGGGGTGGATACGCACAAAACCACTGAAGTCGCCATGAAAATCGGGGACTCGCTGGAAGTGGAGGCCACCGATCCCAATCCCGGCCCCATCAACTTCGCCACCACGCTGGGAACCTTGAAGTACACCGATGCTCAGGGTGCGGTTCACACAGGCAACCCGTTGAGTGTGCCGTTAAATAGCGGATGCACTACCAATGCTGCAAACAAGGCATGCGCGACATTGACCACCACCCAGGCCGGCTTGTCCAGTGTCCAAGCCTACGATGCAACCACGACATCGCTGAGCGCCAGTCTTGCCGTATGGATGACTTCGGTGAATCCGAACAAGATTACGGTTCAAGCCTCGCCTTCCCTGGTGGCCAAGAGCATGGGCGGTACCATTGGCGTTTCGACTCTGACGGTGACGGTTAAGGACGCCTTGGACCAACCGGTTGGCGACCAACCTGTCGCACTCACGATCGTCAACCCCACCGGCGGCGGCGAGACCATCTCGCCAGTGGTGGTCTTTACGGCATCTACGGCGACCTCGACGCTAGGTCTGGGCCAGGCGCTGGCAACCTTTACATCGGGGTCGCTGCCGACTGGCGCACAGGGCGTCCAGATTCGCGCGCAGATACCGGGAACGGCTACCCCTGTAGCAACGCACACGGCACCTTCGGGAGACGATGCAACCATTGTGATCGGTGGTACTGCGGCTTCCGTGGCGTTTGGTCAGGCAACCACGCTGTCGACGACAACCGACGGCGCAAACTACATTTCATCGATGTCGGTGCTGGTGACCGACGCGAACGGCAATCCCGCCCCGGCGGGAACCGTGGTCAATCTCAGCGCCTGGCCCATCGCCTGGAGCACGGGAGGCGGTTGCATCATAGATGCGGACACCGCGACGACCGGCACGTTCTACAATGAAGACGCCAATGAAAATTTGTTCATGGACACTAACGCGGACGGCACCCCCAAAGAGGATGGGGTTCGCAAATACTATTACGGCACACTGCCGGATGCCACGGGAACAAGGGATGGCAAAATAACCCCTTCCAGTTCGGAGGGTGGCACGGTGCCTGGAACCGTCGTCGTCGGTTCGGACCCCCTCACCGGCTTGTCGACCGGGCTGGCCAGTTTCAATCTCGTCTATCCAAAAACAAGTGCGCTCTGGACCGTGACGAGACTTCGGGCCCGCACGGTCGTGCAGGGTTCGGAAACGCTGTCGGAATATCAGTTCCGCTTGCCTGCCAGCATCGATGATTACAACATGCCGATGGTTTGCAAGATACCCAATTCGCATAACAGATTCTAGGGATTCGCCGAATACCTCCGTCACACCGGCGAAGGCCGGTGTGACGGGGTTTGGAAACACTGATTCGGGCTTGTTCGGCGTTTCCCAAGCGGGGGAATATCCCGACAATCACCAAGTTCGCATTCCTCCAACGAACCGGCTGCATGCCGGTTCGTTGTTCTGGGGTGGTATTCGCTTGATACAATGACGCCGTGCAATCCTCACAAAACATCTACCTCGTCGGCCTGATGGGGGCAGGCAAGACCACCGTAGGCCGCCAACTGGCCAGACGCCTGGGCCGACGTTTCGTGGACTCGGATGACGAAATCGAAGCCAGCACTGGTGTGCGTATTCCCATCATTTTCGAGATCGAGGGCGAGGCCGGTTTTCGCAAACGGGAGGCCGAAGTATTGGCAGCGCTCACGCAGGAAGCGGGCCTGGTGCTGGCGACTGGCGGCGGCGCGGTGCTCGATCCCTGCAACCGCGCCAACCTGGCGAAGAGCGGCATGGTGATCTATCTCTGCGCCCAGCCCAAACAACTTTGGGAACGCACTCGCCATAGCCGCCATCGGCCCCTGTTGCAAGTCGCCGACCCGCTCGCCAAGCTGCAGGAGCTGTATGCGCAGCGCGATCCTCTCTATCGCGAAATCGCCGACATCGTTATCGAGACAGGCAGCGGCAGTTCCCAACATCTGGTGAAGCAACTTGAACGCGAGGTCCTCAACCGATGCGCAGCCTGAACGTCCGCCTGGGGGAACGCAGTTACCCGATTCTGATCGGCGCCGGCCTGCTGACGCAGGCGGAGCTGCCGCTCGCGCAGCTGCCGACCCGACGCGCAGCGATCGTCACCAACCTGACCGTCGCGCCCTTATATCTGGAGAAACTGGCTGCGCCACTGCGCGCTGCCGGCGCCAAGCTCACGGAAATCGTGCTGCCCGACGGGGAACAGCACAAGAACTGGGAAACGCTGAATCGCATTTACGATGCGCTGCTGGCCGAACATTGCGATCGGTCCACCACCATCATCGCCTTGGGCGGCGGCGTCATCGGCGATCTGGCGGGCTTCGCGGCGGCCACCTACCAACGCGGCGTGCCGTTCATCCAGGTGCCGACCACTCTGCTGGCGCAGGTGGATTCCTCTGTGGGCGGCAAGACCGGCATCAATCATCCACGCGGCAAGAACATGATCGGCGCCTTCTGGCAGCCGAAGCTGGTACTGGCCGCCACGGACACGCTCAAGACGCTGCCGGAACGCGAGCTTTCCGCCGGTCTCGCCGAAGTCGTCAAGTACGGTTTGATCCGCGACCTGCCTTTCCTGGAATGGCTGGAGGAAAACATGGATCGGTTGCGTAGCCGGGATGGGGCGGCGCTGGGTTATGCGATCGAACGCTGCTGCATCAACAAAGCCGAGGTCGTCGCCGCCGACGAGTACGAAACTGCGCGGGAGGGCGGCCGTGCGCTGCTGAATCTCGGCCACACTTTCGGCCATGCCATCGAGACCGGGATGGGCTACGGGGTATGGTTGCACGGCGAAGCGGTGGCGGCCGGCATGCTGATGGCGGCGGAACTGTCGCGCCGTCTCGGTTGGCTGGCTCATGCCGAAGTCCTCCGAGTGCGTCAGTTGCTGGTGCGTGCCGGCCTGCCCGTGCAGGGCGTTGCGCTGGGCGCAGGGCGTTATCTGGAATTGATGGGACACGACAAGAAAGTTGTGGCAGGCCGCATGCGCCTGGTGCTGCTCAAGCGCCTGGGCGAAGCGGTCACCTGGGCGGATGCGCCGCCCGCCGAGATCATTGCCGCCATCGAAGCCTGCTGCCATGAGTGAACTGGCCAGCTATGCGGTCGCCGCCGCCAATTCGCGCGGCCGCGCCATCGCCGAGCCGGCACCGGCGGAACGCAGCGAATTCCAGCGCGACCGCGACCGTATCGTCCATTCCACGGCCTTTCGCCGGCTCGAATACAAGACCCAGGTGTTCGTCAATCACGAGGGCGACCTGTTCCGCACCCGGCTGACCCACACCATCGAAGTGGCGCAGATCGCCCGCGGCATCGCGCGCGCCCTGCGACTCAACGAAGACCTGGTCGAGGCCATCGCGTTGGCCCACGATCTGGGCCACACGCCGTTCGGCCACGCCGGGCAGGATGCCCTGAACGCCTGCATGCAGGACTATGGCGGTTTCGAACACAACCTGCAAAGCCTGCGCACGGTCGACCTGCTCGAAGAGCGCTACGGCGCCTTCGACGGTCTCAACCTGTGTTTCGAGACGCGCGAAGGCATCCTCAAGCACTGCTCACCGCAACGGGCGCACAGCCTGGGCGAGCTTGGCCGGCGTTTCCTGGAAAATCGTCAGCCCTCCCTGGAAGCGCAGATTTGCAATCTTGCCGACGAGATCGCCTACAACAACCACGACATCGACGACGGACTGCGTTCCGGCCTGATAGCCATGGAGCAGCTCGACCACGTGGCGGCATTCTCCTGTCATGCGGTGGAAGTGCGCCGGGAATATCCGGACATCGCAGGACGGCGACTGATCCACGAAACCGTGCGGCGCATGATCAACGCGCTGGCGCTCGATCTGATCGCGGAAACCCGGCGTAGGATCGCCGCTGCCGCGCCCGGCTCGCTCGCCGACGTGCATGCCGCACCGCCGCTGGCCGCCTTCAGCGCGGACATGCATGCGCAGCAGCGCAGCCTGAAGGATTTTCTGCGCGACCAGCTGTATCGCCATTATCAGGTGTTGCGCATGACCAACAAGGCGCGGCGAATTATCGGCGACTTGTTCGGCGCTTTCATGGAAGACACCAGCCTGCTGCCCCCGCAGTATCAGAAGATGGCCGGACACTCGGCGGAAACCCGGAAACTTTCCGTCAAGGCGCGGGCCGTCGCCGATTACATCGCCGGCATGACCGATCGTTATGCCATCCGCGAACATCGCCGCCTGTTCGCAGTGGGCGAGATCTAAGAGCCTATTTCAGTAGGGAGAGTGGTATGCGCAGAGACAAATTGGGATGCGATGCTAGGCGCGGCGACGAAGCGATGCTGCATGCCTCGCGAGGAGCCGCAACACCGCAGCGCGCCCAATTTGTCTTTGCCCTGCGGGTTGCGGCCCAATGCGGCGCTCGCTTTGTCACTCACCTTGTGAAGGGATCGACCATTCACTGCGGCTCGCTTCGCGCGATCATCCGCATTGGGCCACAACGCATGCCACTCTCCCTACTGAAATAGGCTCTAACGGAGTATTGAGTGGATTTTGCCCTTGAGTTCGTTTTGTCAGGACTCGTTCGGCCATGTATCATCGTGTCGGGCCGATGCCCTCCCGGCGGTTCGAAGTTTACTGGCCCATGAAGCGCAGCGGCGCTGGTCGAAATGACATGGGAATAACTGGAACGACTATGCTGAATACAATATTTCAAAGATTCCTTTCGCTGGCGACGTGTTTGGTGGCGCTTGGCCTGGCGGGCTGTGTCAGCGGCGGGGGCGAAGCCACAACGACCACGACCGTTGCGGCCAGTGTCTCGATCGCACTGACAGATCCGGCCACAAACGCCACGCTGACCAATCTCAACGGCAAGCCAGCCAAAGTCTCTGCCACTGTCCGGGATACGTTGGGCGCGGTAGTGCCCAACGTGGTGGTGACTTTCAGTACCGATGCGACGCTGGCCAGCATGTCGCAAACGACCGCGCTCACCGACTCGGCCGGGGTGGCCACCATCCAGATTTCTCCCGCCACCCTGACGGCGGCAGGTGCCACCACCATCAGCGCCGCGACAACGGTGGGAAGCACGCCGGTCACCGGAAGCCTGAACTTCGGCGTGCTTGCTTCGAGCGCGGGCATCGATATTAAAATCACCAATCTCGGCACCGGTGGCGCATTGACGCAAATCAGCACCGGTACGCCGGCCAAGGTGTCGGCCACGGTGCGTGACGCCTCGGGGCCAGTAGCCAACACGGTGGTGACCTTTGCCACTGCGGCGACACTGGCGACGATGACCCCCGCGACAGGAACCGCGCTGACCGATTCGGACGGCGTGGCATGGATTCGGATCGATGCCGCCAACCCGTCGGCGGCGGGGGCCGCCACCATTACCGCGACCGCCTCGGTAAATGGCACGACACTGACCGGAAGCGCGAGTTTCAGCGTGAAATCCACGACCACCGTGACGCCGGGCATCAAGGTTACGCTCAATAACCCGAGCATCAGTCCGAGCAGCTCGGCCACTGTGAGCGCCACCATTACGAATGCGTCCGGGGTAGTCCCCCCCACCGTGGTGACTTTTGCCACCAACCCGGCGCTGGCGACGATGACACCCACGACAGGCACTGCGCTCACCAACGCATCGGGCGTAGCCACCATCAGGCTCGATGCGGCCAGCCTGACCGCGGCGGGCGCCACCACCATTTCCGCGACGGCAACAGTGGATGGGGCATCGATGACGGACAGCATCGGATTCAGCGTCAGCGCCGCCAACGCCGGCCTTGCGAATATGACGGTGGGGACGACCCCGCTTTCCCCATACGCCACCACCAACGTGTCCGTCACGGTGACCGGCGTGCCGACGACCACGCCGGTGACTATCAATTTCTCCTCGATCTGCGCCGGCACCGGCAAGGCGACGCTGCCAGCCAGCGTGCAAAGCGTGAATGGGGTCGCCACTGCCACTTATACGGACAAGGGTTGCGCGTCCACCGACACGATCACCGCCAGCGTGGCGGGCCTGGCGGTATCGGCAACCACCACGTTGCCGGTAAGTTCCCCAGGCGCCGCCAGCATCCAGTTCGTCTCGGCGACCCCGACGACGATCGTGCTGAAAGGCACCGGCGGTGCGGGTTTGGTGGAAAGCTCCCTGGTCAGGTTCAAAGTCGTGGATAACAATAATGTGCCGGTGACCGGCGCCGACGTCCGGTTCGACCTGACCACCTGGGCGGGAGGCATACTCCTCGACGGATCGAGTGCGGCACTGTCGAAAAAGACCGACAGCAACGGAGAAGCGACAGTCTCGGTGCAATCCGGCACGACACCTACCGCTGTTTGGGTGAAAGCCACCGTGACCTCCGCCTCACCGTCTTTCAGCAGCCAGTCGAACCAACTGCGTATCTCCACCGGACGCCCGGCGCAAGACCGGTTTTCGCTCAGCCTAAGCAGTCTCAACATCGAGGGCTACAATATCAATGGCGTCACGACCACACTCAACGTCATTGCTTCCGATCGTCTTGGCAATCCGGTGCCGGACGGAACAGCCATCAATTTCATTTCCGAAGGCGCCCAGATTGAGCCGTCCTGTGCGACGGTGAGCGGCACCTGCAGCGTCAAATTTACCAGCGCCAATCCGCGTCCCACGGGGGATACCGAACTTGCAGGGATTGTGACCAAAGGGCGGGCCACCGTGGTTGCCTATACGCTGGGCGAAGAAAGTTTCACCGATCTGTACGGCGACAACGTCTATCACGGACTGGGCGGGTCCCCTACCACCAGCTTGGGTACCGATCCCTTCAACGATCTCGGCGATGTATTTATCGACAATAATGAGGATGGCGTTTGGCAAGCCGGTGAGCAATCCATCGCGTTTAAATCCACGAACAACTCCGCCTGCTCCAGTGGAATTGCCACTTCGCCCCCCGCTCCCAGCAAGGCCGGCACCTGCGATGGCGTCTGGGGTTCGGCCCACGTGAGGCAAGACGCTGTCATTGTATTATCGGGTTCGAGCGGCTATGTTAATAGCATCAATGGTGGCAGGCCGACGGCAGCCTTCATTCCCGGCGCGACAACTCCCGTTACAACCTTCTCCATGGGCGGAGCGACAAAATGCAGCGGTTCCTTCCAGGTTTACGTCTTCGATCAGAACAGGAACCCGCTGCCGGTCGGCACGGCCTTGGCTTCGGTTTCGCCACCCACGTCCCTGGGTACGGTTTCCATTTCACCTGCGAGCGTCCAGAATACCAATACGCCGGGCGGAACGGCGCATACGATCCTGATCTCGAAACCATCGACAACAAACGCGACGACGGGTGCGGTTTCTTGTGTCACGGTAGGAGCGGGAGGGGTGCCTCTCAACTTCTCCATGACGACACCATCCGGGGCGGTGTCTACGGTGACTTTTACCATAACCGATTGAGACCGCCGGGTGCCTTAGCGGAGATCGCAGCAATCCGGCACGGCTAGGGGGCAGGATGTCAAAGCTGTTATTGTTTGGATTGCTCGGCCTGGTGGTTTATCTCTTGCTGCGCGGCGCTGGGCGAAAACAGCGTACCTCGTCCGCGCCGATGCCGCCCGAGCAGCGCATGGTGGCCTGCGCCCGGTGCGGCCTGAACCTGCCCGAAACGGAAAGCCTGAAATCGGGCGAACAGTATTATTGCTGCGAGCAGCATCGTGGCCTCGGCCCGCTTGAACGAAAGCGCTAAGACGAGCCTGCGGCCCTCGGCGGGGCCACCAGCCTCCTTCTGGCAGTCGCTGCAGTATTTCAATTTGTATCGCTTGGGCGTCGCGACGGTCTTTGTCTGCGCCATACTGATCTACGGCGGATCGCATAGCTTCGGTTCGCAGAATCCCGGTTTGTTCGCCCAGGTCAGTTTCGTCTATCTGATGCTGGCGCTGCTGTTTTACGTCGCCTTGCGGCAATTCCAGCGGGGTTTCAGCCTCCACCTGACCCTGCAGGTGGCAACCGATATTCTGTTGCTGACCTTGCTGATGTATGCCAGCGGCGGCGCCAAGAGCGGCATGGCTGTCATGCTGCTGGTGGTGCTGGCAGCGGCCGGGCTGGTTGGACAGGGCCGTCTTTCCTTGTTCTTCGCGGCGCTGGCGACACTGGCGGTACTGCTCGAGCAGGCTTATCGCGTGCTGGAGTTCGGCGCCAATTCGGAAGATTTCGTGCGCTCGGGCATCACCAGCATCGGCTTTTTCGCCACCGCGATCAGCGCCCGCCTGTTGGCGCGGCGCGTCGTGGCCAACGAGGAACTGGCGCGTCGCCGCGGCATCGAGTTGGCCGATCAGATGCGCATCAACCAGCGCGTCATTCGCGACATGCAGGATGGCGTGCTGGTCGTCGATGCGGACGGTCTGGTAAAACAGCATAATCCGCAGGCGGAGAACCTGCTGGGCGTGCGCGTGCCCCTCGCGCAAAATATCGCCGCAGTTTCCGAAACCCTGGCCAGGTGTTTTGCGCGCTGGCACCAGCAATCCGCCGAGGTGGCCGAAACCATCCGTATTCCCGATGGCGGCCGCATGCTGCGTGTCCGCTTTCTGCCCGCCGGCGAAGGCGGCAATGCGCTGATCTATATCGAGGACATGGAGCGGGAACTGGCGCAGGCACAGCAATTGAAGCTGGCCGCATTGGGCCGGCTGACCGCCAACATGGCGCACGAGATCCGCAATCCGCTCTCGGCGATCAGCCATGCGGCGGAACTGTTGGCCGAGGAACCGGGCGATGACACACAGAAACGACTGACTCGCATCATCGGCGACAACAGTCAGCGCCTCAACCGCCTGGTCGGGGAGGTGCTGGAATTGGGACGACGCGACAACGCCCAGCCGGAACTGCTGCGACTGGGAACCTTCCTGGAAACATTCCTCGACGAGTACGCCGTTAATGACAAAAGAGTATCCGAAGTGGTTAGCCTGACGATAGACCCGTCGGCCATGCTGAGCTTCGATCGCAGCCATCTCAACCGCGTGCTGTGGAACCTGCTCGGCAATGCGCTGCGCTACTGCCGCGCGGCACAGGGCAGCATCCGCCTCGAAACGCGACTCGCATCCTCGCCGGGGCGGACGGAATTGCATATCATTGACGACGGTCCCGGGATCGGGCCGTCGCTGCAAAACCAGGTGTTCGAACCGTTTTTCACCACGCACAGCGGCGGCACCGGTCTCGGCTTGTATATCGCCCGCGAACTTTGTGAAGCCAATGGCGCGCTGCTGGAAATTCAGGCGAACGCCCCGGGCGCGCATTTCTGCCTGAGCGGCAAGGGGGAGTGATGTCACTGAAGACTGAAGGCAAAAGCCGCAGCGACCCGCAGTTGCGGGTGCTGGTCGTCGATGATGAGCCGGATATTCGCGAACTGCTCGATCTGACGCTCGCCCGCATGGGGCTGGCGGTCGATTGCGTCGGCAGCGTGGCAGAGGCCAGGCGTTTGTTGAGCGACAGGCGCTACCGCCTGTGCCTGACCGACATGCGCCTGCCGGACGGCGAAGGACTCGAACTGGTGCGCCATATCGTCGAGCATTGCCGGGAGTTGCCGGTGGCGGTCATCACTGCCTACGGCAGCATGGAAAACGCGGTCTCGGCGCTCAAGGCCGGGGCCTTCGATTATCTGGCAAAACCGGTGTCGCTGGAGCAGCTGCGCATGCTGGTCAAGTCCGCGATGGATTTGCCGCAGGGTGACGACCGCGACGCGCCCTCGGTCACCCAGGCGCTGCTTGGCGAATCGCCGGCGATGCGCCAGACGCGCATGCTGGTCGAACGCGTTGCACGCAGCCAGGCGCCGGTGTATATCTCCGGCGAGTCGGGCAGCGGCAAGGAACTCGCGGCCAGCCTGATTCATCGACTCGGTGCGCGCCGCGAAGCGCCTTTCATCGCCATCAATTGTGGAGCGATTCCGGAAAACCTGATGGAAAGCGAGTTTTTCGGTTATCGCAAGGGGGCCTTCACCGGCGCCGAATGCGAACGCGACGGTTTCTTCCAGGCAGCCCATATGGGCACCCTGTTTCTCGACGAGGTGGCCGACCTGCCGCTGGCCATGCAGGTCAAGCTGTTGCGCACGATCCAGGAGAAGCGCGTGCGCAAGGTGGGCGCCACCAGCGAGGAAGTTGTAGACGTCCGCATCATCTGCGCTACCCATCAGGATTTGCGGACGTTGGTGGAGCAGGGTCGATTCCGCCAGGATCTGTTCTATCGCCTCAATGTCATCGAAGTCAAAATGCCGTCGCTCAGGGATTGTCGCGAGGATATCCCGCTGCTGACGCAGATCATTCTCGGGCAGTTGGCTGCCGCCACCGGCATGCCGGTACCGCGATTATCGCCGGCTGCGTTGGCCGCCCTGAACGAATATCCGTTTCCCGGCAACGTGCGCGAACTCGAGAACGTGCTGGAGCGTGCCCTGGCATTGCTGGCTGGCAACACGATCGACGTCGCCGACCTGCATCTTGTGGCCGCACCCCAAGGCGAGGCGGAAACTGTCAGAGACCTGCCGCAAGACCAGCTGCCGCTGCAGGAGCATCTTGATCGCGTCGAAAAGCAGGTGATCCTAGACGCGCTGCAAAGAACCCGCTTCAACCGCACCGCGGCCGCCAAGCTGCTCGGCGTGACTTTCCGCTCGCTGCGTTATCGCATGCAGCGTCTGGGTCTGAACGAATGACGCCAGCCACGCTCGGCGCTGCACTCGATGCCGATGCGCTACTGCCCGGCGCGCGCTTCGTTGCCTCGCCAAACTGCGACGAGCGCCCGCCGGGCGAAACTGTCCGTCTGGTCGTCATTCACGCCATCAGCCTGCCGCCAGGCAAATTCGGCGGCGCGGCGATCGAGCGCCTGTTCACCAACCGCCTCGACCCTGCCGCCGACACGTACTACGCCGGAATACACGCTTTACGCGTCTCGGCGCACTTCTTGATCCGTCGCGACGGCACGCTTGTACAGTTTGTTCCTTGCGACAAACGCGCCTGGCATGCCGGCGTGTCGAGCTGGAAGGGGCGCGACCGTTGCAACGACTTCTCCATCGGCATCGAACTGGAAGGCTGCGACGAGCTCCCCTTCGAAGATGCCCAGTACCTTGCGCTGGAATATCTGCTGGAGGTGTTGAAACGCAGCTATCCGCTCACCGATATCGCCGGGCATGCCGAGATTGCTCCCGGCCGCAAGACCGACCCCGGTCCATACTTCGAATGGCAACGCGTCAAACGCCAATTTCCGGTCGACGACAAGGCGTGATTTTTCCGCACGGACTTGCCGAAGGCAAAAAAATTACCAGCATCATTAAATATTTCTTGCAAGTTTTATTTGCAACCACTACACTTAGTCAAAATCCATTCATGGCACACTATATGTAGTAGGTCAACCCGAAAGCTGAATACCGCCTCGGGAACACAAGGGTAAAAGCTGATACAGGGTCCAACAGCTTTCGGAGCGAACAACAGGAGACGATCGATGCAGTTGTCAGTTACAGCAACCGCCGCCAAACCACTGCCAATCGATCCCGTATCCATATCCGTATCCCATCCGCTTTCATTCTCCCCATTTCTTTTCAGCCGCCGCAAAGGCGCAAGCGCCGCCGGCCAGGCGACGAAGTTATTCTCTCCCCGCTCACGTCCAGCTTCACCACCGGCCTCAAGCCGTGGGACACGACTGGGGCGCGCGTCAGCAGCCATGTTGACGTCGACGGATTCAAGGCTTGCGGGTCGTCCGCATCCGCAACCTTGGATAATCCGCGCTGGTTTGGGCGGGTAGCTTTACTTATGTATCTTTCCTGTTACTTTGTTAAGGAGGTTCGACATGGCTGACGCCAAGAAACCAGCAGCGAAGAAGGCTGCACCGAAGAAAGCTGCTGCCAAGAAACCAGCAGCGAAGAAGGCTGCACCGAAGAAAGTCGCTGCCAAGAAACCAGCAGTGAAGAAGGCTGCACCGAAGAAAGTCGCTGCCAAGAA